>ERZ773069.1763-NODE-1763-length-11979-cov-3.939450_pt1 | contig 11979 bp, 8 predicted proteins | sample MGYA00580619_ERZ773069 | MGnify/ENA primary metagenome ERZ773069 (study PRJEB29015, sample SAMEA2738007) | human oral metagenome | biome: human oral; feature: human-associated habitat; material: dental | place: China | collected 2108 ...
GCGCACGGGGGCGGCCCCAGGGGTCCGCACCGATGTGCGTCTCGTGCCGCGACGGCCTGGCTTTCTGTCCGCCATCACGCCACCGCTACCCTCTGAACCCCAGGCACTTGACCTCGGGACGGAGGTCCACGCCATGGTTCTGGGCGACTACGTCGTGCACGTGGCCCATGACCGCCAGCACATCCGAGGCCTTGGCGCCGCCCATGTTCACGATGAAGTTGGCGTGCTGGTCGGAGACCTGCGCGCCACCGACCGCGTAGCCCTTCAGCCCACACGACTCGATGAGGCGACCCGCCGACGCATCGCCAGGGTCCCTGAACACGGAGCCGCAGGAGGGCCTGCCCATGGGTTGGGTCGCGCGGCGCCGTGCGAGACGGCGCTCCATCTCCTCGGCGATCCCCGCCTTGGCTGCGGGCGTCAGGGCGAGGGTCACCTCGAGGATGATCTCGTCTGCCGGGATGGAGGACCATCTATAGCCCCACTCGATGTCGGGGCCGGCATAGCGGCACATGCCCCCTCCGGGACGCAGCGCGACGAGGCTCTGGACGCGCGGGCCGACCCACTCGTGCCGGGTGCCGGCGTCCATCGAGACGGCGCCGCCTACGCTGCCGGGTATACCGACGCAGAACTCGAGGCCGGAGAGCCCATGGGAGAGCGTCTCGCTCACGAGCTTGGAGAGGTTGGCCCCCGCACCAGTCGTGACGCAGCCGTCCTCGGAGAAGGTGATGCGGGAGAACTCGCGACCGAGCTTGATGACGCAGCCGTCGTAGCCCTCGTCCGAAACGAGCACGTTGGAACCGCGACCCAGGATGACCCACTCGACCCCCTCGCGCCTGAGGACGGAGAGGGTGCGCACCAGGGACGAGTAGCTGTTGACCGTCGCGAAGAGCGCCGCCGGGCCACCGATGCGGTAGGTGGTCCGGTGCGAGAGGCGCTCGTCGCGCAGGAGGTCGGCGTCGACGGCGCCGGAAAGCGCCATGTATGCGTTGAAGACGCTCAAGTCAGTCCTCTGCGCCCTTCTCGTCCAGGGCCTCCCTCGCCTCGATGAAGGCGGGGCCTATGGCGGTCACGTCACCGGCGCCCTGCGTGATGAGCAGGTCGCCGGGACGGCAGACGTCACAGAGGTGCCGCACGAGGTCCTTGCGATTGGCGATGAAGCTCACGTCGTCGACGCCGCCGGCCTGGGCGACCCCGCCCGAGACGGTCTTGCCCGTCACACCGGGGATGGGCGTCTCGCCTGCAGGGAAGATCTCGGTCACGACCAGGACGTCCGCGTTGTCGAAGGCATGGGCGAACTGGTCCTGGAGCGACTGCGTGCGGCTGTAGCGATGCGGCTGAAACACGCACACGATGCGCTTGAAGTCGAGGTCGCGCGCTGCGGCGAGCGTGGCCCTTATCTCGGTGGGATGATGGCCGTAGTCGTCCACGACCGTGACGCCATCGACGTCCCCCACGTGGGTGAAGCGGCGGTGGGCTCCCTGGAAGGCGCTCAGGGCGTCAGCGGCGCGGGGGAGATCGCAGCCCAACGCGTCCGCCACTGCGATGGCGGCGGTCGCGTTGGCCATGTTGTGACGACCCGGGTTGGACTTGATGACCACCCTCACGCTGTCTCCCGAAGGGGTCTCCACCGAGAAGCTGCTGGCAAGCCTGTGGTGGGAATCCTCGGGAATGCAGACGTAGTCGCAGGCCCCGTCGAAGCCGTACGAGACCACGCGACGTCCCGTAGAGCGCGCGAGCTCCACGTAGTGCGGCACGTCACCGTTGATGACGATGGTGCCCGCGTCACCGACGAGGTCCATGAACTGGCAGAAGGTCCTCTCGATGTTCTTGAGGGTCCCATAGTGGTCGAGGTGGTCCTCCTCGATGTTGGTCACCACGACGACGTCGGGGTTGAGGTAGAGGAAGGAGCCGTCCGACTCGTCCGCCTCGCAGACGAAGTAGCCGCCCCGGCCGTTGCGGCCGTTGGTGCCATACTCCTCCACGATGCCGCCGATGAGAAACGACGGGTCCATGCCCAGGTGGTCGATCATCGTCGCAACCATCGAGGACGTGGTCGTCTTGCCATGGGTCCCGGCGACGGCGATGGTCGTGGCGTCACTTGAGAGATACGAGAGCATCTTGGCACGGGGCCAGACGGGGATGCCCAGCTCGCGCGCGATGGCCTTGCCGTTGGCGGACTTCCAGCCCTCGTCGAAGCCCACGGGCTCCCAGGCCCAGTTCATGGTCTCGTAGTTGCCGGCCGAGACGTCGATCGCGTCGGCGCCCCAGGACTCGAACATCCGGCAGTACTCGATGGCGAGCGGCAGCGTGATGCCGTCGTCGATGCCCACCTCGCGCAGGTACTCGTCGGCCGTCAGGCGCACCAGGATGGGGAAGTCGGGCGCCGTGCGCTCGCGGATGCCCCTGATGATGCGACGCACGACCTCGGCGTTCCTCTCGGGCGTGCCGCCAAACTCGTCGTCACGGTGGTTGGTGTAGGGCGAGAGGAACTGGCAGAGCAGGTAGCCGTGGGCGTAGTGCAGCTCGACGGCGTCGAAGCCGGCCTCCCAGCTGCGGACGCCCGCGCTCACGAAGTCCTCGACGACGCCCTCCACCTCCTCGGCCGAGAGGGCGCGGGTCGGCGCGTGCAGGAGCTTCGACTCCTGTCCCGAGGGGCTCACCAGCATGCCGTCCTCGCAGAGCGCGGGCACGCCCTGACAACCCGGGTGGTAGATCTCGAGCGCGAACTTGGCGCCGGTCTCGTAGACGGCGTCCACCATCCTCCTGAAGCTGGGGATCTTGTCGTCGGAAGTCGAGCAGGAGGTTGCGCGCGTCTCCCCTGCCGTGCCTCGCGTTGACGGAGCAGATCTCGGTTATGACCAGGCCGCAGCCGCCCCTGCCGCGCTCGGCGTAGAATGCGGCGTCCCTCTCGCCCCCATCGTGCCTAGGACAGGGTGAAGCCGTCCGCCCCGTCGATCCTGAGGTCGCAGGAGTAGAAGGCCTCGAGCGCGCGGATAGCGTGGACGGTGTCGCGGACGCCCGCGGTCTCGTAGGCCGAGTGCATGGCCAGCTGGGGCAGCCCCACGTCCACGGCATGCATGCTGACCTGCATGTTGGAGAGGTTGCCCAGGGTTGACCCACCCCTGCTGTCGCTGCGGTTGGCGAAGCACTGCACTGGCACGCCGGCACGGCGACAGATGGCGAGGAAGGCCGCGCGCGAGAAGGCATCCGTGGTGTAGCTCTGGTTCGCCGCCTCCTTCACCACGATGCCCCCGTTGAGCCAGCTGCGGTTTGCCTCGTCGCACTTCTCCGGGTGGTTGGGGTGCACGGCGTGCGCGTTGTCGCAGCTCACCATGAAGGAGCGCGCCAGCGCACGCGCGAGCTCCTCCCCGTCCCTGCCCAGGCCGGCGTTCACCCGCACGAGCACGTCGCGCAGGAGGGTGGAGAGCGCGCCCTGCTTGGTGTTGGAGCCCACCTCCTCGTTGTCAAGGCAGGCGTAGACGCTCACGTCGTGGGGGTTGGCGCTGGCGAGGAAGCCCTTGAGCGAGGCGAAGGCGCACTGGAGGTCGTCGAGGTGCCCGGCCGAGACGAACTCCCCCGTCGCACCCCACACGCGCCCCTCCACGCGGTTCGTGAGGAAGAGGTCGCGCGCGAGGACCTGTCCGACGTCGACGCCAAGCTCGTCCGCGACCAGCTGGTCGAGCCACCCCGCCCCAAGCTCGCCCGCGGAGGCCAGCGGGCAGAGGTCGACCTGGTGGTTGAAGGCGTAGCCGTCATTCACGTCGCGGTTCATGTGCACGGGGACGCTGGGGATGAGCAGCAGGTCGCGGTCCGGCGCGAAGAGCTCGCTGCGCACGGAGTCTCCCTCCTGCACCATGACGCGGCCGGCGAGCGAGAGGGGGCGGTCGAGCCAGCTGTAGTCGATCATCCCACCGTAGCCTTCGACGTTGAGGCGGAGGTAGGGGCCGGGACCCTCGAGCTCGGGCACGCTCTTCACCTTGAAGCTGGGAGAGTCGGAGTGCGACGCGGCCAGCTGAAAGTGGTAGCCGTCGAGCTCCTCCCCCACGCGAAACGCCACGACGCTGGAGTTGTTTCGCGTCGTGTAATAGCTCCCTCCCGGCTCGAGCTCCCAGCGCGAACCCTCGGGCAGGAAGGCGAACCCCGCCTCGTCCAGGTACCTCGCGATGGTGCGAGCGCTGTGGAACATGCTCGGGCTGCTCGCGACGAAGTCGACGAGCTCGCCGGATACCTCAGCGTCTGTCATGCGTCCTCCTCCTGTTCGATGGTGGCGACCTTGGTGCGCCCGCCACAGTGTACACTGGGGGGTCAGTCCCAATCGCGAGCGAAGTGGTGGCACATGAACCTCAGCCAGGCCCTAGAGCACGCAAACGCCTTCGTCTTCCCCGGCTTCCTCACCGATGCTGAGGCGCTCAACGCCGAGCGCCAGAAGAACGAGGAGGCCATCCAGCTCCTCATGGACGCATGGAGGACGAGCGCGCCGGGGGCGGAGCCCTTCTCCTTCGACCTCGTGAGGAACCTGGCAGACCGCAACCGCACGACCTGCGACAGCTATGGCACCGAGCTCCTGCGCGACCTTCCGCCCACCTCGCTCTCGCGCAAGCTCAGCGACGAAGACCTGATTCGTTCCGTTGCGGCGCTCCAGCACCGCAGCTTCGACGAGGTCGCGCGCAGCGCCGGCCCGGACGCGCGGGACCTCGCCACCGCCTACGTGGAAGCACCCGTCTCGGGCACGATCCTGGGCATCGACATCGAGACCACCGACCGCGACCCAAGCCGTGGCTACATCATCAACGTGGGCCTCGAGTTCATGGAGCTCACGCCCAAGGCGAAGCCCCAGAGGCCCTTCATGGGCTACTGCGGCCTGCCCGACCTGTATCGCGAGAAGGGCGTGCCCCTGAGCTTCGTGCACCACATCGGCTGGGCGCAGCTCGAGGGCAGGAAGCCCTTCCGCCAGGACCGCAAGATGCAGGAGGCGCTGCTCGCCGCCATGGAGGCCTTCCCCTACATGGCGCACAACGCCGCATTCGAGGACTCCTGGTTCATGCTGCAGCTGGATGGCTATGCGGAGGCGCGCAAGGCGGGACGTATTGTGCCCATAGACACGCGTGACATCTGCCGCAGGGTCGACCCCGAGTACAAGATGCTCCCTCACGACTCCCGTCCGGCGGCGCTGGAGAGCTGGGCCCGGCGGCGCGGCACGCTCAAGGCGTCGGAGAAGGAGAAGCACCTGGGGCTCGAGGACGTCGACCTCATGTTCCGCACCGTCCAGGCGGAGTTCGCCGAGAGGAACATGTTCGCCGAGTAGCCGGGCGGTCACTGGCGAGTAGTCAGGCGTTCGCCGGCGACGTCCACCTGCGCGAAACAAGGCAAGACCCCGCCGCCTGCAGGGTCACAGCAGGTGACGGGGTCGAGAATGCGTAGTGCTAGGACAGAATCCCCAGGCCGTTTACCAGGCCTTGGCCTCGTCGGCAGAGACGGGCTTGATGTCCTCGCCCTTGGCGTAGGGAGACTGGTCGCCGCCCTTGCCGACCACGAAGTAGAGGCCCTGCTTGGTCTTGTAGAGGGTCTCCTCATAGCCGGCGGGGTCGCCGAACTCGCCAAAGCTGCGGGTACCGAGCTGCTCGGCCTTCTCGGTGTCGTAGGTGTGCCTCTTGCCGCCGAACGTCTTGACCTTGCGCATGTGAATCCAATCGTCGATGCAACCATTTCTGGCGCGCGTACGCCTTGCGTTTATAGGATAGAACAAAAGCGCAGGTCATGGGTTCGACGCGTAATATGCTATTCATAAGTGTCGTTAAATGTACCCGGATTACAGGTCAAGCTGCGTGTTTTGGCCCACCACGATGCCCCTGCGCCTGCCCGCGCGGCCCCTCGTGGCATGCCCTGCCGTTCTCGCATGATTCGCCGTTCGTGCGAGAGGATCGCTCCCTCAACAGGCCAAACGTCGGCCACGCTCGCATTCTGGCAAGATTCTGCGAACGGTGCTGGGCCCGGCGCCGACGGGCGCCTCCCCACGAAGAGGGCCCGGCACCACGCGAGGTGGCTACCGGGCCCAATCAGGGCGAGGACATGCCCTGAGGCGAGAGAGACCTACATCAAGGGACCTACATCAAGGGACCTACATCAGCTCGGTGACGTTCTTCGCGAACTGCACGGGGTCGTCGATGGGAAGCCCCTCCACCAGCAGGGCCTGGTCGTAGAGGATGTCGCCGTAGAGCTTGAGGCGGTCCTTGTCGCCTGCCTCCTCGGCGGCCACGAGCTTCCCGAACACGGGGTGCGCGGCGTTGAGCTGCAGCACGCGCTGGGCCTTGGGAGCCATCTCGCCCTCGGGACCCCGCGCGATGACGCGCTCCATCTCGAGCGAGACGGGACCCTCCGCGGCGATGGTCGCCGGCGCCTCGCCCAGGCCCGCTGCGGCGCGAACGCCCGTGACCTTCTCGCCCAAGGCGTCCTTGAGCTCGTCGAAGAGGCCCTTGTGCTCGCTGGTCGCCTCCTCAGCGGCCTTCTTCTCGTCCTCCGTCGCGAGGTCGAGGTCGGCGGTGGACACGTTGACCAGCTCGAGGTCGTGCGCATCCGTGCCCTTGTGCTCGGAGTCCCCCGCGACCGCGTCCTGGTGCCAGCTGCGCATGGCCTGGAACATGAACTCGTCCACGTCCTGGGTGCAGAGCAGCACGTCAAAGCCGTGGTCCACGGCACTCTTCACCACGGGCGACTTCTGGAGCCGCTCTCGGGAGTCCCCCGCCGCGTAGTAGACCTTGTCCTGCCCCTCGGCCATGCCCTCGGCGTACTCGGCGAAGGTCAGCATCTTCCCCTCGCGGGCCGACCAGAAGAGCAGGAGGTCGGCCAGCTCCGAGGCCTTCGAGCCGTAGGAGTTGTAGATCCCAAACTTGAGGCCGCGACCAAAGTTGTCGAAGAACTTCTCGTACGCCTCTCGGTCGTCACGCAGCATGCCCTTGAGCTCCGAGGTGACCTTCTTCTCCACGCGACGGGCGATGGCGCGCAGCTGGGAGTTCTGCTGCAGCGTCTCGCGGCTGATGTTCAGCGTGACATCGGGGCTGTCCACCACGCCGCGCACGAAGTTGTAGTGGTCGGGCAGGAGGTCGGCGCACTTCTCCTGGATGAGCACGTTGGAGGAGTAGAGCGCCAGGCCCTTCTCGTAGTCCTTGCTGTAGAGGTCGAAGGGCGCCTGTCCCGGGATGAAGAGCAGGGCGTCGTAGCTCAGCGAGCCCTCCGCGTGGAAGCTGATGGTGCGCGCGGGGTCCACCCAGTCATGGAAGGCGGAGCGGTAGAACTCGTCGTAGTCCTTCTGCTCGACCTCGCTCGAGCGCTTCTTCCAGATGGGCGTGATGGAGTTGATCGTCTCGAGCTCCTGGTACTCCTCGTACTGGGGCTTGTAGTCGTCGCCGGCGTCCTCCGGACGCGGCAGCTCGCGACTCTTGCTCACCATCATCTGGACCGGATGCCGCACGTAGTTGGAGTAGCGGCTCACCAGGTCGCGCAGGCCCCACTCGCTCAGGAAGCGGTCCGGGGACTCCCCGGCCTCGGGGTCGTCGGAGTCCGCCTCGCGCAGGTACAGCGTGACGTCGGTGCCGTGGTCGTCCTCGCCCGAGCGCTCCCCCTCCGCCGCAGGCTCGATGCTGTAGCCCTTGACGCCGTCGGACTCCCAGGCGTAGGCCTGGTCGGAGCCGAAGGCGCGGCTCACCACGCGCACGCGGTCGGCCACCATGAAGGCGCTGTAGAAGCCCACGCCAAACTGGCCGATGATGTCGATCTCGTCTCCCTGGTGGGCGGCGTTCTCCTCCTTGAACTGCTCGGAGCCGGAGTGCGCGATGGTGCCCAGGTTGCGGTCGAGCTCCTCCTGGGTCATGCCGATGCCGTTGTCGCTCACGGTGATGGTGCGAGCGTCCCTGTCGAAGGAGAGGCGGATGGCAAGCGAGGCCTGGTCGACCTTGAGGTCGGGGTCGGTCAGACTCGCGAAGCTCAGCTTGTCGATTGCGTCCGACGCGTTGGAGATGAGCTCGCGCAGGAAGATTTCCCTGTTGGTGTAGATCGAGTTGATCATGAGGTCGAGGAGCTTCTTGCTCTCCGTCTTGAACTGCTTCATCGCTCTGGGACTCCCTCTCTCGTAGCCGGCACGACAAACGCCCGCGGAGCGCGAGGGCCGCAGGCGTCATCTTGAATGACAGCTATCGTTCTACCCGAGAAGGACAGACCTATTCGCCTGGCAGGAGAAAACCTCATGCGCTGACGCTTAGATATGGTGCGGGTCACCCTCTGAGACGCAGCGGACCAACCGCGCACGCACGTAGGGCCGGCCATCCGACCCCACGTCCCGCCAGATTCCGGATCCCATGCAAGAGGGGCGAACGGCCCCATTGCCGCCCGCCCCTCATCCTCTTTGGTTCTTGGTTCTGGGAGCCCTTAAACTCCCTGAAGGCCGCCTTCATAGAAGGGGCAAGTAGGTCAGTAGACAAACAGTCAGACGCCAAAAGCACGTAAAACCAACAGCCCCAACACTCAGCGCCTCACCGGGTGGCGCTCCAGCTCCTGCACGCCGACACCTTGCCTGCCGTCTGTCTGCCTTCGCCTGACTCTGTGGCGCCTGTGCCACTCACGGGGCCTCTGTCTCTATGGCCCACTACATGAGACGGGACGCGATGCCGGACGCGGGACGCTCGCACGCTATATCTTCGCTGTTCACTGGCACCACCTCCTAGGTCGGCCGCTTCGCTCTCACGGCCCCTTCTCCTACCTGCATCCTACCCGGGATTGGCAAGCCCATACAGACGAGACGGTCGCTCCCTCGAGCGGTCGAAAAGGAACTGCGAGCGCAGGCATGCGTGCGACGCGCATGGCATTCGCGACTACATGCATGGCGGCGCGCGCATGAAGCCGATCAGATGAAGCAGGAGCAGGCCTCACCACAGCGAGTGAACCGTGCTGATTGAGGAGGTCCTCATCCGCCAGGTGACGGCACAGGGGAAGACATGTGACAGCCAGATGGAAAGCCTTAGGTAGGACCACTTAGTTGCAGTGCGAATCCTCGACCCTCGCATGGTGAGCCTCCGGAGCAGAAATCTCGAATGGAAACGTACCCGCCCTGTTGAACGCCGCGATGAACATGCGGATGGCGTTTGAGGGCGTCGTTCCGATCTGCTCCGTAGCCTCGAAGAACCTGTCCTTCTCGGCGGGGAGGACCTTTGCGACGACAGGCGTCATCTTGTCCTTCACGGCGTTCCCTTCGTGCTGCACTCTGCTGTGTTGGTATTACTTTGTAAGACTACGTTATACCCTGAGGACATGGTAGCAGAACAAGGGGCCCATAAGGTCGGAGGACTGCAGAAAGTCGTGTGTGATGGTCCCGATGCGCAAGGCTGCCGGGCAGGTGGCCGGCAGCCCTCCTAGACGAGGGCGTCTTCGGGTAGCCTTACCTGACGGTACGTAATCCCGCAGCGGTCGAAGACCGACTTCGAGACGCGGTTGCCCTCGGTTCCGTCGTACTTGTCATCCAGGTAGATGACCTCACCCACACCGGCCTGCACCAGCGTCTTGGCACATTCCTGGCAGGGGAACAGGGTGACGTAGACCTTCGCCCCCTGCATGTCCTTGAGCGAGCCCCGATAGTTGAGGATGGCGTTGGCCTCGGCATGGATCACATAGTTGTGCTTATCGAACAGGGGGTCCTCGGACGTGCCCCAGGGGAACTCATCGTCATCGAGCCCTGAGGGCGTGCCGTTGTAGCCGACCGACAGAATTCGGTCGTTGGTGTCAGCGATACAGGCCCCCACCTGCGTCTTGGGGTCCTTGCTCCTAAGGCTTGCCGCGATGGCGACGCGCATGAAGAACTCGTCCCACGAGATGACGTCAGATCGCTTGCCCGGCATGCCCGCACCTCTCCCCCGTCGCGCAGGCACCCGTCACCCGCGCAGTTTGGTCAACAAGGATGATAGTAGTCTGGTCGCCCTGCGCCGGCTAGAGGCTGATCTGCGACAGCGCCTCGTCGTAGTCCGCCTTGGGCGCGAGCCTCCCGTCCGCATCCGTCTTGCTCGTGCGGGGCTCGAGGATGGTCTCCTGCTCGTACTGCGGGTAGTCGTACCAGAGGTCGCGCTCCCAAAGCTCGCCCACGATCTGCATGCGGTCCACGAGGTCGGCATGGCAGCGCAGGAGGAGAAGGTACTGGCCCCGCAAGCTGGAGTCCGCCTCCACCTGCTGGGACGAGAGATCCTGATAGGCAGACTTGACCTGCTCAAGGTGGGCGTTGGCGTCCGCCGCGTGCGCATTGCGCTCGACCCAGCGATCCGCGTAGCCGTCGTCGAAGGCCCGCTCGCTGGCATCGACCTTCTGGGCGAGGCTCTTGAGCTCGAACTGGCGCTCGACCAGAGTCTGGCGGAGCCTCCGCTCGTCCTCGCCGCCTGCGACGGGGTTGCCCGAGGCAGCCGCCTGCGAACCATCGGGGGTCGCCGCCTGCGAGCCGTCGGCATCAGAGCCTCCCTCCCGCGTCGGCGAGCCAGCCTCGGAGTCGCCAGACGGGGATGCCGCCTGCCCGGAGGCCTGCTGGCCCACCCTGGGCGCATAGGGGTCGACGAAGCGGTTGCCGCAGCGGCTCATCGCCAGGAGCACCAGGAGGAGCACCACGACCATGCCGACAAGGATTCCCAGGGGCAAGTTGTGGTCGCTGCTCCAGCCGTCCGGCTCGTCCTCCTCGCGCCGCGCGTAACGGACGGAGAGTGGCGCCTCCTTGGTGAGCACCTCGTCAAGGGGGAGAACGGCCTCGTCTTCCTCTGGCACCTCGCCCTCAGCCGGGGCGTCGTCCTTGTCTGGCACCTCGCCCTCAGCTGGGGCGTCGTCCTTGTCTGGTACCTCGCCCTCAGCCGGGACGTCGCCCGCAGCAGGAGCGTCATCCTCGGCCGGGACATCGCCCTCCTCCGGAAGCTCGTCTGCCGTCGGCTCGCCGACCGCCTCCGCAATGCCATCCACGGCCCCGCCTTCGTCCGCAGGCGCCCCTGCATCCGCCGCGAGCTCGTCCACCTCGAGCCTCCTCAGCGACGCCGTGCCCTGAAGGGCCTGGTCGTCCGGCTCGTCAAGCAGCTCCGGCCTCAGCCACTCCGCGAGCACGATGCCGCAGGAGGGGCAGCGCTCGTCCCCATCGTCGAGCGGAGAGGCGCAGTTGGGGCAATACGTGGCACGCATGGCAGCTCCCGGTGAGTCCGGACTCATCAGACACCCACCACTATACGAGGGCTTCAGGGGCTTTTAAAGCCACAGCCCCGCAAAAGGCCCGGACCTGGCATTCATGCTGGTCGTCGCGGCATAATGCCAACAGAGCGGGGCCGCGGCACGAGCGACGCCCGCAAGGACGGGCGGCCCCGAGGGCAAGGTCAGGAAAAGGGCGGACGAGCATGGACAAACCCTTCAAAACGCTGGACGAGCAGGTCGAGCTCCTACGGAGACGCGGCATGGGCTGCGGATCCCATGCCCAGCTCCTCCTCCTGCGCGAGGGCTACTACGCCGTCGTCAACGGCTACAGGCTGCCCTTCCTCGATCCCGTGGCCAGCGGCAGAGCGGACGACGACCGCTTCCTGCCCGGCACCAGCCTGGACGACGTCCACGCCCTCTTCTGCTTCGACCGCGAACTCCGCGCGGCGACCTTCTTCCGCCTGATGTCCATCGAGGGCCTCATGCGATCGGTGCTCTCGTACGTCTTCTGCAACCGCCACCGGCAGACCGAGGCCTACCTCAGGCCCCAGAGCTACAGCCGCCAGCGCGACTACCTGCGCGGGGAGGCGAGCTTCGAGGGAGACCTCGAGTGGATGATCAACACGCTCGAGCACCACGCCCGCGGCGTGGAGGCGCAGGGAGGGGCGGGCGCGACCGCCAGCCCGGAGCGACGTGACGCCAGGCCGGACGCGCGCGTCGCCCACTATCGGCAGAACCACGACGGCGTGCCCCTCTGGGTGCTCTTCAACGAGCTCACCTTTG
>ERZ773069.1775-NODE-1775-length-11907-cov-5.095005_pt1 | contig 11907 bp, 11 predicted proteins | sample MGYA00580619_ERZ773069 | MGnify/ENA primary metagenome ERZ773069 (study PRJEB29015, sample SAMEA2738007) | human oral metagenome | biome: human oral; feature: human-associated habitat; material: dental | place: China | collected 2108 ...
TGGAGGCCCTGGGCGGCAGCCTGAGCGTGAGCCAGGGCGAGGGCCGCTGGACCACCGTCTTCAGCGTCCCCTTCCAGGCGGTCTCCTGAAAGGCCCGCCCGGCGCAGCGGCCTGACACAAGACCCTCCCTGCGCCACAGCCCGGACACACGACCCACCCCGCACGGCGGCCCGGGCATAAGGCCCTCCACGACTCCGTGGCCCGGATATGTCGTATCAGGTTGCGTGACCGGCGCTTGCATCCTGCCATCTGCGATGGCACCGATTGAGCCCCACGCGACACGACCGGCCGTCGGCACCGTCAACACCGTCGACAGCTGGCCTCCATCATCCGGTAGCCCTCCGCCTCAGAATCCATCTCCCGACATCCCGGCAACAAGAGAGTGGTCAACATGCCTTTCCCCGCCTTCGACAGCCAGACACCCATCACATGGCGCCCCACGCGACGCACCCATCTGCTCCACGCGGCGATCGCGCTCTTCCTGGCCTGCATCTGGCCCATCCTGGGAGGCACTGAGACCCTGAGTGTGCTCGCAGTCAACATCGCCGCCGCTGCAACCGTCCCTCTCACCTCGCGCTACCCCGCCATCGGCGCCACCATCAGCCTCATCCTGTGCTGGATCGCTCTGGCCATCCCAGACCCAGTAGGCATCATCGCCCCATCCATCCCATCAGGAATCGCCGCGATGCTCCTCGCCAGAAACCACCCACGCGGTATGGCTTACTTCCTTCCTGCGATATCAATATTCCTGCACGCCTTATACAATTCCACGCACTTACTCTCCGCACTCATATGGCCTGTGGTGGTGGTGCCTCCTTGTTTGGTGGCCGGTGAGATCGTTCGTCATCACCGTCTCCAGGCCAACACCGCCGAGCAGGAGCGCCGGCACAAGCTCGACCAGCAACGGCGCCTGGTCGTCTCCGAGCTCCACGACACCGTCGTACGCGATCTCAGCCACGCCGTCATGATCGCCGAGCAAGCCCGCCTGGCCGACCCCCACAACACCCGCCTCAACCAAGAGCTGGCAGCCATCACCACCCCCGTACGCACCGCCGTCGAACAACTACGACGCAGCCTCAAAGCCATGAGCGCCGCCGAAGGGAGACGACTCCCTCCTCCTACTGGCAGCCTCACCCCCACCACCCCTGACCGGCACCATCCGCACCGTCCGGGAAACCCTCGCGCACCGAGACGCCCACCTGACCACTCACGGCACCGACCTGCTCGACAACCCCAACATCGGCCCGGGCCTCCGCCAACAACTCGTCCGCATCATCGCCGAGAGGAACGCGACGGTACGCATCGTGGAGATCATCGCCCTGGGTGAGGACAGCACCCACCTCGAGGGCATCGGCATCGAGGCGGACGGGGGCGCCTCGATCGAGGTGCGCCAGTACGCGCTTGGCGGTGGCCAGGTCGCCCTGGGCTTCGAGGCACAGCTCCGTGGAAGGTCTTCTCGCCTGCAGCTCGACCTGCGCTACGTCGCGCGTGGCCATGAGCGCCTGGACGTGAACCAGATGGTGCGCCAGCGCGGCCTCGACACGCGCTGCGACATCCAGTCGACCGGCGTCCTTGCCGACAGCGCGCACAAGACCCTGCGCGAGACCATCGATCTGGTCCACGGCGCCAAGGGCTCCAAGGGCAACGAGGCCGAGACCGTCCTCGTCACGGGGGACGACGTCGTCAACCGCACGCTGCCCGTCATCCTCTGCGACGAGGACGACGTCGCCGGAAACCACGGGGCCTCCATCGGCTCCGTCAGCGCGGAGCAGCTCACCTACCTCCGCGACCGGGGGCTCTCCGAGGGGGAGGCCGTCGCGCTCTTCTCGCGCGCCATCTTCGACGACGCCGCCATCCACGCGCCCGAGGCGAGCTCCCGCGAGGCCGCACTCGCCCGTGCGGAACAGCTGCTCGGGCCCGAGGCCGCCCGCGACGTGGCCGAGGGCCTGGGCCTCTCGCCTGCCACCACCGACGCCAGGGAGGTGTCCGCATGAGCCTCGACGCATCCCAGCTCGCGAGCATCGCGAAGAACCCCTACAAGGATGACTTCCCCCTGCTCGCCAAGCATCCCGAGATCTGCTTCCTCGACAGCGCCGCCACCTCCCAGCGGCCGGCGGCCGTGCTCGACGCGCAGAGGCGCTTCTACGAGGAGATGAACGCCAACCCGCTGCGCGGGCTCTACGGCCTGTCGGTCGAGGCGACCCAGGCCATCGAGGGCGCGCGCGACCACATAGCCCGCTTCATCGGCGCGGTGGACGACGAGGGAAGGCCCCAGGGCAGCGAGGTGATCTTCACCCGCAACGCCTCGGAGTCGCTCAACCTCGTCGCCCAGACCCTGGGCAGGAGCGTCCTGCACGAGGGCGACGAGGTCGTCGTCTCGATCATGGAGCACCACTCCAACATCATCCCCTGGCAGCAGGTCTGCGCCCAGACGGGCGCCCGCCTCGTCTACCTGAGGCTCGACGACGACTTCCGCATCACTCAGGAGGAGCTCGAGGCGAAGGTCGGCCCCAGGGCGAAGATCGTCTCGGTGACGCAGGTCTCCAACGTGCTGGGCGTGCGGAACGACATTCCCGCCATCTCCGCGCGCGCCCACCAGATGGGCGCCCACATGGTGGTCGACGGGGCGCAGAGCGTCCCGCACCTCAAGGTGGACGTCCGCGAGCTGGGTTGCGACCTCCTGGCCTTCAGCGCCCACAAGATGGGTGGCCCCATGGGCATCGGGGTCCTCTGGGGCAAGGCCGCCCTCCTCGACCAGATGCCCCCCTTCCTCACGGGAGGCGAGATGATCGACTCCGTGAGCGAGACGGACGCGGTCTGGGCGCCCGTCCCACAGAAGTTCGAGGCGGGCACGCAGGACGCGGCGGGCAGCTACGCCTTCGACGCGGGCCTGGGCTACCTCGAGTCCAAGGGCTTCGCCGCCCTGGAGGCGCGCGAGAGGCTCCTCTCCGCCTACCTGACCGAGAGCCTGGCAGCCCTCGACTTCGTCGACGTCATAGGCCCCGAGGACGGCTGCCGCCACGTCGGTGCCGTCGCATTCAACGTGCATGGCGTCCACCCGCACGACGTGGCCTCCATCCTGGACGGGTCGGGCGTCTGCATCAGGGCTGGGCACCACTGCGCCCAGCCCCTCCTCTCCTACCTCGACGTGGCCATGGGCAGCACCTGCCGCGCGAGCGTGGCGTTCTATAACGACAAGCAGGACATCGACCGCCTGGTCGACGGCCTCAAGACGGTTTGGCAGGTCTTCAATGGCTAACGCGAGCGTCACGTCACTCTACAACGCGCAGTTCATGGACCACGTGTCCCACCCCGACTACAAGTACCCGCTGGAGGACGCCACCCTCACGCACGAGGGCGTGAACCCCTCCTGCGGCGACGAGCTCACCTTCTACGTCCGTCTGGGGGACGACGGCACGATAGAGGAGGCGGCCTACCAGGGCCACGGCTGCGCCATCAGCCAGGCCTCCGCGGACATGATGAGCGACCTCGTGGTGGACAAGACCCCCCAGGAGGCCATCGGGCTCTGCAAGCTGTTTGGTCGCATGGTGCGCGGCGAGGAGACCGACGCCGACACGCTCGCGCAGCTGGACGAGGCCGCCTCGCTCAGGGACATCTCGCACATGCCCGCGCGCGTCAAGTGCGCCGAGCTCGCCTGGCGCACGCTCGAGGAGATGCTCGAGGCCGGGAGCGAGGAGGCCAGCGTGGCCGTTCCCTTCCACACGCACGAGCACGACGGGGCGAACGACTAGACGAGGGCAGGCGCCTGGGGAGAGGACCACCACGTCCCCATCCCGCGCACCCATATGCGCGTAGGACGACCACGGTAGGCGACAGAGGCGAGAGGGGGTAGGCACGGATGGCTGGCATGTTCTCCACCAGGGGCAAGTACGCCCTGCGGGCCATGGCGGACCTTGCCATGCACGACGGGTGGGTGTCGCTGGGCGACGTCTCCCGCAGGCAGAACATCTCGCGCAAGTACCTCGAGCAGGTGGTGTCACGCATGCACAAGGTGGGCTACGTGCAGAGCCTTCGCGGCAAGGGCGGTGGATACCGCCTGAGCAAGCGACCCGAGGAGTACACCCTCGGCCAGATCCTTCGTGCGGCAGAGGGCTCGCTCGCGCCTGTGGCCTGCCTCGACTGCACGAACGGCGAGATCTGCCCCATCATCGACACCTGTCCCACCGTCACCGTGTGGCGGGACCTCGGGAAGGTCACCGCCGAGTACCTGGACAGCAAGACCCTGGCGGACATCGTCCGCGACAGGCAGGAGATCGCAGGCCTCACTGACTGGAACCCGCGCGAGAGCCGAGGACCACAACAGAGTCAGGGACGCGTGAGCTGCGACTAGTCATCCTGAGCCCCAGGGAGCGCACCCCCTGGCGTTATCGCGACAGCCGGCTCCGGACGGCTCGACCTTCCCGGCAGAATGACGCCCGCATCCCCTCGGGGGGTGCGGGCGTCCCTTTGGCATGGCTCCGTCCCGAGCCCTAGGCCAGGCACTTCGCCAGGTCGTCCTCGACGTTGGTGGTGGGGGCGATCCCGTAGTTCCTCACCAGGACGTCCAGCACGTTGGGCGAGATGAAGGCGGGCAGGGAGGGCCCCAGCAGGATGTCCTTGATGCCCAGGTGCAGCAGCGTCAGGAGGATGCAGACCGCCTTCTGCTCGTACCAGGAGAGCACGAAGGAGAGGGGCAGCTCGTTGACCCCGCAGTCGAAGGCCTTCGCGAGCGCCACCGCGACCTGGATCGCTGAGTACGCGTCGTTGCACTGACCCATGTCCAGGATGCGCGGAAGGCCGGCCACGGTGCCCAGGTCGAGGTCGTTGAAGCGGAACTTGCCACAGGCCAGGGTCAGGATCACGGAGTCCTCGGGCGTCGCCTTGACGAAGTCGGTGTAGTAGTTGCGGCCGGGCTTGGCGCCGTCGCAACCGCCCACCAGGAAGAAGTGGCTGATCCGACCAGCCTTGACGGCGTCGACCACCTTGTCGGCGACGCCCAGCACGCTGGCGTGGCCAAAGCCCACGGTCACGCGATGGCCGCCGTTGATGCCCGTGAGCTCCTGGGGTTCGGCATAGCCGCCCAGCTCCTTTGCCTGTGCGATGAGTGCCGAGAAGTCCTTGTGGCCCCTCTCGTCAGCCTCCACGTGGGCGCAGCCGGGATACTCCACGACCCCCGTGGTCCACACCCGGTCGCCATAGGAGCCGCGAGGGGGCATCAGGCAGTTCGTGGTCCAGAGCACGGGAGCGGGAATGGCGTCGAACTCCCTCTGCTGGTTCTGCCAGGCGGTGCCAAAGTTGCCCTTGAGCTGGGGGTAGCGCTTGAGCTCGGGATATGCGTGGGCGGGGAGCATCTCGCCGTGGGTGTACACGTTGACGCCCGTGCCCTCAGTCTGTTCGAGGAGCTCCTTGAGGTCGCAGAGGTCGTGGCCCGTCACGACGACGAAGGGGCCGGGCTCGACGGTCAGCGGAACCTCGGTGGGAACTGGGGTCCCGTAGCTCGAGGTGTTGGCCTCGTCCAGGAGCGCCATGCACTCCAGGTTGACGGCGCCGGCCTCGTCGACCAGCGCCAGCAGGGCGTCCGCGTCATCCAGCTCGGCGATTCCCGCCAGGGCCTTGTAGAAGAAGGCGCTCACCGCCTGGCTGCGGCGGCCGAGAGCGGCGGCATGGTAGGCATACGCCGCGATGCCACGGATGCCAAAGAGCACGAGCGACTTCAGGGAGCGCAGGTCGACGTCCTCGGCGTGCCACACGAGGTTCAGGTCGTAGTCAGGCGTGTCATCGCCGGGCGCGATGCCGTCCTTCGCGGCATGGACGCGCGCGATCATGGCACGAACGGAGTCAGCATCGAAGTTGACGTTGGTGATGGTCGTGAAGAGCCCCTGCACGACGACATCGTCCGTGAGCGCGTTGGGCGTGGCGCCAGACATCACCGCCTGGGAGAGGGCCACCATGGCGCCCGTGAGCTCGTCCTCGAGTCGGGCGACCTCCGCCGACTTGCCGCAGACGCCCTGCCCGGAGCTGCAGGCGACCCCACGCGCGGTCTGCTCGCACTGGAAGCAAAACATCTCCTGTACCTTCTCGGGCGTAAGCGTGGTTTGAACCATTCTTCTCCTCCTTGCCTGACGGCCCTTTGGCTGCCGTCCCCGTCCTTCGAGAAGAAGGGTATTGCTATGATTCAAACGTTTCCGTTGCTTTTACAACATAAAGGGAAGAAATATGACAAAATCGAGAGAGAAGGAGACGGCCAAGGTCCCGACGGGCCTCTCGCTCGTGCCCAAGGAGCTTCTCCCCCAGGTCGAGGCCGCACGCAGGACCCAGCTCTTCTCCGGCATGGACGCGCTCGAGGTCGCCCGCATGCTCCCCTGCCTCGGGGCGAGGACGGTCTCGTTCGAGGAGGGCGAGTACGTCCTGCGCGTGGGAGAGCGGGACGCCCACGTGTGGGTGGTCGAGTCGGGCGAGGTGCACGTGATCCGCGAGGACTGGCTCGGCAATCGCAACATCCAGGGCAGCTTCGGACCGGGAGAGTCCTTCGGCGAGGCCTATGCCTGCTCCCCAGACGCCAAGCTCCCGGTATCCGTCGTGGTGGTGAGGGACGTCCGGCTCCTCAGGCTGGACGTCCGCCGCATGCTGCGGACCTGCTCGTCCGCCTGCCCCTTCCATCTGCGCCTCCTCTCCAACCTGGTAGGGCAGATGGCCTCCAAGAACCTCATGCTGGGAAGCAAGCTCCGCTACCTCAGCCAGCGCAGCACGCGCGACAAGCTCCTTGCCTTCCTCTCCGACGAGTCGGCACGCCAGGGCAGTCCCAGCTTCGCCATCCCCTACACCCGCCAGCAGCTCGCGGACTACCTCTCGGTCAACCGGAGCGCCCTCTCGAGCGAGATCTCGCGCCTTCGCGACGAGGGCGTCCTGCAAAGCGAGAGGAACCAGTTCACGCTCCTGTAGGTGGAAGCCAGCACGAGGGCACCATGGCCCGGGTTCCAGCAGGCCTGGCGCCGGTCGGCCCTGCCAAGACGGGCGAGGCTTCACAAAAGGGAGGGGGAGGGCGCCAAGGCGGCGGCCCTCCCCCGACGGAGTCTATGACGCGCCAAGAGCTACTTGGCGGCCGCCTGCAGGACGGCCTTGACCTCGGCCGCGGTCTTGAGGCTCAGGACCTTCTCCGTGAGGGCGTCCGCCTCCTTCTTGGTCCACTCGCTGATGATGCGGCGGGTGCGCAGGATCGAGGGGGCAGAGACGGAGTACTCGCCCAGGCCGAAGGAGATGAGCACGGGGATGAGCAGCGGGTCTGCCGCGGCCTCGCCGCACATGCCCACCATGATGCCCGCCTTGTTGCCCTCGGTGATGATGCGCTTGAGCGAGCGAAGCACCGCGGGCTGGTAGACCTCATAGAGGTAGGCGACGCAGTCGTTGCCGCGGTCGGCGCACATGGTGTAGCCGATGAGGTCGTTGGTGCCGATGGAGAAGAAGTCGCACTCGGCGGCGAGGTCGTCGGCGACGAGGGAGGCCGCGGGGGTCTCGATCATCGTGCCGACCTCGATGTCCTTGTTGTAGGCGACGCCGCGGGCGTCGAGCTCCCTCTTGCACTCCTCGATGAGGGCCTTGGCCTGGCGAATCTCCTCGAGGGAGGTCACCAGCGGCAGCATGATCTTGATGTCGCCGAAGGCGGAGGCGCGCAGGAGGGCGAGGAGCTGGACCTTGTACTGCTCGGGGTTGTTGAGGCAGTAGCGGATGGCCCTGAAGCCCATGAAGGGGTTCTCCTCCTTCTGGAGGTTCAGGTAGGGAATCTCCTTGTCGCCGCCCACGTCGAGGGTGCGGATGATGACCGGTTGGTCCTTCATGCGCAGGGCGACCTTCTGGTAGGCAGCGAACTGCTCGTCCTCGCTGGGCAGCTCGGAGGCGTCCATGAAGAGGAACTCCGAGCGGAAGAGGCCGATGCCCTCGCAGTCGTGCTCGGCGGCGTTGTTGGCATCCTCGGGATTGCCGATGTTGGCGACGAGCAGGACCTTGTCACCGTCGCCGGTCACGGTGTCCTTGCCGCGATAGGCCTCGAGCGCGGCCTTCTCGTCCGCATACGCCTTGGCCTTGGCGCGGTACTTCTCGAGCTCGCCTGCCGTGGGCTGGGCGACGACCCTGCCCTTGCTGCCGTCCACGACGACCATGTCACCCGTCTTGATGTTGGTGGTGGCGCCTACGACGGAGAGCACCGCGGGGATCTCGAGCGCGCGGGCGATGATGGCGGAGTGAGAGGTACGACCTCCGGTCTCGGTCACGATGCCGGCGACGTTCTCCTTGTCGATGTCGGCCGTCATCGAGGGGGTGAGCTCGTGGACGACGACGATGGAATGCTCGGGCAGGGTGGAGAGGTCGACGACCTCCTTGCCCAGGAGGTCGGCCAAGAGGCCGGTCTTGACGTCGGCGACGTCAGCCGCACGCTCGCGGAAGAGCTCGTCCTCCATGTTCGAGAACATGTTGTAGTACATGTCGTAAGCCTCGCTCACGGCCTGCTCCGCGCACATGCCGGAGTCGATGGAGCCGTTGACCTTCTCCTTGATGCCCTCGTCCTCGGCGAACTCGATGTGGGCACCCATGATGAGGGCCGCCTCGTCGCCGACGCTCTTCCTCATGCGCTCGATCTGGGCGTTGGTCTGCGCGACGAACTTCTCGAGCGCGGCGTCGTAGCGCGCCTTCTCCTCGCCCGCGTCCTCGGGCACCTTGGGTGTGAAGCTGAGGTCTGGGGCAACCGCGACCTGTGCCACGCCGATTCCATAGCCGCCTGATGCGTTGACGCCTTCGAACATAGGGTCCTCCAAACGATTCGATCCCAATAATGTGGTTTCGCGTTGGCTGCCAGGAAGGTGGTTCTATGGAACGGCACCGGCCCTAGGCCTGTGCGGCGATGATCTTGTTCAGCTGCTCGTAGACGCGGTCGACGGTGGCACGCTTCGCGATGGCCTTGCTCGCCGCGGTGGCCGTGCCGCAGGCGGATGCGAAGCGCAGGGCAGTCTCGTAGTCGGCGCCGCCCTGGACCTGCGCAACGAAGCCCGCCACCATCGAGTCGCCGGCACCAGTGGCGTTGACCAGGCGGATCTTGGCGGTGGGAACCGTGTGGACCTCGTCGTTCTCGTCATAGAGCAGGGAACCGTGGCCGCCGCACGAGACGATGACGTTCTGGGCGCCGCGCTCGTGGAGCTCCTTGGCGAAGGGGATGCACTCCTCCGGGGTCTCGGGGCGGGCGTCGAAGATGCGACCCACCTCGTGGTTGTTGGGCTTGATGAGGAAGGGCTTGGCGTTGAGGGCCTCGAGCAGCAGGGTCCCGGGCGCGTCGACGACGAAACGGATGCCACGGCCCTCGAGGCGCTTCATGATGACGTCGTACATGTCCTCGGGGAGCGACTTGGGGATGGAGCCCGTCAGCACGACCGTGTCCCCCGAGCCGATGTAGTCGATGCGCTCGAGGAGCTCGTCCACCTTCTTCTCCGAGATCTTGGGGCCCATGCCGTTGACGATGGTCATGACGATGCCCTTGAGCTTCACGTTGATACGGGTGAAGCCGTGCTCGAGTCTTACGAAGTTGGACGAGATGCCACCCTTCTGCAGCTCCTTGATGAGGTAGTCGCCCGTGAAGCCCGCAGCGATTCCCAGCGCGACGTTGGGGACCTTGAGCTCGTTGAGCATGGTGGAGATGTTGATTCCGTTTCCCCCGCAGTAGAGCTCCTCGCTCGACGAGCGGTTGGTGAAGCCCATGTCGAGCGTAAGGGGGTGCATTACGTAATCGATCGCCGGATTCAGCGTGACGGTATAAATCAACGTGTGCTCCTCTCGGCCACTGATCATGTAAGGTCATTATGCCTTAATTGGCCGCGTCTGGAGGAGAAATACCGTCCAACGTACCCCAATTCGGGGTCGGGCTCGCGGCGTGCGACACGTCTTGGGAAAGGTCGCGGACCCACCCGGAACTTGCCAGGTGGGTCCGCGCGTCTGGATCGTGGTGCGCCCTAGGCGATTCGAACGCCTGACCCGCGGTTTAGAAGACCGATGCTCTGTCCAGCTGAGCTAAGGGCGCACGCAAAGGGCGCGACCATGGTACCACGGAGGGGCGGCTCGGTCCCGCGAGCCGGAGGCGAGGACCCGAGGCGACCTACCTGGGCACGTACGAGACGACCAGCTCCATCCTCCCCGCAAGGGCGAGCCTGCCGTGGCCGCTCGGGACGACGAAGTGGTCACCCTTCCCCACCGCGTGCCCGCCCGCGCTGCCCGTTCCGTCCACCACGCTCGCGCAGGCGAAGTCCCGGAAGGGAGGGAGGGTCCTCTCACCCGCGACCCTGACCCGCTCCACGGCATAGCGCTCGCAGCTCACGAGCTCCGTCACCCCGTCGGCCTCCCTCGCGTCGACGTGGCCGGAGGAGATGGGCTCGGCGTCGTAGTCGATGACGTCCAGGCTCTGGGCGAGGTGCAGCTCCCTCTTGCTGCCGTCCGCCTGCAGGCGGTCGTAGTCCCACACGCGGTAGGTGACGTCGCTCGACTGCTGGGTCTCGAGCACCATGGTCCCCGCCTTGATGGCGTGCACGGTGCCCGGGTCGATCTGGAAGAAGTCCCCCGTGTGGACGGGGACCTCGTTGAGGAGCCCGTCCCAGTCGCCCTCCTCCACCTTGCGGGCGAACTCCTCGCGGCTCCTCGCCCGCTGCCCCACCACGATGGTCGCACCGGGGTCCGCGTGCAGCACGTACCAGCACTCGCACTTGCCCAGGGAGCCGCCCTCGTGCTCCGCAGCGTAGGCGTCGTCCGGATGGACCTGGATGGAGAGGTCGCCCTCCGCGTCAAGGATCTTGACCAGGAGGGGGAAGCGGTCACCCGTGGCGCCGCCGAAGAGCTCGCGATGACCGTCCCAGAGTTCCGAGAGCCTCTTGCCCTCGAAGGCGCCCGACGCGACACGACAGTCCCCCGCCGGATGTGCCGAGATCGCCCAGCACTCCCCCACCGGGCCGTCGGGGATCTGGTAGCCAAACTCTTCCTGAAGCCTCCTGCCCCCCCAGATCTTCCCGTGGAAGACAGGCTCGACGAAAATGAGGTCGCGCTCGGGGGAGCCAGACGGGTCCTTGGCTGTGCTCATGGGCCTTCCTTTCGATGGTGCGGCGTTTCCTCGATGGTATCAGGCGAGCCCGTGTGCCCGCAGGGCCGCCGCCTGGGCGGCGACGATGGTCTTCCCGTCGTCGATGAGGCCCGCCCGTATCCCCGCGAGGACCTCGTCCAAGGGGACCCAGGCGACGTCCACGAGCTCCCCCTCGTCGGGATGGGAGCTGCCCCTTCTGAGTCCTGTCGCCCTGAAGATCCTCGTCGTCTCGTTAGTGAAGCCAGGAGCGCCCGCCGAGTAGGCGATGAGCTCTAGGCCATCGGCGATGAGGCCCGTCTCCTCCGTGAGCTCACGCGCGGCACAGGCGGCAGGGTCCTCTCCCTCCTCAAGCTTGCCTGCGGGGATCTCGAGCGTCATCTCGCCGAGCGCGACGCGCCACTGCCTGACCAGGCAGATTCTTCCATTCTCGACGGCGCAGACGCCCGCACCACCGTGATGGCGGACTATCTCGCGCACGCCCCTGTCCCCATCGGGAAGCCGAACGTCAAGCGTCTCGACCGAGAAGATCCTGCCCTCCCACTGCGGGTATGCCCGCTCGACGTCCTCGCGCAGGCGTCCGTCGGATGCAAGGAGAGACCTGATGTTCTCCAATGACTCTTGTCCCGACACCCCCAACGTCAATCCCTCCTTTTGACAGACAACGATGACAGGCACACGTCGCGAAAGGCAAGGCCTCGCCTCGCGTTTCTCATTGAGGGCTGGCTTCCGTGAGCGGCGATGGCCTGCCCCTGAGCGCCTCCGCCCTCAGGCGCAGCTTACGCTCCTGCTCAGATGCGGGG
>ERZ773069.1777-NODE-1777-length-11902-cov-13.545961_pt1 | contig 11902 bp, 10 predicted proteins | sample MGYA00580619_ERZ773069 | MGnify/ENA primary metagenome ERZ773069 (study PRJEB29015, sample SAMEA2738007) | human oral metagenome | biome: human oral; feature: human-associated habitat; material: dental | place: China | collected 2108 ...
AATATGATTGCGGCTGATGATGAAAAAGCGAGTCAAAAAGCTAGCCAAATTTTTGAAGCTTATCACGATACTTTGGAAAAACTTCCTGCAGCCACTCGCTTGCAAATTTTGATTAACCAAATCAAACGCCATGAGACAGCAGAATTGACTGATAACTATCTAGCAACCTACATTGCAACGGTTGACGGCAACTTCCAACGTCAATTGGCTTCGGCTCTTTCTTATACGAAGAACGAAACAACACTCACTCATCTTTTAGAAGAATGGAAAAATAAAGATATTGTGAAGCCACAAGACTTGGCCATGAGTTGGTATCTGACTTTCTTGCAACATGATTTTACTCAGGGAACGATTTGGACTTGGGCGCGTGAAAACTGGGATTGGATCAAGGCGGCTCTTGGCGGAGATATGAGCTTTGACAAATTTGTCATTTATCCAGCAAATATCTTTAAAACGCGTGAACGCTTGGCAGAATACAAGGCCTTCTTTGAACCACAATTATCTGATTTGGCAATTAGCCGTAACATCAGCATGGGAATCAAAGAAATTTCCGCTCGTATTGATTTGATTGACAAAGAAAAAGCAGCTGTTGAAGCAGCAATCAAAGCGACAGTATAACAGTATAAAAGAGAAAAGGTTGAATGATAATGTCAGCCTTTTCTTATTGCATTTTGCTGTTTTATTAAAAAAGTGATAGTTTTTGAAAGAAAATGCTTGACTTTGAAATGAATTGGTGTATAATAAATCTGTAAACGATTGCAGGAAGAGGTGAGGTCTATCTTAAAATCAGAACGCAAACAGGTAATTTTAGAGGAAATCAATCATCATCAAGTTGTTTCTCTGGATAGCTTAGTTCGTTTGTTAAATACGTCTGAATCAACAGTTCGTAGAGATTTAGACGAATTGGAAGATGAAAGAAAGCTGCGCCGGATTCACGGTGGAGCAGAAAGCATTCATTTCCTTCAAGAGGAAGAAAGCAATCAAGAAAAATCTATCAAAAACGTTCAAGATAAATTACGAATTGCTCAAAAAGCAGCGGAATTGATACAAGAACAGGATGTCATTTTTATTGATGCTGGAACGACAAATGAATTGTTAATCAATGAGCTTTCAAGCAAACATATGACGGTTGTGACCAACTCCATTCACCATGCTACAAAATTAGTTGAGAAAAACATTCCAACGGTTATTATCGGAGGGGTTGTCAAAAGCTCAACAGATGCTAGTATCGGGGGGGTTGCTTTGAACCAAATCGGTCAGTTGAATTTCAATAAAGCTTTTATTGGTATGAATGGGATTGATGAAAATTTCTATACAACGCCTGATATGGAAGAAGGAGCAGTCAAGCGAGCGATTCTTGAAAACGCCAAACAGACTTATATCTTAGCTGACGCCTCAAAAATCGGTCAGACCTCTTTCGTGAAAGTCGCACCTATCAAACGTGCAAGTATTATTACCAGTGCTTGTGCCAGTGAGCAATTGGAAAAGATAAAAGAAAAAACGGAGGTTATTGAAGTATGATTTATACTGTTACGCTTAATCCTTCTATTGACTATATTGTCCGTTTGGATAAGGTCAATGTTGGAAGCGTGAATCGTATGGAGAGCGATGATAAATTTGCCGGTGGCAAAGGCATCAACGTCAGTCGTGTGCTCAAACGTTTGGGAATTGACAATACAGCGACTGGCTTTATTGGTGGCTTTACTGGAAAATTTATTACTGATACCTTGGAAAATGAAGCGATTGCGACAAAATTTGTCCAAGTGTCAGAGGATACGCGTATCAACGTTAAGATAAAAGCAGACGCTGAGACAGAAATCAACGGAACGGGTCCGACTGTCTCACCAGAGCAATTGACAGCATTAAAAGATATTCTTTTAGGGCTGTCAGAGAAAGATACAGTTGTCTTTGCAGGGTCAAGCAATAAAAATTTAGGCAATGTTGTCTACAAAGAGCTGATTAGCTTGACGAGACAAACTGGAGCACAAGTCGTTTGTGATTTCGAGGGACAAACACTTATTGATTCACTAGAGTTTCAACCATTATTGGTAAAACCAAATAATCATGAACTGGGTGATATTTTTGGAGTGAAGCTGGAAAAGCTGGATGAGATTGAGAAATACGCTCGTGAAATTCTAGCCAAGGGTGCGCAACATGTCATTATTTCTATGGCAGGCGACGGTGCGCTTTTGGTAACAAAGGACGGAGCTTATTTTGCAAAACCAATCAAGGGAATCGTAAAAAATTCTGTCGGAGCTGGTGACTCAATGGTTGCAGGCTTTACTGGCGAATTTGTTCGTTCAGGAAATGCCGTTGAAGCCTTCAAATGGGGAGTAGCTTGCGGAACGGCAACGACTTTCTCTGATGACTTGGCAACAGCCGCTTTTATTAACGAAACGTATGAAAAAGTAGAGGTAGAAAAAATATGAAAATTCAGGATTTACTGAGAAAAGATGTGATGTTGCTTGATTTACAAGCAACTGAAAAAACAGCTGCTATTGATGAAATGATTCATAGTTTAGTTGACCGTGGTTATGTGACGGATTTTGAAACATTCAAAGAAGGAATCTTGGCTCGTGAAGCTTTAACCTCAACAGGTTTAGGGGACGGAATTGCCATGCCACACAGTAAAAATGCGGCTGTCAAAGAAGCAACCGTTCTTTTTGCAAAATCAAACAAGGGTGTGGATTATGAAAGTTTAGACGGGCAACCGACAGATTTGTTCTTCATGATTGCTGCACCAGAAGGAGCGAATGATACTCACTTGGCTGCACTTGCAGAATTGTCACAGTACCTGATGAAAGATGGATTTGCAGACAAACTTCGTCAAGTAACTTCACCAGATGAAGTGATTGCATTATTTGACCAAGCATCTGAAAAAGCAGCAGAACCTACAACGGTAGTACCGGCAACCAAAGATGGTGATTTCCTTGTTGCGGTAACAGCATGTACAACGGGAATTGCACATACTTATATGGCGCAAGAAGCTCTTCAAAAGGTAGCTGCTGAAATGGGTGTTGGCATCAAGGTTGAAACCAACGGTGCTAGTGGTATCGGAAACAAACTGACCGCAGAAGATATTCAAAAAGCAAAAGCGGTTATTATTGCGGCTGATAAAGCTGTGGAAATGGATCGATTTGATGGCAAGCCATTGATTAACCGCCCAGTTGCTGACGGTATTCGTAAGACAGAAGAGTTGATTAACTTGGCATTGTCAGGAAAAGCAGAAGTATATCATGCAGCCAATAAAAAAGCTGCCTCCTCTTCAACAAATGCAGCAGGCGGTTTCTACAAACACTTAATGAGTGGTGTTAGCCAAATGCTTTCATTTGTTATCGGTGGTGGTATCATGATTGCGGTGGCATTCTTGATTGACCAAGCAATGGGAGTGCCAAAAGATCAATTGGCAAATCTCGGTACTTATCATGAGTTGGCAGCAATGTTTAAGAATATTGGTGGTTTGGCCTTTGGCTTTATGCTTCCTGTACTTGCTGGTTATATCGCTTATTCTATCGCTGAAAAGCCAGGTTTAGCACCAGGTTTTGTAGCAGGTAGTATGGCTTCAGCAGGTCTTGCTTTTGGTAAAATTCCATTTGCTGAAGGTGGGAAAGCAACTCTTGCACTTGCTGGTGTACCTTCTGGTTTCCTTGGAGCTCTAGTGGGTGGTTTCCTTGCAGGTTACGTTGTAAACTTCCTTAAAAAAGCCTTGAGTGGTCTTCCAAAATCACTTGAGGGTATCAAGTCCATTCTACTTTATCCACTTTTAGGTACATTGCTAACTGGTTTCTTGATGCTGTTGGTAAATATTCCAATGGCCGCTATCAATACTGGCTTGAATAGTTTCCTAGAAGGCTTATCTGGTAGTTCAGCTGTCCTCCTTGGACTCGTTGTAGGTGGTATGATGGCTATTGATATGGGCGGTCCCTTCAACAAAGCGGCTTATATCTTTGGTACAGGAACTCTTGCAGCAACTGTTTCAACAGGTGGTTCAGTTGTAATGGCAGCGGTTATGGCTGGTGGTATGGTTCCACCTCTTGCAGTCTTTGTCGCAACCCTTCTATTCAAAGATAAATTCACCGAAGAAGAACGCAATTCAGGCTTGACAAACATTGTTATGGGACTATCCTTCATCACTGAAGGTGCTATTCCATTTGGTGCTGCTGACCCTGCTCGTGCTATTCCAAGCTTTATGGTTGGTTCAGCTTTAGCAGGCGCACTTGTCGGCATGGCTGGTATTAAACTCATGGCACCACACGGAGGTATCTTCGTTATTGCACTTACTTCAAATGCCCTTCTCTATATCATCTTCATCTTGATTGGTGCAATTGTAAGTGGTGTGTTATTCGGAGCACTTCGTAAACCATTGAATAAATAATGATGAGTTTCATCATTCTAGGAGTTGGAGAATAATTCTCTAGCTCCTTTTTTAATCTAAAAGAAACATTGAAAGGAGATGATTTTCATACTGATTAAAATAGTCAGGCGCTGGAAAATATGTTATAATTTTAATAACGCATATTTTGAGGAGAAATGAAATGGAATTACAACGCGAAAAAGAATTTGTCAGTCAATATCACTATGATGCACGTAATTTAGAGTGGGAAAAAGAAAACGGAACCCCAGAAACAAAAGTGGATGTCAATTTTCAATTGTTAAATCAAGATCAAGAAGGACAAGTAACTTCTATCGTTGTAATTGTGAGCTTTATGATTGTCTTTGATGCTTTTGTAATTAGTGGAACAATCTCACAAGTCAACCATATCATGGGACAAATTGTCAATGAGCCAAGTGAATTTGAGCAGGACGAAGTAGAACAACTTGCTCGTCCAAGTTTGTCCGTCTTAAATCGTTTGACCTATGAAGTAACAGAAATCGCCTTGGATTTGCCAGGTATCAATTTGGAGTTTTAATGCATGAAATTAGCCGTAATTACTGATTCGTCAGCATATTTGGATAGCAAAGTCATCGAAAATGAGCATTTATTTGTCTTAGATATTCCCGTTAGTATTGACGGGGTTGAGTACATCGAAGGAAAGAATCTTTCTGCTAGCGAATTTTATCAAAAAATGGCAGCCTCTAATGAATTGCCAAAAACTAGCCAACCGAGTATTGCTAGCTTAGTGAACAACCTGTCTTTAGTAGAAGGGCAAGGTTATACTCATGTCATTGGACTGTTTTTATCGAGTGGCATTTCAGGCTTTTATCAAAATATTCAGTATTTGAAAGATGAATTTCCAAGTTTAGAAATTGCTTTTCCAGATTCAAAAATAACAAGTGCGCCGCTTGGAATGATGGTGAAGCATATTTTGAATTGGGCTGAGCAAGGGTTAGCGTTTGAGCAAATTCTGAGCAATCTTGACGTTCAAATCAAGGGAATTGGCGCTTTTATCATGGTAGATGACTTAAATCATTTGGTAAAGGGCGGCCGTTTGTCGAACGGCGCTGCAATTCTGGGAAACTTGCTCAGTATCAAACCAATTCTTTACTTTAATGATGAGGGTGTCATTGAGGTTTATGAAAAGATTCGTACCGAGAAAAAAGCTACGAAACGCCTGATTGAGATTGTTAAAGATCAGACTGCACAGGGAAATTACCAAGTGGTGATTATTCATGGAAATGCTTTGGAAAAAGCAGAACATTTACATCAATTGTTGTTAGAAGATGGTGTTTCCGGAGAGATTCCAATTGCGACATTTGGTAGTGTGATTGGAACTCACCTGGGTGCTGGAAGTATTGCCTTAGCTTATATTCCGATTGTTTAAGGAGAATTCCATGAGTATAAAGGTCATTATTGCTGGTTTCAAAGGAAAAATGGGACAAGCTGTTTATAACATGGCGACAGAAGATCCTGCTTTAGAGCTCGTTGGACTGCTTGATCCGTTCACTCCAGAAAGAGAAGTAGCTGGTGTTCCCGTTTTTAATCAGAAAGAAGATTTGAGTGGCGTAGAAGCGGATGTATGGGTTGATTTTACAACTCCTAAAGTAGCGTATGAAAATACTCATTTTGCATTAGAGCATGGCTTTGCGCCTGTGGTCGGAACGACTGGATTTACATCGGATGAAATCAAAGAGTTAGTTGAGCTTTCTCGGCAAAAAGAGCTGGGAGGCTTGATTGCTCCTAATTTTGCTGTGGGAGCGGTTCTCTTGATGCAATTTGCAGCGCAAGCAGCTAAATATTTTCCAGATGTGGAAATCATTGAATTACATCATGATCAGAAAAAGGATGCGCCGAGCGGCACAGCGATTAAAACAGCTGAATTGATTAGCAAGGTTCGCCACAAGAAGCATCAGGGTGCAATGGATGAAAAAGAGTTATTACAAGGAGCGCGTGGTGCAGAAATGGACGGCATGCGCATTCATTCGGTTCGTTTACCAGGCTTGGTGGCTCATCAAGAAGTCATCTTTGGCGGTCAAGGTGAGAGCCTGACACTTCGTCATGATTCATACGATCGTAAGTCTTTCATGACGGGGGTTAATTTAGGTATTAAGAAAGTGGTCAAGAAAAAAGAGCTTGTCTACGGATTGGAATATTTATTATGAGATTAGAAAATCTGCCTTCTGAATTTCAGGAGGCTTTACCAGTATTAAAGAAGATTAAGAATGCCGGTTTTGAGGCGTATTTTGTCGGTGGTTCGGTTCGCGATGCTTTATTGAATCGACCGATTCATGATGTGGATATTGCAAGTTCCAGTTATCCAGAAGAAACCAAACGTATTTTTGAGCGAACGATTGATGTCGGAATTGAGCATGGGACAGTTTTAGTCTTAGAAGACAATCATGAATACGAAGTGACGACTTTTCGGACAGAGGATGTCTATGTAGACTATCGCAGACCTAGCCATGTCACATTTGTTCGTTCTCTCGAAGAAGATTTAAAACGGCGCGATTTTACGATCAATGCTTTGGCTTTGGATGAAGCAGGGAATGTGATTGATTTATTTGCAGGGTTAGCTGATTTAGAAAATCAGATTTTACGTGCTGTAGGAACACCTTCGGAACGTTTCAACGAAGACGCTCTGCGCATCATGCGAGGATTTCGTTTTCAGGCAGCTTTAGGTTTTGACTTGGACACAGACACATTTCAGGCTATGAAACTGTGTGCGCCGCTATTAGAAAAAATTTCTGTGGAGCGGACTTTCATTGAATTTGACAAACTACTGACAGCGTCTTATTGGCGTAAAGGATTGAAAAGTCTGCTTGCCAGTGGTGCAACGGACTATTTACCTGACATGCGCAGCAGCCAATTACAATTGGAAACGATGTTTGATGTTAAAGCAGATTTTCAATTTACGAGTTCAGAGCAAGCCTGGGCTACTCTTTTAATGGTTCTTCAAGTAAAAAATGTTAAAAAATTCCTCAAACATTGGAAAACTTCAAATGAATTTCAAAAGCGCGTAGAGCAAATTGTCACGATTTATACTATCCGCCAAAGGCATTTTCTGGATAAGGAAGAATGCTATCGTTTTGAACTGGACCTGATGATACAAGCAGAAGAAATTCGTCAAGCACAGGGATTACCTGTTGATTTTGAAAAGATTCATTCTACTTATGATTCACTAATGATTCATGATAAACATGAAATTGTCGTCAATGGTGACCTGTTAATCAAAGAGTTTGGTTTTAAGCCTGGGCCTGCTTTAGGACAGCTCTTGACTGAGATTGAGATAGCTATTGTGAATGGTGTCTTGGACAACCGTCTGGAGGCTATTTTAGCTTTTGTAGAGGAGAGAAGATGAGTGACTTTATTGTTGAAAAGTTGACTAAAACGGTGGGAGATAAGACTGTTTTTAAAAATATTTCCTTTATTATTCATGGTTTGGATCGGGTTGGCTTGATTGGGGTCAATGGAACTGGAAAAACGACTCTTTTGGATGTCCTATCTGGAAAATCTGGATTTGACGGGGATGTCAATCCTTTTTCTGCTAAATCGGGCTATAAGATTGGCTACTTAACCCAAGAACCGCACTTTGATGACGACAAAACGGTACTAGATACGGTTTTATCTAGCAATCTGCGAGAAATGCAGCTCATTCGTGAGTATGAGCTATTGCTGTCTAACTATGATGAAAGCAATCAATCTCGTTTAGAGAAAGTTATTGCTGAAATGGATGCTCTTCAAGCTTGGGAAATTGAAAGTCAAGTTAAGACTGTTTTGTCGAAGCTAGGTTTGAACGACTTATCTGCTAAGGTCGGCGACCTGTCGGGTGGTTTACGACGGCGCGTGCAATTGGCGCAAGTCTTGTTAGGAGACAATGACTTATTGCTCCTTGATGAGCCGACAAATCATTTGGATATTGATAGTATCGAATGGCTGACGAATTTTTTGAAGAATTCCAAAAAAACGGTTCTTTTCATTACCCATGACCGCTATTTTCTAGATCATGTTTCGACGCGGATTTTTGAATTGGACAGCGGAGATTTGCTTGAATATCAAGGAAATTATCAAGATTATGTTCGTTTGAAGGCAGAACAAGACGAGCGAGATGCTGCCCTTCTCCATAAAAAGCAGCAACTTTATAAGCAGGAATTATCCTGGATGCGCCGTCAGCCACAGGCCAGAGCAACCAAGCAGCAAGCTCGAATCAATCGTTTTCAAGATTTGAAAAAAGATTTATCTGATCAAGCGATTCAGACAGACTTAGAAATGAATTTCGAGACCAGTCGGATTGGGAAGAAAGTGATTGAATTTAAAGATGTGGACTTTGCTTATGGTGATAAGAAGATTCTTTCTCATTTCAATTTGTTAGTTCAAAATAAAGATCGGATTGGGATTGTGGGGGATAATGGTGTTGGAAAATCTACCTTGCTCAATCTAATTGCTGGGAAATTAGCACCTCAATCTGGTCAATTGATCATTGGTGAGACGGTTCGTGTGGCTTATTTCTCACAGCAAATTGAAGGGTTGGACGAATCCAAACGCGTTATTAATTTCTTGCAGGAAGTCGCAGAAGAAGTTAAGACATCTGTGGGGACGACATCTATTGCTGAACTGCTAGAACAATTTCTCTTTCCTCGCTCCACTCATGGAACTTTGATTGAAAAATTGTCTGGAGGAGAGAAAAAACGGCTTTACCTTCTCAAGTTATTGTTGGAAAAGCCGAATGTTTTGCTGTTGGATGAGCCAACCAATGATTTAGACATTACAACTCTGACGGTATTGGAGAATTTTCTGCAAGGTTTTGCTGGACCAGTCATTACAGTCAGCCATGATCGGTATTTCCTTGATAAAGTAGCAGATAAGATTTTAGCCTTTGAAGAGGGAATTATCAGAGAATATTTCGGCAATTATACTGATTATCTGGATGAAAAGGCGTTTGAGCTAGAGAGATCTGCCATTTCCCAACAACCTGAAAAGGAAAAAGTAGCTAAAGTGCGAGAGGAAAAGAAGCGCTTAAGCTACTTTGAAAAACAGGAGTGGGAGTCTATTGAGGGAGATATAGAGAAGCTTGAGGAGGAAATTGTAGCTATTGAGCGGGAAATGCAGGAATATGCTTCGGACTTCGGTCGACTCGCTGAACTTCAAAAAGAACTGGATGGCAAAAACGATTTACTTTTGGAGAAATATGAGCGCTACGAATACTTGAGCGAGCTAGTATAGAATTGACTGCTGCCTGTAATGTATGTTGAGTACGATTGCATTTTTAAACAAGGTCTATTTACAAGTCCTATAAAATTTGGTATAATACCAATTAATTAAATAAGAATCCGCAAGACTAGTAGCTTGGGGGAAGTTTGACAGGGAGAAGAGCCAGAGACTGAGAGCTCTTTAGATGGAATCTAGGTGAATTCACTTGCAAAAGGATTGAAAATTAAGGTCTGGAAAACCAGATAAAAACGGATGGTACCGCGTGTCAACGCTCCGCTTATGGAGTTTGGCATGCGGTTTTTATATTTGGAGGAATTATGGCAACCATTGAAGAACAATTAAATAAGCTTAGAGAAGAAACGCTGGCGTCTCTGAAAAAAATTTCAACTGAAAATGAAAAAGAAATGCAGAATCTGCGTGTTTCTGTCCTTGGAAAGAAAGGCTCTTTAACAGAAATTTTAAAAGGTATGAAAGATGTCTCTGCTGATATGCGTCCGATTATCGGGAAACATGTCAATGAAGCACGAGATGTGTTGACTGCTGCTTTTGAAGAATCGGCAAAGTTACTGGAAGAACAAAAAGTTGCCAATCAGTTGGCGAGTGAGTCTGTAGACGTCACCCTTCCCGGCCGGAAAATTTCTGCTGGGAATCGTCATGTTCTTAGCCAAACAAGTGAAGAAATTGAAGATATTTTCATCGGTATGGGCTATCAAGTCGTAGATGGTTTTGAAGTTGAAACAGACTATTACAACTTTGAGCGAATGAATTTACCAAAAGACCACCCAGCACGTGATATGCAGGATACTTTCTACATTACAGAAGAAATTTTGCTGCGTACTCATACCAGCCCAGTTCAAGCTCGTGCTATGGATGCTCATGATTTTTCTAAAGGGCCTCTAAAAATGATTTCGCCAGGGCGTGTGTTCCGACGGGATACGGACGATGCGACGCATTCTCATCAATTTCATCAAATTGAAGGTTTGGTTGTCGGAAAAAATATTTCTATGGCAGACCTTCAAGGGACATTGCAGCTCATTGTGCAAAAAATGTTTGGAGAAGACCGCAGTATTCGTCTGCGTCCGTCTTATTTCCCATTTACAGAGCCGTCTGTTGAGGTGGATGTTTCTTGCTTTAAATGCGGTGGGCAAGGCTGCAATGTCTGCAAAAAGACTGGCTGGATTGAAATTATGGGAGCTGGAATGGTACACCCACGCGTCCTTGAAATGAGTGGCATTGATGCTGATGTTTATTCTGGTTTTGCTTTTGGGCTGGGTCAAGAACGGGTGGCTATGTTGCGCTACGGTATCAATGACATTCGTGGCTTCTATCAAGGTGATGTTCGTTTTTCAGAACAATTTAAATAAATGCTATGTTAGTAAAAGTAAAAGAAGAACAGGCTGAAGTTCTACGAGAACTGGAAGTGCAAACCTATCAAGAAACTTTCGGCCCTTATATCAAAGCGGAAGATATGCAAGATTATTTTACCCATGAACTCTCCCTTGAGCAGATTCAGAAGGATTTGGCGCAAGTAGAGTCGGAGACTTATTTTGCACTAGATGAGAAAGAAAAGATTGTTGGCTTTCTCAAATTTAACTGGGGGCAAGCACAGACTGAGCCAGTGGAATCAGAACACTCAATGGAGAATGCTTTTGAGGTTCATCGGATTTATGTTTTGAAACCTTATCAAGGACAAGGCTTTGGCAAGGAAATGTTTGATTTTGCCATGCAAGAAGCTACTAAACGAAAGTTTTCGTGGATTTGGCTAGGTGTTTGGGAAAAGAATTTCAAAGCGCAAAACTTTTACTTTAAATATGGTTTTGAACGTTTTAGTGAGCATGAGTATGCGACTGGTGAAACGGTTGATATTGACTGGCTCATTCGGAAAGAATTAAATTAAGCGAAAAAGCACTTGGCTTGGGCATTTGTTCCAGCCTCAAAAAGAAAGGAAGTAATATGAGGCAAAATTTTTGAGCAGAAACAATAGTTCTCAAAGATTTCTATGCACTCATATAGATGAATTATGCTAGTAAGTTATAAATGGTTAAAAGAACTAGTTGACGTAACTGTTCTGAGTGAAGAATTAGCTGAAAAAATGTCAACGACAGGGATTGAAGTAGAAGGGGTCAGCTCTCCTGCTGAGGGATTGTCAAAAATTGTAGTTGGTGAAGTGATTAGCTGTGAAGATGTAGCTGAAACACATCTCCATGTCTGTCAAGTGAATGTTGGAGAAGAAGCGCTTCGACAAATCGTTTGCGGTGCTCCAAATATACGAGCAGGAATCAAGGTTATGGTAGCTCTTCCAGGAGCTCGTATTGC
>ERZ773069.1779-NODE-1779-length-11877-cov-21.956945_pt1 | contig 11877 bp, 8 predicted proteins | sample MGYA00580619_ERZ773069 | MGnify/ENA primary metagenome ERZ773069 (study PRJEB29015, sample SAMEA2738007) | human oral metagenome | biome: human oral; feature: human-associated habitat; material: dental | place: China | collected 2108 ...
TTCGGCTATATCCTTCCCACTACCGGGCGGATTCGGGACTTTAACCCGTTAGAAAGGTGCGCCGCTAGGCGCACCTTTGAAGAGCCCTCCGATAATTCGGAGGGCTTTATCTATCTCTCAATTAAATCCTCTACCTCACAGCCGAGGGCTTTTATTCCTCAATCTCCACAAACTTCTCTCTGCCTCTCTCGGTCAAATCATAAATATTCTTATCTATATCTATCCTTATAAACCCTTTTTTTATAAGTCTTCCTGCTATTTTATCAACCTCGGCCTGCTTCCATTTGAGATGGTTCTTGATTGAGCCTAATCCCAGTTCCTCACTTTCCTCCTTTTTGCCTGAATGATTACCTATATGGTTGAGGAAAAGTCCTAGTTTTAACTCACTTTTTCTCTGTAATCTTATAAATATAGCAGTAATCAACCCTTCTCTATTAAACAAAAAGGTAAGTAAAAATGTAACTCCTGCGGCTGCAGCTGTCATTCCAGACATAGATACATTCATAAGAAGCGAAAACACATAGCCTATAATAGAATTGATAACTGCATAGCCAACCGAAATGGCTATCATCACCTTAAGATCTTTACTTATAAGATAGGCCGCTGCCCCCGGAGTAATCAAAAACGAAACCACCAAAATAGCCCCCACAGCATCAAAAGCTGTAACTGCTGTAAATGATGAAAGTGTCATCAATACATAAAACAGGGCTACCGAGGAAAATCCTGCAAGCTTTGCGAATCCCCTATCAAAAGTAGTTATCTTAAGTTCCTTAAAAAAGATAATAACAAAGAGCAGGTTTATCAACAATAATATCCCCATTTGAACCAGAGCCTTAGGCAGGCTCATTCCAATAAACTCTACCCTATTTAATGGTGCTATTATGACCTCTCCCATTAGCACTACGTCAGTATCCAGATGTACATTTCTTGCAAATTTAGTGATTAAAACAACTGCAAGAGCAAAAAACATCGGAAAAACTATTCCCACTGCATCATCATTTTTAACAAGTCCTGTCCCTGAAAGAAACTCCACGACAAAGACAGTAATTACCCCAAACAATGCCGCTCCTGCTATTAGAAATGGCGAACCCACATCTTTTACTATGAAAAATGCGATAACTATTCCCAGTAAAACCGAATGTGAAATGGCATCTGAAACCATTGAAAGCTTCCTTAATACCAAAAACGGGCTCAAAATAGCACAAGCCATGGCAGTCGCTACTAGCACAAAAAGAGATTCGTAGGATATGGCAAAATATGACATTAGTGAATCTATCATTTCACCCCTGCCTCCTCATCCTAAGATTCTTTATCATCCCATGTGGTCCTATCACAAGAGAAATGATTGCAAGACTTCCCATTATGAGGATAATAGTTGCTCCTGTGCTCATCCCCTCATAAGCGGTTGATATATAAGTGCCGATAAGTGCAGAAACTCCACCAACCACGCCTGCTATTATAAGTACCCAACCAAATTTATCACTCCATTGAAGAGCAGTAATTGCGGGTATTATAAGTAAAGATGAAATAAGGATAGCTCCTACCAGTTTCAATCCTGTCGCTATTATTCCCATAGTCATTACAAGAATTATTCCATAGAGTAAAACCGTCTTTATTCCAATTGTGCTTGCATATATTTCATCAAATAAGAATACTTTTATTTCTTTGTAAAACAAAATCAGTAAAACTAACATAGGTATGCCAACATATACTATAAGCTTTACATCATCCTTCATAATGTAAGCAGCCTGTCCGAAGATATAGCTTGAAAGCCCTGACTGAGCAGCGTCTTTATAAGTACTGTTGCCCTGAATATGGCTTTTTAGTACCATGCCAACCCCAAAAAATGAAGATAAAACTACTGCAAGTATCGCGTCCAGCTTAAGCTTTGAATTCTCTTTTATAACTTGAATAAGAATGAAGGCAGTAGTACCTGATACTACCGCCCCCAGAGTTAAAAGCACCGGTTCTCTTTGCATAAATAACATAAATGATAGGACTATCCCCGGAAATGCGGCATGACCAATGGCATCCCCTATCAGCGACTGTCCCTTAAGCACTGTAATACAGCCCACAGCCCCTGCTATAGCCGCAAGCAAAAATGTACCGCTTCCAACTATGATAAACGTATAGCTTGTAAGTATATCGATGTTAAACATTTTTCATCATCGCCTTTTCTAAATTTTCGTTTGTGAATGCCTCACTTACCCTGCCTTCAGCCACTACCTTTTTGTTGATTATAACCACATGATCAAAATATTCCCTTATTGTGGCAAGGTCGTGATGGACTATCACAGCAGTTTTCCCCTTTTTTTGCTCTTCTTTTATAAAATCAATTATTACCTTCTCCGTAACCTTATCTATGCCAGCAAGAGGCTCATCCATAAAATAAATCTCTGCCTCCTGTGCTATCAGTCTTGCTATAAATACCCTCTGTCTCTGCCCTCCTGAAAGCTTGGATATCTGCCTATTCTTAAACTCATACATGCCTATCCTTTTAAGAGCAGCCTCTGCTTTTTCCCTATCCTCCCACCCGGGATGCCTAAACCAGCCAAGGTGTACATATCTGCCCATTAGCACAACATCCATAACGGTGGTTGGAAAGTCCCAGTTTACCTCAGAAGTCTGTGGAATATAGGCTATTTTCTTCTGAACCTTTTTAATAGGCTCACCCATAATCAAAATCTCTCCTGCAAGTTTTTTTTGAAGCCCTAATATCCCTTTTATTAAGGTCGATTTCCCTGCTCCATTAGGCCCTATTATGGCTGTAACCGAACCTGCCATTATATCTATGTCGCAATCCCTAAGTACAGGCTTGTCGTGGTAGGCTATGGTCAAATCCTCTACCTTTACAATCACCTCTTCCATGCCTACCCCCTCCTTCTTACTTTAAGTTTTCAGTGATTAACTTTATATTGTGTTTATACATATCTATGTAAGTATCACCACTTTGCCCCTCGGGTGCAAGCGAGTCGGAGAAGAGCTCATTGCCCTCACCGCCAACGATCTCCACGTCGAAGCCCTTCGTCCTGCAGACCTCCTGCAGCTTCTTCATGCGCTCGGGATTTGTCGTGCTCTCGGCGAACACTGCCTTGACCTTGTGCTCGACAATGTAGTTTGCTGTTTTCTCGATGTCAGCATTTGCAACCTCGGAGTCCGTGCTGACGCCCTGCGGTGCGATGACGTTCACGTGGTAGCGGCGGGAGAAGTAGTTGAACGCATCGTGCGGTGTAACGAGATTGCGCTGATCGGCGGGAATCTGTGCGATCTTCTCCGTGATTTCCTTATCCAGTGCGTCCAGTTCTGCAAGATATTTTTTGAGATTTTCCTGAATCTCTTTCTCGTGTTCCGGAACGAGTTTGATGAGCTCAGCGGCCGCTGTCTCCGTTGCCTGTTTGTAGAGGGCAACATCGAACCAGAAATGCGGGTCGACGATCTTTTTGCCGTCCTGCTCCATATAGTTGATGTTTGCGTCTGTGAAATTCTTCGTGACCGCGACGCCCTTCTTCTCGAGTACTTCTGCCATCTTGCCCTCGAAGTGCAGACCGTGGTAGAGAAGGAGATCTGCCTTCTTGATCTTCTCAAGATCGGCGGGCTGCGCGACGTAGAGATGCGGATCCTCACCGGCGGGAATAATCAGCTCGACGTTCACATAGTCGCCCGCGAGCGTTTTCGTCATATCCTGCAGAAAAGAGGTGGTGACCGTCACCGTCTTCTTTGCATCCGCGGATTTGTCGCCGGCTGTGCCCCCGCAGCCGACGGAAAAGAGTGCCGTCAGGGCGACTGCGAAGGTGAGCAGCAGCCGGAAGTAATTTTTCTTGATGTTCATGGAGACACCGTCCTTTCATTGAATTTAAGAATAGCACAAAAATTCAATGATGTAAATGAGAAAATTTCTCAATGAGATATTTTTTGATAAAACTCCAAAAAAACGCCCCCGCGTATATTTTCGCAGGGACGCCGCAGTATGTGTCGGAGCGATTCATTTTCGGAGCAGTTTTTCTTTCAGTGCGCGATAGGAGATCGTCTCATACGGACCGATCTGAGATTCGGGATGATCTGCACCGTATGCGCGGCCGGTGACAGAGATGAGCGGCGGCGCCTGGATGCGCTTTGCGACTGCCATGCCTGTGTAGAGGTTCCACCAGCGCTCGAGATCGTCGATGAAGTCTTTTGTCGTGGAGAAGAAGGAAGTGATGACGCCCTTCCCGCAGCCGATATCGTCCTCGAGATCTCCGTCTGCGTAATGTGCGAGAATATCTTCGGGAATGCGGTTCTCTTCGACAAAGGCGCGGAAGAGATAGTCGTGGTACGGATAGCGGATGGGGTCGCCCTTGCCCTCGTCGACGTTCTGGGCATCGGAGAGCTCGGCGCTCGGCACGATATCGATGATGCCCTGCGGGATGACTTCGCGTCCATAGACCGTCTCGTTCAGATAGCGCGCAAGATCGTAGACCTGATATTTCCAGAGGTCGGCGAGCGCAGAGAGGAAGCCCGCCTGATCGCCGTAGAGGGTTGCATAGCCGACGGTGGACTCCGCCTTGTTCGCGTTGCAGGTAAAGCCTGCACCCCATGCAGCAGCGACGGCGGAGAGGACGCGTCCGCTGCGGTCGCGCGCCTGCATATTCTCACGGACGAACGAGGAGATGGTGAGATGTTCGCCCTCCGCCGCAGGTTTCCCCATGATAGGGATCCCCGTCAGCTGCTCCGCGGTGTATGCGACACTCTCTTCGATTGGAACGATCATATGGCGGCAGCCGAGGCTCTCGGCAAGCTGTGCGGCAAGGTCCTTCGTCGTCGCAGAGTTGAACTTGCTCGGCATGTTGACGAGGAGTACTTTGTCCGCGCCGATGGCGTCGACATAGAGAGCCGCTGCAACGGCCGAGTCGATGCCGCCCGAGATACCGATCACAACGCGCTCCATATGGATCCGAGCGAGGAATTTCTGCACGGCGTAACGGATCGTGCGGTGAATGGGGGCAATGGCTGCTTCTGCGGGACGTGCAGCGGCAGGAGAGAGCTGTGTGCTGTCGATGATCGTCAACCCTTCCGCATAGGCGGGGGAGATGAGGACGCGCTCACCTGCCGCATTAAATACCTGTGCACTGCCGGAAAAGGCGTAGACTGTTTTTCCCTTGTCCTGCAGCCCAAGGGTGTTAATGTAGAAAATGGGCATGTGTTTTTCGCGTGCCGTCTCCGCAAGTGTGCGTGCACCGAAGCAGTGAGGGAAGGGGGTGGCATCGGCGGCAAGGATGAAATTTCTGTCCGCCGCCGTATAGAAGAGGGGATCAAATGATGTCCCGGCGCCGTGAAGCGGACGTCGGGCGACCTCGCGGAGCACTCCGTTTCTCGCCTCCATGAGTGTCCGGCTGACGCCCGCACAAGCGCCTTCTTCTTTTGCGGCACTGCCGAAGACGACAGTAATGTCCTGCGCAGCAGCTGCAATTTCCTCGGCATAGGAGGCACAGTCGCGCAGGAAGGCGGAGTGCTTCCATACGCCCCCGAGGAAGAGACCTGAAAGGCTGAGTGCGGGAAATACGGCAATCTCCGCATGCGCTGCCTTTGCCGCCGCTATTTTTTCGCGCATGGCTGCGGCGTTCTGATCGGGACGGCCGGGGACGACCTCCATCGAGATGAGTGCAATTTTCATAGTGATGCTCCTTGGGTTTGATTTTTTCTGCGGTGAGATGTTATAATTTTAAAAACAGATATAGTATAGCACAGATGGATTTATCTGCCTATTTGAAAGGATGTATACAATGGATTACTTCAGCACGCGCGGAGCGTCGGAATGCGTCTCCTCTGCGGAGGCGATCCTGCAGGGGCTTGCCTCGGACGGCGGCCTATTCGTGCCCAACGCATTTCCGCAGATGACGTGCTCCGAGATCGCGGCGCTTGCGCCCCTTTCTTACGAGGAGCGCGCCGTTGCTATCCTGCGTCTCTTTCTGACGGATTATACGGATGAGGAACTCCGCGGCTGTGTGGAGCGTGCCTATGGGCATACGTTTGATGATGCACGCCGTGCGCCCGTGCGTGCGGTCGGCGAACTCGAGATGCTCGAACTCTGGCACGGCCCGACGAGTGCGTTCAAGGATATGGCACTGCAGCTTCTGCCGCAGCTGATGAGTGCAGCGCGTGCGAAGGAGGGAGAACGAGATACGATCCTCATCCTTGTTGCAACCTCGGGAGATACGGGCAAGGCCGCACTCGAGGGGTTTGCAGACGCCGATGGAATCGAGATTATGGTGTTCTATCCTGACGGGGGCGTCAGTCCCGTGCAGCGGCTCCAGATGGTGACGCAGACGGGCGCGAATGTTTCCGTCACAGCGGTGCGCGGAAATTTCGATGATGCGCAGCGCGGCGTCAAAGAGATCTTCGGCGATGAGGAGACGGTAAAGCGCCTTGCCGCTCTGCATACGAAGCTCTCCTCGGCCAACTCGATCAACTGGGGACGCCTCGTTCCGCAGATCGTTTACTATTTCAGCGCATACGCCGACCTCCTCAAGGAGGGAAAGATCACAGCGGGCGATGCGGTGAACTTCACCGTGCCAACGGGGAATTTCGGCAACATTCTCGCGGGATACTATGCAAAACGCATGGGCCTTCCCGTCGGGAAGCTCGTCTGTGCCTCGAATGCAAACAACGTGCTGACCGAGTTCCTCCAGACGGGGATCTATGATCGCAGGCGCAGTTTTTATCAGACGCTGTCACCGTCGATGGACATTCTTGTCTCGAGTAATCTCGAGCGGCTGCTCTATCATCTGACGGAGGATACGGCACAGGTCGCCGCGTGGATGAAGGAACTCGCGGAGACCGGGCAATATGACGCGCGTCGTCTATTGCCTGTTCTCAATGAGAATTTCTGGGCGGCATTCGCCGATGACCGTGCGACCGAGGAGGAAATTCGTGCAGTCTATGCGTGCACGAAGTACACGGTTGACCCGCATACGGCCGTCGCCTATCGTGCGGCGGAATCCTACCGCCGTACGACGGGGGATGAGCGGCCGATGATTGTGCTCTCGACGGCGAGCCCGTATAAATTTGCCGCAAGCGTGCTCAGGGCGCTCGGCGAGGATGCAGGAACGCTCGATGCGTTTGCACAGATGGAGCGCCTGCAGTCGCTGAGCAGGATGGATATTCCCCCGCGCCTTGCGGCGCTGCGCACGATGCCCGTTCTTCATGACGGTATTTGCGCGCGTGCGGAGATGCGCGATGCAGTTTTGGCGTTTGCCGGCAGAAATAGGCAAGAAAAACGATACGAACAATAAAATTTTTCATAGGAAGAAGGATTTTCTGTGTATATGAAGAATTTTCACACATATAGTGTATGATACGAAGGCAGGAGGGCATGCCTCGCATCGACTGCAGCCAATCTTTTGAAAAGAAAGAGGTAAATGTCATGGCAACGATTGATCTGACACAATACGGTATCACGGGCACGACAGAGATTGTCCACAACCCGGACTATGACCAGCTGTTTCGCGAGGAGCTCCGCCCTGACCTCGAGGGCTATGAGCGCGGCCAAGTGACGGAGATGAAGGATGCGGTCAATGTCATGACGGGCATCTATACGGGCCGTTCGCCGAAGGATAAGTACATTGTCGATGATGAGACCTCGCATGATACGGTTTGGTGGACCTCCAAGGAGTATCCGAACGACAATCACCGCGCTACGCAGAAAGCGTGGAATGCTGTACGCGAGATTGCGATCCGCGAGCTCTGCAACAAGCGGCTTTTTGTCGTCGACGCATTCTGCGGCGCAAATAAAAATACGCGCATGGCCGTTCGCTTTATTGTGGAGGTGCCGTGGCAGGCACATTTTGTCACGAATATGTTCATCCGTCCGACGGCGGAGGAGCTTAAGAACTTCAAACCGGACTTTGTCGTCTACAATGCGGCAAAGGCACGCGTGATGCATTTCGGCGACCTCGGCCTTAACTCCGAGACGGCGGTCATGTTCAACCTCACGAGCCGTGAGCAGATCATCGTCAACACATGGTACGGCGGCGAGATGAAAAAGGGCATGTTCTCGATGATGAACTACTATCTCCCGCTGAAGGGGATTGCCTCCATGCACTGCTCGGCCAATACGGATAAGCAGGGGAAGAACACAACGCTGTTCTTCGGCCTCTCCGGTACGGGCAAGACCACGCTCTCGACCGACAATGCGCGGCTCCTCATCGGAGACGACGAGCACGGCTGGGACGATGAGGGCGTGTTCAACTACGAGGGCGGCTGCTATGCGAAGGTCATCAACCTCGACCCCGAGGCGGAGCCGGACATCTATCAGGCGATTCGCCGCAACGCGCTGCTTGAGAACGTGACGGTCGATCTTGCGGGTCATGTTGACTTCGCGGACAAGACGGTCACGGAGAATACACGCGTTTCGTATCCGATCAACCACATTGAGAACATTGTGCTCGGTCACGTTGCAGACAAGTCCGCCGGCCCGCACGCAAAGCACGTCATCTTCCTCTCGGCGGATGCGTTCGGCGTTCTGCCGCCGGTCTCCATCCTGACGCCGGAGCAGACGAAGTACTACTTCCTCTCGGGCTTTACGTCGAAGCTCGCAGGTACGGAGCGTGGCATCACGGAGCCGACGCCGACGTTCTCGGCGTGCTTCGGACAGGCGTTCCTCGAACTCCATCCGACAAAGTACGCGGAGGAACTCGTCCGCAAGATGGAGGAGCACGGTTCGCGTGCCTATCTCGTGAACACGGGATGGAACGGCACGGGCAAGCGCATCTCCATTCAGGATACGCGCGGCATCATCCACGCGATTCAGGACGGCTCGATCGACAGCGCACCGACGAAGAAGATCCCGTATTTCGACTTCGAGGTTCCGACGGAGCTGCCGGGCGTTGATCCGAAGATCCTCGATCCGCGCGACACCTATGCAAGCCGTACGGAATGGGATGAGAAGGCGCGCGACCTCGCCGAGCGTTTCATCAAGAATTTCAAGAAGTACGAGGGCAACGAGGATGGCAAGGCGCTCGTTCCTGCAGGCCCCAAGCTCTAAACAGTATTTGCTTTATGAGGGAAGCTGCCGCATTCGCGGCAGCTTCTTTTTGGAAATGGGGGTACGATGCATCTCACAGACAGCATCAACAAGGTACGCGGTGTCGGTGTGAAAAAGGCGGCGGCATTTGCGCGTCTCGGGATTCAGACAGTCTATGATCTTCTGACGTATTATCCGCGCACCTACGAAGATCAGAGCCGCGTGACCCCCATCGCCGAACTGCGCGTCGGGGAGCGTGCAGCCGTCCTCGGCGTGATTCAGCAGGTGACGGAGCGTCCGACACGGCGGCGTGGCTTTACGGTGCTGACGGCGCTTCTCGGCGACGGGACAGGCTATGCACAGGCGGTCTGGTTCAACCAGCGTTTCCTCAAATCAAAGCTGCGTGAGGGGCAGCGCATTCTCCTCTCGGGCAAGGCGGACTATGCCTATCAGGGCAGCGGGCAGCTTGCGCTCTCGCAAATCACGTCGTTTGAAATCCTCGGTGCACAGGATGCGGCGGATGAACACCTCGGCATTCTGCCCGTCTATGCGGCGACCGAGGGGCTGACGCAGAAGCAGCTGCGGCAGATGATGACGTATGCGCTTGCGCAGACGGTGGATGAACTGGAAGAGAACCTGCCGCAGCGCATTCGTGAGGAGTACCGTCTCATCGGACGCAGGACTGCCTTTCGGCGCATTCATTTTCCAAAACAGGAGGAGGAACTGCGTGCGGCGCGGCGGCGGCTTGCGTTCGAGGAGCTGTACCTCATCCAATGCGGGCTGCTCGCGCTCAAGAAGCGCACGGCAGAGGAACAGGAGGGAATCGCACATGCGGCGAATGGGGAGCTGGTCGCTCGCGTGCTTGCAGCACTGCCCTTTGCACTGACCGACGATCAAGGGAAGGTGTGGGCGGAAATCACGCGCGACATGGAGTCGCCGCTGCCGATGCGCCGTCTCGTGCAGGGCGATGTCGGCTCGGGCAAGACGGCGATTGCGCTGCTCGCGCTCGTCAAGACGGTGGAGAACGGCTGTCAGGGGGCTCTGATGGCACCGACGGAGATTCTTGCACATCAGCATTATGACACGCTGTGTGAACTTCTTGCACCGCTCGGTGTGCGCGTGGGCTTCCTCTCGGGGCGGCTCACGAAGAAGGAGCGCACGGCAGCTGCGGCGGCACTTGCCGCGCATGAGATTGACATCGCCGTCGGGACACACGCGCTGATTCAGGACGGTGTATCATTCGATTCGTTGGGGCTTGTGGTGACGGATGAGCAGCACCGCTTCGGTGTGGCACAGCGGGCGGCACTGGAAAAAAAGAGCACGGTGACGCCCGATGTGCTTGTTATGACGGCGACCCCGATTCCGCGCACAATGACGCTCACGGTCTACGGTGATCTCGATGTTTCGCGCATTGAGCACCTGCCGCCGGGACGGCAGCCCATTCGGACATTTCTGCGCGATGAACGGGCACGCGAGAAGATCTATGCCTTTGTGCGCAAGGAAATCGAGGCGGGGCGGCAGGCATACGTCGTCTGCCCTCTCATCGAGGCGAGCGAGGAGAGCAGTCTGCCCTCGGTGGAGGAGGTCTATGAGGAACTGTCCCACGGCATTTTTCGCGGGATTCCCTGTGGGCTGCTCCACGGTCGCATGAAGTCTGCGGAGAAGGAGGCGGTGATGGAGGGGTTCTACGACGACCGCATCAAGCTGCTTGTCTCGACCACGGTCATCGAGGTCGGCGTGAACGTGCCGAACGCGAGCATCCTCGTTGTCGAGCACGCGGAGCGCTTCGGACTCTCCCAGCTGCACCAGCTGCGCGGGCGCGTCGGGCGCGGCTCCTATGCCTCCTACTGCATTCTCATCGCGGGGCGCAGTGCCGCTTCACAGGAGCGGCTTCAGGTCATCGAGCGGACGAGCGACGGCTTTCGTCTCGCTGAGGAGGATCTGCGCCTCAGAGGTCCCGGGCAGTTCTTCGGTGCGATGCAGCATGGGCTCGGCGACCTCAAGATTGCCGATGTGCTCGCTGATATGGATCTCCTGCTGCTCGCCCGCCGCGCCGCTCTCGCAACGCTTGACGATCCCGCCGCGCTCTCCTTTGTCCTGCCGACGCTCATGCGTCAGTACCGCGAGCGTTTCGCGCATATGCGGGAGGTCTGAGGGGGAAATACGCTTGTATTCCTTGACATACGGGGATTCTCTGGGCTAGAATAGGTCATACTGTATTTGGGAGGAGATTGCCTTGACAAAGGTTTTGGTAAATGGCGCGGCGGGTCGCATGGGACGTGCGGTGCTGAAGGCTGTGATCGACGATGCAGAGTTGGAACTCGTCGGTGCGGTGGATATCACAGGCGGTGCGGACGCGGGAGAGCTTGCGGGGACGGCGAAGAACGGCGTTCTTGTGGAGACGGATCTTGCGGCGGCACTCGAGCGGCTGCATCCCGACGTGATGATCGACTTCACGCGTCCCGATGTCGTCTATCAGAATGTCCTGCTGGCACTCACGCATAAGGTGTCGCCTGTGGTTGGGACGACGGGGCTCTCGGAGGAACAGCAGCGGGAGATCAAGGCAACGGCGGAGAAGAACGATACGCCGGCGTTCATCGCACCGAATTTTGCCATCGGTGCGGTGCTGATGATGCTGATGAGCCGCATGGCGGCGAAGTATATGCCCGAGGTGGAGATCATCGAACTGCATCACGACAACAAGCTCGATGCGCCCTCAGGGACGGCCGTGCGGACGGCGGAGATGATCGCCGAGGTGCGTGAGACACATGAGCAGGGGCATCCCTGTGAGAAGGAGACGCTCGACGGTGCGCGCGGTGCGGACTATGAGGGCATGCGCATCCACAGCGTGCGCCTGCCGGGCTATGTCGCACATCAGG
>ERZ773069.1781-NODE-1781-length-11862-cov-6.168883_pt1 | contig 11862 bp, 10 predicted proteins | sample MGYA00580619_ERZ773069 | MGnify/ENA primary metagenome ERZ773069 (study PRJEB29015, sample SAMEA2738007) | human oral metagenome | biome: human oral; feature: human-associated habitat; material: dental | place: China | collected 2108 ...
GCCAACTTTTCAGCGTCAATTTTATCTGTTTTACGAACTCGCAGACTGTCCAATTGCTTCTTAGCTTCCAGTGGATTTAGCCGTGTATAAGCGTAACCACATTCCTCAAGAAAGGCCTGAAGACGTCGAGAATAGACGCCTGTGGCCTCAAATATAATCTCAGGGTTATGAACAGTTTTCAAGTCGCCCAAAAGGCTGTTGAATCCAAAGGCATCATTGAGTATGGTGTAGCAATGAACCTTCTCACCGTTGACTAAAATTGTCGCCTCAGAACTTGTTTTACTGACATCAATTCCAAATACTGCACGCATGACATTATCTCTTTTGTCTTGAATAATTCCATGTTTTAGTGATTTTATTTTCAATACGCGACGTTTAGCGTCCCACATACTTTGATCAAACTCCACCTAAAACAAGGTGTCTTGCCAATTTGTCAAGCGACGTCTAGCGTCATAGAGCCCTACGACTTTACAAGACACCACTCCTTTAACATAAAGAAAAAGTAGTGAGTACTCTCTCCCATCGGAGATTTCTTCACTACTAATCTTAGTATGTTTGTCAACTGTAGTGGGTTATCCAAAAGTCATACCCTGGAGAGGAAAAGATTTGTTCTCTCCTTTTTGATGTTCAAAGCAATGAGAATTCTAGTTTTAAAGTTGTCAAAGTTCCGGAAGCCAAAAGCATTTTGCTTGATGACTTTAATGAGGTTATTTGTGGCCTCTAGTTTTGCGTTTGAGTAGGGAAGTTCCAGTGCATTCATGATCTTGTCTTTATCTTTCGAAAAGGTCCTGAAAACAGTTTGAAAAATAGGATTTACAGAAGAAATTGTTTCGTCAATAAGACTAAAGAAATGGTCTGTTTGTTTCTCTTGAAAATGAAAGAGTAGGAGTTGATAGAGATTATAGTGCAGTATAAGTTCTTGAGAGTATGAAAGCAGCTTTTCTAGAACCTCTTTATTGGTCAAGTGTGACCGAAAAGTTGGTCGATAAAATCATTTATCACTGAGTTTACGGCTATCCTGTTGAATGAGTTTCCAGTAACGTTTCAGTGCTTTATATTCGTGCGATCTCCGATCAAACTGATTCATAATTTGTATGCGTACGCGATTCATAGCTCGACTGAGATGCTGGACAATGTGAAAGCGGTCGAGAACAATTTTTGCATTTGGAAAAAGTTTTCTAGCAATATCGTAGTAGGGACTAAACATGTCCATGGTAATGACTTTCACACGACTTCTCACCTGTCTAGAATAACGAAGGAAATGATTGCGAATAGTTGCTTGAGTCCGTCCATCAAGGATAGCTACGATCTTTCTGGAATCAAAATCCTGTGCAATGAAGCTCATCTTACCTTTCTTGAAGCCATACTCATCCCAAGACATGTGAGTTGGAAGGGAAGATAAATCTATCTTGAATTTAAATTCTTTCAATTTACGAATGACTGTTGAAGTAGAGATGGATAAACTTTCGGCGATAGCTGTCATAGGGATTTTCTCGATTAATTTTTGAGTGATTTTCTGGTTGACGATCGTTGAGATTTGGTGGTTCTTTTTGACTAAGGAAGTCTCTGCGACAGCTATTTTTCCGCATACTTTACAACGAAAACGGCGTTTTCTCAATCAAATAAGAGTTTTGTAGCCCGCACACTCTAGATAGGGAATTTTAGATTCTTTTTGGAGGTCATATTTAGCCATTTGTCCTTGACAGTCGAGACACTTAGGAGCAGGATAATCTAGCTTAGCGATGATTTCTTTATGTGTTCCAGCATCCAGATAATCCAAGCTTATGATGTTCTTGTCTTTAATTCCGAGTAAGTTTGTGATAAAATGTAATTGTTCCATAAGATTCTTTCTAATGATGGTTTGGTCACTTTTCATTATAGGTCTTATGGGACTTTTTTTCTACAGCAAAATAGGCTCCATAATCCCTATGGTGGTTTTACCCACTACAGAAATTATAGAGCCTTTTCTTTCAACATTTTCTGAAAAAGGAGTATAATGAGGGTGTAAATATGAAATCGCTTTAATGATTTAGAATCGAGGAAAGGATTATGAGTGATTCTAGACAGAAGGGGACTACATTAGGAACCTGTGCCCCTGATCAGGTTTATCAAGTGTTGCAAACAAGTCCTCAAGGGTTAAACTCACAAGAAGTAAAAAAGAGGCAGGCAACTTATGGTCCTAACCAGTTGAAAGAAAGTAAGAAAGAACCTATTTGGTTGACCTTTGTCAAACATTTTACCAGTCTCATGGCCCTCTTATTGTGGGTTGGTGGCTTTATTGCTGTGATTTCCCATAGCTTGGAGTTGGGAATTGCGATTTGGCTGGTCAATATCATTAATGGTCTCTTTAGTTTTATTCAAGAATATAAGGCTAGTCAAGCCACGGCATCACTGAATAAGCTTCTTCCATCCTATACCCGAGTTCTTCGTGATGGAAAGGAAGATAAAATCCTTGCACAGGACTTGGTGCCAGGTGATTTGGTTTTCATTGAAGAAGGTGACCGTATTTCTGCAGATGGACGTTTGGTTGCTGTGACAGACTTGCAGGTAAATCAGTCTGCCCTCACTGGTGAGTCTAATCCCATTTATAAATCAGACCAAGCAGATTTGACTCCTGATAAGACTGAATTGGAATATGACAATATGGTGTTTGCAGGGACCACAGTTTCCTCTGGGTCAGGACATTTTATAGTATCTGCTATCGGTATGGAAACTGAGTTTGGACAAATTGCAGACTTGACGCAAAACCTAGCTCAGGAAAAGAGCCCACTGCAAAAGGAACTGGACCATTTGACCAAACAGATTTCGGTTATTGCAGTCTCTGTTGGTCTCTTCTTTATGGTTGCAGCAACCCTATTTGTTCACCAACCTTTGTCTCAAGCCTTTATCTTTGCCCTGGGTATGATTGTTGCCTTTATTCCTGAGGGGCTTCTTCCCACGGTTACCCTATCTCTAGCCATGGCCGTTCAGCGCATGGCTAAGGATCATGCTTTGGTTAAGAAGTTGTCTTCGGTTGAGACTCTTGGAGCGACCTCTGTTATTTGCTCAGATAAAACAGGGACCCTAACTCAAAACGCCATGACAGTTAATCATTTATGGACCTTGTCAGGTAATTATGAGGTAACTGGACTAGGTTATGCACCAGAAGGGCATATTGAGAAGGATGGCCGCCCTGTTTCTCTGAAGGAGAATGACCTCGTGAATCGTTTGGTTCGCTTTTCTCATTTGGCTAGTAATGCACAGGTTGTGGAACCTAGTGCTGATAATCCCAATTATACGATTTTAGGTGATCCGACTGAAGCTTGTCTTAATGTTCTTGCAGAAAAAGCAGGTATTGATTTAAATGACAACCACAACTGGGCTCCTCGTATCAAAGAAATTCCCTTTGATTCGGATCGTAAACGAATGACAACGGTACATAGTCTCGAAAAAAGTCTGGATGGCAGTCACCATATTTCCATCACTAAGGGTGCGCCTAAAGAAGTGATGGAACTTTGCTCAGACTATTATGATGGTCAAGGAGCAATCAAATCTATGACTGCTACAGAACGTCAAGCAATTCTTGCTGCTAACGATCAATTTGCTCGTGACGGCTTACGTGTTTTAGCTGTTGCTTATCGTCCTTTGGAAAGCGAAGATATTAGAGAAGACAAGTGGGATATGCGGACCCTCGAAGAAGATATGGTCTTTGTGGGACTTGTTGCCATGAGTGACCCTCCACGTCAAGGTGTACGTGAAGCAATTGAGCAATGTCACCGTGCCAGTATTCGCATTATCATGCTCACAGGTGACTATGGTTTGACAGCTCTTAGTATTGCCAAGAAAATTGGAATTGTAAAAGGTAACAATGCACGAGTGATATCAGGGCTTGAACTGGCAGATATGACCGACGAAGAGCTCAAAGTAGCTCTTAAAGGCGAGATTGTTTTTGCTCGTGTGGCTCCTGAACAAAAATATCGTGTAGTCAATGCACTTCAGGAACTTGGTGAAGTTGTCGCTGTTACTGGTGATGGTGTTAATGATGCCCCTGCTCTTAAAAAGGCTGATATCGGTGTAGCTATGGGGGTATCTGGAACCGACGTAGCCAAGGAATCTGCTGATATGATTTTAACGGATGACCACTTTGCTTCTATTGTCCATGCTGTTGAAGAAGGACGTGCCGTTTATCGAAATATTCAAAGATTCCTTACCTATATTTTTAATTCCAATACTCCTGAAGCTGTACCCTCTACTTTCTTCTTGTTCTCTTTGGGGCGCATTCCTCTTCCCTTAACAGTTATGCAAATCCTAGCGATTGACCTTGGAACAGATATGATGCCCGCTTTGGGATTGGGGGTTGAGCCACCAGAAGAAGGCATTATGGACAGGCCACCAAGACGCCTATCAGATCGTTTGTTAAATCGGCAATTATTATTAAAAGCCTTTGCTTGGTATGGTATGATTGAGTCTGTTTTGGCTATGGGTGCCTTCTTCCTTAATTATTGGGTTAATCAAGGACATCTGAATCATCTAGCTAGTTCAGGACCTCTTTATCGAGAGGCAACAACCATGACTTTGGGAGCTATCATCTTCACGCAGATTGGTATGGCTATGAATAGTCGCAAAGGTAGAGGAACTATTTTCAAAATCAAACCATTTGCAAATAAGATTATTAGTCTGGGGATTATCTTAGAAATCATTCTCTTTATTATCCTATCTTATCTACCGCTCTTCCACACGCTATTTAACACAGACCCAATTGGACTCGATGATTGGCTCTATTTACTTGCTTGTCCCTTTGTTATTATGGCTTTGGAAGAAATCAGATATCGCTTATTTGATAAAAAGTAAGTCAGTGGCTAACCTCAGATTGAAGCAAGACTTTTAAATCATTTCCTAGTGCTTGAAACTATAATGTTTTAGGCACTTTTTGACGTTTGAAAACTTATTTTCGACATTCTCAAAAATTGGGCTTATTTTAAATTATAGCCAGCAACTATCTGTATTTTTAGGTTATAGAAATAAACTATAACTAACTATCAAGAATCCGTATGATGAACTTACCATTATTTTCAGAAAATAGTGATAAAATAGAGGTCATAGATATGGAGTATATCCACTTTACCATGTAGAAAGGGCATATTATGACACAAGAATATCAATTAGAAACCATTTTGGCACACGCAGGAATCAATTCGGATGAAGCAACAGGAGCCTTGGCTTCACCAATTCATTTTTCAACAACTTACCAACATCCAGAATTTGGCCATTCTACTGGTTTTGACTATACACGAACTAAAAACCCAACACGCGCAACAGTGGAAAAAACACTTGCAGCTATTGAAAAAGCAGATTATGCTATTGCGACAAGTTCAGGGATGAGCGCCATTGTTTTGGCCTTTGAAATTTTCCCGGTAGGCAGTAAGGTTGTAGCTGCGCGTGACCTTTACGGAGGTTCTTTCCGTTGGTTTAATGACAAGGAAAAAGAAGGTCGCTTCTTTTTTGAATACACTAATACAGAAGACGAGATGATTGCGGCCATCACTGATGATACTGATATTGTCTACATCGAAACACCGACCAACCCACTTATGATTGAGTTTGACATTGAAAAAGTGGCAAAAATTGCTCATGATAAGGGTGCAGTGGTTATTGTTGATAATACTTTCTATAGCCCAATCTATCAAACACCGATTACTCAAGGTGCTGATATCGTTGTACATTCAGCTACTAAATACCTATCAGGTCATAATGATGTTTTGGCTGGTGTTGTTGTGACTAGCAACCAAGAATTTTACGATAAACTTTATTATAACCTCAATACTACGGGTCCTACATTATCACCATTTGATAGCTATATGCTCATGCGTGGTCTTAAGACCTTAAAACTTCGTATGGAGGCGTCGACAGCTAATGCCCAAGAAGTTGTAGCTTTCTTAGAAAAGTCACCGGCTGTTAAGGAAGTTCTCTATCCAGGCAAGGGTGGGATGATTTCCTTCAAAGTGGCTGATCAAGACAAGATTCCAACCATTATCAATTCTCTAAAGGTCTTTACCTTTGCAGAGAGCCTAGGTGGTGTCGAAAGCTTGATTACCTACCCAACGACACAAACCCACGCAGATATTCCAAGTGATGTACGTGCTTCCTATGGTTTGACAGACGACTTGCTTCGTCTTTCAATTGGTATTGAAGCAGCACAAGATTTGATTGTTGACTTGGAAAATGCCCTTAGTCTTTAAGGAGTTATCTATGACACGTTATGATTTTACAACACAACCAGATCGCTTAAATCAAAACACTATGAAATGGCACGAAGCCGAAAGTGATCCAGAACTACTTGAGCTTTGGGTTGCTGACATGGACTTCTTACCTGTTCCTGAAATTAGAGATGCGGTCATCAACTATGCTGAAACGCATATCTTTGGTTACCCTTATCCAAGTGATGAGCTTTACCAATCCATCATAGATTGGGAAAAAAATCAACATGGTTACGTCGTTGATAAAGAGAGTATTGTGCTTATTGAAGGGGTTGTCCCAGCTATTTCAACAGCTATTCAGGCCTTTACGAAAGAAGGCGATGCTGTTCTCATTAATACACCAGTTTATCCGCCTTTTGCTCGTTCTGTCCGCTTGAATAATCGCAAGTTGATTGAGAATAGTCTTGTTAAGGTTAACGGGCATTTTGAAATTGATTTTGAGCAATTGGAACGTGATATTGTAGGCGATGATGTAAAACTCTATGTCTTCTGTAGTCCACATAATCCAGGTGGTCGTGTCTGGACTAAGGAAGAATTGACCAAGGTAGCAGACCTTTGCCAGAAACATGGTGTTCTCTTGGTATCTGATGAAATCCATCAAGACTTGGCCTTGTATGGCAATAAGCATATCTCTCTAAATACAATTTCAGACGCCTATAAGGATTTTACTTTGGTCCTTAGTTCAGCGACAAAAACCTTTAATATTGCTGGTACCAAGAATAGTTTTACCATCATTGAAAATGAAGACTTGCGTAAGTCCTTTAAACAAAAACAATTGGCTAATAATCAACATGAAATTCCAACTATTGGCTTGATTACAACACAAGCTGCCTTTACCTACGGTCAACCTTGGTTAGAGGAATTGAAGACAGTTTTTGAAACTAATATTGACCTTTTAACTAAGGAGCTTAGTGAAAAGACTAATATCGAAGTTATGAAACCTGAGGGAACTTATTTGGTCTGGCTTGATTTTTCAGCTTATAATCAAGATCATAATGAACTTGGACGTTTGCTTAAAGAAGAAGCTAAGGTAGTGCTAAATGACGGTATTACTTTTGGTTCCGAAGGAGAAAAACATTTTCGATTTAACGTAGCTACGCCAACTAAAGTTGTTGCTGAAGGTGTGAAACGTTTGGTTTCTGTCTTTGGAAATTAGTCAAAACCACCCGTGAGAACGGGTGGTTTTGACTGCGGCTATTGGTAGCTTAGCAGTTCTTGGCTATGGTTTAGTAACAGGTAAGATTCATCTATCTAAAAATAAAATCGGATCCTTTCCAAAAACGTTTGTAATTAAAGCAAGCGTTTTTTTTGTGTTTTTGATATAATGGAGTGAATATAAAGCAAAGGAAGAAACTATTATGGGTAAATTTCAAGTTATTTCACATCCATTGATTCAACATAAACTCTCAATCTTACGTCGTGAGGATACCTCTACTAAGGACTTCCGTGAGTTGGTTGATGAAATCGCTATGCTTATGGGTTATGAAGTATCGCGTGATCTCCCTCTTGAAGAGGTTGAAATTCAAACACCAATTACAAAAACAGTTCAAAAACAACTTTCTGGTAAAAAATTGGCAATTGTTCCAATCCTTCGTGCGGGTATTGGTATGGTCGATGGTTTGCTTAGCCTCGTACCTGCAGCAAAAGTTGGTCATATTGGTATGTACCGTGATGAAGAAACACTTGAGCCAGTTGAGTACTTGGTTAAATTGCCGGAAGATATTGATCAACGTCAGATTTTTGTAGTGGACCCAATGCTTGCAACTGGTGGTTCAGCAATTTTGGCGGTGGATTCACTAAAAAAACGTGGAGCAGCTAATATCAAGTTTGTATGTTTAGTTGCCGCACCAGAAGGTGTAAAAAAATTGCAAGATGCTCACCCAGATATTGATATATACACAGCATCTTTGGATGAGAAACTTAATGAGAATGGTTATATTGTTCCAGGTCTTGGAGATGCAGGTGACCGTCTGTTTGGTACAAAATAAGTTGAAAAGGGAAAATTTCCCTTTTTTTAATAGGGTAATGACTTAGGAAAATCTTAATAATAACCTGTTTTTTTACTTATTTAGCACTCTTTTTAAATGAGTGCTAAGAAAAATGTTTTTTATTTGACCTAATTTGACTAAAATCATATAATAACATCAAGACAATATTAAAAGGAGAATTCATATGATTCCTGTAGTTATTGAACAAACATCACGTGGTGAACGTTCTTATGATATTTACTCACGTTTGCTCAAGGATCGTATTATCATGTTAACAGGTCCTGTAGAAGATAATATGGCAAACTCAATTATCGCTCAACTCTTGTTCTTAGATGCCCAAGACAATACAAAAGATATCTATCTTTATGTTAATACACCTGGTGGGTCAGTTTCAGCAGGTCTTGCCATTGTCGATACAATGAACTTCATCAAGTCTGATGTTCAAACCATCGTTATGGGTATGGCAGCATCAATGGGTACAATTATCGCTTCAAGCGGTACTAAAGGTAAACGTTTCATGTTGCCAAATGCAGAGTACATGATTCACCAACCAATGGGTGGTACTGGTGGCGGTACGCAACAAACAGATATGGCCATCGCAGCTGAACACTTGCTCAAGACTCGTAATAACTTGGAGCAAATCTTGGCTGATAATTCTGGTCAGTCAATTGAAAAAGTTCATGTTGATGCTGAACGTGATAATTGGATGAGTGCCCAAGAAACACTTGAATATGGCTTCATTGATGAAATCATGACCAACAACCAATTAAAATAAGCCTAGCTTATCTAAGATAAAAGTCAGATGCTAATCGGTTTATATAAGAACCGTTTCATCTGACTTTTTGTGTTATAATAGGAAACATGTTAATAATCAATGAGGAGCTACTTGCTATTGATCAAGCAATAGACAGTCTTGTTTTACATTTTCTAAGACTGCCAGAAGTAGAAAATTACCGTTTAAAACGGCAGAAATTCGAAAATACCAGAGAACTTCAAGAGCTACTTTTGGAATTTCAGGAATTAAAGGAAAGCTATGATAAGGCTAAGGAGTATGAGTCTTTTAGACCAGATGTGAGAGACTTGAAACGTCAGGTTTTGCGAATGAAGCGACAAATTGATCTCAACGAGGTGGTTATAGGCTATCGTCAGGCGGAGTTCGATTTACAGATAATACTAGCTTCACTTGGCGAGGAGGTTGCTCAAGCTATCTCAAATCAAATTTTCATTGATACTAGGCTACCTCTTGCACCTCATAAACCTCATCATAAAAAGGGTGATACTAACATAAAGGAGAAGATGAGTCATGATTAAGCGTCAAGGAATTATTGTTTATTTATACTATAATAGAGACTTACGTAAGATTGCCAAGTTTGGCGATGTTATCTACCATTCTTATAAGATGCGTTATGTGCACCTTTATGTAGATCAAGACAGGGTTAAGGACATCTTGACAGAGCTTGAAGGAATGAAGGCGGTCAAAAAAGTTCTTCCTTCTTATTATTCTGATATTGATATGGATTTTGTAGGTAGTCTGGAACGCTACGACACCTCGGTCCCTGAACATTTTAAAAACTTTTCTCTTTAGCTAGGAGAAAAGTTTTTTTATTCTTAAAGTGTTATTTTAAAAGCAATGGAAACGATTACTGTAGTTGAATCTTAGTTATGTGTGGTTGACAATTGTCTGATAATTCTGTAATCTATAAGGTGGACTTTTTTAAGAAAATATTAAGGAGAAATCTTATGTCTAAAAAGATCACACTTATTGTGTTAGCCTTTTTTGCTTCCATTTTCTTGGTTGCCTGTGGCAAGTCACCAGATGTGACTGCTAATGCTAAAGGTACTAAGATTGGGGATACAATCAAAATTGGTGTTAACATGGAGTTGACAGGTGCTGTTGCGGCCTATGGTAAGGCAGAGCAGAATGGTATTAAGTTGGCTGTTGATGAAATTAATAAAGCAGGTGGCGTCGATGGCAAGAAACTTGAGCTTGTCACAAAAGATAATAAATCTGAAAACGCTGAAGCTTCAACATCCTCAACGAACTTGGCTATTCAGAGTAATGTAAATGCTATAGTTGGTCCAGCGACATCAGGTGCTGTCGCTGCGGCTAGCCTCGTCTCACAAAAAACAGGGGTTCCTTTGCTGACACCTTCAGGTACGCAGGATGACCTTACGGTAGATACTAACGGAGCTAAGAAATTTGTTTTCCGTACAACCTTTAAGGACAGCTACCAAGGTAAAGTTTTGGCAGCTTATTCTTACAGTAATTTGAATGCTAAGAAAGTAGTTCTCTACTATGATAATGCCTCAGACTATGCCAAAGGTATTGCAGACGAGTTTAAACGCGAATATAAGGGGCAAATTGTTACTGAGGCTACCTTTGCGTCAGGTGACAAGGACTATCAGTCAGCTTTGACTAAATTTAAAGACCTTGACTATGATGCGATTGTAATGCCTGGTTACTATACTGAGACTGGTATTATCACTAAACAAGCACGTGACCTTGGAATTGATAAACCAATCCTTGGACCTGATGGATTCAGTGATGCGAAATTTACTGAGCTTGCAGGTAAAAAGAATGCTTCAAACGTCTACTATGTATCAGGATATTCAACAAATGTTGCTCTTTCTGACAAGGCATCAGGTTTCATTGAAGCATATAAGAAAGCTTACAACACTGAACCAAATATGTTTGCTGCTCTAGCTTACGATTCTGTTTATATGATTGCAGAAGCATCAAAAGATACGAAAACTTCAGTTGATATTGCCGATAACTTAGCACATTTGAAAAACTTTGTCGGGGTTACTGGTAAAATGACGATTGATAAGGATCATAACCCTATTAAAGCAGCTCTTATGGTTAAAAGAGATAATGGTGAAGAAGTTTCAGCGGAAGCCGTTGAAATTGAAAAATAATCTGTTATCTATACTGAAAATGAACTAGAAAGTTTGGTTATATATGTTTTTTGAACAACTTCCCCAACAACTAGTCAATGGTATTATCTTGGGTAGTATCTATGCCCTACTTGCCCTTGGATATACCATGGTTTATGGGATTATCAAATTGATTAACTTTGCCCATGGAGACATCTATATGATGGGTGCCTTCGTTGGTTACTATGCGATTAATAGCCTTGGAATGAATTTCTGGGTTGCCCTTGTCTTTGCTATGCTTGTCTGTGCGATTTTAGGGGTTGTCATTGAATTCTTGGCTTATCGCCCACTCCGTAATTCGACACGTATTTCTGCCTTGATTACGGCTATTGGTGTCTCATTCTTCCTTGAGTACATCATGGTTCTCTTTGTAGGTGCAGATACACGTTCATTCCCACAATCAATCAAGATGCATACTTATCATCTTGGGTCAATTTCTGTGACAAATGTGCAGTTGCTCATTTTGGTAGTTGCTCTTGTACTTATGGTTGCTCTTCAGTTGATCGTTAAGAAGACTAAGATGGGTAAAGCTATGCGTGCTGTATCTGTAGATAGCGACGCAGCAGAGTTGATGGGTATTAATGTTAATAATACGATTAGCTTCACTTTTGCTCTTGGATCATCACTTGCAGGGGCTGCCGGTGTCCTCATTGGTCTTTACTATAACTCAATTGAACCTCTTATGGCGATGACTCCGGGTATTA
>ERZ773069.1786-NODE-1786-length-11853-cov-7.655111_pt1 | contig 11853 bp, 15 predicted proteins | sample MGYA00580619_ERZ773069 | MGnify/ENA primary metagenome ERZ773069 (study PRJEB29015, sample SAMEA2738007) | human oral metagenome | biome: human oral; feature: human-associated habitat; material: dental | place: China | collected 2108 ...
GTCGCGATGCTGATGGCAGCCGGGATCTTCATCGCGGCCGCGGCCCTGGTGGCCGCGGCCGCGCGTGACCCGGCCTGACACAGCCGGGTGGGGTTCCTCAGGTGATGCTGGCCGCGTAGATCTCCGCTATGGAGGCTGCGAGCGTGGAGTCGAACTCCTCCTTGGTCTGGTCGTCGCGCAGGCCCGCGAGCAGGGCGCGGGAGAAGCTGGCGATGAGACCGGGGTTGCGTGCCAGGTGCTCGTCGGCCTCCTTGCGGCTGTAGCCGCCGGACAGCGCCACCACCCGCGCCACCCGCGGGTGGGCGATGAGACCGGAGTACAGGCCGTCGACGGTGGGGATGGTCAGTTTCAGCATGATCTCGCGGCCCTCGGGCAGGACGTCGATGTGCCTGGTGAGGTCCTTGAGGAGCAGCTGCTCGGCCTCGGCCTTGTCCGGGGCATGGATGTCCACCTCGGGTTCGATGATCGGCACCAGGCCCGCGTCGAGGATCCGTTCCGCGACCTCGAACTGCTGGTCGACGATGGTCCGCACCCCTTCGGGGTCGGCGCGGAGGATCACCGAACGCATCTTGGTGCCGAAGATGTTGGCCTTCACGGCCCGCGCGAGCAACTCGTCGAGGCCGGGCATCGGTTTCATGACGCGGACGCCGCTCTCCTCGTCGGCCAGGCCCTTGTCCACCTTGAGGAAGGGGACGATGCCCTTGACCTCCCAAAGGTAGTCGGCGCTCGGGCGGCCCTCGATCTGCGAGTCCATGGTGCGTTCGAAGAGGATCGAGGCCAGGATGTGCCGGGAGTCGAAGGCCGGGCTGGTGATCACCCGGGTGCGCATGGCGTGGACCAGGCCGAACATCTCCTCCTCGGTGGAGTAGCGCTCCGGGCCGATGCCGTAGCCCTCCAGCGCGCGTGGGGTGGAGCCTCCGGACTGGTCGAGAGCGGCGACGAATCCCTTGCCGTTGCACATCCGGTCCATCTGCTGAGTGTTCATGGCGTCTCCTCGGTGTAGTTGTGCGTGTCGGCTGCGGTGACCGACGGCCCGCAGCGACGCGGGTCCGGTTCTTGAACTCGATGTTAATAGTTTTCACGAGGGGCACAAGAAGCAGGGATTTCCGCGGCTGACGCCCGGGGCCCGTCCTCGCGGCCACCCTGGGATCCGTGCGCGGCCCATCAGAGTTCGGATGTGAGCCCGTCCAGCGAGACGGGCGTTTCGTTGTTGTCCTCCCGCAGCGTCTCGGTCTCCTTGGCCTCGAGTTGCCGGGCGCGGCGACGGGTGGTCAGTTTCTTGATGTGCGCGTGATGGTTCTCCAGGACGAGGGCCTGCCGGTCCGCCTGGTCCACCAGGGCCTTGACGATCTCGTCGAACCGCAGGAACATCAGGTCCTCCGCGACCTCCACCTGGTGCCGTCTCAGCAGGCGTTGTGCCACCTCGGACAAGGCCCGCTGGAGGACGGGGACGATCTCCAGCAGCAGGAAGACCGTTCCCACCGCCCCGGCCATCAGCCCGCGGGTCTTCGCGACGTTCCATCTCCAGGGGGGACGTTTCCTGAACGGCAGTTTCTTCGCCACCTGTTTCGCGGCGTCCTCGTCGGTGAGCAGCTCGTCCAGGCCCTCGATGGGTTCGCTGCTCAGGAGGGCCACCAGCAGCCGGAACGGGAGCTGCGGACGGGGTGAGAACGGCCAGTCGACCGCCTCGGGGGCGACGGGCAGGTCCGCCAGGAGGGCGTCCACCTGTGATTCGATCTGCTGGCCCTTCGGCAGGGCACGCAGCTTCTTGAAGATGGTTTTCTCGATGTCCTGCGAGGTGTTGGCCGTCATGAAGGCGGAGTCCGGGATCGAGACCACGAATGCCTGCAGGTTCACCTCCTGGGTGTCGGCGCTCAGCTTCCGGAACTGCTCGAACAGCGGCGACAGGGGATTCTTCCGGTCGGTCAGCAGCAGCTGGAGGAAGTAGGCCGCGACGTTCTCGGCCAGCTCGCCGCAGGCATCGGGCCGTTTCCTGAGCAGGCGGGCGGTCCGCCAGTACATCCAGACCAGTCCGAGGCCGTAGTACATCGCGCCGTCGTGCAGGCAGCTCCTGAACAGGTCGACGATGTCCTCGACCAGGCGCGCCAGTTCCTTGTCGCCCAGGGATCCGGCCTGCGCGGCCCGGTGCTTGAAGAGCTTGATCCGGTTCCGGAAGAACCGTTCCTCCCGCTGCCAGCGGGCCGGGTCGTGCCGCAGGACCTTGAACAGCAGCCGGGGGGCTTGGAAGAACACGCCGGGTTTGAGCCGGAAGGGTGAGGGTTTGTCCGTGGCCGCTTCCTTCACGACCATCGGGTCCGCGTTGGGGTCGGTCCTGGCGTTCAGGCTGGACATCAGGTCGGCCGGGTTCAGGTCGAGGTCGATGCCCGCCGAGCCCACCAGGTCGGTGATGACCTCGATGACGGTGGTGATGGCGAACTCGTCCAACGGGTACATCACCCAGTCGTCGTCCTGGCCTGGGAGGAAGCTCCTCGGGTCCAGCGACCCGTTGGGGTTCGTCATGGCGTTGATGATCGTTCCTCCCAACTACCCGTTACCGCTTCCCATTGTGTCAAACCTGCGGGGTTCGCTTGTGTTTTCTGGCTGTTTGCCTGCGCTGTAGCGCTGGCGTTCGACGGGAGGGCTGGCGTTCACGTCGGGAGGGCAATTTTCGGTGGGTTTCGTCTACGACATCCCCGTCCGTGGGTTCCCCTGCCCGGACGGCGAGAAGAGCTTGGCCAGCGAGACGGGGGTCGCGTTGCCGTCCTCCTCACCGACTTCCGCGGCATTCGCCTGCCTGGCCCGGCGCTCAGCCATTTTCTCGCGGTGCTCCGCGCGGCGTCGGGCGACGAGTTCGTGCTGTGGTTCCCGGCCCAGCAGGCTCTTCGAGATCTCGTCGAACTTGAGGAGGACGAGGTCCTCAGGCGCGGCCACCCTGCGATGTTCCAGCATGCGCCGCGCCACCTCGTCGAATGCCTGGTGGAAGACCGGGACGATCTCCAGCAGCAGGAAGACCGTCCCGGCCGCGCCGGTGAGTGTCCGCTGGGTTTTCGCGACGAGCCGGTTCCAGCGCGGGCGTTTCCTGAGCGGTAGTTTCCTCGCCACCCGTTTCGCGACATTCGTTCCGCGGGACGAGCCGTCCAGTCCGTCGACGGGTTCGCTGCTCAAGGCGATGACCAGAAGTCGTGGCGGGAGTTTCATCCGGGGGGAGAACGACCAGTCGAGCCGTTCGAGGGGGACGGGAAGATCGGAGAGGAAAGCGTTCATCCGCGATTCGAACCTGCGGCCCTTGGGCAGGGTGCGCAGTTTCTCGAGGATCAGGTTCTCGAGGTCCGCCGGGTTCCGGGTCTTCAGGAAGTCGGTTTCCGGGATTTCCTCCACGCGTTCCGGCAGGTGAAGGTGCTGGGCGTCCTCGTGCAGTTCCTGGTATTGCCTGAACAGGGACGACAGGCGGCTCCTGCGCTCGGCCAGCAACTGCAGGTAATAGGTCAGCACGTTGTCCGCCAGGTCGTCGGAGGCGTCGGGTCTTTTCCTGAGCAGGCGGTTGGTTCTCCAGTTCGTCCAGGCCAGGCCGAGGCCGTAGTACATCGCGCCGTTGCGCAGGCATTCCTGGAACAGGCCGGTGATGTCGTCGACCAGGGCCAGCAGGTCCTTGTCGCTCAGGGATCCGGCCTGCGCGGCCCGGTGCTGGAAGCGACCGAGCCGGTTCCGGAAGGAACGTTCCTCCCAACGCCAGCGATTCGGGTTGTGCCGCAGGATCTTCAACAGCAGCCGGGGGGCGCGGTGGATCACGCCGGGTTTGAGGCGGAAGGAGGACTCCTTTGTCGTCGCATCATCCGCAACAGCCGGGGCCGCATCGGTCTCGGCACCCCAGTTCGCGATCAGGTCGGCCGGGTTCAGTTCGAGGTCGATGCCCGCCGAGCCCACCAGGTCGGTGATGACCTCGATGACGGTGGTGATGGCGAACTCGTCCAACGGGTACATCACCCAGTCGTCGTCCTGGCCTGGGAGGAGGCTCCTCGGGTCCAGCGACCTCTCGGGGTTCGTCGTGGCGTTGATGATCGCTCCTCCTCCCTGCCCGTTACCGCCTCCCAATGTGTCAAACCGGCTATTCGCAGTTGGGCGTGGTGCCTTGGTTGGGCAAGCGGTGTTGCCGCGCCCGGTGGGCGCTTCTGAGTAGGATACGGGTTTGGTGGTGGGCGTTGTTGCGGTAGCCGCGGCCGGTTCGCCTGATGTGTTTGATCGCGGTGTTCGCGGCTTCGGTCCGCGCGTTGGCGACCCGGTTGGTGATGAACACCTCCACGGCGGACCGTCATGCGGACAGCGTGTCCCACAGCCGGCTGGTTTCCTCGGTGTCGGCTGTCTGGCACCCAGCCGTGGAGCCGGGCCCCGGCCGTCAACGATTCCGAGGACCTGCCCCGAAGCGGCATTGACCAGGGCCGTCATCCACGGTTCGACCCGCCGCCACCCGCCGGTGTCGGGGTCGCGGAACCAGCGGACCCGACGGTAACGGTGCTCGTCGATCCCCAAGCGGCGTACGTGGAGGTCGTCGACCCCGCCAAGCAGCACGTCGACGGCGGCGTTGACGCTCTTGTGGACCGTCCACCAGGCGATCCCAAACCCGGCCGCGACACCAGCAACGGGTCGGCCGTGATCGATGACCGCCTCCAACACGCCCCGCCGCAACCGGCTGGTACAGCGGGCCCGCAACGGCAACTCGGGAGTGGCTTGAGTGAACGTCCGACGTGGGCACGCCCGCTCGCCGCACACCAACCGAGGCTTCACCAAGATCAACTCAACACCGTCGGTGTGCGGGATGTCCTTGAACCGCTGCCGGCACCACGCGTGCACCCGCTCCGACACCACCCCACGGTCAGAACAGCCATCCGAGACGCTGTCGGCCTGCGCGATCACACGACAACCCCAAGATGGCAGATCGACCGCATCGATCACGTGATGGTCAGGCAGGTTGAAGATCACGCTCGCAGCATCACGCCGCGAACACGTAGACTCGATCACAGCTCGTGATCCTTGTCCGGTTGGTTGCTTCGCAACACCCATCCCAGCGCAAGGCCACGAGCCCTTGCACCAACGACCCACCACGCTCAACTACGAGTAGCCGAAATGGCGGTGGGTGGAAGTCGCATCGACAGAAATTTCAGTCACTCGTGCCACATCCGTGACGCGGAAGCATAGAAGGAGTGTTCCCGGATAGAGAATGGTGGGTGCTTTTGGTCAGACGGGTTGCATTCGATCAGTTCCTGGGCAACGTTCGGTTCTAGGCTGAATACGCCTCCGGACATGCTGGATGGGCCGATCAGTTGTGCGAACCTTTTTGTCGCCGCTGACGTGTCCGGCGCGGCAGGCGAGATGTGATTCCGTATATTCATGGGATCAACAGTACCTTTCCGCGGAGACCGCCATTTTCGAATTCTCTGTGTGCTGCCGCTGCCTCCGACAGTGAATATGTTCTTCCGACCGGGACGGACAGGGTTCCGTTGCTCAGTTGCTCCGCGATGACAGACAGCTTGGCTCCATTCTCTTGAACGTAACTCTTGCCCGGGGTGATTCCACGTTGAGATTCGGGCTGGGGGTTGTCGGCGATTGACATGAATACTCCTTCATTCTGAACCGTGAAGATGGCATCGGCGATACCAGCTGTGTCGAGCACGGCGTCGAAGGAACATGCTGGGATGTCATTGACGCTCGTGTAGACGGCAACGGCGCCTAGCTCAGTCAGATCTTCTCGGTCGTGTGACCGAGCGAGACCGGCGACTTCGTGTCCATCCTGAAGCAACCACTGGACCAGAACTCGTCCCACTGCCCCCGCGGCACCAGTGACGAGGACACGGGCCTGGCTAGGCAAAGCGGCGCTGCCGAGAAGCTGGGCGGCTGTCAGGACGGTCAATGGGGCAGCTGCCGCCTGCTCCATTGCAAGACCAGCTGGTACAGGAGCGAAAAGCTCTTCAGGAGCGCTCACGAATTCTGCGTACGTTCCCTGCTCCCGAACGGATTGGGCAATCATGCCCATGACGGCATCACCAACACGGAACCTGGTGACCGCGGAACCGATAGCCTCCACCGTCCCACTCACATCCCAGCCCAAGACAGAAGGAAATACAAGGTCAAGTCCCAAGAAACCCGAACGAGTTTTGATGTCGACGGGGTTCACAGCAGCTGCTGCTGTTTTTACGCGAATGTCATTCGGGCCAGTCCGCGGTTCGGGCAAATCGATGTACTTCAATTCTTCAGCTGATCCAGTTCGATAAATTGCTGCTGCTTTCATGAGGTCCTCCCTGGTCGTTTGTACGCATGTTGAGTTGAAGATCCAGCATTCTCTTCGGCGGCGATGAGCATGAGTCCTCCGTCGATGTACAATGTTGCACCGACAGTATAAGTTGCTTCGGAACCCAACAGTCATGCCGCTGCATTTATGACGTGTCGCGGATGCCGACCCCGAGCACTCCCAGATGGCGCTGCCGGGTCGAAGATTTCGACATCAATAGGATACTGCATGAGCACCACGGCCGCGAGGGTCCCAATCGTTCCGCCTTCCACGACCAAGACTCTGTCTCCGGGTTAGGGGCTCGATGAGGACGTATTCAGGGTGCGGAACGGCATCGGCTTCTTCGTCAATCACTGTGAGAGTATGTGCTGGTATTGTGAGTAGTTCTGCTGCAGTGCCGGGATGACCGTAGAGGCCCACTTCCCGAAGCCGTTCACACAGGTTCTTGTGGCCGGAACGACAGGGATCGCCGGGGAGGCAAGCAATCATGGTGTTCTCCGTGACGATTGCACCAGGTTTCAGGTGCTTTCCTTGGCTGATTTCAAGCGGTATTTCGATTGTTCCGATCCATTCGTGTCCGAACAGATGTGGGTAGGTCGTTCTCTTGTTCCTGAGGTAACTTGAGGTACCGTGATACAGCTCCAGATCAGTTCCGCAGAGCCTGACAGGCGCGACCCGAATGATCGCTTCATCACTGTGCTCAGAACGGGCATCGGGGATCTTACGGATCTCCACCGCACGGACTCCTGTAAGAAATCCTGCTCTCATGACTGTCCTCCTGAAGTTTGACCGCGGAAGGCGATGACGTTGGTCAGCCACAAGAGACATACAGCGACAAGCGCCAGCGCGGCACCGATCAGGGGAAGGCTGCCGACCCCGAGTCTCATCGAAAGGGTCGTTGATCCGATCCATGCTCCGGCTGCGTTGGCTAGTTGAAACCCAGCAATGTTGACCGTGGTCGCAAGATTTGGCGCGTTGCTGGCAGCTCTGATTAGTTTCGATGTCAACGGTGGAATAATCGAGAAACCTGCGGCTCCCACGATGAACATCCACACTGCGGTGAACCATGCATGATTACCGAACAGAAAAAGGATAAAGAGCGAAGCGGCGAGCGTGCCCAGAGCAATGTAGAGGGTCGCATTCATGTTTCGATCCGCGAAGTGCCCACCAAGCATGTTCCCAACGATTGATCCCACGCCAAAAACGAACAGAATGAGAGTGATGGCGTTGGGCCCGAGGCCGGCATGCTGCCCCAGATATGGTGTAATGAATGTGAACAACACGAATAGGCCGGATTGACTGAGCATGGTCAAGCCGAGTGCTTTCAGAACCTCGCCCCGCCCAAAGACCTTCACCTCGGCGGTGATCCCTCCTCCGGCGTGCTCCGGAGCATAGCGAATGGTCAGAACCAAGGCAACCGTGACGATCGTCTGAAAGATAGCGACAACGAGAAAGGAGGAACGCCATCCGTACTGATTTCCGATGAGAGTCCCCAGGGGTACTCCCAAGACAGTGGCGAGATTGAGCCCAAGTGCAATTCGTGCTATAACTCTACTTTGATGACTGGGACCTACGAGAGTCGTCGCGAGAACCAGACAGAGGGCGAAGAATGTAGCGTGGGGGAGCGCTGTCATTGTTCTTGCTATGACAAGGAGCGGGAAACTTGGTGCTAAGGCGGTAAGGAGATTGCCTGCGATGAACAGTGTCATCAGTGCCAGGACGAGAGGAACCCTCTTCACGCGTGATGTGGCAATCGTCAACAGCGGGCCACCGATGACGACTGTGAGGGCGTATACCGTGACTAGCAATCCAGCCGTGGCCTCGGTGACTTTCATATCGTGAGATATCTGCGGAAGAACACCGGCCACCAAATATTCGACAGTTCCGACTGCGAAAACTCCGAGCAACATCCACATGATGGCCAAGTTAATGTTGACTGGATCTTCAGAGGGAGTTCGCGCTGTGACTTCTGAACTCATTTGAATCTCCTTTTCTGCATACTGAAGAATTGCGCAACCCCAAGTGAATCCGGAGCCAATTCCAATATCTGATGCCCACCTGTCGAACAGAGGCATGCACCAAATGTCTGCCGCGGCGAAGAGGTCGTATTCATCGGGTCCCGGCTTGCGTTGCCAAAACGTCAATGCCGACGATCGATCCTGCGCAGACGTTTCGGATCTCCAGAGCCAGCGTTTCTGGAAAACCTGAGTTATTTTTGATATAAGCACTGCCGTTCCAACCCTCAAGGCCTGTGTGTAGAGCAACAGCGTGCACGATGACCGCCGGAGCTGTACGGAGTGATGTCGGCGCCGAGCATGCGGCGAACTCTGTCAAGGCTTCTTGCCTGGTCCATGCAGACATGGTGGAATCTGTCTCGATCAAACTGCCGGCTGTTGCACTGTCCTGTTGTACTTTCTCAAGTTCTTCCGACGTGAGACGCCCGTTGCGAATGGCGTCACGGGAGGACTCGAAGGTCTGAGGAATGTAGGTTCCAAGTCCTCCAATGTATAGGCTATGCCATTTCATGATCTGCTGACTGCATATTCGGAATTTAGCAGACTTGCGAAGCTGTCTGATTCGGCCTGCGAAAGGGTTTTCAGCAGAGTGATAGCTGCTGCGATTTCTTTTCGGTCGCATCGTCGACAAACGCGTGATTTCCGACGCCGACCGGAAGTGGTGTACGCTGTTTTTCTCTGCGATGCCGTTGCGTGTCCGCAACTGCTTCCGTAGGACTGAAAGCGTGACCGAAATCTACGCATCGTTCGAGCTCGGTCCTCCGTAAGCTGGGTTGTAGCTCCTTCAGCATGAGCTGGATCGACATGGAAATTACAGTATCCGCAGCAGAAGTGAGGCCAGGGCCCGTCCCTGAGGGGCTGTCGACATTGAAATCGATGGCTATGAGACGTCGCGAGCCACCAGAGGCCGTAGAAACGGTTCCAGTCATTGCAGAGACGGGATTATCGATGTTCACGAGGTCGTGTGATACGACGACATCGTGGATGATTTCATGTGATGCATGAACGGTCCAGCTTTCCGGGTATTTGCAAGCATTCTGGTGCGATAGTCCGAGTTCTTGGGGATTGGTCATGCCTGTGTCTCTTTGAAGTTTGGAGTTTTTGTTGTTGTGACAGGTCTTTCAGGGTTCTTCAGAACGGAGGGTCCGCGGATGCGCGGGTCGAGCTGTGGAAGTGGGCCAATCCGTCCAAGGTGGAACGGGGTGACGTCTGTTAAGTTGCTCCAGCGGGATTCATGTAGTGAACGTTACACGAATCCCGCTGGAGTGGCAACCGAGCGACGACACGCACATAGAGTCCCCGGACGGGTGGGGGCCGTACTTCACGTGGTTTCCCTCCGGGATGTGGTGGGGACGGGTCATGATGGGGCGTGAACACGAAGGAACTGTCGTTGGTCGCCGGGGTCGAGATCACGAAGAGGTACGCGCAGGCGTGTGTTGCGGCACCGGGGAAGGATTGAGACAGCGATCCCGGATCGGGTGATTGAGGTGACGGACTGGAACCGGGACCGTGCCCGGCAGCAGTTGCTCGCTCGGCTGAAACAGCCTCCAGGCCGGGCGGTAACCACCGTGGCGGTGATCGATCGGCGGAAGGCACGGAGCCGTAAGTACTCCTACGACGTGCGGTTGGTGTTGCAGAAGGTGTGGGCCGCTTCAGGCGGTAGTTGCGGACAGTACCTCGCACCGGCGATGACCGACTGCCTCGACGCGATGGATGATACCGGGCCAGGGTCAGTATCAGTGCCGGGGCCCGCGCTGAACTCGTAGCGATGTCAGCAGCCACGATGGACCGGTACTTGGCACCCGTGAAACAGCGTGATCCGATCTGTGGAAAGGCGGCCACCAGGCCTGGCCGTCTGCTGCGGAACTCGATCGTGCTGTGCACCGCCGGCGACGAGGTCGAAGCCGAATCCGGGTTCTTCGAGGTCGACACCGTGGCTCACTGCTGCCCCACCCTGAAGGGCGTGCTGGAGCATGCACTTCGCCGACATGCACACCGGCCAAGTGTTCACCACCACGATCCGTGACAATGCCCACGTCCACATCCGGGTCGTGTTCGACTCGTTCGTCGAACAGATTCCCTACCCGGTCACCGGTATCGACTGCGACAACGGCTCCGAGTTCATCAACCACGCCCTCATCAGCTGGGCCACCACTCGCAACGCGTCCCTATGTTCCTCGTCAAGTGGCGAGGGGCATGGGTGATGGTTGAGGGCTGGGGGCGGGGACTTGGTAGGGCTCTCGGTTCTTGATCATCGCGAACAGGACATCGCAGCGTCGGCGGGACAGGCAGATCCAGAACAGCTCTGGGATGGCCCGACTCCACGCGAAGCACACGAACGCCTACTCGTTGTTTTCACCACCTGACACCAAGCTATAGCGTCCTTTAAACAAAATCTTTTTCCCTACGCCCGAGGGAAAATGGAGATCAGCCTAGACTTGACTAGGGGTTTGCCCGCGGGAGACGGTTTCGATCGCCATCCAGTGGCAAAATTTGTTTTACGCGGGCTATATCCTTGCCCTGACCAAGACTTTCGCCGAATGGCTTCGAGTAGTATGATGTTGAATCATCCTGCTGCGTAAGAGGCGAAAGGTGATTTCTTGTGGCTGGTGTTCGCGGTCAAGGTAGGCGTTTTGATGTTCCAGTCGCTTTGGGTAAAGCCATGGAAATTTTTTGGCGCAATGGTTATGAAGGTGCATCGATATCTGAGCTAACTAGGGCAATGGGGATTACGGTCTCGAGTCTTTACGCTGCTTTTGGCGGGAAGCGGCAGCTTTTCGATCTGGTTGTCGAACATTATCTTGGCACCAAAGGACGCTTCATGGGGGATGCCTTTGACGAGGAGAGGGAGGCGCTTCCGCTCATTCGTCGACTGTTATTCGAGGCCGCTGAGAAATATGCTGAAGCAAATGGGCCCGGCGGATGCTTCATCTCGAGCGCAGCAGTATGCGTGACGGAGGCGAATCGTGATGTAGAAAGAAAGTTGGAAGATCGTAGAATCTCGAATGTCAAACGTATCGAAGGTGTCGTGCGCTCGAGCATTGAGAAAGGAGATGTGGCGGCGAGCGTAAATGCTGAGGCTCTTGCTGGGTTTGTTGGAACCGTTCTTCAGGGCATGGCACAGCGTGGCAGGGATGGCGCCTCGGCTGAAGATCTTCGGACAACGGCGGACATGGCATACACTTATGTGGAAATGGTTGCTCACGCCTCTGTTCCTGGAGTCATCTGATCTGACTTGTTGCAGTTGAGTTTGGGTTCGTGCCCGTGGACTGTTCTGGTGCTTGTCAGGGCGTTTTGGGTGCGTCGTGTGGGTCACCAATCGGGGGTAGGACCTGGTGGGTGGGCCCGTTCCTGCGGAAGGTGAAGACCGTTTCCAGGGCGACAGCTGTGCAGATCGTGGTCAAGGAAGGCCGCAAAAACCGGATCGTCGAGCTTCTCGGGTCTGCTCATGACGAGACCAGTTGGCTGCGGCTTGTTACGGGCACGGTGACGTGACACTGGCGATGTATGACGTGACGACCCTGCATTTCGAGGTCGAGCACGAAGACAAGCTCC
>ERZ773069.1787-NODE-1787-length-11852-cov-6.688819_pt1 | contig 11852 bp, 10 predicted proteins | sample MGYA00580619_ERZ773069 | MGnify/ENA primary metagenome ERZ773069 (study PRJEB29015, sample SAMEA2738007) | human oral metagenome | biome: human oral; feature: human-associated habitat; material: dental | place: China | collected 2108 ...
AGCATTTCTGACGGCAATGTGGTGGCCGTTCCGGGGTTCCTTGGCACCAATGGCGAGATCGAATCCATGGACGAGGAGGAACTGAACCGGGCGGTCAGGGATGTCGACGTCTACGCCCGTGTCTCCCCGGAGCACAAGCTACGGATCGTCGACGCGCTGCAAACCGGCGGGCAGGTCGTCTCCATGACCGGCGACGGCGTCAACGACGCCCCCGCCCTGAAATCCGCCGACATCGGGATCGCGATGGGCATCACCGGCACCGAGGTCACCAAGGAGGCCGGGGAGATGATCCTCGGCGACGACAACTACTCCACCATCGTCGCCGCCGTCCGGCAGGGCCGCGGAATCTTCGACAACATCAAGAAGTTCATGCGCTACCTGCTCAGCTCCAACATGGGTGAAGTGGCGACGGTGTTCCTGGCGGTCCTGCTCGGTGGGCTCATCGGCCTGGCCGACCCCGCCAACCCGGCAGCAGCCGTCGTTCCGCTGCTGGCGACGCAGATCCTGTGGATCAACCTCGTCACCGACTCCGGACCCGCGCTCGCGATGGGTGTCGATCCGGAAACCGACGACGTCATGGGCCGCGGCCCCCGCAAGTTGACCGACCGGATCATCGATACCCACATGTGGCAGCGGATCATCGGAGTCGGCCTGGTGATGGGGTTGCTGACCCTGCTGATCTACGACCTCACCCTGCCCGGCGGTCTCGTCGGGGGCCTGGAGGATCTCGCCACCCCCGACTCGCAGTTCGCGGTCGCCCGCACCACCGTGTTCACCGCCCTGGTGTTCATGCAGCTGTTCAACGCGCTGAACTCCCGCTCCGATACCGGAAGCGCCTTCACCCACATGTTCAGCAACGCCTGGCTGTGGGGGTCGGTCGCGCTGGTCACGGTGCTCCAGGTGCTGGTGGTCGAGGTGCCGTTCCTGCAGTCCGCGTTCGGCACGGCACCACTGGACTGGATTCACTGGGCCGTTGCCGTCGGCGCCGGTGCGGCGGTGCTGCTCTACGAGGAGGTCGTGAAGCTGCTCCGACGCACCTTCGGCGCACCCTGACGAGCGGGAGAGGAGCCTATCGACGGGACTTCAGGTCGACAAGCAGCTCGAACAGGCCCTTGGTGATCCTCGTTCCGGCGTTGTATTCCTGAGGGCATTCGCGCCCGGGCTGCTGCCGCCCCCGCACCGTGCCGTATGCGTGAATGCCGATCGCGAAGGCGCCATCGGGCATGTACAGGGGGGAGCCGCTCTGGGCGGGGTAGGTGTCCATCAAGTAGCAGAGCTGGTTTCCCCGGCTCTCCGTCACCGTTCCGCCCATGCCCCAGAGCTCTCCCGGGGCCTTGTCATAGGGATAGCCGCGCAACTCGACCCCGATGTCCTTGTAATCTCCGGAACGCCACGTCAGGCCGAACCAGCCGGTCCGGTCGCCGAGCGGTTTGTCGAGCTTGACCAGTCCCCAGTCCAGCCGAGGGTCGTTGTTCTTGACCCAGGCGACGTCGGTCCACTTCTGGGTCGCCGTCGCGGTCTCGAACGGGCGTTCGGGGCCGTTCGCGCCCGGGCTGAACTCCAGCCCCGAGGTCCATTCCTGGCGCTCGTAGCTGTACACGCAGTGTCCGGCGGTGACCAGTGTGTCGGCCGAGATCATCCAGCCCGTGCAGTAGGGCTTGCCGCCCTTGCTGATGTAGACGATGGCGGAGTTCGGGTAGGTGGTGGTGTCGGTCAGCCGCACCCGCTCGTCCTCGCCGATGATGCTGCTGGGAGCCGATTCGATCGAATCCGGTTTGTATCCGGGAACGGAATCCCCGGAACTCGCCGGGGCGTCGTCCGGCTGCCACGTCAGGGACTGTCCGGAGGAATCGATTCCTACCGGGGAGACCTCCGCCGGGTTCGGCGCCGGGTCGTCGTCCGCCGCCGCCTGGAGGGCCGGGGACGACGTGGCCAGCAGAGCCGCGGCCAATAGTGCCGCTCCGGCCGCCGAAGTGATTGAATTTCGGATTTTCTTCACGTTTCTTCAACCTCCATTGGCATGTGCCCAGTGGTTTCGCGTTTTGACGCTAAACGCCGACGTATGTTGGAGTCAAGAAGTCCTTTCGGACGGCATCCGGTGCTCCGCAAGGCCGCTGCGGGAGGCGCTGAACAGGCCGCCAGCAGAGACCGGCACGCACCTTCCGGCATGGAGAACGCTTACCGCGGGGCTTGTTCGTGGGCTGTGTCTCGGTGGGTGAATCCCTTGTGCGACGTGCGGTTCGGGGCGATCGTTGACGAGTCTTCGCGGGTCGGGGCAACATCCACCCACTCCTCTTGTGCACGAATCGCGGGGGAGAACCGATCGGGTCAGATGCGGGTGCCCGTCAGGGCCGGCATGGATCTGCGGAACCGTGCCGTTTGGAGGGTCTCTACAGATTCTCCTCCCAGATTTCGGCGGACTTCGCGATCGCCCGTGTCGTGGAGAGAACTCGTGAAAGCGTCGAAGCGGCAGGGCGCATTGTCCCGGACATGGCGCTGAGCATCTGGACCTGCTGATTCATGCCGCCGAAATCCATGCTGTTCATGCTCCGGGAAAGTCCCGAGAACATTTCCTTGAGTTTTTTCCGTGTTCCGCCAGGCCTGACTCGCCCACCAGCCTCAGCAGACGGGTCAGTGTGTCATCCAGCGCGGTCCATGCTGTGGCCAAGGCGTCAGTTGCTTTGTCGAGATCGATCCGGGTGGGGATGATCCTGTTTGCCGCACGAGCCAGTGCGGCAGTGCTCGGGATGTTTCCGCTGGGCAATTTGGAGAGCTCGCGCTTGAAAGTCTCCCCAAAAGCGGTAAAAACTTTCTTGAAGTCCTCCGAGCGCTGCGAGAAAGCCGGTACGTTGCTTTCCAAAAAAGTTTCCGGCAGTTCGATGATGTCCTCGTCATCCGGCGGGTCGGATGGGTTTTCCGAGAGGGCTTCTGAAAGGGTGGGTGTCTCCTGTGTCTCGAGGGCCTCGGGAGATGAGGCTATGTCGCGTCCTGCTCTGGAAATCGCTTCGCAGGTTGCCGAGGAATCTGATGAGTGAACTTTCGGCATCGTTTTTGAAGTTCGTGTCAATCCGGTCCTCAGATTGGGCAGAAAGGTGAGGAGGAAATGACGATCCAGGATGCCCAAGTATCGAGAAACGGTGCGTTGGTCGATCCCAAGTTCTGCCGCGAGCCGGGTCTTGTTCAACTGTCCTCCGGGGAGGCGCAGGATCGAGTCGAGGACGGTTACGGCAATTCCGACGTCGAGTTTCTCGTCGGGCAGGACCTGGTCGCCGAGAAGCGCCAGCATGTCCGAATGGACGCGGGCTTCCAGGATCGCGACTTGGTGCGACGCGTGGTCCGCGAAGGTCTGCTCGATGGCCGAGGCCGGTAGAAACTGCCGGACACGGAAATATCCGACATTGGATGTAGGAATTTTCCTGCATCCAATGTAGGAAAATTCCTGTTCGGGACGTGGTGGTAGCCCGTAGCTGCTTCGTGTCCCCTTGATTGGTCCGCCCGGTGCAGGTTGGTGAGGATCGGCTCTGGGATGCCGAACGGTACCCCAGAGCCGCGGCATGTATCAGCGACGGCGACCCATCAGGGCCAGTACGCGGGTCTGGCGATCCGCATCGCCGGGAACCTCAACAGGTTGTTTGCAGATCCCGTCCTGATAGAAGATGTCCCCCCACGAGGGAATACAGGTTTCCAGGAAGGCGAGTTCCGCATCGCTCAGTTCCAGATCGTTTCCGGCCGCCCGCTGGATGTCCCAGGCATGGACGATCAGGTCGAAGCAGTAGAAACTCAGCAGCGTGTCGGCCAGGGTGGTCGGCCCGAAGAAGGAGTTGTAGGTGGCCAGGAGCGTTTCCTCGTCGGTCACCGCCGACCTCACGGCGGCCGCGTGCGCGGCCCAGACCTCATACGGTGCCCCCTCCGGGCGAGGACCCAGCTCCAGACCTCGTTTGCCGAAAACGTCGCGTTGGGTGTCGATGACGTGGTCGAGGACTTCCTTCGCGCTCCACCCCTCGCAGGGACTCGGGTTCTCCCAGCGATCGGTTGCAAGGTTTGCGATTCGCCGGGTAAAGGTGTCGACGTGGCCGAGGAATTGCGTGATTCGGGTATCCATGGACGCTAGTGTGATCGGCGGAGAGGGAGGAAGTATTGAACGAATACGACACATCCTTCCGGGAGCGGGCCCATCTCGCCGACGACCGCGGCTTCAGCCCGCCGGTGTACCGCTTCGCACCCCGGGCAGGTCTGGCGGACGTGGTGCGGCGTTTCTGGGTGCCGGTGTGGGATCTCGCGCCCGGACGGGAGTCGATCCAGCGGGTCCTGCAATACCCGGTCTGTCTCATCACGGTCGACGCCGACCACGCCAGTCTGGTTGGCCCCACCAGCGGACTTGCCACCAAGAGGCTCACCGGCCGTGGCTGGACCGTTGGCGTGCTGCTGCAACCCGCCGTCGGGCGGCAACTGATCGGGGCGGACGTCTCGACCCTGGTCGACGGGCGGATCGCGCTCGAGGACTCCACCCTGGCGGAGGTTCCTCGACTGGTCGCCGACATCCGGGCCAGCATGACCCACCCCGATGATCCGGCCGCCAGGGAATCCGCCATCGCGGTGATGGAGACCGCGCTGCGGAGGCTGACCCCGGTGGATCCCGAGGGTCTCGCGGTGAACACCATCGTCCGCACCGTCGAGAACGATCCCACCATCCGACGGGTCTCCCAGATCTGCGAACGCTTCGGTATGAACGAGCGCGCACTACAACGCTTGGCGGTGAAACGAATCGGACTGACACCGAAATGGCTGCTCCGCCGCAGACGACTCCACGAGGCTTCCTGGCAGCTGTCCGGGGAGGTCGCCCTGGCGGAGTTGGCGGCGTCCCTCGGATACTCCGACCAGGCTCACTTTCAACGCGACTTCCAGTCGGCAACCGGCATCACGCCGACCACCTACGCCAAGCAGCGCGGATCGGTCCCAGAGAAGACGAGAGGAGCGGTTGAGAACCCTCCTCAGCCGGGCAGTGAGCGGGTGCCGTAGATCTTCTCCCAGTCGTCTATGAAGGTGTCGACGGCGGCCTCGATTCCCGGTGCCGACAGGGCGACGCGCAACAGTTTCGGCGACAGCGTCACCGCGTCGGCGCCCGCCTCGAGGGCGTGGGAGACCTGGGAGACGTTCTTGAAACTCGCTGCCATGATCTTGCTGGGGGCGTCAAACCGGCGGATGAAACCGGCGAGGGCCTCCAGGGTGCCGCGGGTGTCGATGTCGAGCGACTGCATCCGGTTGTAGTACGGCGCCAGGTAGTCGACGCCGGTCGCGATCGCCAGGAAACCCTGGGTCTTGGAGTAGATCGCGGTAGCGGTCACCCTGACCCCCTCGGCCTTCAGGTGGCGCATGGCCGCGATACCGGCCTCGGTGGTGGGGATCTTGGGGTAGACCCTGTCGTCGATCCTGTCCAACAGCTTGTGGGCGTCATCGATCATGCCCCGGGTGTCCTTCGCGAGGACCTGCACGTGAAGGGTGCGATCCGGGCCGATGATCTCACGGATCCGGCGGAAGTGCGCGTAGAAATCGACCCTGCCCTCGGCCTTGAGGATCGTGGGGTTGGTCGTCACCCCGGTGACGGGGTAGATCGGGGTCAGCCGCTCGATGTCATCGAGATTGGCCGTGTCGAACAGGATGTCCATGACGCACAACCCTAATGGCAGGACCTTCGCCGCCGCACCCGACCTTCCCGGTGGGTTTTGACGATCACTCCTTCAGCGCGTACAACCAGGCCAGCAGGAGGGAACGGGAGAACCCGTCGTCGATGGGAACCGTCTCCGCCAGCTCGATCGCCTGTCTCCGGGCCTCCGGCCCGGACAGGGCCCAGTAGGCCAGCAACAGGTCTCCGTAGGTGCGGTTGAAGGTGTTGGCCGTCAACGCCTCGTCGACATTGGTCGCCACCCGGGCCCGGTCCACCCCCAGGTAGGTGGAGGCGGGGGTAATGGGAAGAACCTGGATGGCCAGGCCTGCCTCCGGGTCTGGGGAGAACCATGTGGCGAAGTCCCGTTTGCCGCCGAAATTCAGGGGCAGATAGCTGTGCTCGAGGGGTGCGTACAGCGGGTCGTCGACGTTGAAGTTCAGCCAGTACTTCAAAGCGGCGTCGGCCTCGCTGGACTGCATCCAGGTGGCCTGGTCCGCCAACGCCTGATCGCCGCTGGTTTCCGCCCAGAGCCGCAGCCCCACCCAGGCCGCGACGGCCTCGCTGGTGGATTCCTGGTTGTTGGCGTCGGCGAACGGTGAGGTGCCGGAGGCCCACGAGTGGGAGGCGTAGACGTCGTAGACGCGCATGGCGGGGAAATTGTCCGAGGCCGTCGGGCGGGCGATGTCAGAGGCCAGCAGAGTCGCCACCGGCGACAACTCCGGGAGCAGACCCGGGTCGTCCATGGCGGCGAGGGCCGCCGCGTGCAGGAAGTAGCCGTAGTGGAAATGATGGTCGTTGAACTCGTCGCTACCGAAGGTGGACACCAGACCGACCATGCCGTGATTGGTCTGGTCGTAGAAGAAACAGCGGTCGGCCTTCAAACCAGCGCATCCCGCCGGGTTCAGCCACGTCTTCAGTTCGGGCACCAGCCGGTTGCGGACCTTTGTCGCCAGGTCATCGCGCCCCAGCGTTTTCGCCAAGTGCATGAGCTGGGCATCCCGGGCCATTGCCTTTCCGGCGAAGTAGGTGTCGGCGGGGTAGGCCGGAAGGCTCTGCACGTCCGCCTCGAGGCGTGTGATGAGTTTCGTGCGGGCGGTTTCGTCCAGACCTCCCAGGTCATAGGTTGCCGGCGCCGGCTGCTTCGGGGTGTTCCAGCTAACCGAGGACGTCAAACACAGCCGGAGTTTGCCGTAGACGCTCTCGTAGGTTCCCAGCTGGCATTCCTGGGCGGTGTCCGCCGCCTGATGGGGCATGGTGGCCACCAGGGTGGGTGCCCCGTCGTTGGTGTGCCACCCGATGGTGGTGGAAACCTTCTCGTCGCCGACCTGCCACGACGCCTCGGACGAGGCCACGGGATGGATCTTGTCGAGCAGGTCCGCCTTCGACATACCGTCGGGAACGGCGGCCCACGTCGCTGTCTGCCCCTCCGCCAGCTGCAGCTGGGAAGCCCCGGAACCGGGGTCGGGGGTCAGGGCGAAGCGGTCGGGCAGCGGGGAGGTTTCCAAGGTCACCGACCTCAACGCGGTGAAAGTGATCTGGGGGGAACCCTGGGCCAGCGTGACGCGACCCATCGGCCCGGCCGCATCCCGTGCCTCCGCGACGACGGTGACCGCGTCGTATGCCACCACCTGCCATCCCTCAATGCCCGGCAGGGTGATGGAGACCTCGGGTCGATGACCGCCGAACAGGGTTTTCTCGGTGGAGCGCACCTCCGGCAGTCCGAAATCGAACCCGGTGCCCTTCAACTGGAAACTCAGCGGCAAGGGATACACCGGCAGGGGTTCGGGCCCGAAGACCATCCCGGAGAACCAGCGATTGGTGGGTGGCGCGAGGCCTTCCGCGAGCCTGACGGGATTGAGGTCCTTGCCCTGACGCTGGGCCACCGCCTCGAGAGCCGCGGCCTCACCGGGAAGTTCGCTCGGTGGGGACGGCGGCTCAGGTGAGGGCCTGGTGGTGCTGCTCGGCAGCAGCGCTGTCGCGACCAGGCAGACGAACGCCAGAAATAGCCGGAGAAAACGTCTCAACGCAGCCCGATCTTCACGAGAAACTCCCGGAAGGCCTGGGTGGGACCGGCCAGGATGCCGTCGTCGCGCAGGCTCATGACCGCGGTGACGGGCGTGCCCCGCCTGGTGAGGAGCATGAGGTCCTCGGCCTGAAGCGCCTCGCTGGAGACCGTAACCTCGGTGATGGTGTTGTTCGAGGTCTCGTCGGTGCTGATGTTGACACTCATGACATTGCCTTCCACGAGCTGACCGTCGGGCAGGTGAACGGTCACCTTGCCGTTCCCCTCGATTCGTCCGTAATCGGATGGGTTGAGCTGGAACCTCGCCACCACGGTCTTGTTCTTGCTGGAGACGATCTCGGCCAGACGTTCTGTGCCGTTGACGTAACTTCCCCGGAAAGCTGTGAAACTGTCCAGGTGGCCGGCAATGGTGGCGTAGAAGGTGATGGTGCCGGCCGTCAGGTCGATCTTGTAGCCGTCGGTGCTGTTCGTTTCCACCCCGAGGGCCGCCATGTCCTTCAGGTTGGCGCTGGTGATCGTGAAGAGCTGATCGCCGGCCGAGACGTACTCGCCGGGGTTGCGGTTCTGTTCCGTGACCACACCCCCGTACGGGGAGGCGATAACCGTGCGGGGGGCCTCGACGTGGGCCGTCAGGCTCGCAACCTGATTCTGCCGCTGGTTGAACAGCAGCGTCAGGACACCCAGGACGAGAATGACAACGACGATACCGCTGAGTAATTTGAGGCGATTCAGGAAGGACATGGATCAGCTCTTTCGGTTGTGAGTTTCAGGACGTTCGGCAAGGGCGTCCCGGGCGGCCTGGGCGTCCAGGATGGCTTCGGCGTCCAAGGTCTCGGGTTGCCCGCCTGCCGGGACCAGTTGCCTTTCTGGATCGAGGGATCCCAGCTCCTCCAGGCAGCGTCGCGGTAGCTTCCTCTCCTGTTTCTTCTGACGGTTCTCCAGGAAGGCGGTGACGACGAACGCCCCGAGGAAGACGGCGTTCAGCACACACCAGAAAGTGGCAACGTTGAGGTGCCCCATCGAGTAGTCACGGTAGATCGACACGATTGAGGTGCCGACCATGAGCACGAATGCCCACACTTGGACCATGATGAAATTGAAGGCCGAGGTCCTGCCCTTTGTCGCCCCCGTCGCCGCCCATTTCGTATCCACCTTGAGCAGGGCATTGAAAAAAGCCTTTATGTAAATGGGGAAAGAATTGGCGGCCAGCAACAGAACCTCCCAGCGGAAGGTGCCCGCAATCACCGCGGCCAACACGATCTGCATGACGTAGAAACCGGGATAGAACAGTGCCCATTCGTACCATTTGACCGCCAGCGTCACGGGTCGCAGGTCGAAGAAAACCTCCATCAGCGGGACCAGCATGAGCAGGCCCGGCGCTATACCCGTGAAGTAGAACGTGCACGTGACGAAGTACATGAGCCGCTGGTCCATGTGGAGGCGACGGCGTGGGCTGAGGGGGTTGTGGGTGAACAGGATCTCGAACCCGCCGGTGGCCCAGCGGAGCTGCTGCTTGCTGTAGGCCTCGATGGTGTCAGGGGTTTCACCGACGGCGAGTTCCTTGGGCTGGAAGATCGAGCGCCAGCCGCGTTCGTGCAGGAGGATCGAGGTCCAGATGTCCTCTGACTTGGACTGGGTGTAGATCCCTCCTATGTCCTTGACGGCGGCCCGGCGGAACAACACGTTGGTGCCCACGCAGAAGGCGGCGTTGAACTCGTTGCGGCCCGGCTGGATGAACCGGTAGAAGACCATTTGGATGAACCCGGCGCCCCGGGAGACGATGTTGTTGAGGTTGCCGTAGACTTGGGGGGCCTGAACGAAGGCCACGTTCGGGTCCTCCATGAACGGGATCATTTCGTAGAGGAATTCGGGTTTGGCGACGAAATCGGCGTCGAAGATGACGAAGAACTCGGCCTTGGCCACGGACAGGGCGTTGTTGACGTTGCCCGCCTTGGCCCCGGAGCTTCCGAGGCGACGCACGTAGCGGCAGCCCAGGGACTTGGCCAGGTCACGCACCTCGTCGGAGTCCCCGTCGTCCAGAATCCATGTGGTGTGGCGACCGTGCATGGCCATGGCCGCCCTGACCGTGGTCTCGATGACGTCCAGCGGCTCGCCGTAGACCGTGATGAGCACGTCCACGTCGATCTGGCGCCCGTTGATGTGCATCGGCCACTTCGTGGGGTCGTCCTCGACCCCCAGCCGGGCATTGAGCTGTGGGTCGTACAACTCCGCCTGGGCGGTCTGGAACCTGTAGTTGGGCTGGCGGCCGTAACCGGACAGCATCGTCCACAGGGCCATGGAAGCCTGGAAGATGAGGATCAGCTCGCACGAGATGACGATGAGCCAGGGAATGAGGTCGCCCCTGAAGTTGGGGTTCAGGAGGAAACCCGCGTAGGCCAGTACCCCGATCGAGGCGAACACGGCGACCAGGAGCAGGGTGGGGGAGTAGCGCCCGGAGATCGAGGCGCGACGTTCCTCGGGAGCTAGGTCGTCGACGAGCGCGAGTTCGGTATTGGCATTGACGGCTGACAGATCAGCCTTCGAACGGCGCCGCCGGGATCGGCGTGACGGGGACACACGGAGCCTCCTGTCGGAGTTGTTTTTTTGGCTGATTTCTCTGGAAAACAGGGTGACGCGCAGGTTAACTATTGCTGATTGGCAGTTTACCGTGGGCGAAGTGCGATTCGTGTATTGACGGGGCTCGCGGGAGTCGTACAAAAGGCCATGGTTTGTTGGGGTTTTGCCAGTGCGAAGTCGCGTCCCCATTGCCCGTCGGTTTTTCGGTTGTTCGATCGTGCCGAAAACCGGCCCCGGCGGCCGGTTCCGTCTGCCGCCTCCCGGGCCGGTGACCGCCTGGTCCGCGCAGGCAAGCGGTGAAGCCGGGGCCGGCGATGTCGGCGGGGGGGACCGGACGCGGAACCGGGAGACCCCGACAACTTGCGTCTCTGTTTCTTGACGACCAGAAACGATCAGGTATCGTAGGGCTTACGAAAGAGTTTCGTAAGTAAACGGAAGGGTCCAGCGATGGTGGTGGAACGCACGGAACGCGAGAGCGCGATCCTCGCGAAGCTGGCCGACGACGGACGGCTGAGCGTCTCCGGTCTGGCCAGCGACTTCGGGGTCTCCGAGGTGACTATCCGCGGCCATCTGCGCACCCTCGAACAACAGGGCATGCTGGTGCGCACCCGTGGCGGGGCGCGGCCCATCACCCTCCAGGGAATCCTGCAGCGGCAGCAGGTCAACGTGGAGGCCAAGGAGAAGATCGCGCAGGCCGCCGCGGAGCTGATCGGCGACGACGACACCGTCATGATCGAGGCCGGCACCACCGCGGCGCTGATCGCCCGGCACTTGACCGGCAGGCGAGGGGTGCAGATCGTCACCAACTCGACGCTGGTGTTCAACAACGCCCGTACCAATCCCGCGCTGAACATCATCCTCGCGGGTGGGGTGTTCCGGCCCGAGTCGGAATCCCTGGTCGGCCCCCTCGCGGAACGCGCCGTCGCCGATTTCAATACCCGCATCGCCTTCCTCGGCACCGACGGTTTTTCACCCGAACGCGGGTTGACGACGCGTTTCGTCGAGGGCGCGCAGGTGGCAACCACCATGCGGGAGCGCGCCGAACAGACCTGGCTGGTGGCCGATTCCAGCAAGTTCGGGCAGGCGGGGTTCGTCTCCTTCCTGCCGCTGAATGCCATCACGGGCATCATCACCGACTCCGGTCTCCCCGACGATGCCGTGGAGGCCCTCAAGGAACACACCCACGTTCGCATCGTCTAGGAGAAACCAAATGGCAACCGTCATAGTCATGCCGGCCCTCGGGAACAGCGTCGAGTCCTGTCTCATCGTGTCCTGGCTGGTCAAGGAGGGCGACACCATCGCCGAGAACGGCATCCTCTGCGAGGTGGAGACCGACAAGGCCTCCATGGAGGTGCCCAGCACCGCCTCCGGGACCGTGCTGAAGTTGCTGTGGGCCGAGGGCGACGACGTCCCCGTCATGCAGCCCCTCCTCGTGGTCGGGGAACCCGGCGAGGATCCCGCCCCCGTGCTCGCGGAGGTGGGTTTCGGTGCCGCGGAGGAAGAGGCTCCCGAACAAGCTGCCGTCGCGGCCGCCGAGCCCCCGGCGCCGGTGCCCACCTGTGCATCCGCGGCCGGTGATGACCGCGG
>ERZ773069.1788-NODE-1788-length-11846-cov-8.790264_pt1 | contig 11846 bp, 9 predicted proteins | sample MGYA00580619_ERZ773069 | MGnify/ENA primary metagenome ERZ773069 (study PRJEB29015, sample SAMEA2738007) | human oral metagenome | biome: human oral; feature: human-associated habitat; material: dental | place: China | collected 2108 ...
CATTCGTCTCCATGCTCATCGGTGTCATTCTCGGCTCGGGCTTCGGCGACTTCGTTGCGCACTTTGTCTCGCCGCTTGCCGCGTCGCCCATCGGGCTCGTCATCCTCGCGCTCATCTGCTCCTTCCCGCTCCTTTCCCCGTTCCTTGGACCAGGGGCGGTCATTGCGCAGGTCGTCGGCGTTCTCATCGGCGTCGAGATCGGCCTCGGGCACATCCCGCCGAACCTTGCGCTTCCCGCGGTCTTCGCCATCAACGTACAGTGCGCCTGTGACTTCATCCCCGTCGGACTCGGACTTGCCGAGGCGGATGCCAAGACCGTTGAGATTGGCGTGCCCGCTGTCCTCTACTCGCGCTTCATGACCGGCCCTCTCGCCGTCATCATCGCGTGGATTGCCAGTGCAGGCCTCTACGAGAGCTAAGTTTTTCACTGAACACAGAGCAGTACAGAAGGAGAATCTATTATGAGTTGGTTGAATCTCGAAGGAAAAACTGCCATCGTCACGGGCGGTGCATCGGGCATCGGTAAGGCCGTTGTGGAGGAGTTCCTGGCACAGGGCGCGAACGTCGTTGTTTGCGATATGAACCCGGAGGCACCCGCATTTGATGCAAAGAACGGCAAGGTTCTCTACGTTGTCACCGATGTCACGAAGCGCGAGAGCGTAGAGGCAATGGTCGCAGAGGCGAAGAAGACGTTCGGTGCGATCGACATCCTTGTCAACAACGCGGGCATCAACATCCCGCGCCTCCTCGTCGACCCGAAGGATCCGCATGGGAAGTACGAGCTGGACGACGCCGTCTTCGACAAGGTCACGGCAGTCAACCTCAAGGGCGTCTACCTCTGCGCACAGGCGGTCGGACGCGAGCTCGTCGCACAGGGACACGGCGTGATCATCAACATGAGCTCCGAGAGCGGCATTGAGGGCTCTGAGGGTCAGAGCATCTACGCTGCGACGAAGAATGCCGTCAACTCCTTCACGCGTTCGTGGGCGAAGGAGTTCGGCAAGTACGGCGTGCGCGTCATCGGCGTCGCGCCTGGCATCCTCGAGGCAACGGGGCTCCGCACCCTTGCCTATGAGGAAGCACTCGCCTACACGCGCGGCATCACCGTCGATGACTTGCGCAAGGGGTACGCGAGTACGAAGACCACGCCGCTCGGACGCAGCGGCAAACTCTCCGAGGTCGCCGACCTCGTCGCCTACCTCGCCTCCGAGCGCGCCTCCTACATCCACGGCGTTACCTACAACGTCGCGGGCGGCAAGACACGCGGGTAAATTACCTAACATTGAAAAACGCTCCTTACAGATGTGCATGACTGCCGTCTGCAAGGAGCGTTTTGCTGTCTCATGGAGGAATGGGATGAGTCGAAATTTTCATTCTTGACAAGAACCCTTGTTTCCCATAATATGATAGTATCAAAGGAGAAAGAGGCGAATCAATGAGTATTATCAAGAAGAATGTTCCGGCGGAATATCTTGCATTGATTCAGAAACTCCGTCTGATAGATGACACGTTTTTCAATGTATGTTTCGACAACAACATCGAGGGAATGCAGCTTCTGCTGCGCATCTTCCTTGATCGGGACGATCTCGTGGTAAAGCGTGTCGTTACACAGCAGAGCGTTGATAATCTCTATGGACGCGGCGTTCGTTTCGATGTGATCGCTGAGGACAGCGAGGGGAAGCTCTACGACTGTGAGGTGCAGCGGGCGAACGAGGGAGCAGCCGCGCGTCGTGCGCGATACAATAGCAGTATGATGGATACGCGTGAGTTGGAAAAATCTGCGAAATTCTCCGCACTGCCCGAAACGTGGGTGATCTTTATCACGGAGAATGACATATACCGTGCGGGGCATCCGCTCTACCATGTGGAGCGCGTCATTCAAGAGCTTCAACGTCCGTTTGACGACGGCGCGCATATTCTCTATGTGAACGGGGCGAATCGTGAGGACACGCCTCTCGGTCGTCTAATGCAGGATTTCTTCTGTGAGCGTGCGGAGCAGATGCACTACAAGGAACTTGCAAAACGCGCCAGTTACTTTAAGGCGGAAGCGGAGGGGGTAAATACCATGTGCGAACTGATGGAAAAGTTTGGAGAGAAAAAGATGGAAGAGGGGCGTGCCGAGGGACGCGCCGAGGGACGGTTGGAGTCGGCTCGTGCAACGGCGCTGGCGTTGATTTCCTTGGGAAAATTGACGATTTCCCAGATTGCCGCAGCGACCCAGCTGCCGCTTGAGGAAGTTGAACAGATGGCGAGAGCCTAATGCTTTGAGTCTTTTTGCTACCGGATACACATAGAATCTGGATAGTTTTTTTTGAAAAAAGTAATGTATAATACATAACGCCACCGATGGGGCTGTACCTCATCGGCGGCGTTTGTATTTAGTAGATCGTATTTACTTCTCTGCAGATGTCACGCGTGTGGAGATTGCTACCATTGTGAGGGCGAGGGTAGCGATGCCGACGGCGAGACCGATGTAGCCGTTGCCCGTGAGTCCGTCAGCGATGTAGCCGACGAGGGAGCAGGAGGCGACGACGCCGACGTAGGGCAGCTGTGTGGATACGTGGTCGAGGTGGTGACACTGCGCGCCCGCCGAAGCGAGGATGGTGGTATCCGAGATGGGTGAGGCATGGTCGCCGCAGACCGCGCCCGAGAGGATGGCGGCGACGGAAACGACGAGGATGTCAGGAGCTGTCTGCCCGAGGACGGCAATGGCGATCGGAATCAGGATGCCGAACGTGCCCCAGCTCGTGCCCGTCGCGAAGGCAAGCCCTGCTGCGACGAGGAAGAAGAGCGGCGGCAGGAACATGACAACGCCCGTATTCGCCGAGACGACGGAGCCGACGAAGCCGCCGAGGTCAAGGTACTCCTTGCTGCAGATGCCCGAGAGCGTCCACGCGAGGCAGAGGATGAAGATGGCGGGGGTCATTGCTTTGAAGCCCCAGCCAAAGCTGTCGCAGAATACGTTGAACGAGACGACGCGGCGGGGGAGGTAGAGCAGCCCCGTAAAGACGAATGCGATGAACGAACCGAGCACGAGTGACTTCGACGAGTCACAGTTAGCGAATGCGTCCGCAATACTCCTGCCCTCGTGGATGCCGCCCGTGTAGAGCATGCCGTAGATACACGCACCAATGAGGACGAGCAGCGGCAGCATGAGGTCGATCATCTTGCCGCGCCCTTCGCTAGCCGCGCTCGCAGATGCCTCCGCCGTGTCCTGATACTCCTTCGGAATCTCGAAATGCACATTTGACTTCTCGACGCTCTGCCGCATTGCCCCGAAGTCGCGTCCCGTCCAGATGACGAAGAGCATGAAGAGGATCGTGAGCCACGCGTAGAGATTGAAGGGAATCGTCTGCAGAAAGAGCATGAAGCCGTCGATGTGACTATCCTCGGGCAGCGAGGAACCGACTGCCGCCGCCCAGCTCGAGACGGGAGCGATGATGCAGATCGGCGCGGCGGTCGCGTCGATGATGTAGGCGAGCTTCGTGCGCGCAATCTGGAATTTATCCGTGACAGGGCGCATGACCGTGCCGACTGTGAGACAGTTGAAGTAGTCGTCGATGAAGATGACGATGCCGAGCAGGACGGTGACGAGGGAGGCGCTGCGCTTGCCCTTGATCGTGCGTGTCGCCCACTCGCCGTATGCGTTCATCGCGCCCGAGCGTGTGATGGCGGCGACGAGGATGCCGAGGATGACGAGAAAGACGAGGATGTTGACATTGCTGCCGACCTTGTCCGCCATGACCTGAAACATTGTGAGCGTCGCTTGCAGGAAATTACCGCCCGCGAAGAGCATTGCGCCCGAGAAGATGCCGATGATGAGCGACATGTAGACTTCCTTCGTCCAGAGCGCGAGGACGATGGTGATGATCGGCGGCAGAATCGACCATGCGGTTGCTGTCATGAGTTAGATACACTCCCTATATAGATTGATATTCGATAAAGACCGTTTCCCATTATAACAAAAAAACAGGATTTAGCAAAATATCCTCACGCAAAAATTCATTCCTCCTCCGTCGCCTCGCTATTGAAGCGGTAGCCAGCGCCCCAGACGGTCTGAAGCCAGCGAGGATGCGACGGATCGTCCTCAATCTTTTCGCGCAGGCGGTTCATGTGGACGGAGACGGTGGAGGTATTGCCCATCGCGTCCAGATCCCAGACGCGGTCGTAGAGCGTCTCCTTGCTGAATACGATCTGCGGGTGCTCCGCGAGAAAGAGGAGCAGATCGAACTCGCGCGCGGCGAGATGTACCTCGCGTCCCGCGACAAAGACGCGGTGCGTCCACGGCTGGATCTCGAGCGCGCCAAACCGCAGGACGGTGGGCGTCGTCTGTGCGCCGCCCTTGAGGCGCTCATAGCGCGTGATATGCGCCTTGACGCGCGCGGCGAGTTCGCTCGGGCTGAACGGCTTGACGATGTAGTCATCTACGCCGAGACCAAGCGCGCGGATCTTGTCCACGTCCTCGAGGCGCGCCGAGACCATGAGGATCGGGATGTCGAGCGTCTTACGGACATCGCGGCAGATGGCAAAGCCGTCTGCGCCCGGCAGCATGACATCCAGCAGGAGGAGACTGTACTCGCCCGTGAGCGCGCGGCGCTTGCCCTCGTCGCCGTCGGATACGATGTCGACGGCGAAACCGCTCGCCTCGAGATAGTCGCGCTCGAGTTCGGCGATGTCGTTATCATCCTCAACCAGTAATATCTTTTTCATTTCATATCACCCTCACTTGCAATGGGAAGGAGGAGCACGATGCACAGCCCTCCCTCGGTCGACACTTCTGCGCGCACGCTGCCGCCGAATGCTGTCATGATCCGCCGCACGATGGCGAGCCCCAGCCCGCTACCACCCGCGACATTCGTGCGCGCCGTGTCCGTGCGGTAGAAGCTGTCAAAGAGTTTCGGTAGTTCTTCCGGGCGCACGCCTGTGCCGTCATCGTCGCAGCGGATGGCGAGCTGCGAGCCCTCCTCTGACAGCGACATACGTATGTGCACCTCTGTGCCACGCCGATACTTGCTGCTGTTCTCCCACAGATTTTTGAGAACGCGGGCGAACTCCCCGCGGTCGATCCGTATCCTTGCCGCTGTATTCGTATTCTCCATCAAGATATGCACGCCGTCCTCGGCAAGGGCGGGGGCGTGTTCATGGATGTATTCTGTGAGAAAATCCCTTGCGCTGACCGTCTCCCATGTGAGCGGCAGCTCGTCTGTATCGAGGCGCAGGAAATCGCGCAGACGCGACGTCAGACGCTCCATTGTTGCGGCGGACTGGCTGATGCGTTCGGCGTAGGCGCGTTGCTTCTCGGGCGTGCGTGCAATGCCGTCGAGAAGACCACTCGCGTAGCCCTTGATCGCGGTGAGCGGGGTTGCGATGTCGTGGAGGATGCCGATGAAGAGCTCTCTGCGCCGCGCCTCCTCGCGCTCTTCACGCACGCGAGCGTGCAGGAGCTCCCTGCGCATATCGTCGAATGCGCGGCAGGTTGCGCCCACCTCATCGCTGCCTATTGGCGGGAGTTCGTGACTCAGATCGCCGCGTTGGATGGCGGCGGCAGCATGGCGCATCTCTGCGAGCGGCATGAGGATCTGTGCGGAGAGGAGGCGCGCGAGATAGCGTCCGAGGAGCAGGATGCCTGCCGAGGTCGTGAGGATGAGGAGGATGAGTGCGGCATTTAGGATGAAGTCCCGCGTGTCGCGCGAAATTGGCGGCGGTTCTGCGCCGCGCATCATGGGGACATCGCCAGCGCCCATGATGACGGTGCCGCTGCGCAGCCCCTCGTAGCGGAAGACCAGCCCATCCATGTCCCAGCTGAGGGCGGAGCCACGCACACCGCATTTGTGTGCGACGATGCGCGTGATTCCCTCTGTATCGCTGCCCGGCGTCAGATAGGCGGCGTCCTTTTCCTTTGACACAGCGAGGACGCGGATTCCTGCGCCCTCAAGGACGTGGATGTCGCGCTCGATATTGTCCAGCTTGAACTTGCGTTTCTCCGACTCGGCGCGCAGCGAACTCAGTGCGACCTGCACGGAGAGCGTCCGCCCTTCCTCCGGCCAGAGGAGGGCGAGCGCCTGCTGTTGCAGGGTGCCCGCATGGCGCAGACCGCCGAGCAGCACCGCGCCGATGGCGATGAGCACGACGATCGGGATGACGATCATGAGCGCGTTTGTCACGAGCAGCTTTGTCTTGAGGGATAGGTCGCGCAGCCGCATGACTCGCCTCGCTTTCATTACATATGAAGAAAATCCTCTGCCATTATAACCGAAATGCACGAAAAAATCTGCGCGCTGTGAGGAATTTCAAAAAAGTTATGCTTGTGTTTACACTTTGTTTAAAATTTCCCCGTATGATGTACCCATCAGCAATGATAAACACAAACATGAACGCCGAAAGGCAGAGGAGGAAAACATCATGGAAATGCAGAATGTCAAGAATCAGGTCACGAAGATCTTCACCCCCGCGCGTCTCAAAAAGGCAGTCACGTTCGCCGTACTCGTCGGCGTCGTCACTGCGGGCGGTGCGTACTACCACCACCGCCAGGCAGAGGCACGCTCGGTCGCCGAAAAACAGGCGCGCTCGGAGATGGTCGCAGCGCAGGCAGAGCAACGCGGTCTGGTTCTGATCGACGAGGATCATGTGCGGACGATTGCGGCAGAGGCAGTCGGCAAGAGCGCGTCGGATCTGGACTTCCGTAGCATCTATCTGACGGCGAAGGATCATGACGACAGGGACGATAAGCGTGACAAGAAGCATCGCGACGGCAAACATGACAACAAGCGCGATGGAAAGCACGATGACAAGGAGCACCGCGACGGACGTCCTGCGCAGGATCGTGACGGTCATCCCAGCATGATGCCGCCTCCGCCGGTAGCCCCCGCACAGGCGGACGGTGCAGCGAATATGCCCGCACCGATGGCGAACAATGCGGCGAATGCGCCTGTTACACCTCCTGCGAATGGAATGCAGCAGAGCACACCGCAGCCGATGCTCCATCCCGTCTACAAGGTGAAGTGCTATGCTGGCAACATCGAGTACAAGGTGAGTGTCGACGCTGTGACGGGCACGGTGCTCTCGAGCAAGGTAGATGTGGACGACGATCTCTTTTAACAATATATATAGGACAAAGGCAGCGATCCGTGCGGGTCGCTGCCTTTGTCCTGTATACATACATTGTGTTTTCTGTCTTATGCATTGACACAAATAAAATTTCCCTAAAGCAGGAAAAAAAGAAGGCACGGCGAATTAGAAAACCTATAGAGCAAGAGCTTATTTTGGCGGCAGCTAGTGCTGTCGTCTTTGCGCGCGGTTATACGGAGGAATGGCTGCCGCTCTTCGGGCAGGTGTGGCCGGGCGCAGGGGAAAGGAGAGAATATTTTGCAGGAACAAGGGCAGAAAAGGGGAAGGGGTATTGGCTTCCAGCTGAATGCGATCACGCTCATCGGGATTGTTGTGATGGTGACGATCCTTGTCTCGTTCGTTGGCTACAGAGCTTATGAAGAGCTTCTCGAGATGGGGACGGTGGCGCAGTACAACGAATTGGGTGAGCGTTCAAAGGCGGTCATCAGCCGCTATGAGTCTGTCCAGCAGTCGGGAGAGGATGTGCGCCAGCGCATCTATACGTATATGCAGCAGCATCCGCCCGCAGCGCGCAGCCGCGAGGCGCTGAACGAGATGCTTGCAGATGCGGCTACTTCGAATGACAATCTCTCAGGAATTGGTGTCGTGTTTGAGCCGAACGCCTTCGACGGACAGGATGCGGCACATGTGGGAGATCCGCTTTCGGATGAGTCCGGGCGTATGATGCCCTATGCAAACCGTGAGGGGAACGCGATAGAGTTTGAGGGTTGTACGGGCTATGAGACCGAGACGTGGTATCAGAAGCCGAAGTCTACATCGAAGTTGGTTCTCTCGGAGGCATACTATGACGAAGTAAACGGGAAAAAAGCTCTGCTCGTCTCCATCGGCATGCCGCTCATTGTGGATGGGCGCTTCGTCGGTGCGCTCTCGCTCGACTTCGATGTCACGCAGCTTCAGGAGGATCTTGCCAAGATCAGTACGCCGGACAACATCTATCTGCTGATGGACAACGAGGGCGATCTCGTCGCGCATGGGACGAGCCCGGAGTCGATCATGAAGAACGCCTTCACGATCATGCAGTCTCCGGAGGAGGAAAAGAAGGAAGCCTTCTCGGAGGCTCCGTACAGCAAGTCGCAGGTTTCGCCGACGACGGGCAAGGACTCGGTCTACATTTTCCGCTCAGTCCACTTTGCAGGTGTGGATACGCCGTGGTCGATCTTCTCCATTACGGACAAGGATAAGTTCACCGGTGCCGCGCGCGATATGGTGATCTTCTCCGTGGTACTTGCCGTGATCTGTACCGTGGTGCTTGCCATTGCACTTGCTGTGTTCATTCAGCGGCGTCTGATCGTTCCCATTGGGGATGTGACGGATATTTTGACACGTTTTTCCGATCTCGATCTGGATCGTGAGAAGGGTAAGCATGCCGTGATCTATCTGGAGCGTTCCGATGAGGTCGGTGCGATGGTTCGCTCGCTCGGGCGTATGGCGAACAGCCTGCGCGAGATCATCGGCAAGATCAACGGCGCGTCCCAGTCGGTTGCGGCAACGAGCGAGGAACTGACAGCGACGGCGCAGAACACGGCGCACTCGGCGGAGACGGTGCGCAAGGGCATCCATGACATTGCCGAGAGCGCGCGCGTGCAGGTTGCGGACACGCAGAACGCGGTCGATCATACGGATGAAATCCTCCAGCTGCTCGAGGACAACCGCAAGGTCATGACGGAGATGAACGAGGCGACGGAGAACATCCATAAACGCCAGACCGAGGGCGCGGAGATTCTCGCCGACCTCATGAAGAAGTCTGCCGAGACCGCCGATGCCACACAGGAGGTCTCGCGTGTGGTCGAGGAGACGAATCAGCGTGCGGATCGCATCGAAGAGGCGAGCGCGATGATTCAGTCCATCTCCGAGCAGACAAACCTCCTCGCGCTCAACGCTGCCATCGAGGCAGCGCGTGCGGGCGAGGCAGGACGCGGATTCGCCGTCGTCGCCGAGGAGATCCGCAAGCTTGCCGAGCAGTCGCGCGGATTTACGGATGAGATCAACGGCATCATCGGTGAGCTGAAGATGAAGTCGCAGCAGGCAGTCGATACGATGGAGGTCTCCAAGAAGCTTGTCGAGGAGAGCAATGTCAACCTCGAGCGTACACAGCGTCGCTTTGACATGATCGCCGAGGCTGTCGAAGGTGCGAACAGCGTTGTGAAGAAGCTCAACACCTCCTCCGAGAAGCTGACGGAGAAGAACAAGGCGATTGCTGACCTCAGCCGCAAGCTGATGGATATGGCGCGTGAGAATGATGCGACGACGGATGAGGCTGAGTCCTCCGTTGACACGCAGACACAGGCGCTTGCGGATATCGCCGAGGCGAGCGAGAGCTTGGCGCAGATCGCGACGGATCTGCAGAACGAGATCTCGCGCTTCCGCGTTTGATCTGCCGTTCGAACGCATACAGTATGCAGAAAGCCCTGCCGCATTGCGGCAGGGCTTTTGTGATGCCTCGCATAAGGTTCAGCGTAGGAAAAAGAACAGTGCAGGATACACAATAAAGAAGAATGCGATGCTCGTGGTGAGAAAGCCAGAGATTGTGTAATCGACGTTCAGATGATAGAGCTTCGCCGCCGTGACGGAGTTAATCGCACCCGGAGTGACGGAGAAGACGAGGATTGCGCCGAGGAGGACGGGATCGCGGACGAAGGGATAGCTGACCGCCATCATGAACGCAGGCAGGATGAGGAAGCGCAGGGCAAAGAGGTCGAGGGTGTACGGTGCATAGCGTCGTGCGCGGTGGAGATTGACAAGTGCGCCGACGGGCAGCATGCCGAACCATGCGCCGAAGTGGATGAGTCCCTCGAATGCCGTGCCGACTGCAGGAGGGCGCTCGATGCCCGCTGCGTTGAGCGCGAGCCCCGCTGCCATGCCGATGATGCTGAGCTGGTTCCACGAGAGGAAGATGTCGAGGAAGCGCATGTGAATCCTGCCGCCGCGCCCGTGGTTTTTGTGCTGCAGATAGTAATACTGCGCCATCGGAAAGACGGCGAGGACAAGCATCAGCGTCTGAAAGATGCCCATGATCTGCGCATAGGCAAAGCCCTGCTCACCGTAAATGATGTAAGCACAGACGCCGCCGAGCGTGGTGATGTTGGACATCATCGCGTTCGAGAGATACGCGCCGCGATCGAGCGGGTTGTGATATTTGCGGATGAAGAACGCCCAGCCGACAAGTCCCGGAAAGAGGACGATGAGGATGCCGTAGATCGGAATGAGGGCGAGATCCCACGAGATGGGGAGCGTCCAGCAGCTCATGAGGGCGAGCACGGTGTAGATGATGATGACGTTCAGGCGCAGGATGCGGCTGATGAGGGCGTCGGAGATCTTGCCGTGCCGATAGAGCAGATAGCCGACGATGAGCGGTGCGAGGAGGTCGGTGAAGAGGTAGATGATGCGGAAATCAGAATTGTCCAAGAGAAACGCTCCTTTCTAACGAAACAGGAAAAATGTCACGGGGAAAAGCACGGTGAGGTAGAGCACTGTCGTCACGAGGAAGACGGCAATCGTATAGTCGACGTTGAGATGGTAGAGACGCGCGGTGAGCGTCGCGTTGATCGCTCCCGGGGCGCTCGCGAAGATCACGAGTGCGTTCTGCACGGTCGGGTCGCTGATGAGGAGGCGCGCGGCGGCGAAGGTGACAATGGGAACGACGAGGAAGCGGAGCGCGATCATGTCGAGCGTCAGATAGACGAAATGGCGCGCGCGGCGGAAGTTGATGAGCGAGCCGATGGGCAGCATGCCGAACCACGCCGCAATGTGGATGATGCAGCCGAATGCATCCGACAGGACAGGCGGACGCGCGATGCCCGAGGCGTTCAGCAGGAGTCCCGCCGTCATGCCGACGATGCTGAGTTGATTCCACGAGAGGAGGAGTCCGAGGAAGCCGCGCCCCTCGAGACGTGGCGCACGTCCACGCGCCTTGTGAAGCAGATAGAAGTACTGTGCGATCGGGAATGCGAGCAGAACGAGCACGAGGTTCTGGCACGCGCCGCCGATCTGCGCGTAGGCAAAGCCGCGCTCCCCATAGAGAATGTAAGCGCAGATGCCGCCGAGCGTGCCGATGTTTGAGAGCAGAGCGGAGACGAGGTGCGTGCCGCGGTCGATGGGGCTGTGGAAGCGCTGTCCGAGAAAACGCCAGCTGAGGAAGCCCGGAAAGAGGATGATGAAGGCGAAGAATGCGGGCAGTACGAGAAGGTCACGCGTGAGCGGCAGTGCCCAGAAGCTGAAGAGTGAGAGCAGGGTAAAGAAGACGACGACGTTGATGCGGATGAGCAGGTTGACGGCCGCATCCGAGAGGAGGCGACGCTGATAGAGGAGATAGCCGACGATGAGTGGCAGGATCAGATCGGTGAAGAGATAGATCAGGCGCGCATTGATTTCGTCCATAAGATCCCCAGCCTTTCCCAATCAATTCGGATGGTGCGTTCATCCTAGCACAAGTCACAGGCGTTGTAAACATTTACAATCCGTGGAAAAAATGGCAAGAAAAGTTCGTAAGATTTTGATGTGAGAGAGAGGAAAAGGAGGAAAGGGCGGCGAATATTTACCCTATGTTATATAGTGTTTTGTTATGACCCGGAGACTCCGCATCAAATGGAGCGGAAGGGTGTTTGTGGGACGCCGAGGGGGCTTCCCATGGAGGAGGGGACGTTACATGGCAGTGACAGACAAAGGTTTTGGCGCATACGATGTACGCGGTATCTATCCCGATGAGGTGAACGAGGAGC
>ERZ773069.1789-NODE-1789-length-11843-cov-28.538853_pt1 | contig 11843 bp, 4 predicted proteins | sample MGYA00580619_ERZ773069 | MGnify/ENA primary metagenome ERZ773069 (study PRJEB29015, sample SAMEA2738007) | human oral metagenome | biome: human oral; feature: human-associated habitat; material: dental | place: China | collected 2108 ...
TGACGATCGACGAGTGGGAGAAGCGCTCGATGCTCACCCGCGTCGGCGAGATGCTGCTGGGCCCCTTCGAGCCACTCGTGTGAGTAACCCTCGCGGGTTTCCCAGGTGACTCAATCTTCGTCCCCCCGTAGCTCCGCTTCAATGTCCTCGCGAAGCGCTTCGCCTTCATACTCTTTGGCCAGGATACTGAGGATTGCAGCGGTACGCGGCCAACGCGCATTCATTCTGCGCGCATTCTCCCGGTAGTGCTCAGCAAGAGCAGCTTCCTGCGTACCTCCATCGAAGACTCCGCGACTTGTGACACCTCTTCGGTTAACACGTCCCCTGCGAAGACCTGCCTCCATTTTCAGATTCCTCAACGATTCGATCAGGTCACGAACCTCTTCTGCGGGCCACATACCGTCCTTGCCATCGGGACTGCTAGCAAGAACTTCGCCAAGCTGGCCGTCGTAATCGCGTTCGTTTCCTTCAACACTGAGGCGTGTTCGCACGCGATCGATCCATTCCACGAGATACACCCCGTCGATAGTCCCGTCATCACGGAGCCCGGGTAAGTGCTGCCAGTTGTAGAGAACACTCCAGCATCTCTGCTTGTATACACTTCGTGATTCCTCGGGAATTCCGATGTTATCAGTTGAGTATAGAGAATGAACGAGGCTGGCAAAGCCATCAGGATCGTTACCAAGCGATCGGTAGAGCGCATTTGCCGGCTCATGATCGAATACGTAATCAAAAAACTTAAACTCCAACATAGGAAGAGCCGGATTCCCGAAGTCCTCTTGCTCAAGCCACTTGAGAAGTTGAGCAACGTCATAGCTGAGGGACGGACGGTCTAGCTGGTCCGACGAACTATCGAGTCCGAGCAAGGCTTCCACGACCCGCGAGACATCCAGCTCCTGTTCATCATGCAACATCCATGCAAGAAGACGAATAGCATGAGATGTACAACCGCGTTCCAGGAGGTGCTCGACGCCCTCCAGCCGATCGTTCTGTTGGATCAAGATGACGTTCACATTCTCCCAGTACGCCTGTACCAATGTTTCTTCGAGCTTACCAACTACTTCCCAGTACTCTTTCTGCGCAGGCAATGCGGCAATGAACCGTTTCTTACCTTCCGACGACAGCAAATCAGACATCAGAATCGAACAAGCCCAATCCACCTCCCGCCTATCCGATGTGCGTTGAACGTAAGCTAATGCCGCTTCACTGAGCGCGGGTGAGTCCCCTTCCAGCCACGCGAACATTTCAGAGTCGATCACAGAACAAGCGAGATCAGCGAGCACCTGCCCTACACAGCGCGGATTATTCACATAGTCGACAAGAACACGAAGCTGATCCAGACCACGACTCACAACAACATCGATCACTTCAGCCCGTTTCTCACGAAGAGCGTCCGAATAACCTGCATCCCACATTGCGAGTCCATCAATCGAAATCTCGATCTCGTCATTGAACAGCCATGCAAATTTACGAGGATCATCACATGGTTCTATAGCGGACATAACATCAACGAATGGCTGGAGATCTTCTGCACTGAGCGCCCATGATGCTTGGCGATGCGCCTGATGACGGGAAACATAAGCCACAGTGAACAAATAGACCTTTAGGACTTCATCTGCGTTCCAACTTGATCGACTCAATGCGTTCCAAAGATCTTCAACTAGCATCGAACGATCATCAGCAGAAACATAGTCAAGCACTCCGAGTAGACTCAACCAACGATCTGCGGAACACTGAGCAAGAGAAACTGCTTCCATCAAAGCTTTACGGACGTAATCACCCCTTTCCTCCTCCGACGCCTGCTGCTTTTCAACCTTCCAATCTCGGTATACCGGCTTATAAGGCGTCGGAAAGATCTGTTGCGAACGGAGCACTTTCTCCAAAAGTCGCCAGCCGACATTCGAATACTCGTCAAGAGCCCACTTGAGAACTGCGACCTTATCATCACAATTGCCTGCACTGAGCTTCGCCCAACCGACGAGAACTTTTTCTGAGCTATTCAAACAACGTTCAGTTTCTTCATCGTCAGGAGCTGAATCAGCGAGTTTCACCAGCAAGCGTGCTGCGCGCCCAAAATTAGCGCGCGACCAACACAGGCATTCCATTGCAACAAGAAGGTCGTGGATCGAGGATGACCAACCAAAGAAACTAGACTTTTCTCTATCAAACAGGAAAGCGGTCACGGGTTCGTCTCCGCTCAAGTCATTTTCGATGAATCGGAGGAACACACTGGGCGACGCCTCTGCGAGGACTGGAAGAGAGAATGAAAGGCGGCGTAGAACACGGCCGGCATCATCCTGGAAGGCAGAGTTCAGCAGCTTCGTGACAATACCGTCAATACAATTCGAGACGCCCCGTGCGCGCATCGCTTCTGCATCGCATGTCGCGGCTGCAAGGGCAAGGCCCCGTGCACTATGCTTACGCAATTCATCGGACACAGGAGTATGTTCACCTCTAAGCTGCGCAAGGATTAATTCTCCGGAAGACAATCCTTCCAGCGGATCTTCGCAAAGTAGTACAGTTTCTACGTAGTTACCCCACCTTACCAAGTGCTCTTGAGTCAACCTTGGCAACAACAGCTTCGCTGTGTTCAGGGGATCGACCAGCCGCCACACTCCTCCGGACAGCACGAAGGGCGGATCTGAAGGATGAGTGTCGATCAGGTCTTCTAACGCATCCTTGATCTCGTCTTCTCCGACTCCAATAAACTCTGCGATCATCCGCAAATCATCTGAATTCTCCGCCTCCCACGCTCCCACAAGGACTAAAGGAGCCAGAATACGCGTAGCAATTTTTCCTTGTGCCCAGCATGGGTTCATTCGATCACGGGAAAGCAACCGGTAGAGTGCCGCCATGTTTCGAACGGCAATTCCTGCGAGGGCGTAAGCGTCAGCATATCCGATATCCCGCATTTCGCGTAAAATATTTGCCCCAATATCACGTCGAATCTTCGGGAGCACGACGGTAGTAGCAGCTTCATTACTCATCCGGTCTCCCCCGAGCACGCGAATCACAACGTGTCCATTACGACGCGCCAAACGGAAATCTGGATCTTCAAAAAGGGGGACCAATATCATCGGCGACAAGCACACTGTCAGCCTCTGCCACGCCTCGGCACTGCACACGACTAACGTCTTGTCAAGCTCTACAGGGTCAGCCTCTTTAAGTACTGCGCACAAAAAGGAGAGCGCATCATCACGCCACGACGCTTGAACTGTGATAAAGAGGCTTCTTTCCTTCAACAGTCGGACTGTCCTCTGCTGTTCCTTTTCTCGGCCCGCGATATGAAACTTCGCTGGAACTCCATTTATCAACCGTCCTTGGAATTCCTCCCACCACGACGTTAGAGTTTTAGCTCCCAAGGCAGGCTTCCCAAGTCGCTCGGATATCCACAAATGGACGGCTGGCGCCGACTGAAGCCAGCCCTCAAGCCGGTGTGCGTCAAATGCTTCGACGGAGGCGAATACCCCTTCGTTCTGGCGTTCCTCCGCCCACGCAGCAGCCCCTGCCCAGTTCCGGGGCGTGGCGAATAGAAAGACTTCTTCCGTCGTCCCGGCAGCTTCCTGGGCGCGCTTCTCGTAGTCCTCATTGGCCTTGCGTTTCGGGTCTTGGTTGGTACCAAACTCGAAGCGGAGCTCGCCCTCGGGCAGAAACGCGGACCCCGCCGAGGTCGCGGTGCCGTCCCACCCTCGGGCGGCGGTTCCTTCGCGTGCCCGAATGTTGATGTTGGTAACACCCGGCGTTTGCGCGAGCAGCCTTCGCATGAGCTCAGGGAAGACCCCCTTTGATTCTAGGGTGTCAGCCCAGCGATCCAAATCTAGCGCGTTGACCAAGAGCGGGTTGCTATCCATATCAGCAAGCTACACTGAGGCGTCTTCATCTGTTGTCTAATCAGGCAAAGTCGAGAAACTATACTGCGTTCATCAATTTGTCACGCCCATACTCGGCCGCTTCGAGCCCCTCGTCTGAGTCCCCGCCCCTGCCTCGTTACAGGCCGACGGCTGCCAGGCCTCCCTCGAGGAGGTCCGCGAACTGCTGCTCGGTGATGACCGGGACGCCCAAAGCCTCGGCCTTCGCGGCCTTGGAACCCGCGCCCGGGCCCGCGACCACGAGCGAGGTCTTCTTCGAGACCGAGCCCACCGCCTTGCCGCCGCGCGAGGTGATCGCCTCCTTGGCGCCCTCGCGGTCGTACCCGGGCATCGCGCCCGAGACGACGATCGTCAGACCAGCGAGCACGTCAGAAGTCGGCTCGGGCGCCTCGTCAGCCATGCGCACGCCCGCGCGCGCCCACGCCTGAAGCACCTCCAGGTGCCAGTCGACCGTGAACCAGTCGCGCAGGGATCGGCCGATTTCTTCGCCCACGCCTTCGACGGCCGAGAGCTCCTCGACCGAGGCGGCGCGCAGGGCGTCCATCGATAGAAACTTCTCTGCGAGCGCGCGGGCCGCCGTGGGGCCGACGTGGCGGATGGACAGGGCGACGAGGACGCGCGCGAGGGGCTGGCTCTTGGCCTTGTCCAGCTCAGCGAGCATTTTCTCGGTGCCCTTGGAGGCGCTGGGCTCAATCGGCTCGAAGACGGTCTGACCGCGTAGCTTGCGGGGCTTGTAGGCCTTGGTCCAGAAGTAGCGAACCTGCTTCCAGTCCCCGGTTTCCTCGCCCTTCTTCTTGACGGGCTTCCACACCATGACGTCGCGCAGGTCCTGCGCGCGCAGGTCGAAGAGCGCGGCCTCGGTGCGCAGGGCGGGGGCCTGCGGGGCGGGCAGGAGTTCCTCGGCGCGGGTGATCTGCTCGCCGTGGGGCAGCTCGCGGCCGCCCTCGAGAGTGAGGACGGTGCCGTCCTCCAGGGTGACGCTGTGGCCGGCGACCAGGGCGGCCGCCACCTCGTCGCGGTCGTTTTCGGGCTGAGTCATGGCCAGCGCGGACTCGTCACCGAGGCCCTCCACGTCCAGGGCGCTGCGCGCACCCACGTGGGCGAGGCGCTCGGTGATCTGCGCGGGGCACGCGCCCTTGTTGGGGCATCGCAGGTCGACGTCGCCTTCCTTCTCCTGCACGAGGGGGGTCCCGCAGGAGGGACACTCGGTCGGCATGACGAAGGGGCGCTCGGAGCCGTTGCGCGCGTCCTCGACGGGGGCGACGATCTCGGGGATCACGTCGCCGGCCTTGCGCAGGACGACCAGGTCGCCGATGAGGACTCCCTTTCGGGCGACCTCCTGGGCGTTGTGCAGGGTCGCACGCGCGACGTTCGAGCCCGCGACCAGCACGGATTCCATGACACCGTAGGGGGTGACGCGCCCCGTGCGCCCCACCTGGACGCGGATGTCGAGCAGGCGCGTATGGACCTCTTCGGGCGGGAACTTGTAGGCGGCCGCCCAGCGCGGGGTGCGCGAGGTGGAGCCGAGCGAGCGCTGGAGAGCCAGGTCGTTGATCTTGACGACGACGCCATCAATCTCGTGTTCCAGATCATGGCGCTTTTCACCAAGCTCGGCAATGCGCTCTTCGATGGCCTTTCGGCCCGTCAGCAGGCGCGTGTAGGGCGAGACGGGCAGGCCCCACTCGCGCAGCTGCTCATACCAGCCCATCTGGGTGGTCGGCTCGGTGAACTCATCCCCGGCCTCGACGAAGCCGATGCCATGGGCAACCATCGCGAGGGGTCGCTTGGCGGTTTCGGCGGGGTCCTTCTGGCGCAGGGAACCGGATGCCGCGTTGCGCGCGTTGACGAAGGTCTTTTCCCCGGCCTCGACGCGGGCTTCGTTGAAGGCGGCGAAGTCGGCGACCGGGAAGTAGACCTCACCGCGCACCTCGATTCGCGCGGGAACTGTTCCGTTCAAGGTCTGCGGGATCGAGGCGATGGTTCGCGCGTTGGCGGTGACGTCCTCGCCGACGTAGCCGTCGCCTCGGGTCGCGGCGCGCACGAGACGGCCGTTCTCGTAGAGGAGGTTGATCGAGAGGCCATCGACCTTGACCTCGGTCGTCATCTCCAGGTCGTCGATGCCGGTAGCCTCGGCCATGCGGGTCTCCCACCCGGCGAGCTCCTCGAGGGAGAAGACGTCGTCGAGGGACATCATCTGGGCGAGGTGGCGGACTTCGGCGAAACCGGAGTCGACGCTGCCGCCCACGCTCATCGTGGGCGAGTCGGCGCCGCGCAGCTCCGGGTATCGCTCCTCAATCTCCTCAACCTCGCGGTACATGCGGTCGTAGTCTGCGTCCGCGAGGGTCGGCGAATCCCGGTCGTAATAGGCGGCGCGAGCCTCGTTGATTTGCAACGAGCGAACTCTGTACAGATCAGTAAAGTAATCAGTACGAAATCCCAAATTAGTTCTTATTGCTTCAAAGAGCTTCCCTATGCTTTCGGCAGTAGTCCGCTTCTGCCTGCCGCTAATCTCCAGAATCGGGCCAGCAGCTGCAACCTGCGCCGCCTTGGCAAGCTTTTGAAAAGCTTCAGCAGACTCCCGGCTAACACTCAACCGTGCAACCGCACGGAAAAGAGGTTGTAATTCATCCGACCAGTTCTGCAGCGGCTTCTGCCAAGAATTACGTATCTCTCGCGACAGAAGAACCCCGAGTTGCGCAATGTTAGCAATGCTCTGAAGAGACGAATTCAGTTCCTGAGGAGGCCCTTTCATCTCCACTGCATCAGATTCCTGATCCTTGCTATCACGCGGAGCTTTCAGCACGGAAGCAGAAAGCTCATTAGCCGTCCTAAGAATTAGCTCGTCTTCTTGCTTTAGCAACTCTCGAAGCTCATCGTTAGCCCTTTCGAAATGGGGACGTTCAGCTTCAACCCACTGACTAAATGCCAATTCAAGAGCTGATTGAACCCTCGTACGTTCTGCACGCTGCGTTCCATCTGCATCCCGCAAACGGTGAATCTCGAAACAACGAAGAACCCACTCCATTCTTTCAGAAGCATCACTATAGGCGGCGCGAGCCTCGTTGATGCGCTCAACGAGGTCGTTGTAGCGGTCGCGTGTCGTCTCGAACGTGGAGTCAGCCATGGGATCCATTCTTGCATTCCGGGAGGCTGGCGGACCGGTGAGCGAGGCCTTCCAACGGCGGAGGTGGTCATAGCCACACGGGCGGGCGACGGTCTTTATCCACAGGGTTTCGGGGCGGCGAGCGGTTATCCACAGGGCGCCTCCCGGCGTTTGAATGCGCCCACAATCGGCGGGATCGTTGGGTCATGAAAGATTCCGGTTGTCTCGCCCGCGCTGCCCTGCGCACCGACCTGCACCTGGCATGCGTTCAGGGACCCGACGTTGGCGTCGTGATGGCCCCCGGCACGGTCGGTCGCGCGGGCGATATGCCTCTGTCATGCGCGAGCGTGGCGCGCACACACGCGGTTTTCACCACGCGTGAGGGTCGCGCGTTCCTTGATGCCCAGCCGGATTCCCCTCCGTTTCGGCTGCGCAGCCGCGCGCGCTGGTGGCGCACCACCCGCACGGCGCGGGAGATGAGCCCCGGGGCTCGCCTGCGCCTCGGCGACGACGTCTTCGAGGTCCGCGCGCGCCCGATGCGCTTGACGTGGCCGGGCGTCGAGCGACGAGGCCCCGGCTCGCTCACGGGATCATCCCTGCTCAGGGGCGCACCCCTGGTTTCCGTCGTCGTCATGCTCGGTTTCATGGGCTGGCGCCTGCGAGCGGGGGCGAGCGCTCCACGGCTGTGGATCGGTATCGCTTCGCTGGTGGCGGTGATCGCTTGCGTCACCGCGATCATTCTCTGCTGGCGTGCGCGTCGGCGGCGCAGGGGCTGGGACGGCGCTGCGCTCTCGCTGGTGCTCGCTGGACTACCGGACTGCGGGCCCTCGCCCCGGATCGTACGGGTCAGCGTGTGGCCGGGACGGGCCACGAGCCCCCGCAAACGCGTGCTCCTCTCGACGTCGTCGGATGAGCCGGGGCGCTCCGCGCTCGGTATCGCGGGCATTCACGCCGCCCAGTGTGCCCTGTGGTGCGCGGGTCAGATAGCCGCGCAGGTGGGCGGCGCGCGAGTGTGGTGGAATAGCGTCTCCCCTGTCCTGCTGGGGCACGCGGGCGTGGACATCCACGTGAGTGCCGGCGAGTCATGCCCGCACTGCGTGCAAGGCTCTGAGCATGACAGGCTGACCGTGCATATCGGGTACGCTTCCTCGGTTGCGCGTCTGCCGTCCTGGTGCGCGCAGATGTGTGTCACCGATGACCTGCCGGTCGCACCCCAGTGGTGGTGGACAGTCACCCGAGCGGATGCGCGTGACGCCCTCCCCTCGCACGTGGAATGGGACCCCGACCACGCCCGTGGATCCTCCGGTGTCCTGAGCGTACGGATCGGATTGTCACAGTCCGGCCCCATCGAGCTGGACCTGGTCTCGGATGGCCCGCACGCTCTCGTCGCTGGTTGCACGGGTTCCGGGAAATCGGAGGCGCTGATCGGCTGGCTTGCCTCCATCGCGCACTGCTACAGCCCCGACAAGGTGCGCTTCGTCCTCATCGACTACAAGGGTGGCTCGACATTCGCCCGCCTGCAGGCACTCCCCCACACGCACGCGCTCCTCACCGATTTAGATCCCGGTGCGACGACGCGGGCTCTCGAGGGTATCGCTGCCGAGCTACAGCGCCGCGAGGAGCAATTGCGTGCACGCGGGTTCCCTGACCTGGCCACGTGGGAGCGCGCCCACGAGGGCGCCCCCTCCTCGGTCCCCGAGGCCCCTGCCCGGCTCATCGTCGCCATCGACGAGTTCCGTTTCCTCGCCCAGGCTCACCCCTCGTCGATGGAGGTCCTCCTGCGGCTCGCCGCCCAGGGGCGCAGCCTGGGGCTCCACCTCATCGCCGCAACACAGCGCCCGTCGGGGGCCGTGAGTGCGCAGATGCGCGCCAACATGGACATCCGCCTGTCCCTGCGCTGCGTGAGCGCTGCCGATTCGACCGACATCCTCGGGGACGCACGGGCCGCCTCGCTGCCCCGGGTTCCCGGGCGCGCTGTCCTTGACGGCGTCGGCGTCATCCAGCTGGCCTACATGGATAACGTCGCCGAGGTCGTCTCGCGCTGCGCACGTTCGTGGCCACACGGGGCTGCGGCCCCTCTGTGGGCACCCGAGCTGCCCGAGGCCCTCACGTGGGACGAGGTTGATGCTGCGAACGGATCCGCAACCACGCTGACGCGCCAGTACCCAAGCACCACCCCAACGAATGCGGGGGTTCTCACACTCGGCCTCGTCGAGGGGATCGAGGAACATTCCCCCTTCGTGTGGGACGGCGGAAGCGTCCAGATTCAGACCAGCGCGCACGAGGCCAGCCTCGCCTCGCGGTGGGCGCTCTCTCTCGCGACGCGCATCGCGAGTTGGTGCGGCTATCCCCTCCACGTGATCGGAGACGAGGCCGTCCCTGGCGCCGCGTCGTTCCTGGCTTGCCACGACGTCTCCACTATCGATGTGCTGGAGGGAATCTGCGAGCACGGCCCAGCGGTCCTGGCTATCACTGACGCGGCCGCGCTGCGTACGGCCCTCACCCAGGCTCTCTCGGCCCCGCAGGCGGATTCCCTCTGGGGCTCACTGCTGAGTGGGGCACGGCGAGCAGGCGTCATCATCGTCGCGGCCTACGCCGGGCGCTTCACCGCATCGAGTGCCACGATGGGCGCGTTTTCGACACGCCTGGTGCGAGCGCGCGACGCGGACGAAGCGCTCCACGCTGGCATATCCCCCAGTGACCTTCGCACGCTCGGCCCTGGACAGGCGCTGCTCGCACGGCCCGGAGAACGCACCCTCCTCGCGTGCATACCCAGGACCGCGTGTGACCTGGGAACTCATCCGGGAAATGAGAGAAACAGCTGGCACATCCCCAGCCCGGCCACTGTCTCGGCGCTGGTCAGAAATACGGATGCACCGGCCCTCATCGGACCCACGTACGTCGCGCCCGCATGGGCTCATCCGCTGCCCTGGATCATCATCGGTAGGCAGGAGGACGCGTCCATCCTCACAGCACTCCACGCGTATCTCGGATGGGAAGAAACGCCAACAATTTCTGACGTAATTCCCCAAGGAGCATGGACTCGTATCGCCAGATGGGACGGGCACAGAGTTCTCGCGATGAATCCCACGAACAACGTCATTCGCGCGTTAATTCAACAATGCCACGCATTCCCGCTCTCCATTCTCGCGAGGCGCTGGACCCCTTCATGCGGACTGATCTGCGAGGGTGATACTCTGACAACCATCCAACTAACCGTTGGGTCAGTTAACACCTAAGTCCCATCTTATTCGGGCTCCGTGAGCAGCCGCATAGTGACGTTGTCATTTCACTGTTGCCTCCCCCTTGCGCGACTAAGATGACGAACGGACACTGACAAGAGAACAAGCGAAACATCCCGAGCGCACGGCAGTCGAGGAGCGAAAGACACATCATGGATTGGCGGAGTAAGGCGGCATGCCTGACAGTTGACCCGGAACTTTTCTTCCCCATCGGGAACACGGGTCCGGCCATCGCACAGGTCGCCGAGGCCAAGGCCGTGTGCCGCGAGTGTGAGGTCGCGGGCATCTGCCTGCAGTGGGCTATCGATAACAACCAGGATGCCGGCGTCTGGGGCGGCATGAGCGAGGAAGAGCGCCGCGCACTCAAGCGCCGCGCCGCACGCGCACGCCGCGCGGGCTGCTGAGATCAGCGCCAACACACGATACCAACGGTTGAGGCCGGGATCCACAATGGACCCCCGGCCTCGTTCGTCGATGAAACGTTTATCCCGCCCGCGCGGAACCCCCGTCAGGCGGGGTCCAAGTTCGCATGGAGCGTGACGAGCGTGCCACCGCCCTGACGCGGTGCCCATTCGATGGAGCCCTTGAGCTCACCGCGCACCATCTGGTGGACGATCTGCGTACCCAGGCCGCTCATGGGAGTTCCCGGCACGAAGCCCACACCGTCGTCGGCGACGGTCACGGTCATCGACGCGCCCTGGCGCTCGGCGCGCACCTCAATATGGCCGTCACGATCCGCGAGGCCATGCTCGACAGAGTTGGCCACCAGCTCGTTCAGGACGGTCGCCAGAGCCTGAGCCTGGTCGGCCTGAATCGTGCCAAAGCTACCGGTCGTGATGACCTCAACGGCGTGGTCCGTCGAGGCGATCGCACCGGCCATGCGCACGATCGTGCGCGCGACCTCGTCGAAGTCCACCGACTCATCCACGTTCTGCGACAGGGCGGCGTGCACGGTCGCAATCGCCTGCACGCGACGCTCGGCCTCCGCAAGAGCCACCTTGACCGCTTCCTCGGAGGAGCGGCGCGACTGAAGGCGCAGCAGGGCGGACACGGTCTGCAGGTTGTTCTTCACCCGGTGGTGGATCTCGCGGATCGTCGCGTCCTTCGTCATGAGCTCCTGCTCGTGGCGGTGGACCTCGGAGACGTCCCGCGTGAGGATGACGGCGCCCAGGCGCTTGCGCCCGTTCACGAGGGGCAGGGCTCGCATGCTCACGGTGGATGCGCGCGCCGCGATCTCAACGCGCCAGGAGGCGCGGCCCATAACGACGACCGCCATGGATTCTTCAATGAGGGTGCCATCCCCAATGACCTCGGTAATCTCCTGGGCGAGGACCTTGCCGGTCACGTGGGTGCGGATGCCGAGGCGGCGCAGACAGGACACGGCGTTGGGGGTCGCGTGCTGCACGCGCCCCTCCGCGTCGAGCAGGACGGCACCGTCGAGGACACGCGGCACACCGTGGGAGGTGACCTGCGGGGTCGAGTCGTAGGGGTACTCGCCGCGCGCCATCATCTGGCACAGGGTGTCGGCAGCCGCCACCGTCCATCCCTCAAAACCGAGGGACAGACGCGGGCTGGACAGGTTGGCCTCGCGCGTGACGACGGCGATGATGCGCCCGTCGTGGCACACGG
>ERZ773069.1792-NODE-1792-length-11827-cov-15.689093_pt1 | contig 11827 bp, 16 predicted proteins | sample MGYA00580619_ERZ773069 | MGnify/ENA primary metagenome ERZ773069 (study PRJEB29015, sample SAMEA2738007) | human oral metagenome | biome: human oral; feature: human-associated habitat; material: dental | place: China | collected 2108 ...
CTGTTACTGAAGCTGGAACTACTAAAGAAACTATCTCTGAAGACGGAGCAAAAGACAAAGTAGTATATAGTAAAGAAGGAAACAAAGTAGTTAAGTCTACAACTACTTACAATGTAAATCCAGATACTGGAGCTGTTACTGAAGCTGGAACTACTAAAGAAACTATCTCTGAAGACGGAGCAAAAGATAACGCAGTTACACCAGCAGCAAAAACAAAAGCAGCGAACGTTTCAAAACGAAACAGTCAAAAAGAACTTCCGAACACAGGTACATCAATATCTGGAACAGTTCTACCAGCAATCGCAGCTCTATTATTAGGAGTAGGCGTATTTGCAACAAAGAAAAAAGAAGATGAATAATCAATAGACAAGAGATTATGGAAGCAAGAAGAGAGTTTGACATTTTCAAAATGAAAACTATATTCTCAGATTGTTACAACACCTTGTCGAAAAACAGCTCTCCGTATCACGTGGAGAGCTGTTTTTCAATATACTTGGTTATTGGACGTTTACGTTTCATCGTATTGTTTGTGTATGTTGAAAATATTCTTAAGTTAAGTCAAAATAGTTGAATGGTATGCAAGTTATTTCAAAATGTTATCTTTCAACTTCGTTCTCCATATACTTCTCATAATTTTTTCGAATCTTATATAACTCCGTCATATAAGATTTTGTTGAAGAATACTCTTGAAAAAGGGTATTCTTTTTTTCTTGTAAGAGGTCAAGTTGAGTGAGTATTTTTTTTGTGTTAGGGAGTTTTGCATAAGATTTTTTAAGATTTTTTAGTGCATTCCGGTAAAGTGTGATTTCAGTTTGATTCTCTTTGAGGAAAGCTTTGTCAGTAGTATCTTCTTTGTAGACTTGGTATATGTGTAGATACTTTTTGATGGTATAAATGTTCTCCATAGTCATTGATAGCTGGTTTATTTCATGCTCAATTTCCTTTATTTTATCTTGCAATTCTTGTCTTTTTGTTGCACTTTTTTGAATAGCTTTATCAATTTGTGCAAATGATTTAATCCCTTTTTCTCGCATTAGGAGAACTATTTTTGAAGCACTTATAAGGTTATGTTTTGTTGCCCAAAATTCATATTCTTTACTTGCTTGGACTTTAGAATTATTGACTAGTGGTATTGACACGTTTTGCAATTTGATTGATGTTGTTAGTTGCATTATAGAGGAGTCCTTGTAAGTCTACGAAGGGTTGTAAGTCTACCACAAAAATATCTCCTTCTAAGACAGATTTACGTATAAAATGACTCATTGTTTTGCACTTTGCTAGTTTCATTTTTTTCTCAAACATATCTTTTTCCTCTGGAGTAAGGCATATTTTGAGCTGAATATTTCTTGTTCTGTTTGCCATAGTTACTTTCTCCTTGCAGTGTATTTTGGGGTCTTAGGGGGTTCCCTAACAAGTTTAAATTGATAAAAAAGAAGCAGTTCCACAAGGGGCTGCTTCATCAATTTGTCGTAAGTGTGTACACACTTACTGTGCTTGCTACAAAAGAATGAATTGTAGATAAGCGTTAAGCGAGTTAGTTATCTATACCTGTATTATATCAAAACTTATCATCGAATGTCAGCACTAGATAATTAAATTTTTATAGGGAAGTTACGGTCTTTTTGTACTGGTAGATTCGTGTTAATTTGCTTTCATCAAGAATACTCACCTCAAATAGAAAATAGTGATCTTGGTGGTCTTTTGAATTTTCTTTATTGAGTTTAAAATAGCTTTTTTCCGATTTTGCCATCGATAAAAGAATGTCATCAGTCAAAAATGTCAGGGGGATATTCAATGCCGAATAGCGATAAAAGTCTTGCTCAAATTGTCTATAAGCTTTGCTAAAGTAATCCATCTGTAGTTCATTTTTATAAACATCAAGTTGATTCATAGTATTCCTCCTCTATCCAATGAATGGTCATAAGATCTTCTATTGTGATAGTGATGTATGCCTCTTGCGTCTTGAGGAGTAATTTTGTTTTATCAAAGTAGCAGATTCTCCCAGTATAGGTATGAACGACACTGTCACTTATCTCTTGAATAAAAATAGTAAGTTGCTGAGAATATGCTTGGTTAAGTAAAAGGAGTTTGGTCTCATAGGAAAAGTCCCCTATCTATACATTCAACGCTTGCATAAAAGGATTTCATATCAACAAAAGCTATATCCGACTGAGGTTCTTTTGAATAGTCAATATAGCCCATATAAATTATTCCTTACTTCGTAGATCTTTTATATATTTTAGTTCTTCATCCTGTGTTGTGAGTGTAAAGTCTTTTTCTTTAATCTTGTAGATATTTTTAACATGTTCTACAAGTTCTTCATCATTTGAATACATCAGTGCATGTACCCCATTTTCGGGATTTATTTCTTTGGTGATGTGATAATCATTGACAATAAACCAATTTCTGACCAAAGATAAGACATAAGTTGTGGCATCAATCGTACCATAATCATCTGTTTTTAAATAAACTCTTTTATCGTGTATAAATAAATTCTTCTGAATCATGATTTCTTTCCTTCTTTTTCTCTTAGTACGCTAGTGAACAATTCAGATAGTTTTTGCTTTTTATCTTCACTCCAGGGAGGAGTATTGGGATTATCTACTGAAAATTCGACTGGGTAAAGTACTCCATCAATTTCAATCCATTCTTTTCGTCTGTGGCATTTACAAGATAGGTCGTGTTCGATGATTTCCATTAGTGTTCTCCCTTCATAGTAATAAGTGTAGTTCCGTCAATTACGAAAGCATAGGGATAAAGTTCAGTATCTTTATTCTCATTCGGAACAAGAATTTCTACAGTTGCATTCTCATGATAATCATAAGTTTCACGTTCTATAATATCTTTAAATTTCATGATTTATCCCCCTACAACTGGCATGAAGTGACTGATAACAATACCAACAATTCTTGGGTTGTCCTCATAAGGAATAAATTGTTCAGAATATTTATCATTTAATGAAACCATACGAAACCCCTCTTTTTCGCGATATAATTTCTTTATGTACAAATTATCATTCCATGAAAGAGCATATACGGCACCGTCGTAATCAAAGCCATTTGCTTTTATCAGAGCAACCTCCCCATCTTGATAAATTGGTTCCATGGAATCTCCTGTTATCCATGCTGCAATATCATAACCAAAATGTTCTTCAGTAGAGTAGACCGTAATAGTTTCTTCTTCATCGAATAGTGCCTCTCCAAGACCAGCTGATAAGGAGACCTCTGATAACACTTTGATAGGATATAGCGGGATAATATCCTCTTGTAGCTGAGTCTGCAATAAATTTTCTACATAATTTTCTGCTTTTTCTTGGTTTTCTTCATTGAGCTGAAGATAATTGTTGACAATCGTGTATTCTGATTCAAAGTAAGTAATTGGAATATTGAATATGGTTGCAAGACCTTCTCTATTTTTTTGATTTGGTACTGCCCTTCCTGTTTCCCAGCTATTGTAAGAAGAACGATTGATACCCAATAAGTTCGCAATATATGATTGTGATAGCTTATTTTCTTCTCGTAGTTTTTTTAATATTTTAGATGAAAACATGGCTCGCCTCCTGTTGTTTTGTAAAACAACATTATTGTACCACAATTAAATTAACTTGTAAAATATTTAGAGTAAAACTGAAATAGAAGTCTATTAAAAATCTTCAATTACTAGGAATAGGGTTGTTAAATATCTTCTTAAAACCATATAAAATGGGATAAAATCTTGAAACACATACTTATAATGGTATAATATTATATATACATATAAGTAAAAGTTGGATTTTTTTAATAGCTTCTATGTGGGAGTAGGGTGGTTTATTACTGAATTGCCAAGGGGAACAGGGGTATGGAAATTATTTCAAACTTTTTAAGTCAAATACGACCTACAGTCGTCAGTTATGTTGTGCTTTTTGATTGCGTCTGTCCCAAAAAAACATGACTTCATTCAAATTAAAAATCTAATAAAAACATGTACTTTTACTCATTTTGGAGGACTCGGTATGCCATCATGCCGAAGTCCTCCTTTTTTTCTTTTCAAACAAGAATTTGAAACGAAAAGAGGTATGAAAATGAGTAAAAACTATTTCTTGTTTGTCAACGGTAAAAAAATATTGGTTAGTGAGGAAGTCTATAAAGCATATTGGCATGTGACTAATCATGAAAAGTACCTTAAAAGACTCGATCAAAATAACCATTTGTTATTTTTTTCTAATTATGATTTGGATGGACATTTTGAAGATAATCTTGTAGATGAGGCGATAGATATTGAAAAGATTATTTTGGCAAAAGAGATGATAGTTGCTCTGAAAGAAGCGCTTTCTGATTTGAATGACGATGAAAGAGAAATCGTTAACCGCCTATATTTTCAAGAGGAGTCTATATGTTCAATAGCGGCAGATAAAAAAGTTTCTCATCCAGCTCTTATAAAAAAGAGAAATAAGATTTTAGAGAAATTAAAAAAACTATTGAAAGATTTCAAATAGAATAAATTAGTACAATTCAGGAGTAGACAGAGATTTTTGTCTACTTCTTTTTTTAAAAAGATGTTAATTTGGTTACGAAAAGGGGTTAAATTTCACTATTAAAGTGAAGGATTAAAATGAGAGTTTTTAGAAAACATATTCAATAACTCATAAAAAATCCTTGATGTCCTTTGAAAACTGAATAGACCAAGGTGGGACGTTATCCGTTTGTGGAGAATTATGACCTACGCCAAGACTTTTCTGCTGATATAGTCGGTTTAAATGAATACTGGTAAGTTCCAAGGATAGAAGAAAATGAGCGATAAATAGGAATAGTGGTACAAATTTTGAGAGACCACAATTTCAACAAATGATGGAAGATATTCGTGCTAGAAGGATAAATTGCATTATCATTCGTGATTTATCGAGATTGGGTAGAGAATATCTAGTTGATGGATAAATACATCAAAGAAGTAAGCTGTGAAGCAAATCAGATACAAAAAATTGTATGGAAATAGTAAAAAAGAAAGATTTCTCTTATTCTAACAGGAAATAAAGCTTTTGCTTGACATTATAGGGAACTGTATGCTCGCTCCGAAGAAGATAGAACCGAAAATGCTTGCTAAACCATTTCTTATAGTGAGAAGAGAATGGAAATAGTCCTGACCTTCACCAGTAAGTATACGGAGAAGAGGGGTTATAAAAAACATCCATAGGCCAAAGAACAAACCTGCTTTAAGACCAGGGTAGTGTAGTTGCTTACTTTCTTTCTCATTCAGCATATCTGGTTCAATAGTTGTAATCCCTGTTTTTTGCATTTGGTAGGTGACGTAGCCGGCAGAAATGAGGGCAATCACTAAAATCAGAGGAGGATAGACTAGAGCCACTAGTTGAGGATATTTATAGGCTAGAACGAGTGGAATAACATTGCCGAAAATCATCAGATAAAAGAGAATCATAAAGACTTTATTTCCAATGCGGTCAGCCTCACGTCGTTTGTATTCGTCAAGCGGATCAGAAATACCGTAAGTGCGTTTGATCAGTTTTTCCGTGAAGGTTTCTTTTTTCATTTTTCTTCTCCTTTTTAAAAATCATCCTCCCAAAAGAGACTGTTGAGGTCAGTTTGGAGGCTGCGGGCGAGATTGAGACAGAGTTCCAGGGTTGGATTGTACTTGTCGTTTTCAATCATGTTGATGGTTTGTCTCGAGACACCGATATCCTTGGCGAGCTCGAGTTGGGAAATGCCCAGTTCCTTGCGGAATTCTTTTACACGATTCATGCTTCCTCCTTTTTATTTATGTCACATATATTTGACTATAGTATATTCTTTTGAAAATAAAATGTCAACTATTTTTGACATATTTTTAAAAGAATGTTGATGAGAATATTTCCATTATAAAATCTTCTAGCAATTTTATGGTATAATGGAGAAAAGTACAGAATTATAAGAGTGAATTGGATAGACTGAAAGCTATCCACTAAAGAAAGAGCAGAAAATGAACCATAAGATTGCAATTTTATCAGACATTCATGGTAACACGACGGCCTTGGCTGGAGTGCTTGAAGACGCTAAAAATTTGGGGGCGACTGAATATTGGCTTCTGGGAGATATTTTTCTTCCTGGGCCGGGAGCAAATGACTTGGTGGCTCTTTTGAAAGACCTACCCATTACAGCATCGGTTCGAGGGAACTGGGATGATTGTGTCTTAGAGGCTTTAGATGGGCAATATGGTCTAGAAGATCCCGAAGAAATTCAGTTTCTCAGGATGACTCAGTATCTGATGGAGCGCATAAACTCCGAGCATATTGATTGGTTGAGAAAGCTACCTATGATAGCCAAGAAAGAAGTCGAAGGCTTGCGCTTTTCTCTTTCACATAATTTGCCTGAGAAAAATTATGGTGGTGATTTGCTGGTTGAAAATAATACCGAAAAATTTGACCAGCTACTTGATGAAACTACTGATGTAGCCGTCTATGGACATGTTCATAAACAGCTCTTGCGTTATGGTAGCCAAGGGCAACAAATCATCAATCCAGGTTCGATTGGAATGCCTTATTTTAACTGGAAAGAGCTGAAAAATCACCGAGCCCAGTATGCCTTACTCGAAGTTGAAAATGGTGAGTTAGTCAATATTCAATTTCGAAAAGTTGCCTATGACTATGAAGCAGAGTTAGAATCAGCCAAGGAAAAAGGCCTTCCTTTTATCGAAATGTATGAAGAGTTGCGACGTGAGGACAACTATCAAGGCCATAATAGAGATTTGTTAGCCAGCCTCAATGAAAAACATGGTTATATCAAGGATGTCAAAAACTATTTTGATTTTTTGTAAGAGTTGCTTTAATTAACAAATACTAAATAAACGATTGGATGAGCCAATCGTTTTTAGTATTTCTTATTGTAATTGAGATTGATCTGGTAGGTAAGAACCACCGAGATAAGTTTTGCTGAGTTTTTCAAGGGTTCCATCTTGGTAGAGTTCTTTGAGAACCTTGTCAAATTGTTCTTTAAATTCTTTTTGGTCGCTTGCAAAGATAATTTAGTTGTTTGGATTATCATTGCTTTCCAAGTCAACTACATTCAAGTTTAAACAACGGTCTTGGATAATTTTTTGAAAATATTCGATAAATTTATTAAAGATTTTATAAATAGTGAACTCAATGAGCTTTTTAGCTTCAATAATTCGGTAAATGTTTGACAATGAAATTATTTTATTTTAAAATACAGGTATCATAAAACTATTTAAAGGAGATAGTCATGAAAAAACTTCTTACTGCGGGCCTTGTGCTCTTATCAGTTGCAACTTTAGCAGCTTGTGGAAATAAATCTTCTGATTCTGCAAGTAAAGCTTCAAGCTCGACTGAACAAACATCAGCTTCATCAAAAACAGATAACTCAAAGACAAACACATCTGAAGTTACTCTTCTAACAGATGAAGAAATTGACAACGCTAAAACAATTGGAGATATGAAAACTCTTTTTGGTAAGTTGATTGACGGCTATAAGAAATATGTTGAAGAAATCGGTGACAAAGTTCCTGAGGCTCAAAAAGATGCTTATAAACAACAAGTAGAGCCTGCCCTTAACTCACTAGAGACTTCAAGAAAAGCATTTAATGATGGCTTGTCAAGCACAGGTTCTGACGATACAGAAATGCCTGCAGAAGCACGTACTGTCTTTCTCCAACAGTTGAAGACTGCACGTGATGGCATGAAACAAGCGATTGAATCTGCAAGTAAAATTGTATCAGCGCAATAATATGAGTAAAGTAGGCGACTAATCGTCTACTTTTTCTTGTGCAGAAAGTTTTTATTATGGCTTACAACTAAATCGAAAAGCTTGTAATTCCTGATTAAGAGTTGGGATAAAGATCTCTACATTATGAAAAAACTCTGCAAGCTCTTTCAAAATATGGTAAAATGGAAGCAGTAGAAATAGAAAAGGAAATCAATTATGAAATTTCTTGAGTTAAATAAAAAACGTCATGCGACTAAGCATTTTATTGATAAACCGGTTGATCCCAAGGATGTTCGAACAGCTATCGAAATCGCAACCTTGGCACCGAGTGCTCACAACAGTCAGCCTTGGAAGTTTGTTGTGGTTCGTGAGAAAAATGCTGAACTAGCAAAATTGGCTTACGGTTCAAACTTTGAGCAAGTAGCATCTGCCCCTGTAACCATTGCCTTGTTTACAGACACTGACCTAGCTAAACGAGCTCGCAAGATTGCCCGTGTTGGTGGAGCAAAGAACTTCTCAGAAGAACAACTTCAGTACTTTATGAAAAATCTTCCAGCAGAGTTTGCGCGTTACAATGAACAACAAATCAGTGACTACCTAGCCCTTAATGCAGGGTTGGTTGCGATGAACTTAGTCCTTGCATTGACTGACCAGGGAATCGGTTCAAACATTATCCTTGGTTTTGATAAATCAAAAACCAATGAAGTCTTGGAAATCGAAGAACGCTTCCGTCCAGAGCTCTTGATTACAGTAGGATACACAGACGAGAAGTTGGAACCAAGTTACCGCTTGCCAGTAGATGAAATTATCGAAAAAAGATAGGAAGAAAAAATGACAGTTATTGATTTTACAGCAGAAGTAGAAAAACGTAAAGAAGACCTCTTGGCTGACTTGTTTAGCCTTTTGGAAATCAACTCAGAACGTGACGACAGCAAGGCTGACGCTCAGCATCCATTTGGACCTGGCCCAGTAAAAGCCTTGGAAAAATTCCTTGAAATCGCAGACCGTGATGGCTACCCAACTAAGAATGTCGATAACTATGCTGGACATTTTGAGTTTGGTCATGGAGAAGAAGTTCTTGGAATTTTTGCCCACATGGACGTGGTGCCTGCTGGTAGCGGTTGGGACACAGATCCTTACACACCAACTATCAAAGATGGTCGCCTTTATGCGCGTGGAGCTTCAGACGACAAGGGGCCTACAACAGCTTGTTACTATGGTTTGAAAATCATCAAAGAATTGGGTCTTCCAACTTCTAAGAAAGTTCGTTTTATTGTCGGAACGGACGAAGAATCAGGCTGGGCAGATATGGACTACTACTTTGAACATGTAGGACTTGAAAAACCAAACTTTGGATTCTCACCAGATGCTGAATTCCCAATCATCAATGGTGAAAAAGGAAATATCACAGAATACCTTCATTTTGCAGGTGAAAATGCAGGTACTGCTCGTCTTCACAGCTTCACAGGTGGTTTGCGTGAAAACATGGTACCTGAATCAGCAACAGCAGTTGTTTCAGGTGACTTGGCTGACTTGCAAGCTAAACTAGATGCCTTTGTTGCAGAACACAAACTCAGAGGAGAAATCAAAGAAGAGGCTGGCAAATACAAGGTAACTGTGATTGGTAAATCAGCTCATGGTGCTATGCCTGCATCAGGTGTCAATGGTGCGACCTATCTTGCCCTTTTCCTCAGTCAGTTTGACTTTGCAGGACCTGCAAAAGACTACCTCGACATCGCTGGTAAGATTCTCTTGAACGACCATGAGGGTACAAATCTCAAGGTTGCTCATGTGGATGAAAAGATGGGTGCCCTTTCTATGAATGCCGGTGTCTTTCGCTTTGATGAAACAAGTGCTGACAATACGATTGCTCTCAACTTCCGTTATCCAAAAGGAACAAGTCCAGAGCAAATCAAATCAGTTCTTGAAAACTTGCCAGTTGCTTCTGTTAGCTTGTCAGAACACGGACACACGCCTCACTATGTACCGATGGAAGATCCACTTGTGCAAACCTTGTTGAATGTCTATGAAAAACAAACTGGACTTCAAGGTCATGAACAAGTCATCGGTGGTGGTACCTTCGGTCGCTTGCTGGAACGTGGGGTTGCCTACGGTGCTATGTTCCCAGACTCAATCGATACCATGCACCAAGCTAATGAATTTATCGCCTTGGACGATCTCTTCCGAGCAGCAGCAATTTATGCAGAAGCTATTTATGAATTGATCAAATAAAGCTATAGAAGTCTGAGATTTTATGCTTGGACTTCTTTTTGGAGGGAAAACAGATGTCTCAAATCGAAAGAATCAAGCAAGCCATTATGGCTGATCCACAGAATACCAGCTATACAGAACGCGGAATTGAGCCTCTCTTTGCAGCGCCAAAGACAGCTCGTATCAATATTGTCGGTCAAGCTCCTGGACTTAAAACACAAGAAGCTGGGATTTATTGGAAGGATAAGAGTGGTGATCGTCTCCGTGAGTGGCTAGGTGTAGATGAAGATACCTTTTACAATTCGGGCTTGTTTGCAGTTATTCCCATGGACTTTTATTTCCCAGGACATGGAAAATCAGGCGACCTTCCACCCCGTAAAGGCTTTGCCGAAAAATGGCACCCACAACTCCTAAAGGAATGCCCAAATATTGAATTGAACCTTTTGATTGGACAATATGCCCAAGCCTATTATTTACAGGAGAAAATCAGTGGCAAGGTGACAGAAAGGGTAAAACATTACCAGAACTACTTGCCGACCTATTTCCCACTAGTTCATCCCTCACCACGAAATCAAATCTGGATGGCTAAAAATCCTTGGTTTGAGTCAGAAGTGGTTCCAGAGTTGCAAAGAAGAATTAAAACGATTTTAGGAGAAAAAGAATGAAAGAAATTTCCTTTGATGAATTTTATCAGCTTTACCAAAATGGTCAGCTTTCTCTAGTGGACGTGAGAGAAATAGAAGAGTTCAAGATGCTTCATTTAGAAGGTGCACACAACTTACCGCTTAGTCAACTGGCTGATACTTATGAGCAGTTGGACAAGGAGCAGTTACATTATGTTATTTGTAAATCTGGGATGAGATCAGCTCGTGCTTGCCAGTTTTTAGAGGAGCATGGATATAAGGTCATCAATGTTCAAGGTGGTATGACGGCCTTTGAAAATCTTTAAAATTTTGCATTTCTCCTACTTGGTGTGTACTAGGTAGGAGGATTTTGTTTTTAGATAATTCTTATTTTTAAAAATATTGAAAACATTCAATATTTACTTCGTGATGCTTTTTTCATACTCTTATTCGTGATATACTATGTCAGTATTTTAGAAATATGAAGGAGATTCTTTATGGCTAAAAAAGGTGCCCTAACAGGCTTGCTCCTGTTTGGAATATTTTTTGGTGCGGGGAATTTGATTTTTCCGCCTTCTCTAGGTGCTCTATCTGGAGAACATTTTCTTCCTGCTATCGCAGGTTTTGTCTTTTCAGGCGTCGGTATCGCCGTTTTGACTCTCATTATTGGAACTCTCAATCCTAAGGGATACATTTATGAGATTTCTAAGAAAATCTCACCTTGGTTTGCGACGCTTTATCTCGCAGTCCTCTATTTATCAATTGGTCCCTTCTTTGCCATTCCACGTACAGCCACAACAGCTTACGAAGTCGGGATTAGTCCCCTTTTATCAGATGCGAATAAAGGACTTGGATTGATTGTCTTTACCGTACTATATTTTGCAGCGGCTTATTTGATTTCACTCAATCCATCAAAGATTTTGGATCGGATCGGACGTATCTTGACACCAGTCTTTGCTTTGTTGATCGTTATCTTGGTTCTACTAGGTGCCTTCAAGTATGGTGGAACAAGTCCTCAAGCGGCCTCAGAAGCCTATCAATCCTCTGCTTTTGGGACAGGTTTCCTAGAAGGGTATAATACCTTGGATGCTCTTGCTTCAGTCGCCTTTAGTGTGATTGCTGTTCAAACCTTGAAACAACTTGGATTCTCAAGTAAGAAAGAGTACATTTCAACTATTTGGGTGGTTGGTATCGTTGTAGCTCTTGCCTTTAGCGCTCTTTACATTGGTTTAGGTTTCCTTGGAAATCATTTCCCAGTACCAGCAGAAGCGATGAAGGGTGGAACACCAGGCGTTTATATCTTGT
>ERZ773069.1793-NODE-1793-length-11816-cov-14.659808_pt1 | contig 11816 bp, 7 predicted proteins | sample MGYA00580619_ERZ773069 | MGnify/ENA primary metagenome ERZ773069 (study PRJEB29015, sample SAMEA2738007) | human oral metagenome | biome: human oral; feature: human-associated habitat; material: dental | place: China | collected 2108 ...
ATGAGGAGGTCTACGGCATCCCCTGCGTCTTCGTTATCGGCTGGCGCGGCGAGCCAGATCTCCATGATGAGCCGCAGCATCTCGTGCAGGGGCGGCTGAGTCTGCCGCTGCTCGAGACGATGGGCGTAAAGACGATGGTGCTCACGCGCGCGACGACACCGGCAGATGCCGCTGCCTGGATAAAAGAGCAGCGCTCTCATCTCGCAGCGGGCGGGCAGTGCGCCTTCCTTGTCCGCGAAGGGGCATTGGAATACCCAAAGTGGAAATACGGGAATGCATATGCCCTGCGCCGTGAAGATGTGATCGCGCGCATCCTCGATGCGGCAGGAGACGCCGTCATCGTCGCCACCACGGGCAAGACGGGGCGCGAGCTCTTTGAGCTGCGCGAGCGGCGCGGCGAGGATCACGCACATGACTTTCTCACCGTCGGCTCGATGGGGCATGCGGGCGCGATTGCGCTCGGCATTGCGCTCCATCGTCCGGAGCAGCGTGTGCTTGTGCTCGACGGCGACGGCGCTGCGCTGATGCATATGGGCACAATGGCAACCATCGGTGCGGCCGCGCCGTCGAATCTCATGCACATCCTCCTCAACAACGAAGCACACGAGAGTGTCGGCGGCGCGCCGACCGCAGCGGCGGCGGTGCTCTTTCCCGCCGTTGCCGTGAGTCTCGGCTATCATATCGTCAAGGCGGCGGAGACGGAGGAGGAGCTCAAACGCGCCCTCGCAGAGCTGCAGAGAGCCGATGCCCTCACCTTCCTCGAGATCCGCACCGCCGTCGGCTCCCGCGCCGATCTCGGCCGCCCGACCACGACGCCTGCAGAGAACAAAGAGGCACTGATGCGCACGCTGCGCGGATAAGAAAAAGAAGCAAAGAGGCCTCTGCACGAAAGCCAAAATAACGTTCGTGCAGAGGCCTCTTTGTTATGTCTCTTTTATCGCTGCGCCGTTACCCTTTCCCATGCACAAGCGCCATCGCGAGCTCGGCGTTGCGCGCCGCGAGAATGCGCATCTGCGCGAGGAGGTCAGCGTTCGCAGCGGTGAATTCATGCCGCGCTTCCCATTTGCGGCGCACCTCCTTGAGGACGCTCGCCGTCGTGATGTCCTGCAGGTCGTTGACGGGCTTCTCGCCGATGGAGCGCAGGAAGCGGTCGACCTTCGGGTCATACGAGATGCCGATCATGGGAACGCCCATGACCCCCGCGAAGATCAGCGCGTGCAGGCGTACGCCGATCATCAGATCCATGTTGGCGACGAGGGAGAGCAGTTCGCTCGTACTGTACTCATCCGCAAGTACGGTGCACTCCTCTTTCGTCCATGCGGCGACGGTCTTTGCCGTACGCACGTCCTCGGGATACTGCATGGGGAGAAAGACGACGCGCGCGTCCAGTTCGCGCACGATAGCGTCACTGATCTCCGCAAGGATTTCCTTGTAGTGCTGCCAGCCCTGCCAGTCGCGCACGGAGATGCCGACGACGGGCTTTGCACCGTCTGCTCCATAGCGGCTGAGGATGGCGCGCCCCGCATCCCGTCCGACGGGATGAATGCCAAGCACGGGATCTGCCGTGCACTCCATCGGCGGACGTGTGATGCCGAGCCGGCGCAGTTCCGCCATCGAGCCCTCGTCACGTACGGTGATAAGGGAGACGCGGTTGCCGAGCCAGCGCATACAGCGGCAGGCAAAACGCCCCGTGACGGGTCCGATGCCCTGCGCATAGAGCATGACCTTTTTGCCGAGCATGAGCGCGAGCAGAATGACTCCCATGTAGTAGTAAAGGCTGCGGCGGCTCGTGACGTTCTGGAGGAGGCTGCCGCCGCCGCTGATGAGAAGGTCAGTGCGGCGCAGTGCCCCGAGGATGCCGCCCATGTCAAAGGAGCCGACGGCGTGCACGCCATGTCGGCGTTCGGTATCAGCGGGGTCGGCACTGATGACGGTGATATGAAGTTCCGGGTCCAAATCCGCGAGTACCTCGAGCATCGCCGCGAGCATGGCTTCATCGCCCGCGTTCTTTGCGCCGTAGTACCCCGATACAACGATCCGCTTCATCGGGTAGAATGCCCTCCGTTTCCCATTCCTATGACGATTTTCCTGCGCCGCTCATGGCGCCCCTTCCACCGCAAGCGGTCCCCCTCCCCCGTTGCGACGGGGGAGGCTTTTCGTTTACGGTATTTGCCGTGCAGTGTGAGGCGATACCCTGAGCGAACCCTAGTGGAGCAAGCGGAGCAGAGTGTGCGACCCGCCCCCGACGGATTTCTACCGTTCAAGCGAAGCGCGTTTGAAATCCGTCGGTATTTAGGCGGACGAGCACACGACCGCTTGCGCAACTAAGCGTTCGCGAAGGGTACGCATCCACAAATCACATCGCCCGCTTCACGCGCTCCAAGAGATGATTCCATGCCGCGACAAGCGCCACAAGTACCGCGCCGATTGCACCACCGAGGAAGACGCCGCCGATGCCGCGCACAAGCGACATCTCGATCGGCGTGCGCATATGCGCAAAGGTTTCCACCATCGACCCCTGTCCGATGGTCGCGGCGAGCACGAGTCCGAAGATGATCCACGTCCGCCACCTGCGCGCCGCACCATAGAGCGCGAGCAGGAACGCAGGATGCCCGATCAGGAACTCCTTCGTGCGGGGGCGCGCGTAGAAGAGCTGCTCGAGTGCCGCGCGCATCTTCAGCTCGATGCCGGGCACAGGCATACCCGAGGTATGCCCGCTGCGCAGGACTAAGACGACGAGCGCCCCGATGAGGATGAGCCCGCCGAGGAGTGAGCCAACGCGCACGGGCGTCGCCATGATCTCGCGCAGCTGCCCAAGCACGCCCGCCGAGGCGTCGAACTGCCCGTCAAAGATGTCAAACCGCTGCATGAAGGCAATGGCGACGAGCACCATCGGCAGGACAAAGGTCAGCTTAATCCCGCGGAAGATGTCGAACTCGAGAAGATAGCGCGTATCCGTGAGTGCACCCGAGAGATAGGACGCGCCGATCAGCGACAGCGCGCTCGTGATACCGAGCAGCACAAGACCTGCGACGAGGATGCGCCACGTAGGCGTGTTCTTCGGGAAGCGCCGACCACGCAGGAGATCGAGAAGCGCAACGATGGCGAGCGTTGGAAAGAGATTTGCACTCGCAAGTGCCGCGACAACCCGCACCTTGCTCCCCGCGCCGATGAGGATCGGCATCATCGTGATGAGAGCCGCAACGGCGAAGAAGAGCAGGACGGCTTTTCTGCGGCGATTGAACGCCGGAATGACAAGCGAGAGATAGAGCACACCTGCCGCCGCAATGCCCATGATGACAAGGGCGCGCAGCACGCGCGACGGCTCATAGGAGGCGAACATGCCCGCCCGCCCGATCTTGAATCCGTGGGACTCGAGCGCCGCGCGCGTGTCTCCGAAGTACTTCATATTTGTCTCGAGGAGGCTCATGTTCGGCGCGGGTTCCTCGTAGATGCGCAGGAGGTTGATGCGGATGTTCCGCTCCTCGTCCGTCGTCACCCAGCGCTCGACGGCGGCGTCGATCTTGAGCTTTTTCAGCTCGTCCTTCGGGATGGAGTAAAGGCGCGCAACATTGCCGTAGCCGACGCCCTCCGCGATCTCGTCCATGCCCTGCTGTTTGTAAAACTGGAGCTGGGTCACGCCCTCGATGAGACCGAGGGGGAGACGGCGTGCACGCATCTCGTCAATCGTCGTCTGCAGGGCCTTCGGTGCACCGAGGGTCTCCTGCCCCGAGAACACAATCGCCGAGACTGCAATCCCGTCCATGCGTGAAAATACCGCACGCACATCGTCCGGCGTGCAGTCATGGTAGTTCGAGGGACGCGCGATCACGTCGAAGCCCGCCGCATTGACGGCGCGCATCTCATCGGACGGCAGCCCGATGTTGCGCTTTTCAAATGCTTCGTAGTAATCCTTGACTGCGATGACCTCGTCCGCACCAACTGTGTGGACGGTGACGCGCGCCGCGCCGAAGCGACGGAAGAGATCCTCCTTGAGCTCGGCATAGGTCACGGGATCGTGCGAAACGACGTAGATCTCCGTGCCGACAATCTTGCCTTCCTCGACGAGATCGCGCCAGCGCGGGTCGGTGAGCGTTCCCGTATGGTAGGCGGCAAGGATATCCGCGCCCTTGACCGCGTATGCCTTCCCGTTTTTGTTGAATTTTTCAAAGGTCGTCTCGTAGACAGCAAGCGAGGTGATTCCCGCCTCCTTCGCACGTGCGAGGACGTCCTCGGGCGGCAGCCCCTCGCGGCCAGCGAGCTCGAGCAGGCCCTCGTAGTCGACGGCGAGCTCCACCGTGCGTGAGTTCTCCTCTACAGCGTGGCGCTCCATGCCGATCACGAAGCTCGCGATGAAGCCGACGAGGATCGCCGCCAAGAGGATCGGATGATAGTGAAATTTCTTCATGTATGATTCCTTATTTCCCCGCCGTCAGAATAACCACGTCGTCCTTCGCATCGACGGTCTGGAACGCGAGCCCGAACGGCAGCGTGTCGGCTCGTGCGACGAGCACATCCGGGAAGAGCCCATCGAGACTCAGCACATTCAGCCCCATACCGCGCGCACGGATGCTTTGTGCCTTGTAGTAGAGGTCGCCGCTGACGATGGTGAAGCCGCCCTCAAGCGTCACCTCGAAGGTCTGTCCGAATGCGCGCGTCTTTGCAGTCACAAGTACAGAACCGGGATGCACGGTGACGGCGACATCTGAGAATTTGTCTGCAGAATTCGTGATGAGCTCACGAATTGCATCCTCATCCACCACGCCGCGCATCTCGACGTGCTCCGCTCCCGTCAGCGTGAGCTGCCGATCGGAGAGGAGCGCCCCCATGTCAAAGCGGAGGTTCGTCCCCGTGAGCGTCAGCTCGCGCACGAACACCTTGCCGATGCGCCCCTGCCGAACGACGCCGTCCAGCGCACCGATCTCGCCGAAGACGAGGCGCGGGCTGTCCGTGATCGAGAGCTGCACATCCTCCGCGCTCGTGCGGTCACGCAGGGCGTCCGTAATCATATGCGTGACCACGGTGGGGAGCGCAAAGATGCCCGCAGCGACGGCAACAACGATGGCAAGAACGACGGCTGATACTTTCCACATGGGACTCTCCTTAGAATTCGTGATTCGCCTTTGCGTTTAGATACGCACGGATAAAGGGATCGATCTCCCCGTCCATGACCGCCTGCACATTGCCCGTCTCGGCGTTCGTGCGCACATCCTTCACCATCGTGTACGGCTGGAACACGTAGGAACGGATCTGGCTGCCCCACTCGATCTTTTGCTGTACGCCCTCGAGTTTGGCGATCTCCTCTTCCTTCTTCTCCTGCTCGAGCTCAAAGAGCTTTGCACGGAGCATCTTGAGGCACTGCTCCTTGTTCTGCAGCTGCGAGCGCTCGTTCTGGCACTGCACGACGATGCCCGTCGGCTCGTGCGTCATGCGCACGGCGGACGAGGTCTTGTTGATGTGCTGTCCGCCCGCGCCGCTCGCGCGGAAGTAGTCGACGCGCACATCGTCCATATTGATCGGGACTTCCACAGCGTCGTCGATCTCAGGCATCACATCGCACGCGGAGAACGACGTGTGCCGCCGCGCCTGCGAGTCAAACGGCGAGATACGGACGAGGCGATGCACGCCCTTTTCGGACTTCAAAAAGCCGTAGGCGTTGTGCCCTTTGATAAAGAGAGTCGCGGACTTCACGCCCGCCTCGTCGCCCGGCTGCAGGTCGGCGGTCTCGACGGTAAAGCCGTGCCGCTCTGCCCAGCGCCCGTACATCCTGAGGAGCATCTGCGTCCAGTCCTGTGCCTCCGTGCCGCCCGCGCCCGCGTGGAGCGTGAGGATGGCGTCGTTCGCGTCGTAATCGCCCGAGAGCAGGACCTCGAGCTGGAGTGTCTCAAGACCCTCGGCGATGAGCGTCAACTCCGCGCGGATGTCGCCCTCCATCGATGGATCGTTCTCCTCGATGCCCATTTCATAGAGCGTCTCGGCATCCTCGTATTTCGCCTTAAGCTCCTCGTATGTATCGACGCCACCCTTGAGGGCGGCGAGCTCCTGATTCAGCTTCTGCGCCGCCGCCGCATCGTCCCAGAAGGACGGCTCGCTCATCTTGTACTCGAGCTCGGCGATCTTCTCCTCCTTCGCGGGGATCTCCAGAGAGATGCGCATCTGATCGAGCTTTTCGCCCAGATCATTCAGTATCGGTTTCAGATCTTCCAGCATAGTTGTATCCTTAATTATTTATCCTTCCCGTGGCAGTTCTTGTACTTCTTGCCGCTGCCGCAGGGGCACGGGTCGTTGCGCCCGACCTTTTTCCCTTCCTCGTTCTTTGTCGCCTTTGCCTCGGCGGGGACGGACTCGTCACCATGCGAGGCGCGTGCGTTCATGAGGTGATCCTCGAGCTTCGAGCGCTCGCGTGCAAGCAGTTGCTCGGCGCGGCGCTGTGCCCCCTCGTCCATAACGGGCGCGGGACGCGGTGTACCGTCTGCGGAGACAGGCGCCTGTGTTGCTGCGGCCTGCGGGGTGACGATGCTCACATGGTACATGAGGGAGGCAATCTGATCCATGATGGACGCCTCCATCTCCTCGAACATCGTGAGTGCCTCGATCTTGTACTCGACAAGTGGATTGCGCTGCCCATACGCGCGCAGGTTGATGCCCTCACGAAGCATATCCATGTGGTCGAGGTGATCCATCCACTTCTGATCGACAACGCGGAGCATGACGACCTTCTCGAGCTCGCGCATATTCTCCTCGCCGAACATCAGCTCACGTGAGCGGTAGCCTTCCTCTGCAACCTTTTCGAGTTCTTCCTGGATCTCATCGCGCGCAAGTTTTTCGAGCTCTTCTTTTTTGAGGCGTCCCTGCGGCGCGTATACCTTCTCCGCATCCTCGATGAGCGCGTCAAGCTGCCACTCCTCGGGGTAGAGTTTTTCGTTTGCGTACTGCGTCATCTCGTCCTTGATGATGTGCTTCACCATCGCAAGGATATTCTCGCGCAGGTTCTCGCCGAGCAGGATTTTCTTGCGCTCGCCGTAGATGACCTCGCGCTGCTGGTTCATGACATCGTCGTATTCGAGGACGTGCTTTCGGATGTCGAAGTTGCGCGCCTCGACCTTCTTCTGCGCGTGCTCAATCGAGCGCGTGATGATGGCGTGCTCGATGGGCTCGTCCTCCTCCATGCCGAGGCGGTCCATGATGCCCGCGATGCGGTCGGAGGCAAAGAGGCGCATGAGATCGTCCTCGAGCGAGAGGAAGAACTTCGACGCGCCGGGGTCGCCCTGACGGCCCGAGCGTCCGCGCAGCTGATTGTCGATGCGCCGCGACTCGTGGCGCTCCGTACCGACAATGTATAGTCCTCCAAGTGCCTCGACGCCCTCGCCGAGCTTGATGTCCGTGCCGCGTCCCGCCATATTGGTCGCAATCGTAACCGCGCCCTTTTGACCGGCGTTGGCGACGATCTCGGCTTCCTTCTCGTGGAATTTTGCATTCAGGACGACGTGCGGGATGCCGTTTTTCTTGAGGACATTCGACATCTCCTCGGACTGCGTGATCGAGGTCGTGCCGATGAGGATCGGCTGCCCCGTCTCGTGGATCTCCTTGACCGCACGGCCGACGGCGCGGTACTTCGCCGCCTTCGTCTTATAGATGACATCTGCCTCGTCGACGCGCTGGATGGGCTTGTTCGTCGGGATGACGATGACGGGGAGGTTGTAGATCTTGAGGAATTCGTTCTCCTCCGTCTTTGCCGTGCCCGTCATGCCCGCGAGCTTGTCATACATGCGGAAATAGTTCTGGAAGGTGATGCTCGCGAGGGTCTGTGACTCGCGCTGGATCTTGACGCCCTCCTTCGCCTCGATTGCCTGATGCAGGCCGTCGGAGTAGCGGCGTCCCTCCATCAGACGTCCCGTGAACTCGTCGACAATGACGATCTCGTCATCGCGCACAACGTAGTCTCGGTCGCGGTGCATGAGCGCCTTTGCGCGCAGTGCCGCCGTAAAGCAGTGCGAGAGCTCGATGTTCTCGGGCGCGTAGAGGTTCGTGATGCCGACGATCTTCTCGATCTTTGGCACGGCGGAGTCGGCAGGCGCGACGGTCTTTGCCTTCTCGTCCACCGTATAGTCCTCGCCCTCCTTGAGATGGCGCACGGCCTCCGCCATGACGCGGTAGTTGTCCGTGGACTTCGTGCCGGGGCCGGAGATGATGAGCGGCGTGCGCGCCTCGTCGATGAGGATGGAGTCCACCTCGTCGACAATGGCGTAATGCAGAGCGCGCTGCACCATCTGTCCCTCGGAGAGTACCATGTTGTCGCGCAGGTAGTCAAAGCCGAACTCGTTGTTCGTGCCGAACGTCACGTCCGCCGCATACGCCGCCTTGCGCTCGGGGAAGTCCATGTTGTGCGCGATCAGACCAACCGAGAGTCCGAGGTAGCGGTAGAGCTTGCCCATCCACTCGCTATCGCGGCGTGCGAGGTAGTCGTTGACCGTGACCATGTGGACGCCCTTGCCCGCGAGCGCATTGAGGTAGACCGCCGTGGTTGCAACGAGGGTTTTGCCCTCGCCTGTGCGCATCTCCGCGATGCGCCCCTCGTGGAGGCAGATGCCGCCGATTAGCTGCACGTCGAAGTGCCGCATGCCGAGCACGCGGCGCGAGGTCTCGCGCACGACGGCGAACGCCTCGGGGAGGATCTCCTCCATCGCCTGCCCCTGTTCGAGCTGCTCGCGGAATTTTCGCGTGTAGCCCGTCAGCTTGTCATCCGTGAGGTTCATCATCGTGGGCTCAAGCGCGTTGATCTGCTCCACGATCTCGCGGTAGCGCGCGATCTCCTTGTCATTGTTGTCGCCAAGGAAGCGTTTCAGAATCGAAGATATTCCAAACAAGTAGTTTCACACTCCTGTATGTGATAGCATAATCAGCCATCGAAAGACAATATTCGTTTCATTATAACATAAAGCCCCCGTCTTTGCATAGGGTATATACAAAGACGGGGGGTACGGGTGCTGTCCTAGCGCGCTTTTGTTTTCTTCTCCCCTCCCAGCAGTTCCTTCGTCAGGCCGCGCAGGTAGTTCATGACGAGGCGCACGTCGTCGAAGGTCTGACGCCCCTTCTTCGTGACGAGTCCGCTGTTGATGAAGATCGGGTCGATGAGCGGGATCTGGACGAAGTTGTCCGTCGGAAGCACGGACGGGCGCGCGAGGAAGGTCGAGCCGATGCCCGCGTGCACGAGATTCTTGACCGTATGCAGATAGGGCGAGTAGTGGATGACGTTCGGCTTCTCGCCCATGCGCCCATACGCGTCCTGCACGAGACGGTCGACGAAGAAGTTGCTGTCAAGCATGATGAGCGGCTCGTCCCGCAGGTCTGTAATACTGAGTGAATGCCGCTCCGCAAACGGATGGTCGGGGCGCGTGACAAAGGTGCACTCGCAGTCGAAGAGCTTTGCATAGGAGAGGCGCGCGCTGAAATCGACGGTGTAGTTCGTCAGCGCAAAGTCGAGTTTTTCGTCCTCGACCATCTGCAGGGCGCTCACGCCGCCCGTCTCGATGATCTCGAGTTCGATCTCGGGATGGTCGCGGCGGAAATCGCCGAGGATGTGCGGCAGGAAGACGACGCCGAGCTGCAGGGGCATCGCAATCCGCACCTTTGCGTGGCGGTGCGCCATGTTGCGGATCTCGTCGTCGAGGCGCGAGACCTCCGTGAGGATGTAGGAGACCTTGCCGAGGAGCTTCGCGCCGTCGGTTGTGACGGTGATCTTGCGCCCCTCGCGGTGAAAGAGGTTCAGCCCCGTCTCCGCCTCGAGCGCCTGCATGGCGACCGTGACGGTCGGCTGCGAGACGTGCAGGTGCTCCGCCGCCTTCGTGATGTTCTGCCACTGGCAGACCTCGTAGAAATACCGCATCTGTACCAACGTCATCCGATCATCTCCCTTTGCCCGGATGCGGGCGTACAATTTGAAAAAACTATGTCGCTCATTAGTTTACTATATATGTTGATAAAAGGACAGTATAAAAGTCACACTTAGATAAAATATTTTTATAGGGGTAGGCTATTATTTTATCATGAAGAAATATTTTTATTTATGCGGAAAACGTGCTAAGGTAAAGTCACTACAGAGATACGCAATAGAAAAGGGGCATTGAGATGGCAGTATATTTTGCAGATGCGGTGGAGCGTTTTGTCGAGGATATGCTCGAGGCAAACGCGGACAATCTGAAGGCATTCGAGACGAAGACAGGCGTGTATTCCAACGTCGATCCGGACACGCATCATGATGTCCAGATTCCCGACGTACATCTTACCAAATAACCTATCATCCTACTACAGATAGATAAAGGGGGAATCCATCCGCAGGCTAGGGCGGCGGATTCCTCAAAAAGCGGGCGGCTGACCACTGCCCGCTTTTTTCGTGCGTGGAAAACAGGGCACGCAACGATCAGCTTCCCCCGCCGAAGCGGGGGAAGTGGCACGCCATAGGCGTGACGATAGGGCGCTTGTGGCTATTGCGACTCTCTGACGGTAGATAGCCTATGTTGCTCATGGCGCCCCTTCCACCATGCTGCGCATGGTCCCCCTCCCCCGTGTCGCACGGGGGAGGCTTTGCACTACGGCACATGAGCTTCCCCCGTCCGAGACGGGGGAAGTGCCGAGCGTAGCGAGGCGATAGGGGCGCTCCGAAAGCAGCCGCCTCGTCAGCATTTTGTTTCATTATAAGTTTTATAAAACGATCTCCGATTGTTCCTTGTTTCTTTTGTCCGCCTGTGTTATTCTATGATAGAACTTATCATAGGAAAAACATTCCTGAAAGGAAATAGAAATGCCGAAAAATCCGGTGAAACATCAGTGCAGTTTCTGCAAGCGCATCATCGACGTGCGTGACCAATACGATATGCCAATCTACGATCCGAACACGGGCTTTGCGATCTGCAAGGACTGCGTGCGTGAGATCAACCGCTTCCTCGATGAGCATGATGCCTCGGTCTCCTCGGAGGAGCGCAGCTCGTTCCGCATGCAGCTCGACGATGTGCTCGAGAAGACGCGCCCGCATCTCATCAAGGAGTATCTTGACAGCTACATCATCAAGCAGGATCGTGCAAAAAAGATCCTTGCGGTGGCGGTCTACAACCATTACAAGCGCATGAAGTACGGCTACGAGAACACGGCTGAGGACACAGAGATTGAAAAATCGAATGTCATCATGCTCGGCCCCTCGGGCTGCGGCAAGACAGCGTTGCTCTCCCATCTCTCGAAGCTGCTCGACGTGCCGTTTGCGGTAACGGACGCATCGAGCCTGACGGAGGCGGGCTTTGTCGGCGCGGATGTAGAGGTCGCCGTACGCAACCTCTACTATGCGGCAGACAAGGATGTGGAGAAGGCGGAGCACGGCATTATCTACCTTGATGAGTTCGACAAGATTGCACGCAAGTCGGGCGCGAACAACTCGATCACTGCCGACCCCGGCCATGAGGGCGTGCAGCAGGCGCTGCTCAAGATGCTTGAGGGCAGCGTCGTGGAGTTCACGGCGCGCGGACAGCGTAAGCATCCCGAGGCACCGACAATCAAGGTGGACACAAAGAACATTCTCTTTATCGTCGGCGGTGCGTTCGTCGGCATCGAGAAGACGATTGCAAAGCGTCTTAGGAAGGGCAACGTCGCGATGGGTTTTGGCGCGGAGGTGCGCGGCAAAGAGGTGGAGAAGGAGTTTGACACGCTGATCCACCAAGTAACCCCCGAGGATCTGATGGAGTACGGCATCATCCCCGAGATCATCGGCCGCCTGCCCGTCATCTGCACGCTCGAAACGCTAGACGAGGACGCACTGCTGCGGATTC
>ERZ773069.1796-NODE-1796-length-11810-cov-10.111102_pt1 | contig 11810 bp, 12 predicted proteins | sample MGYA00580619_ERZ773069 | MGnify/ENA primary metagenome ERZ773069 (study PRJEB29015, sample SAMEA2738007) | human oral metagenome | biome: human oral; feature: human-associated habitat; material: dental | place: China | collected 2108 ...
CAATGATTCTATTGAAACCATAAGTCGTGAAGGCCTTGTCTAAAACGAGCTTAACCGCTTCGCTTGCATAGCCTAAATTGGTGACATTTTCCCCAATCCTATACCCAAGCTCTGCTGTTTTCCGATCACCCTCTAAGACACTTAAATTGATTCTCCCGACCATAACACCTTGCGAATCTCTAATAAGGTGCATGTAGACATCACGATTCCTTTGTTCCGTTAACAATTCCCTTGTAATTTCTTTAAAACCTTCTAGATCAAAATAGTTAGCTGGTCTAGGAGGTAAATTCCGCTCAAAATACTCCCGATTTTCTTTTTCAAAAGAATATACCTCTAGACTGTTTTCTTCAGACAGCAACTCTAAACTTATCATTGTAAATCCTCTCCCGTTATTATCTGCATTCAACATTTTCTCATATTTACACAAAGTGAAATTTACAGAATTTAAAGAAATGCTTTTGTTGTCTATATAGTTTATATATTATAACACAAAATACTATGGGAAATCAAAGCGCCACACCAGAAAAATGAGCTGGAGTTGCGCTTGAGGAAACTTCTGAAGCTCTAACACACAGTGACACAGGAACAATACAGATTTATGTAAATACTTCTAATGTAGTTCCTATGACAGTAGGTGAATTTGCTTTAAAGTCTCTAAAACAATAAGGTGAAAATAAGGTAAACTTTTCAAAAAAACACGAAAAAAGCACCCATAAGGTAAACTTTTGAGTGCTTTGAAACGTTGATATAATCGTATTGATTAACGTTTTGAGAATTGTGATGCTTTACGAGCTTTCTTAAGACCTGGTTTGGAAAGTATGGGTTTCAGTTGGACTAAAAATAGCTTCATAACAGCATTCAAGGACATCGTAAACGCAGCTAAAATTTCAAAAAATTGATATTAGCTTGATAATTTAGGGAAGTTCCAGTATAGTTTCGAAGCGCTTCATTATAACTACATACAGGTTTTCATTTTTTATAGAATTCTTTCCCAAAAACGTCCATAAGCCATGAACTAGAAGCATCATACCTATCACCAAACCTTATAATAGTCAAATCTTGAACCTCAGTGGCAGCAACCGATATTTTTATTTCTCTTGGAAAATGTAACTGGCGCAGATTTAGTTTTGTTTTAAAATAAATATCCCCAAACATTTCATCACTGCCTATCACTTCTACATATTTACTTGCAATTTTGAGACATTTAGAAAACATTTCTTTTTTGTGCCAGTAACAGACAATATATTTCTATTTATTAAAAGATTTTGTATCAAATCTTCTAATTTATACAAAAATAGTTTATACTTTAAAAATATGATACAATGACATAGTAAGATAATAAAGTGTAGGAGATATTCTATGAGTATTTTTTTTGTAAACCAAAATAAAAGTTTTGCAGAAGAACTTAATAACGGTCTTGTTTGGTCACCTAAATTAGCTAAAAATGGGATTAAAAACAAAGGTTATTCTACAATGACAAAAATAAAAAAAGGGGACTTTATTATTCATTCTTGTGATAAGAAAATTCAAGCTATAAGCATTACTAAAACCGATTGTTACGATGCTAATAAACCGTCTTATAAAAAGGGGACAGGTAATAGTTGGAACAATGACGGTTATAGAGTTGATACCGATTATACAGTATTAGATAGAGCAGTTGACTTAGCAAATCATAGAACATGGCTAAAAGAACACCATAGTAAAGACAGTGCATTTACCAAAAATGGAACTGCTAAAGAACAGTATATGTGTACAATTACTGATCAACATGCGCTTTACTTATTAAAAGAAGCCATTGAACTACAATCTACAAAAAAACTAAAAAGATTCTAAATGATGCCCTAATTGATATTCAAGAAGATGAGTCAAGAGAATATCATCAAGTAGAAAAAGACGAAATTGATAATTTAATTGAAGTTGAAAGTGCAAGCGCAACTACTAGTGTTAAACCTAGTTGGACCGGTATCAAAAAAGGTCAGAAAATGACAATGTCTGCATATACAAATAAACTTAGGCCTAAAAGAGATCCAAAAGTAGCTGCCGATGCATTAGCTAGAGCTGATTATAAATGCGAAGTTGATGTTAATGATAGAATATTCTTGAGAAAATCAGGTATAGGCTACACTGAACCACACCATTTAATTCCAATTAGTAAATTCCATGATTTCGACTATGAAAATTGTAGTTTAGATACTATGGAAAATATTGTGTCTCTATGTAGTCATTGTCATAATTTACTGCACTATGGAAGAGATGAAGATAAAACTCCAGTTCTTAAAAAATTATATGAGGAAAGAAAAGCTGCTCTAGCTAGAGTTGGCTTAGAAATCACTTTTGATGACTTAAAAGAATACTACAAATAACTTTTCCCTTCTAAAAAATTTTCTAAAATAAGCAGCAAGTAGGCTGCTTTTTTATGTTAAATGGTCTTCAAACTATATAATTTGACTAATATGAAAGTTCATTATTATAAAAGACTGTGATAAAAATTACAAATTTATAACCTTTTAATGTGAAGGAACATATAGTCGGGAACTAAAACCTCTAATATAAATTTATGTTTTCATTTGGTCTTGAAATTTATCTTGCGCCTTTTGTCAGCCAAACGGTAATTTAAGTTCCAATTCAAGAAAAGTAGAATAAAAAAAGAGCAAATTTATTAAAACTTGCTCATTCTTGATAAATGTTATTAAGTAACTTTCCGAAAAACAACTATTTTTTATACAAAAAAGACATCCAAGAGAAAATTCTTGAATGTCTGTAAACGTTGATAGTATCGTATTGATTAACATTTTGAGAATTGTGATGCTTTACGAGCTTTCTTCAAGTCTGGCTGGATAGATAAGGCTTTTACTACATTTCAAAATCCCTCTAAGAAAGAAATTTGTAGAATTTCTATACATAAACAATTTTTAAAATTTGTACTCTATTTGATTGAAAAGGGAAACTTCTCACACATTTTAAGACAAGTAGTAGTATCTTTATTTTTTTCTACATAGAAGGTCCGATTTCCAACTATCTATTATTGTCTGATCAAAATTATCAATTTGATATTTAAGATGAATTGAATTGAGACTATATAAAAGGACTAATACAAATCTAGCTGTTTGAATCTTTTGTTTAATAGTATGCAACGCTTCTCTTTCTCTTTCAGTTATACCATAAATTTTATCTGAATAGTGACTTTCTCCATTCAAAAGCAATCTATACATATGAGATTTTAGAATTTCAATCTCCTCTTTATTGTCAATCGACTCGCTCAATAATACTTCGTTTGAGCTTAAGTCTGAGATGCCTTTTTGATAATTAAATGTAGAAAAAGCTTCCAACACTCGTCTCATAACGTTACCAATATACGGAGAAAAATCTTTTGCGAAACTACATGCCTCATTCTCAATACAAGCAAATTCATATATTTTTGTTAGTTGCATAGAATAGAAGTTTTCCTCTTTCACAGCTGCCTCTATACCAGTCACAGAATTCAATTGTTTTAATTTAATCTGATTATCTTTAAACACTCTCTTCCCATCAATATCTAAGATATCTTCAAATATTTTAAAACAATTATAATAGACATCACTATCATGAGTTAGTATCAGTATCTTACTTTTATCATTACCAATAGCAATTTTCTCAATTTCTCCTCGCAGTAGGCTATATATTCCTAATTTAATCTCATGATCAAAACTAGATACCGGATCATCAAGAACTACTAAAAGTGGTAAATTATATTGATTATCAACATTTTGATTTTGATTAATTATAGAAAAAAAGTAACACAATCCAATCGCATTTCTTTCTCCAGTAGATAAGCTACTTAACATTGTCCTTTTACCCCTGGATAAAACGTAATAGAAGCCATCCTCCTGTTCTAATTTTAGGCGCTCAGTTTCATAAAACACTCTAGCCAACTGCTTATTAATATTATCAAGAGCTAACGTAGTATTTTTTACTGACTGTTCATCTGCAATAATTCTTTTATTTAATTCATAAATTTCTTTATTAGCTTTATCTACATTTTCTTTATTTTTAATTACCTTTTTACAAAAACTCTCTGTTTCTTTATAAGCTAATTTATCATTAAGTTTATTTGCTTCATTAATGTTTTTTTTAAGTTCATTAAATCTTACATTATACTTGTCACAAGCTTTATTGTATTCTAACAATGATTGCACATATATATCATAATCACTGAAAAGTGTTTCACTACTAAAATCAAGAACCATATGAAGATTATTCTTCTTGATCTTTAGCTCATTAATCATTAGATTAAGATTGGATTTTAAAGCTTCTATTGATCTATTCAAACTAACTCTTACATCTTCTTCAATTCTTTTATCTAGATTTACAGAACTTAATTTTGTATTTAAAATCTCGAATGTTTCAATAATTTTATCTATATATTCATTCTTTATAGATAACTCTTTACTTAATAATTGTTTTTCCACAACTGATTTTAATTGAGCTAGTGTATCTCGCCTATAATCCTCGCTGATTTCCTGAAAACATGTTGGACAATTTAATAAATTTTCCTCTAAAATACTTTGTGTCTTTACTATACTACTATCACTATTATTTCTTAATATTTCAATAATCTGATTCTCTCTATCTGTTAACTTTATCATATTAACCGGCTCAGAAATTGTTTTTAACTTTTCTTTTACTTCATTAACATTAATTTCCACCTTAAAACATCTTTTAATCTCTTTTTCATTCCTAGCAGATTTTATTTTTTTCATTATGACACTAAGATCATTTTCCAATTCTCGCAATGATTTTGAAGATTCAGATTTATAGATCCTATTTTTTAAATTGTCATTAAAATAAGGATTTTTTTTATTTAATATAATTGATACTGTCTTCCACTCTGATTTTGTAGAATCTACAAGTATCTTCTTTATACTTTCTTCAGCATCTAAAATTGATTTATTATAATGAGCAAGTTCAAATTTTAATTTTGCTAGTTTATTTTTATTTGATTCTATCTTCGTCATTAAATCTTTTTGATCATCTATTAGAACAATAGCTTCAAATTTTTCATTTTCAGTAAAACTTACCCTATCTCTTTGAAAGTCTTCATTATATACAAATATCGTTTTTTTATCACTATCAGTAATATTTAGCACGTTACTCAATTTATTTTTTTCATTAAAAAGAGAAATATCCTCACTTATATCACTTAAACTAGAAATAGATTTAGAAATAGTACTTTTCCCTGTACCATTTCTTCCAAATATAATCATACTTCTCAGTATTTCAGTATCCGGATTATCTTCTTTCTTCAACCAGTTTAGTTCTATTTTCTTATAAGGTAAATAGTCTTTCTCAATAACTATCTTAGTAAATTCCTGCATATATTTCCCCTTCATTCTCTAGTTTTTCTCAATTTATTCAACGCAACATCTTATTCGACATATACTTACTAGTATATTTACTAGTTATATCGTTAAACTCTTTAAAAATTAACTACTATTACGATTAACATTATGATAGCAGTTTTTAATAGTATTCCCTAAAAACTTAGAGATTGAAATAACATTCAAAGTTTTATTTAAATATCCTACAATATTTTTAGCTGCTCATCAAATTGAGATAATACAATCAAATCTAGCTGCTCTTCTATTTCTTTAAACGATAAATTCAAGTCCAACATACGAACACTAATCTGATGTCCATGAAACCGATAAAGATTGTCGGGCTGAATTTGTTCATTAGCTTTTTCATTGTTAACCTCTTTTCTCAACTTTTAATGTGATTCGGTTTTACACATGTTCTATTTACTATATTGTGTTTTAATATAAAATAGATAAAAAAGCAATACTAGTTATGGTAAAAGGACTAACAACAATGAAGAGGTTATAATTTCTAGTATCTATAAATAGGCTTATATCTCTTTCCATGTAATTATGTAAACTCTCCCATAAATTTTTTCTTTCGATTATCATATTTTCTGCTCTCTTTATCATCCATCACATCATATATTTAAATACTTAATTTTACACGGTCACATTTCTCCCTTTCTTAATTCAACAATATAATCATAAGTATCCTTTTTTAATTTTGATAGTGAATGATTTAGATAATCATCAAAATCATCATTAGCAATCTCTCCAAATATCATGCTATCGAAAAATTCTTCAGAAAACTCATTATCTACTTTACCATTACCACTTAGACGATTAATTAAATCTTCTCGATACTCTTTACAATAGATCTCCTCTCTTCTAAACATCTCTGAAACATCTTTCTCATGAATTTCATAAGCAGTTTCTAATTGTAAAAGATTATCTGATTGAGAATCTCTATCAAAAAAAAGGGCTATTGAAGATTTTTTACTTGGTGGAGAAACTATAAATTTACCATTCTTTTTCCAGTCAGGGGCAAAAGGATAAAAATCATAATCTTCTTCCCCTTTTATCCTATTACAAGTACTGCATGATGGAATTAAATTCGAAAGTGTCAATGCAAAAAAAGGGAAATTATCTTTGTTAAAATAATGGTCAAACTCACATCCTAATTTATCGTGCCTAGAATTAATGTAATTCCTATTACAATATGGACAGACAGTGATTCCTAAATCTTTAATAAGACTAATATTATTTTTAATTTTGATTTTCCTATCATTACTTGTAAAAAATCTTGTATAATAGCTTTTATAAAGATTTAGCAATTCTTGATTGCTTTCATCATTATATAATTGTAAATAAGCTGAATCTTCTGTTTTAAGGGAACTATGTAATTTCTTCAATTTTGAAGAACTCATTGTAATCAACTCTTTAAAATCTGATATTTCTTCTGTATCCTTTTGAAGTAATTTATTTAAAAATTCAACAATCTTATCCCCGACTTCGTTTATTTTTCTATCAGATATCCAAGTATCTCCTGACTTTTTCTTCGGTTTTTTAGCAATTAAAAATTGATAATATCTTTCTATTTCTTCTTCACTATAAAAATTGGTTATCTTTATCATTTTTGTTCTTTTTCTTTTTTGAGTTCTTCTATTTGCTTTTTGAGTTCTTCTATTTCTTTCTCATAGTCTAGACTATCATTCGACTCATTAATCCATCTAGCGTTCTTCATCTGCTTTTTCAAGTGATTTCGAATAATATCTTCGCCAATCATATCCACCAATTCGTCAAAAAATTCTCGAATCGTATCATCTGGTATTCCACTCAATCCATATTTCTTAATAAATCCTTTATAATCACCACTCTCTCGAATCGTTTTTTCATTTGATGAACTTCTAAATATATTCAATAAATCTTCAATAACTTGTTCTGAAAATGCTCCTTTAGGGGCTTCTAAGAAAAATGAATCTTTGAATAGAGTATAAATGTTCTGTCCAAAAGTTCTAGATCTTTCTATAGAATCATCTATTGGTAAATATATTATATCTTCTTTCATAAAATCCGATAAGATTATGGGAGAGTGAGTGGTTACAACAACATGGACAGAGCCATCTTGAGTTTTCATAATTTTACCAATAATAGGCAAAACATTATTTACCCATTTTCTTTGCCATTCAGGATGCAAACCTAAGTCAACTTCATCAAGCAATAAAACTACGTTTTTTCTAACTTTATTTTTAATACTGTTCAAACGTCCAAATAGATTGATTAGAGCTAACTCACCTGAACTTAGACCATTCCACTCAAATTCTAAGACAGAGAATACTTCTTGTGAAATTAAATTATCTCCCTCTTTATTTAAACTTTTTAAAATTTTTTCTAATGTGTCTCTACCACCCTTGTCAGTAAAGCTCAGTTCTTTCCCAACATTGCAACTAATTATTCTTAAATCTTCAAAAAAATTTGTCAATTGAGAAATTTTGCTATTTATATCTTGGTCTGGATTATCAGCTTTTAAATATTTTTCTAAACCTTCGTAAAATTCATATCTTGGCTGTAAATTTTCAAAATCTATATGCTCTAATATGAGTTTACTTTCTTTATTATATTTGCTTTCCCCGATCCCTTTTTTTTCCCCATCAACTTCGAATTGTGGGAAGATCTCAGTAACAAATACAGCTAAAAATTTTCTCATTAAAGTTCTTAATACTTTATTTTTATAGCCAGAGCTTGGTATCTTTTTGATTTTAGCTTCACATTCTTCATACCAACCAATCCCTTTTAAATACGCTTTACCATATGCGTTTATCCCGTCACCTATTTGGTTTAGGCGTAATGATACAGTTTTACCTGAAAGTTCAATTAAATCTTCCCATTTCGTATGTTCTTCCGTTTTATTATAGTAACTACTGATTACTTTTACTTGATTAATTGAATCCTCTCTATTCAAGTTTACAAGATTCATAGTATTTAAAAAAGCTGAGGTAGAAATATCAATAGATTGCTCGGATAAGTCTTTCAACTTATATAGTTCGACAGCACCAGAAAATTTTACAAAAGAATAGTCAAATATATCATCAATATCATTAAAAAACTTATTTATTTCTTTTTCATCTATTTCTAATAAAGAATTTATAAGTCTAGTTTTTCCCGAACCATTTTCCCCAACAATACAATGTACTGAGTCAATTTTATTAGTGTAATTCAATCTAGTCATTGAGTTTGATTTATATTCCATTTCAAATTTCCTTCATTATGCACTCAAAGTGTACCCACATACAATAATTTTCTAATCTACTCAGAACTATTTCAGTATCACTCATATTTTCTTCACCTATACGTCTATCTTCGATAGTCACTTTTAAAGAACCCTGAAGTGGGCCTTTTCTGAGTTGTTTATCAATAATATATCTAAAATCAAATTGACTCAGATCATTGTCATAAATATTTAAAATATGACTAATACCAGATATCCGCGGTGAAAACGGATGATTTTGACACCAATCCTCCATATCTTCATCTACCGTGTATGGAATAAAAATTCGAAGTACATCTTTCAATATAATTTTATATCTCCAGGTTTGACGTCCTGCCCAAATGAAATCTAATCCCTTAGCTTCGATTACTTTAAATACAGTGCCTAAATAAATTGCAGCATTTTTATTAGTTATAAATATAATATCTCCTGACTTTGGTGAATTATTTTTCAAATTATTATCACGCTCACTATATCCCCAAACAGAGTACGATTTGTTTTTATCTTCCTGAATTTCCATTATATCGTCCTTATTATCAACATTTTCATCTTCTAGTGCTGATATAATACTAGACTTGGAAATTTTTTTCTCTATTGTATTCGCATAGGAGTTTGTTAATCCATCGCCTCCAGCTAATACAAAGACATTTATACCGGACATCATTAACCTCATAATTCTAAAGTAATAAGAACTTATTATTGCTAATAAAAATTATATCACAATATTTTATATTATTTCTAATGCAGTTTCGTCTTTTTCCAAATTTAAGAATCTTTTATTTAATATTATTTTATTTGCCTTTTTTTCCCTTTTGAACGCTTCAGGTTAAATTTTGAACAGTTGAGAAAATAAAATCTATTTTGATATTGATTATAGTATGATATAGTCATGAAAAATTTAAAAGAAAAAAATATTCAACGAGCATTATGGCATATTAAACGTCATTGTAAAAATATAGAAAACAATTACGAAAATGAATATCGTAAAGCTGAGTTAATCCACCTAAAATCTAGTATTGAGATACTAAACCGAATTTTGAACAATGAAAAACCCTATCCAAATCTGGATAGGGAAGAAGTGTTTTGAAAAAACAAAAAACAAAAATCATAATTCAAAATTTCTCAAAGCTAATTTTCTAAAAAATAAGTATTTTCCCGAAATAAGTAAATAGACCTTAAATAATTACTGTATTACATCTGTAATTTTTCTTTGATATAATAGGAAAAGGAGGTAAGCAAATGAAAAGATTTATTACATTACTTTTAGTGTCTCTATCTACAATTCTATTAATTGCCTGTTCTAACCAATCAAGCAATTCTTTAGATGGCGAATACTACTGGATAAACGAGAGTAGAAATGAAGTTGCCTTTACCATTTCAGGTAACAAAGGAAATATCAATAAAGGAGAGGCTGATGCCTTTACAATTGATAAAGATAGTTCAACAATCGAACTGACTGGTTCTAATATCATAAACCGAAAAGAGAATTATACCTTTAAAAATGGCGTATTCACTGTAGATATTTCAGGAACGAAGCAGGACTATTACAAAAAGGATAGTGAAGCATATAAAGAAGCAGTGAAGAAATACGACAAAAAGTAAAACTCTCAAACTATTTGTTGTTCTTAATACAATAAAAACGCTGATTGAAGCGTTTTTTGTTGCCCTATTAACAGAGGAAAATTGGGCATAATTTATTTTTAGTGCTTTTCAGGCTATATTTTGATCATTTTAGGAAGGGAACATTATTTTTAAGGATTTGTCTGATAAGATAGAAGCATGAAAAATTTAAAAGAAAATAACATTCAAAAATCATTATGGCACATCAAACGTCATTGCGAAAATATAGAGAACAGCACTGATGATAGAAAAAGAAAAATCGAACTTTTCCACCTGAAGGAAAGTGTTGAGACACTAAAACGAATTTTAAACGATGAAAAACCCTACCCAAATTTGGATAGGGAGGAAGTGTTTTGAAAGGTGTTTCACTAAATTTTAGTTTAGATTCTACCCTTTGTAAACCATGGGTTGGCAAATCTAGGTTTCCTAACTCCAAGTATAACAAACTGAGCCGAAGATTGCTAAAAGTTCCCACCATATCAAAAGATGGACTTTTTATAATCCAAGATAATCAGTCAAGTAACTAGATTCAATCATCTTGTAATTAAATACCTTACCGATATATTTCATCGCTTCCTTCAAATGAGATTTGTCACTGTCCCAGCCTTTTCCATCAGTAACATAAATAAACTCGTGATTAGTACGGCTAAATCGATCATGCAAATCTTTAAATTCAGTCGCAGATGCTTTTGATTTGGAACCGCCTGAATTGAAGTTGTTTACCTCGAACAAATATAACTGCTTACGTGTAGGATTAAACAAGGAACCATCAAATCGTCTATTGTCAAAAGTATCGTCTAGTTTAATTCCATACCATTCCTCACAAGTACTTACAGTTGTTTGCCCATGTGCAATCCAACCTGTTTGTTCTGCAATCTGATTCAACACGGTTTCCAAATAGGATTCTCCCATTTCTCCACTACGGTTTTTGCGACCATTTGAATCCATACCAGCTTCAACACCAAAAGCATAGTCATGAACCGATTTCTTCAAACCTGTTCTTAACGCCCATGACAAACCACTATCCTTTACAAACTGCAAGTATAAATCAATTTTATCTAGTTCAATTTCTTTAAAACATAGAGTATAAACTTTATCAACATCTTGCACTTTCAAAATCTTATCCTTAAAAGGTTTTTCAAATTTATTATCTCTAATTCCCAACAACTTTGGAACAAACAATAATAGATTCGGTCTCTCCTTGAAGAATTTCTCTAGTTCTAACTCTGACTTTCCAATTAAATAATCCAAAGTATAAAGATCAGGATTATCATATTCCTCAAGGTTTTTTCTAACATTCTCAAAATTAAACCAATAAGAAGCAAGAAAGCTAAGAGAAGAACGAGTCTCCATAAAGAAATCGAGTTTTTCCTCTTCAGTCATGTTCAAATAATCAAATACATCGTGTTTAAGTTCGCTCATTTTATACCTCAATATTGAAATTAGTTATCAATACTTCCTTGATTTTACCACGCTTATCAGCTTTAGAATTAATCATTCGTGTAGCATCCACTGCAATAATCTCTTTAGCAAATGGTTGATATAGTTCATAAACTAAATCAGCAGACGAATTAGACAATACAACA
>ERZ773069.1798-NODE-1798-length-11802-cov-11.156976_pt1 | contig 11802 bp, 9 predicted proteins | sample MGYA00580619_ERZ773069 | MGnify/ENA primary metagenome ERZ773069 (study PRJEB29015, sample SAMEA2738007) | human oral metagenome | biome: human oral; feature: human-associated habitat; material: dental | place: China | collected 2108 ...
CTTCCCAGCACGTCCCAGACATGCGGCTCTTGAAGAATGTGTGCAACGAGTTCATTGTCTTTCGTGATCGAATTATCTTCAGCCGCGGTAATGAGCTTGGACTTAAAGAGTCGGAGCTGTTTGCAATGATGCTCTATAAGAGTACTCATCTCGCCGACTTCGAGAGGATTCGGCTGGGAATGAGCCACCTTGATGAAGTCTACCGGTATAGTCGTAAGTTAGTCGCAGATAATATTGATCGAATTGATAGTGAAAGGCAAAAGTTAGTTCGGCGTCTCGGCCAATTGTCTGAGATTGAATCGCGCGCTGAGGACCTTGGCGCGCGTCTTGAAAAGTATGTGGAGCGGGTTGCGGACGCTGCAGGGATTCAAAAGTACTATGATCAGTGGCAGATCACCTACATGGATAAAAGTGTTGAGTCTCTCAGAAGTGTGAACTTTTGGGAACATTTTGCTACTGCTTCCGAAGAGCACAAACTAACGTGTGAGGGTGGTGGCTATCAGAATAGGTTGACATTTTCAAGACGTAATATTTCTGAAGAACTCGGAGATTCTTTGGATGTTGATAGCTGGCGCGTTGCATATTGTGATGAGCTGGAGGCGCAGATCGATGCGAAGACTCAAGAAATCGAATTTCTGCGCGGCGCAGATTTTGAAGAGCTGTTTCAGCGTAGTGACTACGTCTTGTCTTATGAAGAGTCTGAGGTGTCATTTGCTGCCTTTGTGCAAGAACATTTAAAGTCGGGACTTGCATGTGACATGTTACGTGCGGGTTATATTACGCGTAACTTCATCCTGTATACATCAGTTTTTCATGCTGATCGTGTGAGTCAGTGTGCCATGAACTTTATGATTCACAGCATTGAACGTAACGTTATGGATGTACACTATGTGCTTGACAATGAGGATGTAGAGTCGATTCTGTCCAAATATGGCGAATATAGGATGAGAGAGTCGGCATTCTACAACATTGCCACACTCGATTATCTCCTGGTCCGTCATCGTGATGTCGCCGACGTAATGATTGAGTCTCTAGATCTTCAGGGCGACCGGCAGCTTGAGTTCCTTCAGGCCTACTTGAAAGCGGGATCGCAACCAGAATCACTTGTCGAACGCTTGACAGCTCTATCGTCATGGTCGCTCGACTACGTTGTGAATCGTGTGGATTTGGATGAAAGGGAGAGGGTTAAGCTGGTCGATGTCATACTGAATCATCTTTCAACGATGGAGCAACACGTTGACTCGGCGATCGCTGACTTTTTGAGCACGAAGTACCGGAGTTTTCCGTCGCTTACGTTGGGCGTAAAAGACCCACAAGCTGAGCGAATTGGGGAGCTATTTGAACGTGCATCAGTCAATCTGGTGAGTCTCAGTCCGCTCGCGGAACCAGTCCGTCGACATTTCATCTCGCGCAATCTGTACGCCATCACCCATGAGAACCTAGTTACGGTGATCGGTAACTCGTCAGAGAGCGTGGCACTCGATGTCCTCGAAGCATCGGATCCTAACGCTTACGAATATGTTCTCGGGCACCTTGAAGAGTACCTCAGAGAAGTTGATGGTTACTCCGTGACGATCGATGATCCGCAGCGGTTTGTCGGTACGCTTGGTCGCCTGGTGCAGCTCCAGACTCCTTCTTTGGAGGAAGTGATCAGGCGTGCAGCACCCAGCTGTCAGATCCAGGATCTCGGGGAAGTTTCTGAGGAGGTCTGGCGAGCGCTGGCTCGGTATCGTCGTTTTCCAGCCACGTGTGGCAACATTCGGCGTTACTGGGATGTCTACGAGGTCGATGAGGAGCTTGCTGGCTTGCTGAAGCGTGCAGGATCCATTACGGAAGCTGATGCCATCCAAGAGGGGGAGAAGAAGAAGTTAGCGCTCGCTATTCTCGCGACCGACGAAGAGTGGCTCACTTCGAAGGAGCGAGCGGAGCTTGTGAAGAGCCTAAGTCTGGCTAGTGCTCTTGAGGTCGATCGAATTCGCCCTGAGAAGGGGCAGTTGTTTGCGCTGCTTCTTGAGTATGAGATTATCGGGGACGAACCTGCGTCGTATCGCCGCCTAGCAGCAACCGATTGGCCTACTCGAAGAGCATTCATTTGTGCATCGTCGACATTTGGTGATTATATGACGCCAGAACTCGTGAGTGATGATCTGCTTGATATCTTGTCTGATTCGGAAATTGTCGATGAGATTAAGAGGCAGATTCTCAAAGATGTGGAGATGTATGCTGTCGGTGCCGACTCGAAGGTTTTGAATGAGATGGCGCGCCTTGCGGTGCAGTATGAGACGATGATTCCGGTTCCAGTGATCGAAACTATGGCAGAATCTAATGTTCCTGCACCGGATGTTGTGGTGCTTCTGCATCCGCACCTTCAGGATCTCGTGGATCAAGACCTCTTCCGCATACTGGAGTACGTGGGGGGCGACTATGCGAAGCTGACTGATATTGGGAATGGTGCTCTATTCATTCCGAACACTGACAAAGTCGTCGATCTCTTTGAACGCCTCAAAGATTGTGGAACTGTAAGTAGCTACGATCTTAAGGGGAAAGATTACAGAGTGAACCTCAAGCGCAAGCGGAAGTCGCATTGAGGTGAGTTATTGTGGTGTCGACGTGGGGCACAGGAATCCGTCGTGTGACACATGATCCGCCATCCTATGCGGTGTTTTCTGTCGTTTGGCGTAACCATGTGTGGGGAATCGAGAACAAAGGGCATAGACCTCTTGTCGAGGTGCCTCGATCGCTGTAGCGGTGGGTGATGTTATGGGTGAGGCGCGTGGTTCTATGTGGCGAGCTGATCCTGGTATGCAATGTGGGGAGTTCGCTGTTGCCTCTTGATACCCCCAGGGGTATTATTACTCTTGTTGTGGCAGGCGCGCCTCGGCATTGGAGACAGGAAGTGAGCGAAACATGCGAGTAGTGGTTGTCGGAGGAGTCGCAGGTGGTATGAGCGCGGCGGCGCGTCTGCGCAGGCGCGATGAGGATGCCGAGATCATCGTCCTGGAGCGGGGGAGCTACGTGTCCTTCGCGAACTGTGGTCTCCCGTACTACGTCGGCGGCGAGATTGAAGACTCCGCCAAGCTCCTCCTGCAAACCCCGCAATCCCTCAAAGCCGCCCTCAATCTGGACGTGCGCGTCAACTCTGAGGTGACCGCGATCGACCCCGACGCTCACTCCGTCACAGTCGCCAACTCGGATACCGGCGAGGCCTACACGCTGTCCTACGACTACCTGATCCTCTCACCCGGCGCGCTCGCCGCCCGTCCGCCGATCGACGGCCTCGACTCCCCGCGCGTGCACACTCTGCGCACGGTTGACGATGCTCTTGCCCTGCGCGAAGCATCGGGTACCCGTGCCATCGTGCTCGGTGCCGGCTTCATCGGCATCGAGGCCGCTGAGGCTCTCGCCGCTCGCGGTTTCGAAACCCACCTCGTCGAGCTCGCCGAGCACGTCCTGCCGCCGCTCGAGGTCGAGATGGCAACGCTGGTCGCCCAAGAGCTGCGAAACCTGGGCGTGCACGTCCACGCGGGCGTCGCCGCCCAGGCCATCGCCCACGCTGACAACAACGATGTCGTGACCTTCTCCGACGGCACCGCGCTGGACGCCGACATCATCGTCCTGTCCACCGGCGTCCGCCCCGACACTGCGGTCGCCCAGGCAGCTGGCATCCGGACCCGCCGGGGCTACGTCCTCATTGACGATCACGGTCGCACCAGCGCCGACGACATCTATGCGATCGGCGACGGCACGATCGGCTGTGACCAGGACCATCCAGTTGCACTGGCCGGTCCCGCGAACCGCGGCGGACGCCTCATCGCCGACGCGATCGCCGACGCCGAATGCGGCGAGGCCACCGCCCGACCTATCCCGAGCCCCCAGGGCACCGCTATCGTCCGGGTGGGCGGTCTCACCGCCGCCATGACCGGTGCCAACCGCGCGACCCTGGACGCTGCGGGCGCCGAGTACTTCACGGTGCACACGCACGCGAACCAGCACGCGGGCTATTTCCCCGGTGCCCAGCCCGTGCACATCCTCATGCACGTCGGCACCGGCGGGCAGATCCTCGGCGCGCAAGCGGTCGGCGCCGAAGGCGTGGACCGCAGGATCGACGTCATTGCGACGGCGATGCGGGCCCGCCTCGCAGCCCCCGATCTCATGGACCTGGATCTGGCGTACGCGCCACCGTATGGCCAAGCCAAGGACCCGGTGAACCAGACCGGCATGGTCGCCCACAACGTGCTGACCGGGCAGCTGGCACTGACCGGACCAAACGAGCTCACCGAGGACATGCCGGTGTTGGACGTGCGCACGCCGGCCGAGTACGCGCAGGGTCACATGCCCAACTCCTTGAACATTCCCCACACGCAGCTGCGCGACCGCCTCGACGAGGTGCAAGCCTGGGTCGACGAGGAGATCGGCGACCGGCCATTCGTCGTCATGTGCGCCGCCGGTGTGCGCTCCTGGATTGGCTACCGCATCGTGCGCGCGGCAGGCTTCAACGTGACCATGCTGTCGGGCGGTATCCAGACGCTGCGGGCGTGGCTCGGCGAGAGGGCCGAGACCGTGCTCGCCGCGGAAGGGGACCGCTAGCGCATGGCAACGCAAGCACAGATCGTCAATCGCCTCAAACGCGCCCGCGGCCAACTCGACGCTCTCATCGAGCAGCTGGAAAGCGGGGACGGTAACTGCCGGGAGGTCTTGACTCAGTTCGCGGCCGTTAACTCCGCGATGAAACGAGCCAGCTACCTCGCGGTCGCGACGATCATGTCGCAGTGTGCGCAGGAGGTTGTCGGCTCACGGAACGAGGCCGACCCTCTGTCGGCGCGAACGGAATCGTTCGTGGCCGCGGACAGGGTGACGATGGAGGAGCTTGAGCAGCTTTTCCTCCGCCTGACCTAAAGCGTCGATAGATCCACTATCACGAATAGAACACTTATCAATGCGCAACGAATCCGCAACGGATCCGAGGCACAACACCACAAGGAGAAAACAATGTGTCGACCCACCACCTGCGAGGTATGCGGAAAGACCACCTGGAAGGGCTGCGGCAAGCACATCGACTCGGTGAAGGCCCGGGTGCCCGACGAACAGTGGTGCAATAAGGAGCACACCGACGAGGAGTATGCCGCCGCCCGGAAGAAGCGCGGCCTATTCGGCAGCTTCTGCGGATAGCTAGTGGCCCGAGGCCGTCTCCTCGTGGGGACGCTGAGGGGTGTGCAGTCAACGCGTCGATGGGGTCCAGCCTTGGTGCTGGCTCCATCGACGCGTGGTCGTGTCATTGGATAAACACGGCTGTCGAATCCCATTTTCTTTCGGATCATTCACGTATCATTGATTCATGAGGTGGGCGACAAGATCAACGTGGATTCGTATCGCCGTGCTCTTCGGCATCTACCTGCTGGTGCCGGCGGCGTGGTTTAGTCTCTCGCGTGTCTCGGACTCGATGGAGATCGTGAAGAGCCTCGTCTTCCTGATCTTGCTCGCGATCCTGCCGATCCTCGCGATGGTTTTCGGCGCGTGGGACGGTGTGAAGGAGGGCCTTAGCCTCCTGCGGCTGCTCGCTCCCTTCGTATGTTTCTTGGCGCCGATGTACCTGTTCCTCAACGACAGTGCCCTCATCTACGGGCTGGGCTATAGCCTGCTCGGCTTCGCTGCCCACGGCCTCGGCGCGCTGGCCTTTCGCAAACGTGCGAGAGGGCAATAGCAGAGTCTGATATCAGGCTGGCTTTGCAGTGGAACGAAGCGATTTGTTTGTCAGGCTCATTTCGTAAAATGAGCGCGCAATGTTGCGCAGTTTGAATAAGTATGAAAGAATTTGTAGTCAGTGGAAAGTGAAAATTCTCGAGAGTTTGAGCATTTTTGCCTTCCTTGATTGTTTGGATACCGTGTTGAGTGAGAAGGTGGCTCGTCATGGCTCGTAGGCTGGTGTTTGTGCCTGGCTCTGAGAGTCCGTATGTTTCGGAATTGTCTCTGGAATTTGAACAGTTTTCCGGATCTTCTATTCAGCAGAAGCGGCGTTCGATTGCAAGGTTGCATGCGTCGTATGTGGCTAAGTTTCCTTCGTCGCGCCTTCTGGAGGTTTCATCCAAGAGTGAAAGAGACCTTGGAGTTCAGTTAAGCGCTTTCAATTTGATGATTGAGCATCCGGAACGCGGAAGTTACAGTGTTGAATGTGCGTTCCAGGCTTCAAAGGTGTTTGCGCATGGTGGCCCGTTTGTTGATCTTCTCGATGTCTCGAGTCGTGCAGCAAAAACAGATCGGCGACTGAGGGAAAGTGGAAAGCTCGTCGGTTTCAAGTATTTTGCACATGAATTCCCATTAGAGCCGAAGACTTATTTTTACGACTGGTTGTACGCCTCGGCTCTTTGTCGTGATGATGAGATCGTTGAGCAGGTAATGATGTTCGATGCATTCACCGATATCGAGCATAATCCTGAGCGGTCGATCAACTGTCAGGCAAGGACTGTGGCTAAAGTGGTGGGTCTTGCCCGCGCGGGGCTTCTGGAGGATGCCCTGCAGTCGCCTCGAGCGTTTCTGGAACTTGGGTATCGATAGCTTTTTGTTGACCTGTCACTTTGTTCGACAGTGGAGGAATAGTGTGATCTCGGATCGAGGTTCCGTGCTCGCCTACGCGGATAGGTTGCGAACATGTGGATAGGTTACGAGCATGTGGATAGCTTATTAACCTATCCGCAAGTGAATAACCTATCCGTATCCGCATAACCTATCCGCGTGAGCCGTTTGCTCCACGCGACAGCGGGAGCTAACGCCCCTCTCGGACGAGCCTGCGCAGCATCGCCCCGTACGTGAGCGAACCGCGGCTCGTGTACTCGCAGTGCCCCCACCCCGCCCAGACGCGCAGCTTGGCCTGCGGATAGAGTCGCGGAATCACGCGCCGCGCGAGTCGCAGGTCTGAGTCTTTCTGCTCGTACGTGAACGTGCAGCGCCGCTGAATGGCGGGTGAGAGGGGTGGCAGGCTGACGTGCGAGCAGTCGCGTACGATCACGCGGATGCTCTCTTCGCTCATCGCGGCGAAACTAGCGACCATCGCGTGAGCTGCCTGCTCGCCGTAGAGGCGCGCGAGCTTGCGTGCTCCGGCCTCGGGATCCCGCACGGCCTTCCGGTGTTTCGTGACCATGACACGGCTGAGAATGGACCTGCCGACTCGGGCCACGGGCCCGCCCGAGTAGAAGCTCACCCCTTCAATATAGAGTCGGTCACATGCGAGGTCCGGGATCGCAGTAGCTCGAACAGGATGACCCCGCCGAGCGAAGCCCCGAACCCAGCGCGAGACGGCGGATGTCGTGGTCCACCAGTCACTCGTTGATCACCGCCGCCTCTGCCGCCGCCGCCACGTAGGGGACCCCGGCCTCGTCCCCGTGGGCGGACAGGTCCGGCACGAGAAAGCGCAGGCCGGAGCCCATGTGATCGCAGAGCGCGGCCTTCATGCTCAAGGCCGAGGACAGCATCGGGTGAATGATGAGAACGGTGGGACAGTCCTGTCCGCAAGGCCCGTAGATGTGCATCTTCATGGTGTCGCTCAAGGATTGTGAGCAGCGAGTTGGTCGTTGAGGTTACAGGTATTCGCGGGGGTCGAGTGAAGCTGTAAAGTGGTTACGCTTCATGGAAGTCGTCCAGATTCGCGCATCGGTTTTGATGTTGCCGAATGTTCGTCTGTCGGAAGGGTCATACCACTTTGAGGCTTCGATCTTCGCAGTCTGGAGTTTGTGTGCCTCGTCAAGGGCTGGGGCAAGGTCTGTATCTCGTGAAGCAAGGGTAACCACGTCGTAGTTTCCTGATCGTTCGAGTCGAACGAGTGCGAGGGCACACATGACATCGACGCCTTTTTCTCTGCGAGTTGAGCGAATCGGAGTTTTCTGGCCGTCGTGCCACTCCCAGTTGTATTTCAGAGGACGCAGAGTTACTGAAACTATACCCTGATGTCCGTACTCCCACTGTGACTTTTGTTCAAGGTTGCGACGGTAGCCCTCGGGGTTGTCATCTGGGATTGGGATTCCACGGAAAACTTCAATGCGAGCGACTTCGACCTCGTGCAGGCCGTCGCTGTTGCGCGCCTTCGCGAGTTGTTTTGCGAAACGGAATGGCTCGATGAGGCTCTCTTCGATGGGGCGACCCGCAAGAAGAAGCTGGACTGCTCCTCGGCCGAGTACCTGACGATCGACGAGGGAACGTGCGTGCAATGCATGCACGTCGGCAGCTACGACAACGAACCCGCAACCGTCGAGGCCATGCACGCCTACATGGAAGAACGCGGCTACGCGCTCGACCTCACCGAGGCGCGCCTGCATCACGAGATCTACTTAAGCGACGCGCGCAAGGTTGCACCCGAGAAGCTCAAGACCGTCATTCGACACCCCATCGCGCCCGCGACAACCGCAGCCTCTGCGCAAGGGCAACCGCGCCACTGACCGGGCGCCAGGGTGCTCCGGTGACTCGCGGTGCGGCACGCCCCTCCCGCAACTTGCTGGCCGCCGGGCGCCGGGGCCGGTAGTGTTGGCTTGTTCACCGTATAACGCGAAGGAGTAGATCATGCTAGTGGTCACGACCCCAACGGTCGAAGGCGCGCCCATCAAGCAATACATCGGGATGGTCTCGGGCGAAACGTTCGCCGGCGTCAACATGTTCAAGGACTTCGGCGCGAGCCTGTCGAACATGTTCGGCGGACGCGCCTCCCAGTACGAGGAGGAGATCGGCAACGCCGCAGCGACCGCCGTCAACGAGATGTGCGCCCGCGCCCAATCGATGGGAGCAAACGCCGTCGTGGGAGTGAAAGTCGACTATTTCACCGCAGGCGCGGACAATGGCATGCTCGCCGCGATCGCGACGGGCACGGCAGTCATCCTGTGATCCGTGCGGTCGATACTTCGACCGCGCGCGAATGAGTCCGCCGACCGACTTCCCGGGCACCTCGTCCGCGAGCCGGTCGGCGGACTCACTGCGTTCCCGTGGCACACCGGAGACGCGAGGGCGCCTCGCCGAGGAGAATAGAAACTTACCTCATGCAATAGTTATATAGGCACCACTAAATTGATGCATGGTACCCTGATTAAGTCTCGGGGTAAAGGGGTTGACGCATGCTGAGAACAAAGCCGACGAGATCTTTGCAGTAACGGGCGACCACCCTACCCTTAACGCTGGGTGAGGCCGCCGTGGCGGCACCGACGCCCACTTCCAGATGTCAACCAAGTGAGCCATAGATGTCCCATCGAAAGATCTCGGCGCTGGTGCTGGCAACAGTCGGCGCCCTCGCCATGACCACCGTGAGCATTCCGGCGTCCTTCGCGGCCGACGCACCAGACGGCGCCGAGCACAACGACTCGACGTCCGATGCTGCCCAGTCGGATCCCCCCGCCTCGTCGGGCGACGTGCCTCTAGACGCCAGCGCGCAGTCGGAAGCCCCCCAGGAGGGCGGGGAAGAGAACCCGACCACCTCCGCGGATAGCTTCCCGGCCGACGACACGCCGACGACGATCATCGTCCAGCTGCGAGAAGGCAGCGTCGGAATCCCGTGGTACCGCCGAATCTTCGGCCTGAGTTCCTCGACCAAGCACCAGGAAGTGAAGGACCGCATCGAAGCCTCGGTCCAAGCGGTCGTGCCCGGCGCGGACGTGACGGACGTGCGAGACTACACCCGCGCGCTTGACGGCTTCGCCATCGAGGCCCCTGCCTCGTCCCTCGACGCCATTAAGGCCACCGAGGGCGTTAAGGCCGCCTTCATCGAGCGTCACCACAAGCCGATGGTCGTCGAGGGCGATGCCGACACGATGGCCGCGCAGGCAGTGGACCCCTCCCTACAAAACGCCTCCTCCCTGGAGATGACGCGCGCAAACCAGACGACCCAGAAGGGTGACAAACAGGTCATCGAGGTCATCGACACCGGCATCGAAGCCACCCACCAGGCGTTCTCCGGCTCCATGGACGGCACTGACGTACGCATGACGCAGGCCGACGTGGAAGCCCTCGCGGGCACGCTCACCCACGGTAAGAGTGGCGCCTACATCAACAAGAAGATCCCCTTCGTCTACGACTATGCCGACAACGACGCGGACGTTCTTCCCGTGTCCAGCAAGGACCTCTCACACGGCACGCACGTCGCGGCGATCGCCGCCGCCAACGCCGCCGACCTGCAGGGAACCGCCCCCAACGCCCAGATCATCGTGGCCAAGGTTGCCTCCGACAAGGACGGCTCGATCCCGGACAGCACCGTGCTCGCCGCCCTTGACGACGCCGTGGTCATAAGGCCAGACTCGATCAACCTCTCCCTGGGTGAAGACGCTGGCATGGGCACCGAGGCCGGAACCGTGTACGCGGATGTCTACAAGAACCTCGCCGCCGCCGGCGTGACCGTCAACGCCGCCGCGGGCAACTCCTACTCGAGCGCCTACTCCAACAAGAGCGGCAAGAATCGCCCCTACGCGACCGACCCCGACGCGGGCACGCTCTCCGAACCCGCTTCCTACAGCTCAACCCTGGCTGTTGCCTCGGTCAACAACCAGGACGCGCTGCCCTACCTGACGGTGGGGGATCGCAAGGTTGTCTACCGCAAGTCCCGCGGCCTCAAGGATGCCGTCGTGCCGAGCCTGACGGACATCGAGGAGGGAACCTACGCCCTCGTGTACGCCGACATTGGTGACGCGGCAGCCCTCGACAAGCTGGTGGCCGAGCACCCCGGCGACCTCTCGAAGGTCATCGTCCTGGAAGACCGCGGCGGCTCCGACAGTGCCACCGGCGCGGACATGACGCACGAGGCCAAGGTCAAGGGCCTCACGCAGCTGGCCTCCAAGCCCGCCGCCCTCATCATCGGCGACTCCGAGGTCGCGGAAACCCCATACGTGGCTACCATCGAGGCCACCCACACGATGCCCACCGTGACTATCACCCAGAAGGAGAAGGACACCCTCATCGAGGCCATCAAGGCCAGCGAGTCCGGCTCCATCACGATCGCGAACCCGCACTCGGGCCTGCAGCTCGCCTCAACCAACCCGTCGATCTCCGACTTCACGTCGTGGGGCGTCACCCCCGACCTCAAGCTCAAGCCCGAGATCGCCGCCCCCGGCGGCAATATCGTTGCCGCCGTCCTGGGCAACACCTACCGCTCCATGTCGGGAACGTCCATGGCGACCCCGCAGGTCGCGGGCATCGCCACCCTGGTTCGCCAGCGCGTGAACGAGGACCCGGCCTTCGCGGGCCTCTCAGACGCCGAGAAGACCGCGGTCGTCACCAACCTCATGATGGGCACCGCCCACCCGCTGCTCGACATCGACCAGAACAACGGCACGTACTACTCGCCGCGCCGCGTGGGTGCCGGCCAGGTGGACGCGCTCGCGGCCACGACCACGTTCGTCTACCCCAGCGTGGTGGGCGCGGAAAACCCGTGGCGCCCCAAGGCCGACCTGGGTGAGGGCACGAACGGGTGGACCTTCCAGGTCACCCTGACGAACGTCTCCGATACCGCTCGCACCTACACCCTGGGCGGCCAGGCACTCTCCGAGATCGTCGATGGTGGCCTGTTCACCGAGCACTCCAAGAACTGGGCGGGGCAGGGCATCGACCTGACCTTCTCCGCGGGCTCCGTAACGGTGCCCGCCAAGGGCACCTCCACCGTGAGTGTCACCGTGACCCCGCAGGCAGCCTTCGCCTCGTACGCGAACGCTAACGCCCCCAAGGGCACCTTCATCGACGGTGCCGTCACCTTCACGAGCGCCGATGGTGCCCCCGACCTCACCGTTCCCTACATGGGCTTCTACGGCTCCTGGGGCTCACCCGCCGTCTTTGACGCCAAGT
>ERZ773069.1799-NODE-1799-length-11800-cov-12.810813_pt1 | contig 11800 bp, 8 predicted proteins | sample MGYA00580619_ERZ773069 | MGnify/ENA primary metagenome ERZ773069 (study PRJEB29015, sample SAMEA2738007) | human oral metagenome | biome: human oral; feature: human-associated habitat; material: dental | place: China | collected 2108 ...
CAGCAGGATTGAGAGAGAGTATTGCAGCATGTAGAGGTTTTATCGGACAGCAATAATAAAAATCTATGACTTTCTTATAGAGGAAGATCAGGAGTTAGGATTATTGATTTATGCTTCGATACGAGTTTTATGTCAAAACTATTTCTTTTTTTTATTAAACTATCTCCTACCTGAACTGTATGTAGATCCCACTTTGAAGAAATACCTAATTTAAGAATCTGTCCCTTTCTATCGATACCATAAACATAATATTTGCGTGCTTCTTTCTTTATGCTCAAGACTTTCACACAATATGATTGCCCTTTAACGTATTGATTATAAGAGTTATTACTCAGATCATCTTGTTTAATAAAAATAAAAAAGAGAATAACACAGAACATTGGCCATAAAATACGTCTTCTTAAAAAAATGGTATCCATGTGCGTCCTCCTCCTTTTGACATATCAAACCTTGCTGGATTGGCATTTAGACTCACTCCATACGACCTTGAAAAATCAGTTTTATTATATCCATTTTCACCCTGTTCAGCACTTGTCCCATATAAAAGTCCCAAGTTTCCTACAGATAAACCTTTTGATATCCCAAGACCTCTATAACTATTAAATGAGTTTAAATCATTTTTATTTAGATTCTCATACATAACAAAATTTCCATATGCATTTGCATTGAGTATCTTTAAAGGATTTATACGACCTTTTTGGCTGAAAAAATCATATATATTTTCGGCATCTATCCCTCCAGAAATAGTTAAATATGGCGAGATTGCGCCTCCTCTCATTATGATTCCTACTTCAATCCCTACAGTTGAGCCTATAAAGGTTACATTGCCACCTACACCAAAGCTAATAGCATCAGCTTGTATAGGACCATATCCACCATCTGAATGTCTAAAATCACCGAAGAGATAATAACCGAAACTGTGATGGAACTTATAGTCTTTATCGCCAGTAACAATTACATCCTCCATTGGATGAGCAGAAAGAATATTCCCCTGATTATCACCAAACTTATAAATACCCTGTTCATCAAATAAATCCGCTGTATTTCCTAAGAATCTGCCACCTTTAGGAATAAACTCTATGTCTTCAGCCGAACTAACCCTTTCATCCCAATAAGTTTTCTTATCTACGGTTTCAACCCAGCCCATTCCATTTGGGTCAATTATTCTAATTGGATTTCCACCACCATATAGATAAGGGCTGGTCCACACATATTTTTCTGCCAAAGGATCCACACACATCCATCTTCCCAGCACAGCATCATAGTGGCGTGCACCATAATCATACCAATCCAATCCATGCATACGGTCAAGTTCCTTGCCGTTGTACTTGTAAGATTGTGCGCCTCCGCCTGTACTCTCAGCCATCAGTCCACCAAAGGCATAGTAATGATTCACTTGCTCCACTTGTCCATGCTCATCTATCACTACACGATTGTTTCCAAGGTGGTCCTGCAAGTAGTAATGGTATGTTGGAGTGGAATTTGCAAGTGTGATATATCCCACGTCGGTAAGAATCTTGCTTAATTGTCCATTCTCATAAATCATATTTCCACAGTAATCGGTTTTCAACGTTAAAGCTACATTAGTAGATTGAGGTGGAACGATGCTGCCCATAGGTACAAAGAGGTTAGTCTTCGAGGTTCTATAGATGATAGAGAGTTTACGTCCTGCCTGTCTAAAAGGTTATTGTTCTATTTGTTTGTATTTTAATTATTAGTTTCTGCAAATATAAAAAACTAATTTGAGAAATCAAAGTTAGAAGCTTACTTTTTTATTGTATTTTCTTAGTGATAATCGGCATACACTCCAACTAAATATTGCAAGGTAGCTTCGATTATCACTGCTGATGTCTGCCATTGGGGGGATTATAGCACACAGATAATAAGACAAAAGAGGAATAGCCTTGCGGATATTCCTCTTTTGTTTCAAGTGATTCGCATGGGGCTCGAACCCATGACCCCAACATTAAAAGTGTTGTGCTCTACCAGCTGAGCTAGCGAATCTCCCTATGCTTTTATAAAGCGAGTGCAAAGGTAACAAGAATTTCTGATAATTCCAAATTATTTATAACTTTTCTTGTGCCTTTTTATTTATACATTGCAATTTGATGAAATCTTTAAGTTTGATGCATGATGATTTGCAGAAGGATAGGAGTTAAACCCAAATCGGTCATTAGACCACAATATGTTTAGTCTCTAATGACCGATTTGGGTTTAACTAACATATCATACGATACAATCTTAGTTAGAGTAGTTTGTTTTCTGTTTATCTTATATTTGTAAAATATTTTGATTCACCTCGTTGTCAATACATGCTCTTTTGGCTTTCAATTAACGCCCAATAGCCTTGCAAAAGATGCCCTTTTGAGGTCTTACTAACGCCCTTTAAGAAGCCTATTCTGCATCTTTTGAAATGCCTTAACTTAAGTGGTTGATTCCCTGTTGGTTAGAAAGATGATATTTACGTGTGTTTTTCGTCCTTATTTTAATAGGTTTATTTAGATTTATGTAAAGTATTTTCGATGCGGTATGTATAGTTGAAGTATTTCATGATGAGATTTTCAATGTAGGCAGAGGAGAGATATAAATGAGTTTATGAATGATAATTACACCGTTAATTAGATCATAAAATAGCATCAGATTGAGCTCTGCATGATGAAAATGTTAATACAAAAGTAATTCTGTGATTAACTCAAAAAGTTGCTTTTATAGTTGCTTTGTAAAAGATAAAATACTATATTTGCGGCGTAAGATTGAATCTTTAATCTGTTACTAAACAATCTAATGTGGTATTATCCACTAATCTATTACTAATATCTAAACTATGTAGCCGATGAATGTATTAGACTATGTAAAAACGTTCAATGAGTTTTTGTGGAATAGTTTTCTCATGTACGCATTGTTAGGAGTAGGCATTTTCTATACTGTCTACCTTGGTTTCCCACAGATTCGCCATCTAAATTTGGCGTTTAAGTATGCTTTCGGTCCAGTATTCAAGAAGCGAAAGCCTGGTGAAACAAAAGTTAATTCATTCCAAGCATTAACCACAGCTGTAGCCGCTCAAGTTGGTACTGGTAATTTTGGTGGTGTTGCAACAGCTATTGCAAGTGGTGGTATGGGAGCTATTTTCTGGATGTGGGTATCTGCATTGTTAGGAATGAGCACCATTTTCTCTGAGGCAGTACTTGCCCAGAAGTATAAGAAAGAGTATCATGGCGAGACGGTCGGAGGCTCAGCCTATTATCTTTATTATGGACTTGGTAGTAAGTGGCTTGCTGTTTGTTTTTCTGTTGCTATTGTTCTTGCGTTGGGATTCGTTGGAAATATGGTACAAGCAAACTCTATCTCAATAGCTTTGAATAATGCTTTCCATATACCTTCTTATATTATAGGTATTGTTTTAGCAGCTGTTGTGGGTGTAGTAATTATTGGGGGACAACGCCGAATCACCGCTATTGCCGAACTTTTAGTCCCTTTCATGGCGATTGTGTATATCTTGGGTTCGCTTGTTATCATTTATATGTTTGCTGATCAGTTGCCTCATGTTATCCGTACAATCTTCCAGGATGCTTTCTCTATGAAGTCAGCAGCAGGTGGAGCCGCTGGTACGGTGATGAAATATGCCATTCGCTATGGTGTTGCTCGTGGTCTGTTTTCGAATGAGGCTGGTATGGGTTCAACACCTCATGCTCACGCTTTGGCTGATGTTAAAGACCCTTCTGAGCAGGGATTTGTAGCGATGGCAGGTGTTTTTGTTGATACCGTTCTTATCTGTACATCAACAGCTTTTGTCATTATGCTGACAGGTTCTTTCCAAAATCTAAGCTTAAAATCGGTTGCTATTACGCAAGAAGGTTTCGAGATAGCTTTTGGAAATGGTGGAATTATCTTCCTTGCCATCAGTCTAATCTTCTTTGCCTTCACAACAATTATTGGGTGGTATATGTTTGCTGAGATGAATATCAAGTTCATGTTTGGTAAGAAGGGTATTCTTTCTTATCGTGCACTTGTTGTTCTCTTTGTCTTTCTTGGCTGTCTTTTTGCAGCGGATATGGTATGGGAATTGGCAGATACCTTCAATGGTCTGATGGTAATTCCTAACCTTATTGGTATTATTTTCCTTGCACCTCAGGTAAAGAAAATATACAAGAACTTCTTGGCAAACAGAAAAGAAAATAATTCTTAAGCCTTTTGTCAACTTCTATCGTTATTTTCTTTTGGTGTTTCTTCTTATTATGTTGAAACCAATCAATTGAAGAATAAATAGCAATTTTGAGCGGTGAGCTACATGTTGGTATGTGCTCACCGTTCTTATGATTAGGCTTAGTAGTTATAATTATTCTTTTAAGCTAAACTGCCTGTTAAAGTCTAAACTGATTTTGTTTTATAATTGAGCAGCTTGTCTATCTTTGGATTAAAGGTATAGCGAGCTATGTTAAGTTACATAAATAGACAATCAATATAGAATTATGGTATAATGTATATATTTATAACGCTTATGTAAATAACAATTATTTGAAAATACGGATGCTATTTTGTACCTTTGTAACTAATCCTGATGATTATAGTATGTTAAGATCATGATTGGATGAAACTGTATGAAGCAAATCAATAATACGAAAATGAAAAGTACCTTTGTAACTAAGATGGTAAAGCCTATAGAAGAGAATTCTCTTTTCTTTATGTTTATGCTGTTGGTTGGTGCCTTTACGAATGTGAGTCATCGTAATGTTTTTGGTTATATAGAATTGATTGCGGATCTATATATTATTTGTTTTTTACTGAGTCTTTGTCAACAAACAATACGTCAAGGGTTGGTGATTATGTTGAGTAGTGTTGTTTATGTGGTAGCCATAATAGATACTTGCTGTAAGACACTCTTTGATACTCCAATTACACCGACAATGTTTCTTTTAGCGCAAGAGACTACAGGCAGAGAGGCTACAGAGTTTTTCTTGCAATATCTTAATCTAAAACTTTTTTTTCCGCAGCTGATATTATTCTTTTTCTTGCACTCTGTCATATTGTTATGGCGGTAAAGAAGATGACATTTCCAACCTCTTATCTCACGCAACCTTTTGTTGCCTTTGCTTTAATGTTTACAATCTTTGTAGGAATAACTTTAAGTGTTTATGATAAGGTTCAGCTTTATAGAGTTAAGAATCTCTCAGAACTTGAGGTTGTGGTTACTAATGGGTTTGCACATCTTTATCATCCAGTCGAACGTATTGTTTATGGACTTTATTCAAACCACTTGATAGCAAAGCAGGTTGATGGAGTCATTATGGCTAATCAGCAAATAAAAGTAGATTCATGTTCTTTCACATCTCCTACAATTGTACTTGTTATAGGTGAAAGTGCCAACCGACACCATTCTCAACTGTATGGCTATCCCTTGTCAACAACGCCTTATCAACTTGCCATGATGAATGGTAAAGATTCGTTAGCAGTGTTTACTAATGTTGTTTCACCATGGAATCTAACGAGTAAAGTGTTCAAGCAAATCTTCTCATTGCAATCCGTTGACGAGAAAGGTGATTGGAGTAAGTATGTACTCTTTCCTGCAGTGTTTAAGAAAGCGGGGTATCATGTTAGTTTCTTGTCTAATCAATTTCCGTATGGTATTAACTATACACCTGATTGGACGAATAATCTTGTAGGTGGTTTCTTCTTAAATCATCCACAGTTAAACAAGCAAATGTTTGATTATAGAAATGTCACGATTCATAACTATGATGAGAATCTATTAAATGATTATAAAGATATCATTAGCTATAAGAAGCCACAACTGATAATCTTTCATCTTTTAGGACAGCATTTTCAATACTCATTGCGTTGTAAAAGTAATATGAAGAAGTTTGGAATAAAGGATTATAAGCGTATGGACTTGACAGATAAAGAGAAACAAACTATTGCAGACTACGATAATGCAACGCTTTATAATGATTTTGTATTGAACAAGATTGTAGAACAGTTCCGTAACAAGGATGCCATTATTGTCTACTTGTCTGACCATGGAGAGGATTGCTATGGTAAAGATGTAAATATGGCTGGTAGGTTAACTGAAGTCGAACAAATCAATCTCAGGAAGTATCACGAAGAGTTTGAAATACCTTTTTGGATATGGTGTTCGCCTGTATATAAGCAGAAACACCGCAAGATTTTTACGGAAACATTGTTGGCAAGAAATAATAAGTTTATGACAGATGACCTACCACATCTGTTGCTTTATCTGGCTGGAATAAAGATAAAAGACTACTTCGAAGAGAGGAATGTCATCTCTCCAAGTTTCAACAACAATCGTCGTCGTCTTGTTTTGAAGACTATTGACTATGATAAAGCGTTATATCAATAAGATGTTTTTATAGTGCTGTTTGGTAGAGTTGTCCTATATTAGTTATTTATAAAGCATTTTACAGTTTTCTTTATAATAACCAAAACGAGACTCTTTGACAATTTTCAGCTAATGTGTTGTTATTCCGCACATAGCGTGTTGATGCTCCGCACATATTGTGTTGTTGGTTAACACCAATTGTGCTGAGCGCTAAACATCTTGCAAAATGTCACCAAAGTAGCTTCAACTTATTGTTATAAACAAGTTGTACTACAAAGAATTTACTTAATCTACTGGGTCAGTAGCTTATTTCGTAAAGTTGATAAGATACCATTCTAAGGAGATACTATTCTCTCTTTTATCCTATAAGAGTAGAATAATGCAGTTGAAATAAAATTCAATGAATAACTTATGTCTACTTAAACAAACCACTCTTATTTTCTTTTTTCACCCTCCACGATTGGTTTCTGTGCATTCATTTTGTGTAATTTAGATGTGAGATGTCTGTAAAGGCGAGCAACGAGTTGAGGATGCGAAGAGGCAAGGTCGTTCTTCTCAGACAGGTCGTTTGATAGATCATATAGTTCTTTTTGACCAGTGAGATACGAATAAATCAATTTCCATTGCCCTTCACGAATGGCACAATTAAGACTGATTCCCAATCCCTCTCCATCCCAAATGTTAGGATAGTTCCATATCAGTTGTCGCTTCTTATCACCTTGTTGTTTACCACGAAGAATAGGTGTAATGTCTTGTCCGTCTATTTTTTGTGGTACATGATAGTTCTTAATTCCAGCCATGGAGAGTAAGGTAGGGTAGAGATCCTCTATGATGATAGGTGCATGAGAGCGAGTATTTGGTTTTACAATATTATTCCATTTTACAATAAAGGGAACTCTTATACCTCCTTCATACAGAGAACCTTTACCACTCTTGAGTGGTGCATTCTGCGTGTAAAGTTCTCCATCCCGCCAATAGGATGATGAGGCGAGTCCTCCATTATCGCTCATAAAGATGATGATAGTCTCTCGCTTAAGTCCTGCCTTTGCGACCCAATCCATGAGATCTCCCAAACTTTTATCCATTCCTGTAATCAATGAAGTGTAAGCAGCTTCCTTTTCCGAAAGACCACGTGCACAATACATAGGGTAAAAACGCATATCTCGATCGATTGGTACGTGCACAGCGTAATGAGACATATAGAGATAGAAAGGTTGGTCGTATTTCTTAGCCTTCTCTAATGATGCTATTGCCTCTTGTGTAAGGGCTTCTGTGGCAAAGATACCAGTACCCCAATAACGTTCCAAACCAGGAATAGCGAATGGAGATGTGGGGTTGCCATCTTTTGTAAAACCGTAGTTACGTTCGCTTAAATAGGTAGCTAATCCACCAGCTGCCGTACCTGTAATGTTTACGTCAAAGCCAAAATGGCACGGATTCTCACCCGGAGTGTCAATAGCTCCCCAGTGTGCTTTTCCGCAATGTATGGTATGATAGCCTGCATTTTTTAGGAGTTGTACAAAGGAAATAGCCTTTGTAGTATGTGCGACATTACCGCTTTGCGCAATACCATTATAATTCCAATCAGGTAATGTTACGCCATCTCGTTTCCCATCTGTCATCTTATCGCGATGTAAAGTCCAATTCGTTACTCGATGGCGAGCCATATTCATACCTGTCATCAGACTACATCTGGAGGGAGAACTGATAGGAGTTGCATAAGCATCTGTAAACATCATCCCCTCGGAAGCAAGTCTTTCCATGTTAGGTGTATCGTATTTCCGATTATTAGCAGTAATCGAATCGGCAAAGGGAAGGGATGTGTCCTGCCATCCCATGTCGTCTACCATGAACAAGATAATATTGGGTTGTGTATTTACTTGTTGTGCTTTGGCTGGGAGGGAAACGCCAAGAGCAGCTATTGAAGTTGTAACCAACAGGTTAGAAGAGTGCTTTGAATTATATAAGGTATAGTTGTTCATTGTTGTATCAATCATTGATAGGGGTTTTTAGATAGAGTACAAAGTTAAAAAGAAAGTTGCTAATCACCACATAAAGATGATGAAGTTCTTAAATTCTTTTGCTATAAAGTTATTGAGAGTGTCCTATAGTAGATGCATGATATGGTTAAACTACCAAATATATAGGGATACATCAAGGGGCATAAAGGGAAAAAATCTATTTGTGTAATATAGTAAATAGGATTCTGTCTGGAATGGTCTTAATAAAAAAAGTCAGACTGCAGACAGTCTGACTTAATTGTTTCATTTTTCTAAACAAAGAACGATGGTTATAAACACCTTTATTTCTTTACTGCCCATTGGAATGTACTACATGGTAATCCTACCTCATTCACAAGGTTGGCACGTGTAAAAGGTTGCCATCCATAACGAACATAGAGTGGACGTGTTACAGATGACGATCTAACAAGAATTGTGTTAGATGATGTTATTTGTGCTTCTGCTGGATAATAGATGCCATCTGCACCTGCTACCTCAAAGCCAATAAGGCGGCTGCCCTTAGCTGATAGTGACTTTGCGTGAATAAACTGTAATTCAATTCCATTGTCTTTTGCTGATACAGAATGACAGATAGGGCCATCAGATTCTATGTTGTAGTCATAACTATGGTGTAAAGCCTGTAAGCCAAGTCGCTCACCGACAGGCTTTTTGTTCGTGTAATGTACATCTAAGGAATCACCCACATCTGTTGTAACAGCCATCCAGGTATTACGTAGTCTTGATGCCATACGACGCTGAGAATCACGGAAACGTGGCCATGAAGGACGATTCAGGCTGGAGAGCTGTACGAAATAAAATGGTAGCTCTGGGTCATGGAAGAAGTTACGCCAACTCTTCTGTAACATCGGGAAGAGACGTTCGTGTAGTTCCATGTTATGTGTATTGGACTCACCTTGGTACCAAACAATTCCCTTGATACTATATCCCTTAAGTGGAAGCATACCTGTCTCGAACATATAAGCAGGTGCATAAGGATGACGTTGCAGTGGGTTCTTACTTACGCTGATGTTTTGCAATGCTCGCTCACGTGCCCATTTCATGCCGAAATCTCCATGATACCAATCACGAAGAATAGCTGGCATACGTTGTTCTAATGTATGGCGGTCAATCCATGACTCTGTAGTTGTACCACCAACAGCATTACAGATGATACCTACTGGGACCTGCAAACTGTCTGCTAACTTCTTTCCAAAGTGATAAGCTACAGCGGAGAAGCCACCCAAAGATTCTCGAGAGCAGTTACGCCATGGTCCAATATGGAGGTACTGATGACGATTTACAGAGTCACAAGCATTAGCAGACCATGCTACGGCAGTTGTTGGGTAGATAGCTGACATATTAAAAAGATGTAAGCGTATCTGACTGTCAGCCTCATTCAAGTCTTGAGTCTTGCTCTGTACAGCATTTACTGGTAACTCCATGTTTGACTGTCCTGAGCAAAGCCACACTTCACCTACGTATATGTCTTTGATAGTAAGCTTTTCTTTCTTCGTACTTATTTGGGCTTTATAAGGTCCACCAGCTTTCTCAGCAGGGAAGGTGATCTTCCACTTTCCTGCATCATTTGTTATAGCTGAAAGCATATGGCCATTGAAGTTGACCTTAACCGTTTCACCTGCATTGGCTTTTCCACGGAAAACAATAGGCTTGTTGCGCTGAATAACCATGCCATCCGTATACAATGGGGAAAGGGAAAGCCCACCATAGTTGCCTGTTAAGGCTCCATAGACTGTCTCTGCAATAATCTTTGCACCCTCAGCATTCGGGTGAATAGCATCGGCAAGAAGGTCGGGACGACTATATAAAGGTGTGTTTAAGTCAATGAGTGGAACTCGTGTCGCAGTAGCCACTTGTCGTATATGTTTCTGAATCTGCGCATGCCAGTCGCGTGTACCACTCTCAAAACGTGGATGACGATCAAAGATAGGAGTCATAAGACAAATCCAAATCTTTGCTTTAGGATTTGCCTGACGGAAACTATCAATCAAATGGATGTAATCAGCATTAAATTCTTCACTGTACTCAGGCCAGTTTCGTGGATCGGTATCATTGAGCCCAAGGTGGATAATGACAAGGTCTGCCTTGAAGTTCAAAGCTTCTTGGTACTCTTGTTGGTCAACATAGGGACGATGTCCATGTTGTAGTAGTGTAGTTCCAGAGTGTCCGAAGTTTCTGACTTCATATTTATCTCCTAACATCTTCTGTAGTTGTGCTGGATAACAATTCTTTTCTCTATCGATAATTGTCATTCCCCATGTCACACTATTTCCTACACATGCTACCTTGATTTTTCCACCTGCAACAGCAGTCAAAACCATAAGGAGCAGTCCAAACAACACGATTGTTCTTTTCTTCATAATCATTTATTAATGTAGTAATGGAAGGTTTTGCTTTTACTTAATATTTAAGTTATACATAAATTCTTTGCAAAGTTAATTATAATCTATGAATAAAGGAAACACTATGGATTACAAAAGCATTTTAATGGGTAAATTATTATACAAAAGGATCAGTAGTGTGATGAAAAAGTATAGACGCGCAACTATTCATATAGCATTACAAAAGGTTATTAATATACAAGTGGAATAACTTAAATTTCTGAACTTTTAAATAACAAAAACCCTTATGAAACAAGAAGTTCGAGACTTATTTAGTTAAAAATAGATTTTGCATAAACATGTGTTCGCACACATCATTATAATGAAAAAATAATCTACTAAAAGTTTGCATGTAACGCGAAAATAATATATCTTTGTAACTGTTATCCTGAAAACAATCTTTTACCTTTAAAAGACTAATACCTATTGAGTAAAGAAAGCGATTACCTGTGAAGGTCATCGCTTTTTCTTTTTAACCCAAATAGTTCATTAGAGCCTAAACATATTGTGTCTTATTATCGAGCATCTTGTTTGTTATTTGGGCGCAGACGTAGCGGGCTACGTCAAGTTATAAAGACAATTTCTACTGAAGTCGTTTTGGTGAGTCTTCATGATGCAAAGGTAATAAACACTTATGAAATTATGTGCTTAAGAGTATAAGCTTGCAACTGGGTTTTAGGACTGACCCGTTTTAGGACTGATCCACAATTTCTACTGAGCCCGTTTGACTGACCCCTTATAAGGAGGTTATAATGAGTAATAAAAAAGAGCGGCCTCTTGCGAGAACCGCCCTGATGAAAGGAGGAGTGGTACCACCAGGAATCGAACCGGGGACACAAGGATTTTCAGTCCTTTGCTCTACCAACTGAGCTATGGCACCATCGTTATTTGCAATCAATTTTTGTAACGTTTGTGTTGTTTTCTCAATTGCGATGCAAAGGTAGTACTTTTATTTTATTCCTCCAAGTTTTTCTAAAAAAAAATGTTTCTATTTACATCCTTTAACAAGTTGCGCAGAGTCAACCAGCAAGTGCAAAATTACAAAAGATGTTTAAAGAACTCGCACT
>ERZ773069.1809-NODE-1809-length-11765-cov-2.776601_pt1 | contig 11765 bp, 13 predicted proteins | sample MGYA00580619_ERZ773069 | MGnify/ENA primary metagenome ERZ773069 (study PRJEB29015, sample SAMEA2738007) | human oral metagenome | biome: human oral; feature: human-associated habitat; material: dental | place: China | collected 2108 ...
TTAAATACTTTATGGGACATAAAATGGATTTTATTTTTATTATTTATATTCAATGAATTCAGTCGAGTATTAATTACATATAATAAAATCCAAACATTTACACAAAAAATAGAAGAAGCACGATCTAATATCTCAATTGTTCTTAATCAAAAATTAGAAATCATTAATCAATTCTCAACTGTTGTTAGCCAGTATGACGAACATGAAAAGGGAATTCAACTAAAAATATCTAATGATTACACAAAAACTACTAAGGATGCAGCTAATGCATTATCTTATATTTATGGTGTGGCCATGGCATATCCTGAACTTAGATCAGATAGTAATTATAATATCTTTCTTGAAAATATTAGTAATAATGAACGTTCTCTAACGGAACGCAGAGAAATGTATAATAAGTTCGTTAAAGATTACAATACCTATATTACTCAAATTCCAACTTGTATACTTGCTAAACTATTTGGTTACAATCGAGAAAATTATTTTAATATCAATTAATCCATTCCAAATATTTGCTATAATAAAATTAGGATGAACGAATGAATATAAGCCCAAGAGGCAATAAAAAAGAAGTACATCCATATTTTGATGTACTTCTTTTTTTTATAGAGAAAATTGATTTTGTTTTATATTGAATAAATTTATTATTCTCATGTTCATTCGCTTAAATAATAAAAATATTTATATATTTATAATTTTATATTTTAAAAACAAAAAAGCCCTATTGAATAATAGGGCTTTAATTGAATAAAATTTATTTGATTTTTGGGAACCCATCTTTATGTTGATAGGACTCACAACCTTTTAAAAACACTTCTGTAACTACATCAATCATTTTTTCACCTTGTAATGCAGCAAATACTTTAATTCCTGCTTTTACTTCTGGTGGAACACGTAGCTCTAAACGTTCAAAAGCTTCAGGTTCTTTTTCCTTCTTAGGTGCGGTACCACCTGCATTAATAAAAGTATCTATGTTTTTTTTGGTAGGTTTTTTTGAAAGTGCCATTCTTAGATTCTCCTTCTATAATAATTAGATAGCTTCAATTTCTTTAACAAAAGATAACATTTCATGAGCAGCTTTGCTAGAACGTTTAAATTCAGTAACACCTTGATTTTCAAGCGTAGCTCTTCGATAGTCTCACGTTGTCCTAATACTGTATGCGCACAAGATACCTTATATTCATTGACAATCTCATTTAATCCTTCTTTGATTTCTTGATGTGTTTTTGTAAATGTACGAGCCTGATTAAGTACACATAATACATAAGGTTCTTTTTGTTTAGAATCTACTCTAAATGTATTTGCCTCTTGTATTAAATCAAGAGTATCAGTAGTACCCCAAAAATCAAACTGGCCACTTGTTACAGGAATTACAATGATATCAGCTTTGATTAATGCAGTACGGAACATTACAGTATCCCGACCTCCACAATCAATAATTAAATAATCAGATGAACTATTGATAATTACATCATCTAATTCTTCAGGGGATTCAATATAAACAGCATTCATAATAGGTAAGCCATTTTCTTTACGATCTTCCGCAAATAAGAATGATGATTGTTGAGCATCAGCATCTGCTAAAATAACTTGATAATTTAATTGATTAAGTGTAGTAGCTAGATTGATAGCAATAGTTGATTTTCCAACCCCACCTTTTGTGCTTGCGACGGCGATAATTTTCATAATAACAACTCCTTAATTATGTACCTAAAGTGGTTTATATTCATTACATACATTTTAACATTAAAAAAATTAGATGTCAAAATGTTTTATATATAAATATTTTTATATATAAAATAATAAGCGAGGTAATAAAACCTCGCTTATAAAATATAACGACAGGAAATAATTAGTCTATAAAGAATGACAGAGTGCTTTTCTACGAATTCCTTCATTTTTAGCCATTTTAGCAGCACGTTTAATAGTTAACGTAAGTTTATTATTAGATTGTAATGATTGAAGTACGATTTGAATAATAAAGATATGAGTTTGTATGCGAATAGAAAAACACCATAATAAATATGGGTTACGAGATAACACATATACGGCAATAGAATAATTATCTCTTAGTCGATCCCCGCAATACATAATCATGGTAATATCACGTTCAATACAGGGCATACAAATATCATATATATCTTTATAAATTTGTAATTTGGAAGAGGATAAATTAAAATGATTTTCTTCTAATAGTTTTTGAATATCCATAATTAACCTCTTAATAATAGGGTAATAAAGATAAAGAATAGAAGTAATAAATTTACGAATACAGCTATAATAGTAATATTTTGAATCAATCCTTTTTTATCAAAGAAATTATTAGCTTTTTCAATAATTTCTTTTTGTTGATTATATCTAGTTGTTAGAGCATCAATTAAATTATTAGCTGTATCCTTAACTGCTTGATTGGAATTTTCTATGGATTCAATTGATTTATTTTTAATTTCTTCCACTTGTAATTGGATACCTGATTCATTAATAATGCAATTATTTATTTGATGGATAATTTCTTTTTTTAATGAATCATATAAATCTTGTGTCGGTTTTTCTAAAACTATAGAAAAATTAGTTGATAATTCTTTAGCTTGATTGTACTGGTTTTCAAGTAGTGTATTAATTTCACTAATACGAATAGATACTTTTTCACTTTCTTCACTAAAGCGATTAATCAAAGCTTTGCTAGGTTCATTGAGCGTTTGTTGAAGTAAATCTAGTGTTTGTTGTTGAGCTGTTAGGTTGTTAGATAATTGCGTAATATGTTGTGTAACCAACTCTTTAATTTCTTGATTGGTTTTTACATTATTATCAGTAACAATAGCAATAATCTTTTGTTCTAAGGACTTAGTAAAATCACCTAATGAAGCATCCATAAAAACTTTTTGAATAGTAGGATCAAGAGATGGGTTATCTATATCGTTATTATTATTATTTTCCTTAGTTGAAATAGATTCTTTTTCGCTTTCTATTTCAACAACAGGCTCTTTAATAGGTTCTTTAGGTTTTTCAGTCGACTCTTCATTTACTTCAGGTTCAGTAGATACCTCCTTAGGCTTCTCTAATTCATCAGACGGAGAAGAGGGGGTATCAGGTAGTGTTTCATCGCCTGTATCTGATGGCGTTTTAATATCTTGTTGAGTTGAATAGGAAGGGGATGTATTTTCTTTTATTTCCATAGTTTGAGCATCCTTATAATCTGACAGTTCTTGTTTGGCCACATCTAAGGCATCAATTAATAACTTTTTACTTAATTCGTCAGTATCCTTTTCAATGGCCTGATTGACGATACTAAATAATCGTTCTGATAAGTGTTTAACAGGTATTAATTTAATATAATGAGGCCTAATTTTAAGTATAGTAATTAAAATATCACGACGTAATACAATATCTCGTATGAATGAATAAGAGCTATTTAAAAGCGTTTTAAATCCTTCTGGTTTACGTTGTAATAACGTCAGTAATGATTCTTCATCAGCTTGACGTAAATAAGGGCTATCAAGCCATTTAGAAGGATCTAATTCTTGTAAATTTTTAATTACTTCAGGAGAACGTGGCCTCATATTAGTAAACCCGTGTCATAGTTTCTTCCATAGCACTATGACGTTCTATAGGCTCATCATTAGATGCTATTGGAATCATATCAATGATTCTAAGGAGACCAGAGTTGCGGCTAGGCGCTACTCGTAACATAAAGCATTTACCAATATTAGCTTTATCTTTAACTTCAAATGTGGAATTGTAATTTGGAGTAAACATATCGTATTTATTATTTTTTCTAAAACGATAAGAGAATATATCATTCGTAATAGTAGAGAATAAGCATACTAATTCAGGAGCATTAGAATTGGCGTTTTTTTGTAACATCATTGCTACTAATTTAACAGGATATTCACCACTAGATTTCATTACACGATTTAAAGAGGGAGCTTGTTTAAATAAATAACTATATTCATAGGGGAGTATAGGAATACCCGAGGAAACGGCTTCTATAGATTTACGTTCAATATAATCAACAAATTCATCACGGGATACAGTTTTTTCTATCCCATTAAAGAAAATTGTAAAGGTTTCATTATTAGGAACTTCTCGTAATAATGCAACACCAGTATCTTTTTGTAAAGCAATTCCATTAGCTACCATCGACATAGTAGTTTCAATAGTAGATAATCGACTATTAATATATTCTTCAAATTTAAAATACAGGTCAGATTCGACTTTACTATAACCATCTGTTTTTAATTTATTCTCTAAATATTCGTGAAAACGTTCTTGTACAAGTTGAGATTTTTTTTTAAATTCCAATTTTTCCATTGTAAAAATTTCTCCTAATTAAAATAACCATTGTAAAGGATAAGAAATACCAATAATAATAAAAGCAATGATTGTAATTAAAATACAAATAGCGGATATCGCATATTCTTTATTATCGCCCGTTTTAAATAGTGTTTTACCAAATCTAGAGTGAAGTGTTAAACCAGGAACAGTTCCTGTAACTGCATCTTCAGCAATATGAGCAATACAACCAAATATCCCACCAAGGATAGTCTTTAATAATAATAAGGATATTTCAGATAAAGGATTGATAACTAAGCCTAGTATGGCGAGAAATATAAAAGTAATCATATAAGGAATAAACCAGTGTGTCACTTGTCTATGATTGTAATAGGTTAGACTAGACCGTTCTTTATGAGCTTCTAGCCGATCAGGTAATGTACTCCCTGCATATGCTCCTAACACAAAAGGAATATTTTGTGTTAGGAGAAATGCAATAGAGGTAGTAATAATTCTATGATTAACCCACTTCATAGAATCACCTAACGAGAACGAGAACGACTTTTTCCGAAGCATGGTATTGTTACTATTACATCACCAATTTTTTTTGTATGCTTATGATTTTGCCTCTGTTTCATAGCCGTTGTAGTTACAATCGGAATAGGGTTATTGTTTCTTTTTTTTGACTGTTTTTTACATATCATCGTGTCAATTCAGCTCCTTCATTGGCTTTTTTTATAGTAAGACCAAACTGACGTCGATTATCTTTAGCAATAATCTTTTCAATTGTTGCATTATGCTGCATGGCTACAGGAATATCTTTAATAAGGTCATTATCACGTTCAATGGCCATTTGATATAAATCAGGGTCATTACGTAGCGTTTGTCCTAGATACTTAACATTATCTGGATCAGCATTAATAGCTTGTCTAGCTAAACGGTCATTATCACGAGCAGACATACCTGCATAACGGAAAGCATCTTCATCGTTAGAGATTGCTACCGATACAATTTTTTCGTTATTACGATATTTATCAGGCAAATACAATAATTCAGTACCATTAGAAGCGACTAATTTTAATGCTTCTTCTTCTGTAAGTTCTTTATATTCTTCTTTCTTTTGTTCACCTTTAAGCTCTTTTTCTTTTTCCCAGGCATCCATTGCCTGTTCAAAATCTTGAACAGCTTCTTGATCTTTAGTAAGAGATGCAGTTAGTGCTAAGGGTAATGTTGTACCTGCTTCTTTAAGGTAATCAGACCGTTCATAACTAAGCCATACCTCTTTAGGCTCAGTCGTATATGCAATACGATTTATATTTTCTCGTTCAAATTTTTTGAACGAGAAAGATGGATGTAAGGCCTCATGGCCTTCAACATATCCTTTAATCGCCTCTATGGTTTCTTTTGAACAGGTGATAGGCCATCTATGTTCAATCGCATTGACAATAGAAGCCGTTGCATCAAATACCTCTTCACGGTCAAAAGGTACTTCATTAATAGAACCTTTAAAATCTTGTTGTTTTTCAATTAATGAGGACATTTATATCTCCTATGCAATTATTTAAAAAGTAAATCAATAAAAATATTAATATATTTATTAATTAAGTATTTTGATTATTAGTCGCTTTATAATTTAGGTTTGCCTTTAGCATCTTCTTTTGTGCATTTACAATCAGGATAATTACTACATCCCCAAAAAGTACCTTTACTTCCTTTTCGTTGTTTTAAAAATCCTTTATGACAATCAGGACATTCATAAATAGCAGGTTTTCCATTCGCATCAGAGAAAATAGCTTTACATCCATTTTGAGCATAAGCACTACATCCCCAGAATGGGCCTTTGCTACCTTTTTTTAAAATAAGTACACCTTCATGACAGACAGGGCATTCAACACCTTCAATTTTTGGTGGTTGAGCAAAAATTGTTGTTTCTGCCTCTACCAATCCTTTAAGGAATGATTCATATTCAGACATTACTGCATTTAGAGAGGTAGTTCCTTTTTCTACATCCATTAAGGAAAGTTCCATTTTAGCCGTCATATCAGGTGCTGTAATAATACTAGGAATATTTTTAACTAACTCTTCACCTAATGCAGTAGGACGGAGAGATTTACCATCTAAAGAAAGAAATCCATTATCTATTAACCCTGCAATAATTGTTGAACGAGTAGCAGGAGTACCAATCCCTTTAATTTCTTTTAGTTTTTCCTTAAATTCAGGATCAGAAACAAAGCGATGAATATTGGACATGGCGGTTAGCAATGTACCTTCTGTAAATCGTTTAGGTGGTTTTGTTACACCTTCTTTATAATCAACATCAGATACAGGAACAGAATCGCCTGTAGTAGCGGTTACGGCCTTTTGGGCAACGGATACATCATTTGTATCTTCATCCTCTTTATTTGAGCCTATAAGGGCTTTAAAGCCCTTATCACGAATAAATACACTACGGCCACTAAAATCTTCGCTTGCAACAGAAAATACATACTTTGTTTCAGTAAATTCCATAGCAGGATACCATTGCAAAATATATCGTAAAGCAATTTCATCATATAAAAGTTGTTGATCGGTATCTAATCCAGACGGAGCTTCACGAGTAGGAATAATAGCATGATGGGCTGTAATTTTCTTATCATTGAAACATTTAGATTGTAACGACGTATTAGCATGACTAGAAAAATCACTAGGTAACGTAGAACCACGGGAAATAGCATCTAAAATATCATGTGCATCACTATATTGGCCCATAGGCAAATAGTTACAATCAGAACGAGGGTAAGACACATATTTCATTTCATATAATTTTTGAGTAATATCAAGTGTTTTCTTTGGCGACCATCCTGCTTTTTTATTCATGTATCCTTGTAAAGAATCCAGTGAATATGGAAGGGGAGGGGCCTCTTTTTTATCATTAACGGCCCATTCTTTAATGGTAGCCGTTCCTGCTGCTTTACAAGCGCTCATAAGGGCTTCTGCTTCTGATTGTTCTACAATATAACCTTCATGAACTAATTTTCCTTTAAATTGTTCATTATCTACAGAAATAGTCGCATGAATATCAAAGAATTTTTGTTCTTTAAAATTTATAATTTCATGTTCACGATTTACAACAAGAGCTAATGTAGGTGTTTGTACACGGCCTACATTTAATTTACCTTTACCGCCTAAATGTTGATAACGGAGCGTATATAAACGTGTACCAGACATTCCTAATAGCCAATCCATTTTAGAACGGCCTAGACCTGCTTCTGATAAGTTTTTAAATTGACTATTTTCTATAATCGAATCAAACGCACGTTTAAGAGAGGTATCATCGGTAGCATTAATAAGAATTCGTTTAACTGTTCCTTTATAATCGTAATATTCTAAGACTTCATCAACGAGTAGTTGACCTTCACGATCAGGGTCGCCTGCATGAATTACAACATCAGCCCACTGCAACATTTCTTTAATAGCTTTAACCTGTTCCTTAGCATCTGCACGTGGTTTTAAAATCCAATCTGACGGAATAATAGGTAAATCTGAAACAGTCCATCTATGATATTTAGGATCATATTCCTCAGGCTCAACCGTTGCAAATACATGGCCATAACACCAAGTAACTTTAGTATCACCTTTTTCAAACGCTGTTTTACATTTAGTAAATCCACCTAAATATTTAGCAATAGCAGTAGCTAAACTAGGCTTTTCTGCAATATAAAGTGTATTCATTTATATCCTCATTGGGTTTATATTCAAATAATTAATATATAAAACAATAAATATTTTTAATTATTACATAACAAATAATTTTAACAATAAAATGTTAACGTTCTAAGCCAGATTTTCCTTTAGGTTTAGAAATAGATAAGCCAACTTTAGGCTTTTGAGATAAATCCTTAGTTTGTGTTACATTCAACATTTCTTTAACAGGCTTTAATGCTTCTGCATATTTTTCAGGGTTAGAATGCGAATTATAAAGTGCCTGTAATTTTTCTGTATAAATTTTAGGATTAGTTTGAACAGAAGGGGAGGGTAGTTTATTGCGTTTTAGTCTATCTTCTAGTTCTTCAACCATAGCATGAACATCATCAGACAATCCTTCTAATTTAACACTAGTCCATTTTTCCATTGATTTTAAAACGTCAAGCATTGGCGTTTTAGAAATAGTGTCTAAATCACGACTTTCAAATGTATGAAATTCACCATTTTTATCAATAATATGGAAATTAATCCCTAATTTATCGTATACACCTAAACAACTACGTACATTAGATGGATTTTGTGAATCGAAGCCAGTTCCATCTGCAATTGTAATACTTCTATTCGCATTTACTAAATGAACAGTCATATCTTCTAAAACAATATCATTCATTAACTGAATGGCATAATCGCCTTTATATAAGTTAGGACTTTCAGGATCATGATCTAAAGCGTAAAAATGGCCACCATATTCTCTATAGGCATCATCTGGGCCAAGCATTTTTTCTGGCGTATCCTGCAATAGATAATCAAAGGATGTACCACCACCAATAACAATCATATTAGTATTATGGCATATTAATCCTTCTTTATGTCGTATGCTAATAGCAAAGTTTTTATCGAATTTCACTGTACTTTGCTCTTTTGAAGATGAAATAAGATTATCCTGGTTCATATCATTGGTAATAATTTGTCCATTAGGGCAATTAACAATAGAAGGTAATTTGCCTTCAGCAATCAATTGTTGCTCTTGTGCTATTAAACTTTCTAATATATGAGGGTCTAAATCATAATCTTTCACTAGATAATTATTAAAGTATTCAATACCACCAACTTCTTTTTTACCGTTTAAATTAGCACTTTTAATATAACTATCCCCTAAGTCGAATCGATCACCAAATTCAAAGTCTTTAACCTTGATAGTAAATGAACATTTAGCATATCCAAGTCCAGAGTAAAAATAATCTTGACGAGCTGCATCAGTTAAAAATTGTTGAGCCGCTTTTCCTTTTAAAATCAAATTATCAGAATAGTAATTACCAGTATCTGTGCCTAAGTCAGATAGTTTAGATGGCAGTACACCAATACGTGTATAACTTTTACCATCCTTATCAGTAACCATTCCTTCAGCCCAATCAAAATGAACTTCTAAATCATCTAAAGAGTATTGATTTAGAGAAGGGGATTGTTCTAATTGCTCTGTTTGTTCTTGTTCAAGAACGAGCATATTATTTTCAATATACGTAGCAGCTTGTTCTGCTTTTTTCAAGGCTTCAATAAGTTCTAATGGGCTATTATTAAATACTTGCTGGAACCCTTCGATATACGATGTAGAATTATCTTTTCCCATTCGTTCTGAATACGGTAGATTATATTTAGCGTTTAACATAGCTGCTGTAAATTCAGCAACAATTTCTTCTCTAGCATAATTTTCTAATTCTTCTAAAAAATTAGATGCTTCCATATATTGACGATTTAACCGATTAGGATGCTGTGTACTATGAGCAATTTCATGTATTGCCGTTGCATAGAGTTGATCCATTGATTTAAAATCATCTTTTGGTCGCAAATGAATCGTATCAGTGCTTTTTTGGTAATAATTATCCTCTAAACTATCATAATGAATAGGGGCTTCACTATGATTAAGAATAGATTCTAATTCTTTGATACGTTGTTCTTCTGTCATAGGTTGGCGTTCATAAGGTGGAATACCATTAATTTGTTCACCATTAAAAACAGTAAATGGTTTACCCATCCAACGCATCACTGGTGTACCATCTTCCTTAGTTCTAGTAATCTGGACGGGTTTACCATTTTCATCGAGAACTGGATTACCATCCTTATCAAGTTTATCCATTTTCACAGGAATGCGTTCCCAATATTCTAACGTTGTACCATGAGTACCTTTTTTTACAGAATACCCTAACTCTTTTGCTTGCTTAAAAGTTAACCAACGAGGATCTTTATACCCTTCCATACTAGCTGAAACGGCTAATATAAACCGATTCATCCCGTTATATGTTTTATCAGTTTTAAAATTGTATTGTTCAAATAAAGATGGATGGTTAGGGTTATTAAAGACATGAGGATTACCATTATTAATTTCCGTTAAGATGTAATCAATTACTTCTTGACGTTTCGCTTCAATTTTATCAATTCCAGATATAATTTGTTTACTCAACGCCATATTCTTCATCCTCCGCATCCATTTCAAAATCATCTGGTGAAATACCATCTAATAAACTTTCAGAAATGAATAACTTATCAGGTGAATTGACTAATTCTCCTGTATCCTCATTAATTAATTGAATTGTTTTTCTTTCTGGCATCATACTTCCTCCTAATATATTAATAATTAAAATAATAAAACAATTTATATTTTTATTGTTTTAACGTTTTAGTACCATCTTGTGTGGTAACAGATTGAATAGTAATAGAAACTAATACACGATTATTCTTAATTGCATCCGCTAATAATTCTTGTGCCTTATCAGTATAATTAACATCTTTATCATAAGAAATAGTAGTAGAGCCTTTTGTAATGTCAATTGGTAACTCTTTGATGATAGTTCCTGTATTTTTATCAGTAAAAGTTATAATTACTTTTGCAGAATTTACTTTAGGATCTAATGAGATTTGCGCATCTATTTTAAGTTTAGATTTTAACTTAAATAAATTTTCCTTTTCCTCTTTAGATAAATTAAATAGTTCTTTAGGAGTTAACTCTGGTTTAGGTAAATCTTGAATTGATACAGTTGGATTACTTATTCTAATTAACTTATTAAATAGAGTAGTTGTATTTCTGTTTTCTTCAGTTAAATTTTGCTTATAATCCACTAAACGGGTTTTAATTACCGTATCCGCTGCAATAAGTTGATCAAGCATCCATCTATGTTCTACTTTTTTTAGACGAATATGAATTACATATTTTACATCTTTTTTGTTTGTATCATGAACTGTTAAATCTAAGATAGGAGTATCTGATTTTTCTTTTGTTAAATGAATGGACTCAAATTCCAAATCATTAATACCAAGCATTTGAATTCCTTTAGTTATAATATTTTTTGCATCACCAGTATACATAATTTTGTGATTATCTTTAATATTACTAAGAATATTTTCTGCTACATCAGCTACCATTTGTTCACGATTGATACTATCTGATAAAGCATCAGCACCATTAGCCCAATCTTCAACTTTAACATTTAATAGAGAAGTCGTTTTAGCCGTTTCATCAATTAAGTTATACAGATTGACATATTTATATACGGTATCTCTATCGCCATTTTGAATGGCCGTATTTAACTGTTCAATCATGTATTCAGGGCTTTGCTTAATAACGTGATTATCATAATAATTGTATAGTCCGATAGCTACAACTAAGCCAATAGTAATAGCAGCTATTTTCCGTCCATGTTTATTCCAAATAGGACGGACTTTTTTTCCTAATTGTTCTAAATTCATTGTGGCCTCCAAGGGCTTATATTCATTACCTATATTATATTAATAGTTAAAAATATTATCACATTAAT
>ERZ773069.1810-NODE-1810-length-11760-cov-4.839727_pt1 | contig 11760 bp, 9 predicted proteins | sample MGYA00580619_ERZ773069 | MGnify/ENA primary metagenome ERZ773069 (study PRJEB29015, sample SAMEA2738007) | human oral metagenome | biome: human oral; feature: human-associated habitat; material: dental | place: China | collected 2108 ...
AGGAGCCGGTCAGGGCGCGCTCGCGGTCCACCTGGAGGGGGTACTCGGCGGAGGGGGAGACGTGGTCGCGCAGCGGCAGGCGCTCCAGGGCGGCCTTGACCGAGTCCGACAGGCCCGCAGCCAGGCGGTCGTCCACGGGGTTGGAGGGGTCACGCATGATCCACACGGCGTCGTTGAGGGCCTTGACGCCCTCCTGGTCGCGCCCCTCGACGGCCGCGGTGACGCGGGCCTCGAAACGCTGGGCCTGGGGCGTGCCGCCGGGGTTGTGCCAGTCGGCCTCGTAGAGGTTGTGGACCACGTTGCCGGAGCCCATGACGAGGTAGCCCTCGTCGCGGAGGTGGGCAAGACCCTGGCCCAGCCGGTAGGCGTAGCGGGCGTCCTCGTCGCCGTTGACGGAGATCTGGACGACGGGGATCTTTGCCCCCGGGAACATGTGGACGAGGGGCGCCCAGGTCCCGTGGTCGATGCCCCAGTTGTCGCTCGCCGCGACCTCGATGCCCTTGGTGGCAAGGACGGCGTCGGTGAGCGCGCGATGGCCCGAGGGCTCGTACTTGAGGGCATAGAGCTCGTCAGGGAAGCCGTACATGTCATAGGTCTGGCGGGGCCTCTCGGCGCTTTGGACCCAGCTTCCATGCGTGTACCAGTGCGCGGACGCCATGAGGATGGCCCTGGGCGTGCCAAACTCCTCGACCACCCTCCGGCCCAGCTGTGACATGCCCTCCGTGAGCTCGTCGTGACGCAGGGCGATCATGGGGTCGCCGTGGCCCACGAAGATGGCGGGCATCCTTCCGCGTCCGGTATACGCAGCGGGTTCGGTCGTGGCCGCGTTGGGCGTGGCCTCCGCCGCACCGTTGGGCGTGGCCTCGTTTCGTGCTGTCATGATTCCTCCCTCTGCCCGCGACCGTCGTCACGGGCCACCTTGCTCAGAAGCAGCCAGAGCTGGCGCTTCTCGCCTTCGTCCAATGCAGAGAACCGCCTGCCGATGGCCCCCATCACCCGTGGGTAGGTCGCGCGCACGAGGGTGCGGCCCGCCTCGGTGAGGCTCACCATGTGCACGCGTGCGTCCGTGTCGGAACGGCCCAGGCTCACCAGTCCGTCGCGCTCGAGGTTGCGTGCCACGAGGGGCACGTTGCCCTGGGTGCCGAAGATGGCCGCCTGGATCCCGCCCATGGAGAGGGGACCGTGCGCGTCCAGCGCCTCGAGTACCTCGAACTGGGTGAGTGTGAGGCCGGAGGGACGGACCTCCGCCGCGCTCTCGCGGAAGATGCGGTTGCGGGCCCTGCTCAGGGCAGCGAAGAGGTAGTCGTCGGCGCTTGGCATGGATGGTCACGCTCCCTTCGGACTGGCCGGATTCCGTTGGCTGGTGTCCTTCTCTTGTCGACCGGTGTTCTTCTCTTGTCGACTGGTGTCCTTCTCCCCCGAACGCGGCAATTTATACCTAACTAGTTGTTTCAAGGGAGAATTGCCGCCCTTCTCCCCGTTCTCTATGCAACTTCCTGACTCTGACTCGCCTCTCCCCCGTTCTCTATGCAACTCTCTGACTTCGTCGAGGCGTCAACTGGCCTTTTGTTAGGGCAATTTCAGAGAAAGGCATAGAGAACGGAGCTGGATACGGGAGCAGGAACTGGGAGCAGGAGCTGGGGGGGCGGGGTTGGACGGGATGACGGTGAGCGGCATGGAGCTGAGGGATGGAGTGGAGCTGGGGAGCGCGTCGAGAAGAGCGGCGCCGGGGTCGAGCGAGTGGTCAGCCCAGATGCCAGGTGTGGTCGGCGGGGAGGCTGTGGCCCAGCACGAGCTCGACGTTCCTGCTGTCGCTCCTCTGGTAGTGCGCCTCCGCCTCCTCGGGCGTAGAGCCGCCGGCCACCTTGCGCGCGACGAGCCGCCGGTGTAGGACCTCAGAGTCCTCCCGCAGCATGACGGAGACGTCGCAGAGCTCGCGCAGCCCCCTCCAGCCAGGCTCGTCCAGGAGCAGGTAGTTGCCCTCGACCAGCACGACGTCGCTCTCCACCAAAGGTCCGTCTGCGCTGACGTCGTGGGTCCTGCGGCTGTAGCTGGGCCAGCGCAGGGCCTCACCCGCACGTAGGCGTGCGAGCGCTGCGGCGAGCACCTCGACGTCGAAGGTCTGGGGCGCGCCCTTTACGCTCCTCAGGGACGGGGCGGCGGGGTCGTCACCCACATGGCGCGCGTCCAGCCAGACGTTGGGCCGGTGGAAGCCGTCCATTCCCAGCGCCTGCAGGGGAGCCAGTCCCTCTCTCCCGGAAGAAAGCTCCTGGAGGAAGCTCGCGAGCGTGGACTTGCCCGCGCCGGGAGGCGCTGCCAGGAAGGCCACGACCCGCTTGCCGCCTGCCCGCGCCTCGTCGCGAAGCGAGGTCAGCTCGCACAGGAAGGGCAGGAAGAGACCCTCCACGTCCTCGCGCGCATAACTCGCGAGGACCTCCTGGTCGTTTATGAGGAGGGGCAGCTCGACCCGAGGACCGCCCTTCCCCCCTTGTGACTCTGGCGAGAGCAACGACATCCCCTACAGGTCGTCGACCAGGGCCGTGGACTTGGCGTAGGCCGTGGAGCGGGCCTCGAAGAAGTCCGTCTTCACCATGTTGGCGTTGGAGTACTGCCTGACCCAGGCCATGTCCTCCGGCTCGTGGCGCGCATCCTCGAAGAGGTAGCCGTAGCCCAGGGCGTTCCAGCGGAGGTTGCCCAGGTAGCGCACGTAGCCTTCCACCATGTCGCCCGTGAGGCCAGGAATCTGGTCGCCGATGACATAGCGGCCCCAGGCGACCTCCTGGCGCGCGCCCTCCTCGAGCATGGCGCGCAGCTCCGCGACCATCCGCTCGTCGAAGAGCTGCGGCTCCTCCTTCTGGAGCTCGCCGATGATGTTGCGGAAGAGCCAGAGATGGGTGTTCTCGTCGCGGTTGATGTAGCGGATCTCCTGGGCGCTGCCGGGCATCTTGCCGTTGCGAGCCAGGTTGTAGAAGAACATGAAGCCCGAGTAGAAGTACACGCCCTCGAGGATGTAGTTGGCCATGACCACGTGCAGGAAGGCACGCGCGTCCTGGTGCTCGACGAACTCGTTGTAGTTGTCGCCGATGAAGGTGTTGCGCCTCAGAAGGTGCTCGTCGTCGCGCCACTGGTAGAGGATTTGGTTGCGCTTCTCGGGCGAGCAGATCGTGTCGAGCATGTAGGAGTAGCTCTGGGAGTGCACGCACTCCTGGAAGGTCTGGATGCCCAGGCAGAGGTTGACCTCGTTTGCCGTGACGTACGCGCTCACGTTGGGGAGGTTGGCGCTCTGGAGGGAGTCCAGGAACACCAGGAAGCTCAGTATCTTGTCGTAGGCGCTGCGCTCTGCCTCGCTGAGGCGCGGGTAGTCCTTCACGTCCTGGGCCAGGTTGATCTCCTCCGGGACCCAGAAGTTGTTCATGGCCTGGCGGTACCAGTCGCTCACCCAGCCGTAGCGCATGTTGTTGAAGTCGTTGAGGTTGGTGGTGTTGCCGCCGATCATGCGGCGGTCGCGGACCTCGATGTCCCCCTGGGGATTGAAGAGCACCTTGCGCACGAGGGCGCTGGACTTCTCTATGGCCATGGCCTGCCTTTCTGTTTGGCGTGATGAAGCGATGCTGGCGTAGCGAAGCGGCACGGCAAGAATATACGCTCCGGGCGACCCGTGAGTCTGACGGGGCGCGCCCACTACGACGAGCAGCTCTCGCACTCCTCCACCTCGAGGGACTTGGAGCGCACGTAGTAGACGGTCTTGACGCCGCGCTCCCAGGCCTCGACGTAGAGGGCGAGCACCTGCCTCATGGTGAACTCGTTGGTGATGTAGAGGTTCATGGACTGCGCCTGGTCGATGTGGCGCTGCCTCACGCCCGCCGCGCGCACCGACCAGCTCTGGTCGATGAGGTGGGCGGGCTTGTAGTACCAGTAGGTGCCCACGCTGAGCTCGGGGGCGATGCGCGGCAGCATCATGCCCTTCTTCTCCTCGAGGAAGAAGCGCCTCATGATGGGGTCGAGGCCCGCCGTGGTTCCCGAGAGGATCGAGGTCGAGCTGGTGGGGGCGACGGCCAGGAGGTAGGCGTTGCGCATGCCCTGCCCGGCCACGCGGGCGCGCAGCACGTCCCACTCGCCTCCGACGTAGCCGCGCTTGTCGAAGTAGGCGCCGGTCTGCCAGTCGGAGCCCTCGAAGAGCTCGTAGGCGCCCTTCTCCGCGGCGAGGTCGCTCGAGGCCTCGATGGCGTGGCGGTTGATGCGCTCGAAGACGTCGTCCACGAACTCCAGGTGCTCCTCGCTCTCCCACTTGATGTGGCGTTTCGCCAGCATGTGATGGTATCCGCTCACGCCCAGGCCGATGGAGCGGTAGCGGTGGTTGGTGATCCGCGCATAGGGCAACGCGTAGAAGTTGAGGTCGATCACGTTGTCGAGCGCGCGCACCACGGAGCGCACGGTCTGCCTGAGCTCGGCGTCGTCCTCCACATCGATGCGGCCGAGCGAGAGGGACGCGAGGTTGCAGACCACGAAGTCCCCCGGGCGCGTGGTGCTCACCACCACGGTGTCTCCGTCCGAGGCGACGACCTCACGCGTGACGGACTCCATGGCGGAGGTGTTCTGGGCGATCTCGCAGCAGAGGTTGGAGCAGTAGATCATGCCCGCGTGCGGGTTGGGGTTGGCCCGGTTCACCGTGTCGCGCATGAAGGCGAAGGGCGTGCCCGTCTCCACCGCGGAGCGCAGGATCAGGCGCACGACCTCGCGGATGGGCATGCTGCGCTTGGGGATGCGGGGGTCCGCCACGCAGTCGAGGTAGCGCCTCTCCCACTCGTCGCCGAAGTAGTCCTCGATGGCATAGCCCTTGACGGTCAGGACGTCATGCGGGTCCATGAGGTGCCACTCCTGCGACATGTCCTCCTTGGCCATCCTCCAGAAGAGGTCGGGATAGCAGACCGCAGGGAAGACGTCGTGGGCCTTCATGCGTTCGTCGCCGTTGTTGGTGCGCAGCTGCAGGAACTCCGGCAGGTCGCGGTGCCAGGCATCGAGGTAGACCGCGACGGCGCCCGAGCGCACGCCCAGCTGGTCCACCGCCACGGCGGTGTCGTTGATCACGCGGATCCAGCGTACGACGCCGCCCGCGGCGCCCTTGTAGCCGCGGATCGAGCCGCCCGCCGCGCGCACTTTGCCCAGGTACATGCCCATGCCGCCACCGTACTTCGAGACCTGCGCGAAGTTGTCGACCGAGCGGTAGATGCCTTCGAGGGAGTCTGGCACCGTGTCGATGAAGCAGCTCGAGAGCTGGTGCTGGGGCCTGCGCGCGTTGGAGAGCGTGGGCGTGGCCATGGTCACCTTGAGCTGGCTCAGCATGTCATAGAAGCGGGCGACCCACCCAAGCCGGACGCCGGGGTCCTCGCGCAGGGCCAGGTGTAGGGCGATGCCCAGGAACATCTCCTGCGGGGTCTCCAGCGCCTCCCCCTCGAAGGAGCGGATGACGTAGCGGCGCAGGACCAGGTCCATGCCCGCGTAGTCGAAGAGGTCGTCACGGGAGTCGTCGACGAGCGCCTGGGCCGCGTCTATCTCTGCCCTGGTATAGCCCTCGAGGATGTATTCGCCATAGAGCCCGAGGTCGGTGAGAAGGCGCAGCTTGTCATAGAAGGAGCTCACGGAGCGACCCGCCATGAGGGCCGCGACCCTGCGGTGGTGTCCGTAGGCGAGAATGCGTGCGGCGACGTAGCTCCACTTGGGGGTGTCCTTGCTGGTGAGCTCCACCGCGGCACGCACCAGGGCGTCAAGGCGACCGTCGGCATCGAGCTCGTCGGTGAGAAAGCCGCGGAAGCGGCCGAGGAGCGACGCCGTGGCGTACTCCTCGTCCAGGAAGTCGTGCTGGATGCGGGCGATCACGGGCGAGAGGCCCTCGTCACCCACGAGCCGCACGATCTCCCGGCGCTGCTGGCGAAGCTCGCTGCGGCGGGAGCGGTACAGGATGTAGGCCTTGGCCTGCGCGAAGTGCCCCTCGCGCATGAGCGCCTCCTCGACGAGGTCCTGGACCTGCTCGACCGTGGTGGCGCCCTCCTCGGCCATGCGGGCTTCGACCGCGGTGACGAGGGCCTCGAGCTCGTCCCCGGCGAGCTGGGCCGACGTGGCGGCGAAGGCCTTCTGGATGGCGCGGCCGACCTTGGAGGGGTCGTATTCCTCCGTCGAGCCGTTTCTCTTGACTATCTGCATCGTTGCTCCCGTTGTTGCGGCGCAGATGGGGCGTGCGCGATTAATTGACCCAGTGACAATAGCATATCTTGGCCCCAGGACATGCGAACGCATGCAACATCTCGTTGCTGATTTTGTGCCACGCACAATATGTTGGTGAAAACAGCAATTCAAAGAGCAGCTAGGGGCCTGCCAGGACGGACGCGCCGCGATATGGGAGGCTAGTTCGGGTCGCGCGTTGGTGCGCGTCCGCACGGCCCGTTGCGGCAGCCTCTCGCGCAAATGGCATGTGGCTTGCGCGGGAAAGGCGCATAGCACCAGGTCGTTGGGAATTGGCGCGCAGACCACGAGCAGCTTGTGCGTGACATATGCGATGCACGACCCCCGCCCCATGCCATGCGGAGTCGTACACAATCGGCATATCCACACAACTGAAAAATACGTGTGGCTCTTACGCACAAAAGCGCAGGTCAAGGGCATTCGACCATGCCGCTGCTAGAATGTTCAGCCTAAGCCTATCGAAAGGACATCGCCATGAAGCATGCCCCCGGCACAAGCGTCGCGCTTGCGGCGGCATCCGCCTGCCTCGCGCTCGCAATCGGGATGGCAGCGGCCTCCCCCGCCCTCGCGCAGAACTCCGGCACCTCCATCGACATGCAGCGCCTCTACAACCCCAACTCGGGCGAGCACTTCTACACCGCAGACACCTCCGAGGCCAGCGGGCTCGTCAGCCTGGGATGGCGCCACGAGGGCTCCGGCTGGGTGGCGCCCCAGAAGTCTTCGACGCCGGTCTATCGCCTCTACAACCCCAACGCGGGCGACCATCACTACACGACAAGCGTCGAGGAGAGGGACGTCCTGGTCGAGAAGGGCTGGAACTACGAGGGAGTGGGCTGGTACTCCAGCGACAACAAGTCCGTCGCCGTCCTGCGCCAGTACAACCCCAACGCAAAGGCGGGCGCACACAACTTCACGACCAGCAGCGCCGAGAACGACAACCTGGTCAATGCCGGCTGGAACGCCGAGGGCGTGGCTTGGTACGCCGTAGCCGAGGGGAAGCCCGCCGTCGACGGGGCCATCATGGGGGTGAGCACCACGACGCCTGCGGGAATGGCTGCGTATTACCGCGCCATGGGCAAGAAGAACGGCTTTAGCTACCCCTCAGAGGTTGAGTCAAAGGGTGGAGCAGCCACCATCGAGACCTTCGCCCAAATCGTCTATGAGGAGGCGAACGCCGAGGGCATTCGTGCCGAAGTGGTCTTCTGTCAAGCCATGCACGAGACTGGCTGGCTCCAATATGGCGGTGACGTCAGCCCCGACCAGTTCAACTATGCGGGGTTAGGTGCCACGGGCAATGGCGAACCAGGCAATCGTTTCCGTGATGTTCGAACTGGCGTCAGAGCCCAGGTACAGCACCTCAAGGCCTATGCCTCCAATGCGCCTTTGATAAATGAATGCGTAGACAAACGCTTCAAATACGTGAAGCCTCGCGGCGTCGCGCCAACAGTCAACGACCTCACCGGAAAGTGGGCAGTTCCTGGAGTAAAGGACGGGGTAACCTACGGCGGACAAATCGCCTCGCTCATGAGCGAGCTCGCCAACTACAAGGCTTAGCGGCTCGACGCCAGGACTGCCGGCGCCGACGACGAAACGGATGGTTAGATGGAACTGAGCAAGAAGAGAAGAAGGGCCCTCCTCGCCCTGGCACTCACGGCCGTGCTGGGCATGGGCGTGACGCCCGCCTGGGCGGGCGAGCCCACGGAGGGACAGAACGTGGTAGCTGGGAAGACCACGGCCGAGCAGGCGGAGACGTCCGCGCCCATGCTGGATGCGGAGGACGCGGGTGAGGCTGCGGCTCCGCAGGAGCTTGCGCTTCCCGCCCAGGAGGCGCCTCTCCCCGAGGAAGCCAAGTCGCCCGCCCCTGCCGACGAGAACGAGGCACAGGCAACGGACGCCGAGGTAGGCTCCGCGCCCGCAGGCGACGGAGCAAAGACCGACCAGCAGGAGGCGACCAAAGCGGAGCCCGCCACCAAGGCCGCCGAGCAGACACCCGCCTCCGGCGATGGTGCTGATGACGACAGTGGCTCGACCATGACCGAGCTCGAGGAGCTCTCCAAGACCACGGACGTGGACGAGCTCGTGGCGAGCAAGGCGCAGGTCGTGCACGACGAGGCGCCCCTGCAGCTTCGCAAGCTCGCCAAGACCGCATCCGTCAAGTCGATCGAGATGATGCGCCTCTACAACCCCAACTCGGGCGAGCACTTCTACACCAGCAACGCGGAGGAGGTAGCAAACCTGCGCTCCCTGGGATGGAGGCTCGAATCCGTCGGCTGGGTCGCGCCAGAGACCTCAAACGTCCCGGTCTATCGCCTCTACAACCCCAACGCGGGCGACCACCACTACACCACCAGCGCCGAAGAGCGCGACGACCTCGTCAGGCTGGGATGGAACGACGAGGGCATAGGCTGGTACTCGGACTCCGGCGAGACCGTCGCGCTGCTGCGCCAGTACAACCCCAACGCCAAGGCGGGCGCTCACAACTTCACGACCAGCAAGGAAGAGAACGACAGCCTGGTCAGGCTGGGCTGGCACGCCGAGGGCATCGGCTGGTACGCACTGGCGGCCGGCTACGCCATCGACCCCAAGGAGACGAGCTACATCTATCTGGATGCCGGGCACGGTTGGAGTAGCGGAGCTTGGGACTCTGGCGCCGTCGGCAACGGCTACCAGGAGGCGGAGCTCACGGCCGACCTCACGGCTCGCATGGCCAAGTACGCACGCGAGGTCTATGGCTTGAACGTCTTCGAGAGCACCAGCGAGGGCACGAGCCGCCCCGACTACAGAGGCCGACAGGCAGACGCCAAGAGTCGCGGCTGCACCTCCCTGGTCTCCATCCACTTCAACGCCAGCGATGGATCAGGCGCCTCTGGCTACGAGAGCTACCGCCACGAGAGCGTGCCCAACCCGCGTTCCGCCCGACTCCAGTCCATCATGCACGCGCAGCTCGCCTCCACGGGCCTGCGCAATAGGGGCATGAAGAGTGCAAAATACGCTGTGGTGAGCGGCCGCGACGGCGGCCTTCCCGCGACCCTGCTCGAGATCTGCTTCATCGACAACCCCTACGATATTCGCCAGTACATGGCAAACCGCGACAAGGTTGCCCGCGCCCTCGCCAGGGGCCTCTACGAGGCCGCGCAGGCCGGCTTCTGATCGACCAGCCCAGACCAAACGCCCAAGGAGGACACGGATGAGAAGGTACGTGCTCGCGCCCCGCGCCGCCAGCATCGCCCTGGCGGGACTGTTGGCCCTGAGCCCCCTGACACTCGCAGGCTGCGACCAGCAGCAGCCTACGACGCCCGCCGAAAGTGACGCCCAGCAGACGGAATCCAAGGACCCCAAAGCGACGGACGGGAAAGGCGGCTCGGCTGCCAGCGACGAGGGCAAGGACGCCCAGGCCACCGTCACGGCAGACATGGGCAAGGGAGACACGCTCGTGTCTCTCACCAACTCCCTCGGCTTCGACATCAGCTCCATCGCCGTCAAGGACGCCGCCGCCCAGGACTTCGATGCGACGAACAGCTTCGACGGGGTCGAGCTCGCGGACGGCGGCACCAAGACCCTCGCCTACGCCTCGGTCCAGGGAGCCAGCGGCTACGATCTCAGGCTCGGCGTCGGCCCCGACAGCTACTTCCTCGTCAGGGACGTTGACCTTGCAAACGCCAAGGACGTGAGGCTCCTCATGGACGAGGGCGTGGCCTACGTGAGCTACACCGACGCCACGACCGGCGAGGAGAGGAACAACCACGACGAGGTCGTCGCCGCCGCGATGGACCCCGACCTCCCGACCTACGACAAGGAGACCCAGAGGGACTAGCCCCCCTAGCGCTCGCGCGCAAACCAAGGGAGGCCTGCGCACGATTCCGCGAAAGGCCTGCTCGCGTCGAGGGGCCGCGCAAAACAGGAATGGGCTGCGCGGCCCCTCCTGCTACCGTCCGCCCGTTTGGGGCCCCAGCTCGGACCCCAGCCTTCCCCTCGGCTAGTACACTTGCAGCTCGAGTCCGTATTTCCCGACCGCCCCGGAGGTCACATGAGCGCAAACCTCAGCAAGATCAAGTACGTCGCCATCGCCGCCATCGCACTGGGCGCCATGGGTCTCTTCCTGGCCGTCCTCTCGCTCACCCAGACGCCGCTGCTCGCGGCCCGATGGGCGTTTGCGGTGGGGTCCGCCAGCTCCATCGTGCTGGGCATCCACTGCCTTACGATGCTGGGTGGCGTCGCCGTGGGGCAGCGCGTGCGCGATGCGGCCTCCATCTCGCTGCTTGTGAGCCTCTTCTGCTCCTTCGTCGTGGTGGTCCCGCCCCAGAAGGCGCCGCGCCTCCCCCTGCACCTGCTGCTCATCATGCTCGTCATGACGGCAGCGCTCGTGCTCTATTCCACCGGCCGCGACACCGCGGCGCTCGAGCGCATCGGCAGCAGGAAGAAGAAGGCAAAATAGCAGTAGATTAGTCGCAATTCGAGGCATAGCGCCCACTCCGGAGGGGTAGCCTGTAGCGAGGTCCATCGGGCCCCGCTCGTCTTGCACGCGCCATCCGTCAGGAGCACTCACATGCCAGAGGTAGCACAGGGGCTCGCCATCCCCTTCGCCGGAACAACGCTGGGCGCCGCCATGGTCTTCTTCGCCCGCAGGCAGATGGGACGGGAGGTGCAGAGGGCGCTCACCGGCTTCGCCGCCGGCGTCATGGTGGCGGCCTCCATCTGGAGCCTCATCATCCCCGCCATCGACGACTCCGCCAGCCTGGGCAGCTTCGCCTTCATGCCCGCCCTCGTGGGCTTCTGGGCGGGGACCCTCTTCCTGCTGCTGCTCGACAGCATCCTCCCCCACCTGCACCTTGGAGCGAAGGACGACGAGCCGGAGGGCATCAGGACCCGCCTGCAGCGCACCACCCTCATGGTGCTCGCCGTCACCATCCACAACATCCCCGAGGGCATGGCCGTCGGCGTCGTGTACGCGGGCTGGCTCACCGGCAACTCCGGCATAACGCTCGCCGGCGCGCTCGCGCTCTCGCTGGGCATCGCCATCCAGAACTTCCCCGAGGGCGCCATCATCTCGCTGCCGCTGCGCGCCGAGGGCGCCAGCAAGGGCCGCGCCTTCCTGGGAGGATTCCTCTCGGGCGTGGTCGAGCCCATCGGCGCCGTCCTCACCATCATGGCCGCGCGCCAGGTCGTGCCCCTCCTCCCCTACCTCCTGAGCTTCGCTGCGGGAGCCATGATGTACGTCGTGGTGGAGGAACTCATCCCCGAGATGAGCGAGGGGGAGCACTCCAACGTGGGCGTGCTCATGTTCGCCCTCGGCTTCACCGTCATGATGACCCTGGACGTGGCCCTGGGCTAGGAAAGGGGCATCGTCGGGCGAGAGGGACGTCCCACCTCGACCGAGGGGCGTCATCCCACAGAACTGCCCCCGTGGCCCTAAGGCTACGGGGGCAGTCGCATGCCCGGGGCTTGGCGGGCGGTACGCGGTCCCTGGCCCTACGCCTCAAGGAGCATATCGCGCGTGATGCCCGCGTTGTTGACGAGAAT
>ERZ773069.1815-NODE-1815-length-11750-cov-11.799316_pt1 | contig 11750 bp, 8 predicted proteins | sample MGYA00580619_ERZ773069 | MGnify/ENA primary metagenome ERZ773069 (study PRJEB29015, sample SAMEA2738007) | human oral metagenome | biome: human oral; feature: human-associated habitat; material: dental | place: China | collected 2108 ...
ATCAATCACCGACCACGAAAATGTTTAGGTTACAGAACTTCTTGTGAAGCTCTAGTGGATGAGTTAGAGTAAATGTTGCACTTATTCTTGCAATTTATCTTTTAAAAAGATTTTTCATATGTGAATTTTCACGGTGGTCTCACTTTCACTAATATTATTATGAAATGATTTGGCTTGAGCATCTGCTACCTCCTTTTTTGTGAAACAAAAAAGACAGTTCACCACTGCCTTTCTTTATTTTTTATCTTCACTATTATTATGCCATTTTTCTGTAAAAATAAAGATAGAATTTTACAAAAAAGGTACTGACTCCAAAAGTTTAATTTTATCGCCTAGTTTTTGGGCTACAATTCATAATCTGATGTAATTTTTACAATATTTTTTTATCTATCAAGAATAACTTTATATCTCTTCTGTATCCTCAGAACCACACCAACGACATTTTTGAAAATTATCTGTTTCATCAACATCATAGCTATAGTATCCTAAGCAATCATTACAGTAACGATCAATTTCCATATTATTACCCTCCATCTGTACTTTAAGATCCATATTTAACTAATATCATTTATCGAATAAATAACATCTTTACGTTCAACAACAATATTACATGCTACTCCCTCTTTCTTTAGTTTATCCAATAATTTTTGATTTGGATTTATAGCCGTAGGATGCCCAGTCATTTGAAGCATTGTAAAGTCACCTGTTGTATCTCCATAAGAATAAGAATTCTCTAAATCAAAAGGTAACCCTTCTAAAATTTTCTTTTTAGACTCTGAATCCCACATAGGAACTACTTCACCACTATACTTATTTCCATCATTTAAGTATTGGGAGGCAAACCATAAATCAGCACCCAATTTCTCCGCCATTTTTTCTACTAGAAAATCGGGAGAACCAGAAATAAAAATAATTTTATGTCCTTGTTTTTTATGCCATTTAATGCGATCGCGAGTAAAACGATAGAGTTTTTTACTTTCTTTTTCAATCACTTTTTTGGCTACAAACTCAACATCAAGAATTTCTTTATTTGAGATATATTTTGTATACAGTTTAGATGCTGTATACAGATAATCATCATAATCTAGTTCTCGGTTTTGCCAAGCATTTTTATGAGGTTTCAATTCCATCTCTACTGAAATTGGAAAAACATCATAAGCAATACACTTCTCCATATGATGAAGAAGAAGGGAGTCTCTAAAAATAGTTCCATCGATATCAAAAATTGCAGCAATTTCTTGATTCATTTATTCTCCTAAATTTCTAAAAATCATATAAATTTTAATTATTTGATTGTACTTTTACATTTTCTTTCAACAATTGGAAATCTACAAATTCACCCAAACGGCAATAATCACAATCATTCTTACCACAACCAGCAGTAAAATCAGCTACATTCACTTTATCCCAGAATTCTTGAATTTGAGCGAAAACTAAATCTAGATCTTGTTTTGTAATTTTTACAGTATGGGTTGAGTAGCCTTTCTTTGCGCTATCATCATCTAGAAAAATATACTGAGTTTCAATTTTCTTACCTGTAGTATCTATTTCTGAAGAATTTTCTAATAAAAGATTATAGAATACTGCTTGACGCCAATAATCATGTCCACCTGCTAGCTCTTCAACACCTCTCTGAGCAGAACCCGTCTTATAATCTACTACTCGAATAAGATCATTGTCAAATTCTAACTTATCTATAATCCCATTGATTAAGTATTTATCCCCCAATTTAACACGAAGTTCTTTTTCTAAGTAAACATGTTCCCCTTTTAAACTGCTCGGAATATAATGTTCAAAAAGATTGGTCAGCAAGCGATGACCATATTCTTTTAATTCTTCTATGGACATTGTATCGATGATTTCCTCTTGATGAAGGCTCAATGAATTATCGTAATATTTAATTGCTTCCTCTAATTGTAAATCTTCTTTATAAATTCGTTCCATAGTTTCATGAATTACAGTACCAAACACGGGACCAGTTGGGGCATGTTTAGCTGTTACTTTTGCAGATTTTTCTTTGGATCCCACTGATAATCCAGCTGGTTGAGATAACTGTAAAATATCATCAAAATAGATACTCTTCGGACAGTCTAAGAAATGATTTAACTTGCTAACACTTAGACTCTTATAGTTGGATCGGACTTGTTGATAGGTCGCAACCTCTAAGGCTTCGGTATTATCAAATTTAGGAGCTACGTTAGCTAATGCTTTGAGGCAGTAGTCGCAAGCAAAATTCTCTCCATCTTTTTTCACCAATCCACAGCCACAATTGAAATCGCCTTGTTTTAACCTCATAACAGCATCTTTAATTTGACTGAGTACTATATCTACTTCCTCTTGAGTGATTCGTATATCAATAGTTTCAGAGAAGCCATCCTCATTAGTTGAATCCTCAACAAAAACATATTTAACTAGTATTTCTTTGTCAGAAATATCGATACCAGCATTTGAAACGAGGATATAATAGAATACAGCCTGGCGCCAGTAATCTCCACCGAGAGGTTCTTTTTCACTCGGTGGCACTAATTTATCTATAGCATTTTTGGCTTTTCCTGTTTTGTAGTCAATTAATCGTATAACACCTTCTTCGCACTCAATTTTATCAATTTTTCCATTTAACTCAATATCAGATACTTCTGATAGATCAACTTTGGTGTTCAAAATATCACCTAGCTTAATTCCTTTGATATGCTGCTCAACTGCAATTATGCCATCTTTGAGGTAGCCATCTTTCTTGTAGAGATTTTTAATAATATTTCTTCCTCTAGCATAGGCATCCTTCTTTATTCTATCTGAAGATAATTGATAAGATTTTTCTTCAAAGATTGTCTCAAATAATTGTAAAGCTTCTTCTAAAGGAAGAACTGTTTTAATTGTTAGTTCTGAACTTTGCGAATCATCTATAGAAATATATATATTTTCTAATACTTCGTGAATGATGCTACCAAATACCATAGCTTCGTTTGTCTCAGATGGTAATTTTAATCCTTTATTGAAATAAAAACTCAAAGGACATTTAAGAAAAGCATTTAATGTACTAACACTTAAACTTAATTCACCTAGAATTTCATTCAGAACATCTTCAGAAAATTTGGGGATTATTACTTTCTCTACAGGCTGACAATCCTCAAAAGATTCTGTTACTTCTACCTCATCAATAAAATCCTCAAATTCATTAATAAAGTGAGTTTTAGCAGAATCATCAGAATAGGAGAGATGGAGAACCTTCTTTGCCCGAGTCATTGTAACATAAAATAGGCGACGATTCTCCTCTTCTTTTAGTTGAGATTCATTCTCAACTTTTCCATTTAAAACTGGTGGATAAGAGAATCTACCTAAATTATTTTCACCTCCTGGCCATTTTCTACTTTTATTTCCATCATTACATTTCATCATAAATACATGTTCAAACTCTAGACCCTTAGAACCATGGGCTGTCATTAATTGAACACAGTTACTTGGAGAACCCGAAATTTCTTCAATTGGTAGACTAATCTTCATTTCTTGTAAGGACGATAATTGATTCAAAAATCCTTTTACAGTCAATTTAGGGTGGAGGAGACATTCTGTTGACATTAACTTATAAAGCTCATTTAGAACTGAAACCAAATGATATTTTTCTTTTGATTTCATAATATATTCATCAATTCCTAGAGTTTTTAATATATCACCTAGGACATACATAGGAGATAAGTAATTCTCTGATCTACTAACTTTCTTTCGAATCGTTTCTAATTTTTTATCAATTTCTGCTATGGAAGGAATAGTAATTTTTTCATCCTTCTTGAGATTCCGTATTTTTTCGATTTCTGAGAGTTCCACCTCAAAAAAATCAAAATATACGATATTGCGAAGTGCTCTGATATCTCTTGATGGTTGACAAAGATATTTTAAAATAGCTACTATTTTTTTGAAGATAGGTTCTTTGAATAAATCCTGATTTTCTTTCATTTGAACGAAAATACCATTATCACGAAGAATCTTCGCAAACTCTTCTCCATAGGAATTTCTTCCATAGATGACTCCAATTTCCTGAGGAGATACACCCGACTGAATCAACTCTTCAATCTCACTCAGTACACCAAACATTTCATCTTTTGCATTTGGATATGATTTCAAGATTGGCAATTGATAATCATAATCTTTATTATCGCCAGCTGCAACAAGAACTTTCTCTTCTCTTGGATTATGACTGATTAGTTGTCTCGAAGCATCAATGATAGCTTGTGATGAACGATAATTTTCTTCAAGAACTATTTTCGTAGGTTTATACTTCTTATCAAAAATTTGAATATTATCTGCACTCACTCCTTGAAAACGATAAATACTTTGATCATCATCCCCTACAACAAAAATATTTGGATTCTTCTTCCCTTTTACTAATAAATCTACGAGTTTGTTCTGAATAACTGAAGTATCCTGAAATTCATCTACAAACAAATATTTTATACTCTCAGAGACACTTCTTTGAAAAGCATCATCTTCCTCCAGCTTTTCAATGGTACATAGAATCATATCATCAAAGTCAAAATAATTGTGATCGCTAATGACATTGCTGTATTTTTCGACAATTTCAACTCCAGCAAGTAACTTTTCCATATTTTCTTGTAATTCTTTTAATGGTTTATCTTTATAATCTCCAACTTTCTTGTCTTTAGACTTAGAATTTTTAGCATACTTAAATTTACTATACAACTCATCTCCAGGTATAGATAAATCAATCATTTTAAAATATTCATCTATCTCTTTTTCGAAGTCATCCTTATCTAGATTCTCACGTTTCATTCTTGTAAAGAGTTCTAATAGCTGTTCTTTAGAAGAATAACGATTCCCAGAATTTTTATATAAAGGACTCTCTTCCGTAATATGCTCATCTATAATATCTTTGAGAATTTCATACTTAGCTGCAGTAGTAATTACTTTAGGCTCTTCACCAAATAAATCAGAGTTTTCTAGTATCAACTCGCTACAAAAAGAGTGGATAGTCGATACTCTAACGTTGCGGCCTTCTTCCCCAATCAATACTTCCAAACGATCCAACATTTCAGATGCCCCTGCCTCTGTATATGTCAAACAGACAATCTCTTCTGGATTTGTATGATAATTTGTCAAAATATTGGCAACTCGACGAGAAAGAATCTGAGTTTTACCTGTACCAGGGCCAGCAATAACCATCACAGGCCCTTCTACAGTATCAACTGCTCTTTTTTGTTGTGAATTCAACTTTTGATATTCTTGTTCATATATGTCCTTAAAATTCTTCATTACCATTTTCTTCTCCTTACTTACTAATCATCGCTTTTAAAATAATTATAACATAGTAATAAATCTATTTGTATTCGTTTACAAGCATAAAGACTATTACATTTTAAAATCACTTCTCCTTGTTTCAATGACTCTTATTGCGGATTTTATTGCATGAAATTCATCAATCAAGTTTCCAATAAGATTATAATTTTGCCTAGTCATTCTTCCCGACATTACTTTTTGAGAGATTTCTTGGAATTTATACAAATGACTCTCTACACTTAGCAACATTTCCTTTGTATCTTTTAGGTAATACTTTCTTGCTAGATTTCCAACTTCTTCCTTAAATGAGTCAACATTATACTCATGAATGGTAACCTTATTTCCCTCCATAAGGATATCATTTGCTTCATAACAAGTAATAAATTTTTGTTCAATTGTATTACATACAAAGATAACACCATAATCTGAAATGTACTTTTTTGCTTCTGGTTGTTGTTCAACGGACGAATCATACACTGTTAAACTTCCGATTTGTCGCCCCACCCATTTAGGAAGTAAATCCGTACTCACCTGGAATCGTTCCCGAGCTCTTTGAACAAAATGCTCCGTCCATGTATACTGTGGTGCATAAGAAAGTCCCATACTCATTCTCCTTCCATTTATTATTGACTTAAAACTTCAAAAACTAATTCAACCCCATCAGAATCTATAATCACCTTATCTCCCTTATTAAGACGATTATTGATAATTAACTCTGACAAAGGAGTTTCAATCAGTTTAGTAATACCTCTCCGAATTGGTCTAGCACCATTCTCAGGATCGTAGGTTCTTGTAGCAAGCAATTCTACTGCTTTTTCTGTACACTCAAGTTCATATCCACTTTCCTTAATCATCTCTACTTCTTTTTCAAGTAACAATCTTGTAATTCGAAGTATTGTTGATTCCGAAAAAGGTTTAAAGGTCACAATTTCATCAATACGATTTAAAAGTTCTGGACGGAAAAAATTATGGACTGCTTCCATCGTTTGTTCCCGAATAATCTGTTCACAAATTTCATTCGTTTCAACCATTGTGAATCCAACTCGTTTATCCTTTTTAATTGCATTTAAGCCTAAGTTAGAGGTTAAAATAATAATCGTATTTGTGAAATCAACTTTTTGTCCCATACCGTCCGTTAGAATACCGTCATCAAAAACTTGTAACATCAAATCATAGACTTTAGGGTGAGCTTTTTCAATTTCATCAAGTAGCACAACTGATTTTGGATTACTTTTAACAGCATTTGTTAAAATTCCACCTTTACCAAATCCTACATAACCTGGGGGTGCACCTATCAATTTTGATACTTCGTGTTCTTGTTGATATTCTGACATGTCTAGTCGAATGAGGTCATCTACAGATCCGGTTAATTCCTCAGACAAGACTTTTGCTGTTTCTGTCTTACCAACACCGCTAGTACCTAGAAATAAAAAGACTCCAATCGGTCGTTTAGGATTTCTAAACCCTGTTTTAGAACGAATAACAGCTTCCGCTATAGAATTTGTAGCATCTGATTGGTCAATAACTTTCTCAGCCAGAATATTTTTTAAATTAGAAAGACGGAGCAACTCTTGATTATCTGCGTCTTTTCCAACCTTCATATCTTGATTTTTGACCTTAAGATTAGTTTTATGTTCCACAGCCTTTTTTATATCATCTTTTGTAATTTTAAGATCATAGTGAGTAGAAGTTAAATTATTACGTGCTCCCTGAAATTCACTTAGTTTAAGATTAAGTTTTCTTCGTATTTCTTCAACAGCCACCTCGTTGTATTCAATTCCTTGTGCAATTTCCAACTCTTTCTTTAATTCGTCAACTTCATTTTGATAGTCTCTAATTAGAGTAACTTCTTGATTCGCTTCAATACGAACCAGGGCTCCAGCGTTATCGATGATTGTAAAAGCAGAATCTGGAAGTTTTTCCCTTTTGAGATACTTTTTAGCTAATTTAACTGCTAACTCAATTGTGTCATTCTCAAAATTTGCATGATGAAAATTTTCATATGCTGGTGCTATCGTCTCAACAATTTTAATCGTATCTTCGATACTTGGTTCCTCTACAATTACTTTTTCAAACCGTCGTACGAAAGCTGTATCACCTGAAACATATGCACTCCATTCCATAGGGGTTGTTGCTCCAATAATTCGGAAATCACCACGTGCCATTAAAGGTTTTAACAAATCTGTTAGGTGTTTTGCTCTTCCTAGCATATGAACTTCATCAATAAATAAGATAACGTCTTTTTCCCGTTTCATCTCTTCTATGAATCTTTTAATACATTCGCTTGAAAATACTCCAAATGTTGCACTTAAGTCATTTAAACTAAACTGAAGTATTTTCTTACCCTTTAGAGACAAAACTTCATCTCTAGCAATACGCATAGCAATTCCATCAACAATTGCAGACTTTCCTACACCACCATCACCTAATAAAACAACATTATTTTTATCTCTACGTGTGAGAGCAATCTCTACCTTTCGAATTTCATCATCACGTCCAACAACCTCCATTAGCTCCCCATTTCGGGCTTTTAAAGTTATATCTGTTGCTATATCATTTAATAGAGAATAGTCTGGATTTGATAATTTGGAGGAGATATGTGCTGCAATTCTTTCTTTACTAGCTCTCTCTCTTTCAGCCTTCCCATCAGATAAATCTCGAAATCGAAACCACGAATTCGTAAAGACATCTAATAGGCCATCTTCAGAATAACTACTTCTACCAGTCGACAAATATTGTTTGTAAATCAGTTGATGCGCATTAGTTTCCTGCTCTTGAGAAATTCCTGATAAAAGCCAATAAGAATCGATTACACCATCAGGAGAATTCTGTAGGCGCATCTCTTCAGCAAAATCAAAAATCAACTTCAAATATTCAGAAATCGGAAATTCATCACACTCAGAAAGATAATACGAAGAAGAAGGCTCTTGAATAATTTCTACAGGTGATGAAGTAATCCATTCATGCATCACTCTCCTTTTAGAAAAATCTTTTAACTCGTCGGTTTCAAGAGTACAACGTTGTTCACTTCCAATAAATTTTCCTTTAGAATACTCTTTTAACAACTTACTTTTTGTCAAAGAGTAATATCCTAAAGCATAACCCATCCCCGTATCGCAAATGTCTAATATACAAAATAGAATATCCTGTGTTTCGATCACCTTATAGTCTTTTTTAATAATCCGATGATTTAATTTTTCCAACGCAAGTTTTAATTGCCTACTGACTTTGTATTTAACAATATTTTTTTCTAGCATGAACTTTCTCCTTTTACAATTTTATTAAGCACCTTTTTGGCATCTTCGTTCAAATACAATACCTCTGAATATTCATCAAATCCAGAGTTCCAAGCAAGGAATTTACCTTCTACCAATTTTTTTAGATCTGACAAAGATAATGAGATCATCTGTCCACCGTAAAAATTACGGTGATAATCTGATACTTCTTTAAAAGTCTCTAACCATTCAATTTCGAAATCCTCTTCAATTCTTTTGCTACCCATCTCTTAACCTCCTTTATAATTCGTAACTTAATTATAAAAAAAGACATGGACAAAATATGTCCATGTCTTTCTATTTTTTATAATTATTTAACATTTTTTCTAGGGAATTTTGTATACTATCAGCTAGACTTTGAGGATATAATACCGTGATTTCATCTTCTTGTCCTAAAATCCATCTCTTAAGTCCTGGTGTATCCTGAGTTTCAATTTGAACGATCATATCTCCCTTATCACATGAAATAATTTCGTGATTTGGAAACTGATCAAAGACAATCTCTGGAATCCCTGTATAACGTAATTTTACTTTAATCTTTCTTCCCTCGAAAGCGTCCACCTTTTGATTTCGTACATCCCCATCACGATACTTCCGTCCATAAGAAATCTCTGGTTTCTTTGCATGTGATTCACTAAGGCTCTCAATTCTATCAACTCGAAACGTTGTATAATTCTCGTGTTTCAAATGGTAGGCAACCAGATAAAAATAGTGGGCATCATAATAGAGAGAAACAGGAAAAATAATATGGCTTTTGGCATCTTTTAAAGGGGCTTTATATTCTATTTCGAGCATTCGTTCCCTACGAATAGCTTCCGATAAGTTCCAAATCGTGTCAATTCTGTCCCTATCATTAGTCAGTGACTTATAGTTTAAACGCTCACTGCTAATAATGGAAATTACCTCTTTTTTTTCTTCAATTGAGAGTAAAGCTAGAAGGACTTCGAGTAATGAATTAAGTTCTGATTTGTTTAGTGCACGATTCTCCAAAAGAATTTTTGAGATTACTAAAATATCCTTTTTATTAAAGATTGTTTTGCCAATCAAACGGTAAGTATTGTCTAAAGAATCGAATACAATCTCTAAGCCTAAATGAGAGTTTTCTTCGAGTATTTCCCTAAGAAAAGCTATATCCCGTTGAATCGATTTAGGATCAACACCAAACTCCTCCTTTAATTGAGCTTTTGATAATCTCTTTCCAGCGTGTAACCGAAGAAAGATTGTTAGTATTCGTTCCTTTCCTTGCGTCTTTGTCATATGAGTCACCCATTAGACTTTTTGCTCTTTTTCAGTATCACCTTTAGTAATCAAGTCCAAAATTTCTGTAAAGGCTAACTCCTTCAGCTTTTCGTATTTATCTTTTAAAACCTTATAGTCATGAACTGAGATTACATTACCAGAGGTTATTCCTCCACCCTGTGTACTTAACTGACAGTAAAAGAAAGTTTCTTCTAGCTTTTCTAAAAAGTCGTCGGTATTAAAATCATTACCCTTATCTTCTTTCACTTCATTTAATATTTTTTCCCAAGCACTATCATATTTACGAAAAATTATAACTGGTTTTTCTGGTTTTTTTGCTTCATTTAGATCTTCCAAGTATTTATAAATTCTTCTCAATATAATGTAAACACCTAGACGAGATAAATCTGAATAACGAAGGATTGTATCTCCAATCCCTTTCTTATCTAAATTTGGTTCAGAAGAAGAAAATGGATATATCTCAACATTGCATATCTTTTCAGAAATTTTAAAAGCTTTGTCACGTTCCGCTTGAGCCTGCTCTTTATATTCTGATTTAATATTATACTTACTCAAATTTCCACCATTTATATCTAATAATTGGGCATAATATTGTGCAATATAATAATATTTTTCAGACAGTACTGGTTTATTACTATTCTTATTTTTTTTGAGTATATACTCTTCTTCAAAAAATTCCTTATTTTCTTTAAAAAACATATTCTCCAATTCACGTCTTAAAGGAGTTTCATCTTTACTATTACTATAAATAATTTTTGCAATTGAATCGGTAGTAAAATCATTTAAATTATATCGTTCTTTTATAATTTTTTGACTTGTTTCATTCTTCCAAGTTTCATCCCTAAGTTCCGCAGTGTATTTATAATAATCATCTATAGTTTGCTTACCAAGCATCTGTTTTTCTGCCCATTTATCCATATCCGAATCCTCAATATAACCTCGAGGATTTTCCATACAATAGTAGAGCACTGCATTGTCAATATCTCCATGAAAATGAGTTGGGATCTGATAACGCATATTCGTATATTTCTTTTTATTTTCTTTTATTTCTTTTTTAAACTTTTCATCTTCATATTTTTTCCATCTTTTATCAATATCTTCATCTAAAATATCCAACCAAGAAAAATCTTTCTTAGAATCAGAGTTATTAATGTTATCTACAAATTTTTCAATTAACTTTTTATCGTCTTTCTGCCAAGGGTTAAATATCCTTAAAAATTCATCTTTATCTTTTAATACTTTATCTAAAATATCTGTAGATTCATCTTTTTCTATTAATGCATTTTTAAAGAGATTTTTTATAATATCTTTGAGTTTTTTTAGTTCATCATTATTTTCATTTAGAATCTCTGCTGTATTATTTATTATTTTATTTGACATTGAGTTAATCCTCATTATATTCTATAATATTATTTTTTAACTCTATTATAACACTAACTGTAGACAAATTATGTCCACGTTTAAAAATTTTATAGAAGAAAATATCAAAATAGCTATTTGCTATATTATACATCACCTAAACAAACTATTGAATTCACAAGATAGAAATATAGAATGCATGAAATATACCATCTTAAATCTAATATTAAATGTCTAGAATATGTAATTAAAAATGAAAAAACCTATCCACATATGTATGTACTGACCCCAAAAATTAAATTTTTGCTATCTATCTTTTTGGGTGCAGTTCAAAACGAGTATTTTTTTCTCTCTTTATTTTTATCAAAAAATGGCATACTACTATTATAAATTAAATTGAGTAAGTAGAGCCATTAGTCATATGGTGAGAAAGTTTGTTACCGGGCACGGTTAACGTACTTATCTATCATATGCTAGTCATTGCAAAGGAAACAAACTAAGAAGAAAGAAAGTCTAAATGGTTATTCTCTACTGAATAACATGAAGTAAAGAATAACCATTTAGTAG
>ERZ773069.1817-NODE-1817-length-11747-cov-7.513428_pt1 | contig 11747 bp, 6 predicted proteins | sample MGYA00580619_ERZ773069 | MGnify/ENA primary metagenome ERZ773069 (study PRJEB29015, sample SAMEA2738007) | human oral metagenome | biome: human oral; feature: human-associated habitat; material: dental | place: China | collected 2108 ...
CCGCCGCGGCGAGGTGATGCGCTGGCACACCGTCCCGTGGGCCGTCTACACCGCCCCCGAGTGCGCCGGCATCGGACTCACCGAGACCGCGGCCAGGAAGGCGGGCCGCGACGTCATCACCGCGAGCGTCCCCGGTTACATGTCCGGCCGGTTCGTGGCCGAGAACGGTCTCCAGGCCCCGGGACTGGCCAAACTCATCCTCGACGCCGAGACCCGCCAGGTGCTGGGCATCCACGTGCTGGGCAGCTACGCCGCCGAGATGATCTGGGGCGCCTCCGCCGTGCTGGAAACCGAACTGGACCTCACCGACCTGCGTCAGCTCGTCTTCCCCCACCCCACAGTCAGTGAACTGATCCGCGAGGCCGCCTGGGCGGCCAAGGCCTGATCGACAAGGAAAGAGACAACGAAACCATGACCCGCTCACTCATCGTCGATCCGACGAACGTGCGTGCCAAGGGCGTCATCACGGCGCCCGAGATCCCCGTCAACGCCTACGAACCCAACTTCAAGGCGGAACTGAAACGCCACGGCAAGCAGGGGCTCATCGACATCCTGCACGACATGATCGCCGTGCGCTCTTTCGAGACCATGCTCAACTCCATCAAGACCACCGGCGCCTGGAACGGTGTGGAGTACAACCACCGCGGCCCTGCGCACCTCAGCATCGGACAGGAATCCGCCGTGGTGGGGCAGGCCTCGCAGCTCGGTGCCGACGACTTCGTCTTCGGATCCCACCGCAGCCACGGCGAGATCCTCGCCAAGTGTTTCTCCGCCTCCCGCAAACTCGATGCCGCGGACCTGGAACGCATCATGAAGGAGTTCCTGGACGGCGAGACCCTCTCCTTCGCCGAGCAGGTCTCCGACGACGGCCTGGCCGATGTCGCCGAGAACTTCATCCTCTACGGTGCCGTCGCCGAAACCTTCGCCCGCAAGGCCGGTTTCAACCGCGGCCTCGGCGGTTCCATGCACGCCTTTTTCACCCCGTTCGGGTCCATGCCGAACAACGCCATCGTCGGTGGCTCCGCGGACATCGCCACCGGAGCGGCCCTGTTCAAGCGCATCAACCGCCGGGCAGGCATCGTGATCGCGAACATCGGTGACGCATCCATGGGCTGCGGCCCCGTCTGGGAATCCATGATGCTGGCAGCCATGGACCAGTACCGCACCCTGTGGAAGGACGGTGTGGAGGGCAATCCGCCGATCTGGTTCAACTTCTTCAACAACTTCTACGGCATGGGTGGCCAGACCTCCGGCGAAACCATGGGCTACGACATCCTGGCGCGCGTCGGCATGGGCGTGAACCCGGAGGCCATGCACGCCGAACGCGTCGACGGTCTCAACCCGCTCGCCGTCGCCGACGCCGTCGCCCGGAAACGCGAACTCCTCGATGCGGGCCGCGGACCGGTGCTCACCGACACCATCACCTACCGCTTCTCCGGACACTCCCCGTCGGACGCCTCCTCCTACCGCACCCGCGAGGAAGTGGAGCTGTGGGAGAAACACGACGGCCTCAAGAACTACGCCGCCTACCTGATCAAGAACAAGGTGCTCACCCAGGCCGACGTGGACGCCATCCAGCAGAGGTTCGACGAGCGCCTCACCAAGGTGATCGCCCTGGCGACCCGCGATGAGGACCTCAGCCCGCGCGTGCACATGGACTTCATCGACACGGTGATGTACAGCAACGGCAACAAGGAGAAGCTGTCGGAGGAGGAACCGCAGCTGCTCACCCCGCTGGCCGAGAACCCGCGCGTCAAGGCGCTGAGCAACAAGATCCGCACCGCCCGCGACGAGAACGGCAAACCGGTCTCCAAGAACAAGGCCTTCGCCTACCGCGACGCGATCTTCGAGGCCGTGGCGCACCGCTTCGCCACCGACCCGACGCTCGCCGCGTGGGGTGAGGAGAACCGCGACTGGGGTGGCGCGTTCGCCGTCTACCGTGGCCTGACGGAGCTGCTGCCCTACCATCGCCTGTTCAACTCGCCCATCTCCGAGGCCGCGATCGTCGGCGCCGGTGTCGGCTACGCCCTCTCCGGCGGTCGCGCGCTGGTGGAGCTGATGTACTGCGACTTCCTGGGGCGCGCGGGCGACGAGATTTTCAACCAGGCCGCGAAATGGCAGGCGATGTCCGCGGGTCTGCTGGAGATGCCGCTGGTGATCCGCGTCAGCGTCGGCAACAAGTACGGCGCCCAGCACTCCCAGGACTGGGCGGCGCTGTGCGCACACATGCCCGGTCTGAAGGTCTACTACCCGGCCACCCCCTACGACGCCAAGGGCATGATGAACCTGGCGTTGCGCGGCACCGACCCGGTGGTGTTCTTCGAATCCCAGCTGCTCTACGACAAGGCCGAGGAGTTCCAGCCCGGCGGTGTCCCGGAGGGCTACTACGAGGTTCCGGAAGGGGAACCGGTGGTTCGCCGCGAGGGCACGGACCTGACCATCGCCACCCTCGGCGCCACCCTGTACCGGGCCCTCGAGGCCGCCGACATCCTGCAGTCGAAGTACGGGCTGTCGGCCGAGGTCATCGATCTGCGGTTCGTCGCCCCGCTGAACCTCGACCCGGTGGTCGAGTCGGTGAAGAAAACCGGTCGGCTGCTGCTCAGCTCCGACGCCGTGGAGCGTGGCTCCTTCCTGCAGGACGTCGCGTCCAAGGTGCAGAGCATCGCGTTCGATCACCTCGACGCGCCCGTCACGGTGGTGGGGTCGCGCAACGCCATCACCCCGGCGGCGGAGCTGGAGAAGGAGTTCTTCCCGCAGCCCGAGTGGCTGGTCGATGCGGTTCACGAACGGATCCTGCCGTTGCCGGGTCATGTGGCCATCAGCAACCAGACCACCGCCGAACTGGCTCGTCGCACCCGCGAAGGGCTCTGATCCCACCCCCTCGAAGTTGGTTGAGCCGTACTGCGACGAAGGAGCAGTCCGTGTCGAAACCATCCGGTGGTCGGAAGGCAGACCTGACCACGGGTTCTGTAAAGAGCAGAGCCGGCTCGATCAGCTTCGGGGAAGCGATGGGGAAGAGAAGGAACAGGAAACACATGAACCAGATCAATGACCCGGGGGTTCCACCCGAGGAACGGTTGGCGGTGTTGCGGGTCGTCGCCGGCCAGGAGACCTTCCCCGACTGGGTGGTGGAATCCAACAACCACATCCACACCTGCTACTCCTTCAGCCCCTACACCCCCTCCGGCGCGGCTCTGGGCGCCAGGCGCGCCGGGTTGCGCGTGGTCGGTTCCGTCGACCACGATTCCATCGCCGCCGCCGCCGAGATGACCGAGGCCACCCGCATCCTCGGGATGGGCAGCGTGACGGGGTTCGAGTGCCGCGCCTTCTTCGACCCCGGCGGCCCCTTCGCCACCAGGAAACTCAACAACCCCGACTCCGCGGGGATCGCCTACATGACCGTGCAGGCAATCCCCGCCCCGGCCAGGGCGGTGGTGGATGCGTGGCTCGCCCCGCGGCGCGCAGCGCGGCTGGAACGCACCCTCGCGATGGCGGAAGCCGCGAACTCCATCCTCACCCGTCTCGGGCTGGCCCCCTTCGACCCGCAGGTCGACATGGTGTCCCGCTCCCAGTACGCCACCGGCGGCGGCATCACCGAACGCCACCTCTTGGCGGCCATGGCCGATGCCCTCATTGACGGCTTCGGTCGCGGTGAAGCCCTGGTCAAGGGGCTACAGGGCATGGGCATCGACGTCCCCGCGAAACTCGCCGGCATCCTGGGCGATGCCGACAACCCGCACCTGACCTACGACCTGTTGGGCGTGCTGAAATCGGAATACTTGGCCAGCATCTACATCCAACCCACCGCCGACGAATGCCCGACCGCCGAGGAGGTGGTGGCCCTCGCCGACTCCGTCGGGGCGATCGCCACCTACGCCTACCTGGGCGATGTCTCCGCCTCGCCGACCGGCGACAAGAAGGCCGAGAAGTTCGAGGACGACTACCTCGACGAACTGTTCGACGCCATGGCTGAACGCGGACTGCGGGCCGTCACCTACATGCCACCCCGCAACACCCCCCAGCAGCTGCGCCGCATCCACGACCTCGCCACCCGCCACGGCATGTACGAGATCTCCGGGGTGGACATCAACCAGCCCCGGCAGTCGTTCACCTGCCCCGAGCTGCGGGATCCCGGGTTCGCGGCACTCAACGAGGCAACCTGGGCGCTCGTCGCCCACGAGGCCCTGACCTCCATCGACCCGTCGCTGCACATCCTCGGTGAGGGCCGGCCACGACCCGAGTGGCTTGCCGCCCGCATCGCCGCGTTCGCGCCTCTTGGTCGCGCCCTGGCCGACGGCGCCGACGCCACCGAACTCGCTGCCACCGCCCCCAGACTGTGAAACCTGAAACCGGGAGAACACCATGAGCAATGCCCCGAAGGTGAGGGGAGCATTCCTCACCGCCTTGAACCGCCCCGTCCTGGTGCGGCCCAGCGACGCCGAGGCTACCATCGTCCTCGACGAGACCACCATCCCCGCCGACGTCTCACTGCCCGCGGTGGTGCGGCTGGGGGAGGAGACCTACGAGGTCACCGCCACCCCGCGCGGCGAACGCGAGATCAGCGGCCGCGTCGCCCTGGTCACCGGTGGCGCGCAGGGATTCGGCGCGGAAATCGCCAAGGGCCTTATCGACCAGGGGTGTTTCGTCTTCATCGCCGACCTCAACGGCGACGGGGCCGCCGCCAAGTGCGCGGAACTCGGCGCGGACCTCACCCACCCCATCACCGTGAACGTCGCCGACGAGGAATCCGTCGCGGCGATGACCGCCGAAGTGGAGCGGGTCGCGGGTGGGCTCGACCTGGTGATCTCCAACGCCGGGATCGTTCGCGCCGGATCCGTGCTGGAACAGGACGCCTCCGCGTTCAGGCTCTCCACCGACATCAACTACGTCGCGTTCTTCCTCGTCACCAAACAGCTGGGCGGTCTCCTCGCACGCCAGCACGAGGCCGCGCCCGGGTGGCTCACCGACATCATCCAGATCAACTCGAAATCCGGGCTCGTCGGCTCCAACAAGAACGCCGCCTACGCCGGCTCCAAATTCGGCGGCATCGGCTTGGTGCAGTCGTTCGCGCTGGAACTCGTCGAACACGGCATCAAGGTCAACGCCGTGTGTCCCGGGAACTTCTACGACGGCCCGCTGTGGTCCGACCCCGACCGGGGACTGTTCGTGCAGTACCTCAACTCCGGGAAGGTGCCCGGCGCGACAACGGTCGAGGAAGTGCGGGCGTTCTACGAGGCCAAGGTGCCGATGCGCCGCGGCACAACCGGCATCGACGTGCTGCGCGCCATCTACTACATCGTCGAACAGGCCTACGAAACCGGCCAGGCCGTACCCGTCACGGGCGGCCAGGTCATGCTCAACGCCTGAACCCCGAGAAACCGAAGGAAAAAACATGAGTGACATTCCCGCCACCCAGCACGCCATCCAGATCGTCGGGGTCGACGAGTTCGTGCTCAACCCCGCCAAACCCGTCGACGAGGTGGGCCCCCACCAGATGCTGCTCAAGGTGGAGGCCTGCGGCATCTGCTTCAGCGACACCAAACTGCTGCACGCCTTCGATTCCCACCCCCGCAAGGCGGAGGTGATCTCGGGGATCGCGCCCGAGGCCCTCACCGAGATCCCGGGCTACCGTCCGGGCGGGCAGGCGACGGTGCCCGGTCACGAACCGGTGGGCCGCATCATCGCCGCCGGGGAACAGGTGACGCACTTCAAGGTGGGAGACCGGGTGCTGGTGCAGGCCGACTGGAAGCACCTGCGCACGCCGAAATCGAATGGTGCGTTTGGCTACAACTTCGAGGGTGCGTTGCAGGAGTACGTCGTCATCGACGAACGTTGCGTGGTTTCGCCGTCGGGTGAGGAGTTCCTCATTCATGTCACTGACGGGCCGTCGGCGGCCGCTGTCGGGTTGATCGAGCCGTGGGCCACCGTGGAGGGTTCCTACGCGTGGGCGGAGCGCGATCACGTCGCCGATGGTGGCCGGCTGCTGGTGGTCGGCGACGGTGACCTCGGTTCCCTCACGTCGCAGCACCGGCCCGCGGAGACGGTGCTGGCCGATCCAGAGGAGGTCGCGGGGCTGGGCGGGGAGAGTTTCGACGACATCGTCTGTTTCTGCTCCGATGCCGAGGTGATCGAGGCCTGCGCGAAGCTGCTCGGCACGCGCGGCGTGCTGTGCGTCGTGCTGGGCGGCGGGCGGATCGACCGCACGGTGAGCCTGGACATCGGTCGCGTGCACTACGACTTCATCCGGTTCTGCGGCACCACCGGCGACGATCCTGTCGACGGTTACGCCTGGATTCCCGCGACGGGTGAGCTGCGCACCGGCGACAAGGTGGCGATCATCGGGGCCGCCGGCCCGATGGGGCAGATGCACACCATGCGGGCCGTCACCTCCGGGGTACCGGGCGTTACCGTCACGGGCACCGACGTGAGCGATGACCGCCTGGAGCATCTGCGCGGGGTCGTGGGGCCGGTGGCCGAGGCCCGGGAGGTGCCGTTGGAGATCATCAATACCAGCACCGCCCCGCTGGAGTTCGGCTACACCCACCTGTCCTGCATGGTGCCGGTGCCGGCGCTGGTCTCGCAGGCCGTCGACCTGGCCGGCGAGGGCGCGATCGTCAACGCCTTCGCGGGCATCCCCGCGGGCACCTTCGGCGATTTCGACCTCCAGGGCATCATCGAGCGTCGCGTGTTCATGCTGGGCACCTCCGGTTCGGACGTCTCCGATATGCGCACGGTGCTGCGGAAAATCGAGGACGGTGTGATCGACACCACCATCTCCCTCGACGCCATCACCGGCATGGCGGGTTTCGCCGATGCCATCGGTTCGGTCATCAACCGCACCTCGGGAGGAAAGATCATGGTCTTCCCGTCGCTGCATGACCTCGGTTTGATCCGTCTGTCCGAGCTGGAGGCCAGGCTTCCGCACGTCGCGGCGAGGCTGAGGGATGGCCGCTGGACGAAGGAGGCCGAGGAGGCTCTGCTGGCGGGTGAGTGATCCCGTAAACGATCGCTGGTCGTGGATCGATGGTTTCCACGACCAGCGATTCCTCGTCTCCACCGCGGGTGCTGGGACATCGCACCGGCAAGGCCGTTAATCGGATGCTCCCGGTGCTCATGGGTGTGCCGCAATCAGGTGCTTTCAATGCCGAGCGCGGCAAGCCAGTCGTGGACTGGGTAGAGCAGACGCAGAAGACCCACCAGGCCGTAAAGGGTACCCGAGTCAGCGTGAGGGAGTGCTGTGATGATGGTTTGGCGGGCTTGCTCCCATTCCGCGTCGTCTAGTTGAAATTCTGACAGTGTCCTGATTAGGCGGTTGATCTCTTCCGGGGTGGCCTTGAGGAGTGCTGCGAGGATGGTTTGACGGGCTTTTGATTGTTCTTCGTTGGTTGGTTCTAGCACCGACAGCCCGTGGACTAGGTCGGGAATCGTTCCTGGGGTGGTGTTGGGGAGTGCTGCGAGGATGGTTTGACGGGCTTCCGCTCGTTCCTCGTCGTCTGGTTCTAGTGTTGGGAATGTGCCGAGCAGGTTGGAAATTTCCCAAGGGTCGGCGTTGGGAAGTTTCCTGAGGATGGTTTGGCGGGCTTTCGCCTGCTCCTCTTTGTCTGGTTTCAGTACCGGGAATGCGCTGAGCAGGATGGGAATTGCCTTAGGGCTAGTGTTGGGGAGCGCTGCGAGGATGGTTTGGCGGGCTTTCTCCTGTTCTTCTTCGTTTGGCTCCAGTGCCGACAACACGTGGACTAGAGAGGCAACCGCCAATGGGATGGTATTGGGGAGTGCTGCGATGATGGATCTGCGGGCTTTCGTTCGTTCCTCGTTGCTTGGTTCCAGTTTCGATAGCGCTTCAGTCAGGCAATGAATCTTTAGCACGTCTGCGGGGGTGAGTGTTGTGGGGATGGTTTGGCGGGTTTCCGTCCGTTTTTTGTCGGTTGGTTCCAGCTCGGAACACGTGCTGGCTAGGTTGGGAACTCTGTTCAGATCAGTTTTGGGGAGAGCGGTGAGGATGGATCTGCGGGCTTCTGCCCGTTCTTTGTCGGTTGGTTCCAGTTCCAGCAGTGCGCGGACCAAGCCGGGAATTCTGTTTGGGTCTGTGCAGTTGAGTGCTGCGAGGATCGCTTTCGAGCGGTTGGTGCCATTCCAGTGAGCAGAACTGGCTACCAACTTAGACCGGCCGGGTGTGTGGCTTTCTCTCAGGGCGCGAATCCGAGACTGATTAGTCTTGTTCCAGTCCTCCGGATCGGTCTGCGCAGCCACCTCCAGGATGAGCTCCTCAAGGCGATCGTTGACTACTTTCTGGGTTGGGGTGGGGCGATCCGTGTGGTAGGCCCAGAGCCGGTCAACCAGCTTGCTGCGCTTCTTGTGGGCGGCGATGGCCATGGGTAGGGTGACTCGCCACTCCGGGTCGAACCATATGTGGGGCAGCAGCGCCTTTGCCGCCTTGGCGGCTGAGAAAGTAGTGGCTATGTGTTCGGAGACCAAGTACTCCCACAGGGTACGGTGCAGGAACCGGCGCTCGACCTGTGCGCGGTCGTGGAAGTGGGAGAGGGGATACTCCTGTTTGGGTGCGACATTGTCGAGGGCGCGCTCCATGGCCGCCGACGCGTGGAGCGGCGTGCGGTCCGTCGTGATTGTCTCGGGCCACACGCCCAGCCCCGTGGGGGTGACCGCGTCTTTGACGGCATCCCAGGCCCATTGCTGCAGGATTGCGCGGCATGTGTCCGTGTCAACCGGCTTCTCCGTCGTCGCCCAGCCTCCGGCCAGCAGCAGGTCAATGATGGTTCGGTAGAGTTCCCGGCGGCGTCTCGGCAACTCCTGATCCGGTTCCTGCTCGGTCAGCATGCAGTAGAAGGTCAGCAGCAGCGGGCTGGTCGCGGTGGTGCGGAGTTCATGTCGTTCTTCGAGTTGCCGGATCAGGTGCTGGGCCGTTGGCGGGTTCTCTGTGAACCAGGCCTTGACGTAACCGTGGACATCCTTGGGATAGCGCAGTTCGGTGAGGGTGCCGACCCGGGTGTCCTGTTTTGTGCGCAGGCCCGCGGTCGCGCTGTTCCATGCCTCGGGCCGCGACGTCACCACCAACCGCCGAGTAGGCGAGCTCGTCAATGAGTTGAGTAGCCTCCTGGCGTTGTTAACCGAGACGCCTTCGTCCAGGGAGTCAGCCACCGCCAACACCCGCGCCCCGGGGCGTAGGACCAGCCGGCGGATCCTCTGTTGCGATTCGTTTGGGAGTGCTGCCTCGACCAGCCCCTCGAAACCGGTGCCGTGCCGTTTGATCCACTCGGCCACCGTGGTGAACAAGGGGAGCTCGACCGACGCGGGATCTACCCGCGGGTCCCGGAGCTGCTCCAGCGCCGTCTCGGCGGCCTCACGCGCGAGGCGCTGAGCGAGCCACGTTTTACCTGAGCTCGGGCCGCCCAGCACCGTCAACAGCCAGACCCCTTCCAGGGCCTCCGCCGGGGACATGGTCCTCTGCTGGCCGTAGTTGATGTTCGGTGACAGCGTACCTTTCAAGGTCTCCGCCGGGGACATGGCCCTGCGCTTGTCCGTGATCTCCAGAGTCCGCTCCAGTTGCGATGGTCTCCGATCCTGAGTCCACTGCCGGCCTTGAGTCCACGGCGAGTAATCCCAGTCCGGAATCTGTTTCTCCAGGTAGTCGATCAGTTCATGTCTGTTCGCTACTCCCCGCAGTTCTTCGCGCAACTGGTCGATGCTGCCGCGTATCTCGTTACGAGATGCTTGGATCGCCGCGAGAACCACACCGCCCTCGGCCTTGAGCTTCGGGCACAGTGCGTTGTAGGTGGTGTGCACGGCGCGTTCCGCGACGCCGTACTCGGGGTCCGTTCCCCAATGCTTATCCCTCGCCTTGGCCTGCGTGAGTACGGCCTCGGCTGCTCGCGTGGGATCGAAATCCGCTTCGGCGATCAACTCGTGCTGGCAGCCGGCTGCCTGAACGTACTCGATCGCCCAGGCCAGTCCACGGTCCACGACGTAGGGGTCGAGACTTTCGCCCTTGGCCCATGCGGTGATTGCTGCTCGGACCTGTTTCTGCAGTTCCTTTTCCTCAGACGTTCGGCCCCGGGCATCCCAGAGAATCTTTACCAGCTCGCAGGCTGCGCTCACCCCAATCGCTCCGAGCGGTTCGCTCAGGGCGCTGACCGCGACGGCTGCCAGTGCGTCCACCAACTTGGACCGCGACACTATCGCCATGAGCTCCGCCCTCCGTCGAGCACCCCTGTAGAACCGGTACCAGTATCCCGCCCGGCCCGGATGCCACGCCAGAGGGACTGCCCGGCCGACGGCGCGGCTGGCCATTTATGTCGCGGCCACTGCTTCGGTTGTCCTCTTTGGCACATCTTCGGGCAGTTCCCCGGAGCCGATCCGTCCGGGCAGGTTGTCGATCATGATCGACAAGTCAAGGCCGGAGGTGTGTTTTGTCGACTATGATCGACAGCGAGAGGACGGTGGTTGTTGTGGAACGGATCGTTGATCGTCCCCGCTACCTGGAACGGATCCGGCCTTTCGTGGATGTTCCGGTCATGAAGATCCTGACCGGGGTGCGGCGCTGCGGAAAGTCGACGCTGCTGGACATGCTGGCCGACGAGGTGGTTGCGAAGAACCCCGGGGCCTCGATGGTCCGGCTCAATCTCGAATCCAGCGAGGGACTGAGCATTCGCACCGCGCCGGCGCTCATGGAGCATCTGGCTGCGCGCCTGCCCGACAGGAGGGCCCGCGCCTACGTGTTCCTGGACGAGGTGCAGCAGGTTCCGGGATGGGAAGACGTGGTCAATGCGCTGCGGGTCGACTGGAACTGCGACCTGTACCTCACCGGATCCAACTCGACGATGCTCGCGAGCGAACTGAGTTCCCACCTCGCGGGCCGGTTCGTCGAGTTCCCGATCCGTCCCCTGTCCTTCAGGGAGTTCGTAGAACTGCACCGCCCACACGGCGTTTCCAGCGCCGAAGCCCGGGAACTCTTCGAGCACTACCTCGTTTTGGGTGGATTCCCACTCCTGAAATACTTCGACCTCGATTCCCAGGCCTCGGTGCAATACCTCGACAGCCTGCTCGATACCGTGGTGGTCAGGGACGTGCTGGAGCATTTCGCGATCCGCGACGTCGACATGTTCCGCCGCATCCTGCGCTACTGCGTGGGCAACGTGGGACGTACTTTCTCGGCGCAGTCGGTGAGCCGGTATCTCAAGAGCGAGGGGCGCGCGGTCAGCGTCGATACCGTCCTCAACTATCTGCAGCACTGCGCCGAGGCATACCTGGTGGACAAGGTGCCGCGGTTCGATGTCTCCGGGAAGCAGACGCTTCGAGCGGACGAGAAGTACCACGTGGTGGATCAGGGGCTTCGGACCGCTCTCGGTTTCGACAATCGCGCGGACATTGAACTGGTGCTGGAAAACATCGTGTACCAGGAACTTCGTTCACGGGGTTGCACGGTTCATGTGGGGTGGCGCGGTTCCAGGGAGGTTGATTTCATCGCCCAGCGTGGTGCGGCGACACGCTACATCCAGGTCAGCTATCTCCTCGCCGACGAGGCGACTGTAGAACGCGAGTTCGGGGTCCTGGAATCAATCCCGGACAACCATCCCAAGACCGTGGTCAGCATGGATCCCGTTTCCCGCAGTCGCAACGGCATCGAGCACGTGAACATCGTGGACTTCCTGATGGATGACCCGCTGGCCGAATGGAATGGGTGATCCTCGGCGACGTGTGGGTGGTGGAGAAGCCGGGGAAGATGCATGGGG
>ERZ773069.1818-NODE-1818-length-11732-cov-3.656932_pt1 | contig 11732 bp, 10 predicted proteins | sample MGYA00580619_ERZ773069 | MGnify/ENA primary metagenome ERZ773069 (study PRJEB29015, sample SAMEA2738007) | human oral metagenome | biome: human oral; feature: human-associated habitat; material: dental | place: China | collected 2108 ...
CGACCTGCCCGGTCGCCGTGCTCAAGATCCGCCTGTCCGACGGCGCCATCGCAGCCTCCGCAACCATCAGTGAGGGATTCCTGGCGAAGAGGGTCACGGACATGCACCTGTCCTTCTCCACCGACCGCACCGCCCTGCTCATGGCAGGTGACAGCGGCGAGGAGGGCGAGGGGGACAGCGCTGACGACAACGTGGACTACACGGGCCCGCACCGAATAGGACGATCGTGTTCCCGGCCGACGGCGCGCAGGAGCCCGTCGGTGGCAGCAGACCCATCATGGTCGGGGACGGCTGGTACTCCTACAAGGACTCCTCCGACCCCGACGCCCGCGTCGTGCGCGTCGAGGGGGTGGGCGGCTACCCGAGCGCCGTGGACTTCGAGGGCTTCGAGGCGCAGTACATCCGCGTGACCCAGCCCGGGACCAACGTGGAGTTCGCGCTCGCGGAGGTGGAGGTGTCGCCCGTCAAGGCCGTCGCCCCCACGGTCGATGCGATCACCGTGGCCTCGACGCCCGAGGGCGCGGTCCAATCATCGGGCGACGGGGCCTTCAGGACGGCCACCGCGCCGAAGTCCACGCTCGTGTCGCTGTCCGCGAAGACCACGGGCACTCCGGAACCGCGTCTGAAGTGGCAGTTCCGCTCCAATGACAGCGAGGAGTGGGGCGATATCGAGGACGAGACCGTTCTCCGCTGTATCGAGCACAATGTTGTTGCCCGTGTTCTCGTCCTCCGTCGTGTGCGAGACGAGCGTGATGTCCGCGCCCGTATTCTGATGGAAACGGAGCACCTTGTTAAAGTCAATGTTGTAGACAAAGCTCCCGTTTGCGAGCAGAATGTAGCGCGAAGATGCGTGCTCAATGAAGTCCAGATTGTGATAGAAATTCTTGAGATCGCCCTTGCGGCGCTGTGCATCGTCCTGTGCTGCCGGCAAGTAGAAGAGGCCGTCATGGCGGCGCGCCAGATCCCAGTCCTTGCCCGAACGCAGATGGTCGAGCACCGAGCGCGGCTCATCGGGGAGCATGATGCCCACCTTGATGATGCCGGAGTTGACCATGCTCGAGAGTGCAAAGTCAATCAGGCGATAGCGTCCGGCGAAGGGAATGGATTCAACGGCACGCCGATCGGCGAGCTCACGAATGAGGCTGCCGTCCTCCTGCAGGTTGATGAGTCCCATCACACTGTTCATTGCTAGTTCACTCCATTCTCTTCCTACGGCTCAGCCGACACGCTGCTCGGTCGAGGCAGCCGTCACCGTCTCTCCCTCAGGGATAACCGTGATCTGCGTCTCCTCACCGATGACCTGAGCCCCCGCCTCAACGACAGAGTTCTGCGCGAGAATTGCATAGTCCACGACGGCTCCGTCTCCAATGACTGCCGACGGAAGCAGGACGGAGTTGCGTACCACAGCCCCCTTGCCGACACGCACGCCGGGGAAGATCACGGAGTTCTCGACCGTACCGAGGATCATAGTGCCCTCGCTGATCATCGAGCGCGTGATCTTTGCCTCCTTGCCGACGAACTGCGGCGGCATGGACGGGTTGAACGAGTAGATGCGCCACTTGCCCGAGAGTTCAAACGGCGGCTCATCCTGGAGAAGATCCATGTTTGCCTGCCAGAGGCTCTCAATCGTGCCGACATCCTTCCAGTAGCCGTTGAAGGCATAGGAGTAGAGACGTCCCTTATCCGCGAGCATCTTCGGAATGATGTCCTTGCCGAAGTCATGGCTCGAGGTCTCGCTCTTTGCATCCGCTGTGAGGTATTCCTCAAGATAGTCACGGTTGAAAATGTAAATTCCCATGGAAGCAAGGTTGCTCTTCGGCTTCGCCGGTTTCTCCTCAAACTCGACAATGCGTCCGGTCTCGTCCGTGTTCATGATGCCAAAGCGGGGTGCCTCGTCCCACGGCACTTCAAAGACGCCGATCGTCGCCTGTGCCTTCTGCTTTTTGTGGGTCTCAAGCATCCATGCATAGTCCATCGTGTAGATGTGGTCGCCCGAGAGGATGAGCACATAGTCGGGATCCGACATATCAATGAAGTTAATGTTCTGGTAGATGGCATCCGCCGTGCCGCGATACCAGTCCGCGCCCTTCTCGCGCGCATACGGCGGCAGGACGAAGAGCCCTCCGTCGCGCTTGTCGAGGTCCCATGCGCTGCCCGAGCCGAGGTACTGGTTCAGCTCAAGCGGACGGTACTGCGTCAGCACACCAACGCGCTCAATGCCGGAATTCACGCAGTTGCTCAGCGGAAAATCAATAATGCGGTACTTCCCGCCAAACGGAACGGCGGGCTTTGCGACACGCTTCGTCAGTGCGCCGAGGCGGCTGCCTTGCCCGCCTGCCAGAATCATTGCCAAGCATTCAATCTTTCTCATAGGACATTCTCCCCTCTCGGATACCGAGCGGTATCCCAACCATGTATGCAATGGCCGCGCAACGAGGTTTATCGTACGCTTGTTTGACACGCCATATTTCTGCCAATGTGATCCATATTTCTGCTGCTTGTCCCCAGCATTCTCTTTCGTGTTTGCTCCCTCTGCCTATTATTTATAGGATATTTATTCGATGTACGAAAGAAATTTCCTGCATTTTTCTTTCAATTCTTAAAAAATATTTTTTTCGCAAAGCCGCTGTATTTCAAGGTTTCAAGCACTTATCATATCATTATTATAGTATATGATCACTTTAATAGCAAGCGCGAGAGTAATAATAATTTGCATACAATTTTCACATGAGCCCTACGAAAAAAATATTGCATTCTCGTTTGGCTTGTGATAGAATGACGCAGTACATTTTTCATTGAGGAGGTGAACGATTTGCCAAACATTAAGGCATCCATTCTGAGTGTAAAATCTGACGCCAAGCGCCATGCACGCAATGTTGCGGAAAAGACGCGCGTCCGCCGTGCCATCCGCAGCGTCAACGATGCTGTTGCTGCCGGCAACGCAGATGAGGCGAAAACCCTCCTCGTCGCAGCATATAAGTCCATCGACCAGGCTGCTGCAAACAACGTCTACCACAAGAACGCTGCAGCACGCAAGAAGTCACGCCTTGCCAAGAAGGTCAACACGCTGGCACAGTAAGGATAGAAAAAACGCCATTCCATACGAAATGGCGTTTTTTTGTTGCTTATGTAAGAAAGCACGGAACTACATCGTTGTCATTTTATTCGCGTCCTATTTATAATTACCACATTATTAACAAGAGGATTTCACCTATATACGTCGAAATAGTATCTTTATTAGTTTTTTCTGTCTAATAACACTTTTCCTAAAAACAGAAAAACGGCAGAATTATATTAGGAGGTATTTGAATGGCAACCGAAATGCACGATAGTGCACCACCAAAGCAGCAAAGTGTTGGAGGAATTCTTGGATGGATCGAGAAGATGGGCAATCGGATTCCCGACATTACCATGCTTTTCATCTGCGCCTTTGTGATCACCTGTGTCCTATCCGCAATCCTCTCGCAGATGCACTTTGACTACGTGCATCCGTCGACCGGTGCACCGATCGAGGTCACCAATATGATGAGCCCGGCCGCTCTCGTGACGCTGCTCACAAAGATGGTGACGAACTACACGGGCTTCCCGCCGCTCGGCATGGTTATCGTAGCCACGCTCGGCATCGGCATTGCCGACGGCTCGGGCTACATCAACACGGGCCTGAAAAAAATCCTCTCCGTCACGCCGAAGGCCCTCATCACGCCGATCGTCATCCTCGTTGGTATGCTGAGCCATCTGGCACCGGACTCCGGGTACATGATTATCATCCCGATCGCCGCGTATATGTTTTATGCGACGGGAAAGCACCCATTGGCGGGAATCGGAGCCTCCTTTGCCGGCATTGCCGGTGCATTCGCGGCCAACTATACGCCCTCGGCAATCGATCCTGTCATTCAGGGATTCACCCAGATGGCCGCACAGATCATCGATCCGACCTATGAGGTCAATGTTCTGTGCAACTATTTCTACGCCTTTGGCTCGACATTCATCGTCATCGGTGCCTGCTGGTGGGTAACCGAGCGCATCGTCGATCCGTGGTGCCGCAAAGCGTGCCCGGTCGATAAGGATATCGATGTATCCGCACAGGATCTCTCCGTCACGCCGAAGGAAAACCGTGCCTTCTCCATCGCAAGTGCCGTCCTCACCCTCCTGATCATTGGTCTGGTGCTCGCTCTTCTGCCGGAGGACTCCATCCTGCGTGACCCGAACGGCAACATTGCCAGCTTCAAGGCTCCCGTCATGCAGTCCATTGTGGCAATTATCTTCCTGCTCGCCGCCGCAACCGGTGTCGTCTATGGGATCATCAGCGGAAAATTCCGCAGCTCCAAGGACTTTACCAAGTCGATGGAAGAGATCACCAAGACGCTGATTCAGCTCATTGTATTCTATTTCTTTGCGGCACAATTCATGTATGTCTTCGGTGCCTCCAACATCGGCGCGCTGATTGCAATCTCGGGTGCAGAGTTCCTCAAGTCTCTGGCACTGCCACCGCAGGTGACAATCTTCGGTATCATTCTTTTCGTCGGCATGCTCAATCTCATCATCACATCAGCCTCTGCAAAGTGGGCAATTCTTGCACCGATCTTCGTGCCGATGCTGATGGCCGTTGGCATCGCACCGGAGCTTACACAGGCGGCGTTTCGCGTCAGCGATTCGGCGGTCAATGTCTGTACGCCGATGTTCGCTTTCTACCCGCTAATCATTGTCTACTGTCAGAAATACTACAAAAATACGGGGGTCGGAACACTCAGCTCTCTGATGCTGCCGTACACGATCACGCTTCTCATCTCATTGACGATTATGCTCTATGTCTTCTGGTGGCTGAACATTCCACTCGGTTTCCAGGCGGACTATGTCTATCCACGCGTCATGTTCTGATCATCCAGGAGGAATTACAATGAATACGAAAGAACTCGAAGAAGCCTTGGTGGAACGCTTTCTCCGCTACGTGAATGTTCCGTCACAGAGCCACCCGAACGGCGGCTCAAAAGTCCCCAGCACGGAGACACAGTGGGATATGGCACGTCTCCTTCAAGGTGAGCTGAAATCCCTCGGTTTGAAGGATATATACCTAAGCGACAAATGTGTTTTGACTGCGCAGCTTCCGGCAAATCTCCCCTCTGGCACGCCGCTGCCCCCAACAATCGGCTTCTGTGCACATATCGACACCGTCGATGTGTCGCTCAGCCCCGTCGTAAAGCCACGTCGCCTCCATTACACCGGCGGCGACATCACACTGAACGCAGAGAAGAATATCGTCATGCGGGCAGCGCAGCACCCGGAACTCTCGCCCTACGTCGGACAGGAACTGATCGTCACCGACGGCACCAGTGTCCTCGGCGCAGACAACAAAGCCGCTCTTGCGAATATCATGACGGCACTCGCAACGCTCGTCAACGATCCTACGATTCCGCACGGCGACATCTGCGTCGCCTTTGTCCCCGATGAGGAATGCGGGCTCTGGGGCTCAAAGAACATGGACTTTTCAAAGTTCCCGGCCGATTACGCATACACCATCGACTGCTGTGCTCTCGGAGAAGTCGTCTACGAGACATTCAATGCAGGCTCCGCAGAGATCACCATCCACGGCGTCAGTGCACATCCGATGAGTGCAAAGGGGGTTCTGGTGAACCCGACACTGCTCGCCGTGGACTTTGTCAATCTCTTTGACCGCAAGGAGACACCGGAATGCACCGAGGGCACAGAGGGATATATCTGGTGTCAGACGATCCGCTCCAATCCGACGACCGCAACGGTCGAGCTCAACATCCGCGACCACGACAAGGCACGCTATAAGAGACGCAAAGCCCTGATTGCCGAGAACGTTGAAAAACTGCGCCGTATGGAGCCGCGCTGCCGCGTCGAGTACACGATGGAGGACACCTACGGCAATATCGCAGATGCGGTCACGGATGAAAATAAACAGGCAATCGACCATATCTACACGGCAATGAACCGCCTGGGGATCACGCCGCACACGATCGCCATGCGCGGCGGAACCGACGGCTCATTTATCTCAACAAAAGGGATCCTTACCCCGAACTACTTTACGGGTGGGCTCAATTTCCACTCCAACTGTGAGTTTCTCCCCATCCCGTCGCTGCGCAAATCCTACGAGGTGACCATGATGCTGATTGCGCTCGCCCTAGGGAAGCACGGATAAATTTGACACCAATCTGGCAGACCTCATTTTATCAGCGACTCCCTAGAAAATCACGGAATTCGTTTGAACACATAGAACCCGATCACTGCCTGCAGAATACTGAGCGCGGCGAGCATGGCAAATGCCGTCTGCAGCGTCGTGAGTGAGGAGACGAATCCGATGGCGGCAGGTCCAGCGAGGATGCCGAGATATCCCATGGTGCTGACGGCGGAGACCGCCGCACTGACCGGCATGACGTTCTGCCGCCCCATTAGAGAGAAGAAGACGGGCACGATGTTCGCGCTCCCGATGCCGATGGCAAAGAAGCCGACGTAGAGCAGCGCATCTACGGGTGCAAACATGACGAGCAGAATTCCGCCGAACGCGAGCAGTGCACCACCGACGGCAACGGAAAGCGCGCCGATGCGCTGGACGACGCGGTCGCCGAGAAAACGCATCGTGAGCATCGCGGCAGAGAAGACGGAATAGCCCGTGCCCGCAAGCGCGAGATCCATGCCGCGCACGGTGGTCAGGTAGACGCCGCCCCAATCCATGACCGCCCCTTCGCTGAGGAAGGCGATGAACGCCGTCATGCCGACAAAGACGATGATGCCGCGCGGCAGTGCGAGCAGTGCGCCGCCGCCCCCACCGTACGGAATCAGATGACGTCCGAACACTACCGTCAAGAGGAGGATGAGCCCCGCCGCAATCGCCGTCGACTGAAATGGCGTGAGACCGAGCAGCCCGACCCATACGCCGTAAAGTCCCGCACCGGCGAAGCCGCCGAGGCTCCAGAAGGCGTGCATTCCGCTCATGATGCGCCGCCCAATGCCCTTTTCCACCAGTACGGCGACGATGTTGACCACGACGTCGATGCAGCCCATCACCGCACCGAAGATAAGTACGATCGGCACGGCGAGCGAAAGTACGTCCACGCATGAGACGAGCAGAAGAATTGCCGCAAAGAGGATCGAGGCCGTCATGACGACGCGGCGACACCCGAGCCGCATGGCGAGTGCACCCGAGAGCGGCATCGTCAGGAGAGAGCCGACCCCGATGCAGAGCAGCAGCATCCCGAGCACATCGTCCCCCACCATCAGCCGCTCGCGCAGGAGAGGGACGAGCGGCGCCCACGCCGCCGTGCCAAATCCACCGATAAAGAAGAAGGCACGCGTCGCGTGCACCTCACGCATCCCAATTTCTTTTTTCCCTGTATCTCCCATGATTCGCCCCATTTCGCCGTACCGTCCAAAACTCACGCCATTCTACCATGGAAATAGAAAAAGTAAACCATGCTTCTTGACAGATATGAGGTATCATTGATAAAGAGGATGATAACATGAACGAACCGGCAACAAAGGGAGCGCTCTGGACGCGCGAATTTCTCGGCATGAGTCTCGTCAGCTTCCTCATCTATCTGACGCAATACGCGATGATCGCGGCACTCCCCATCGTCATGATGCAGGAGTACGGAGGCGGCGACATCGAAGCAGGTCTCGCCATGACCTTCTTCCAGATCGGCACGGTTGCTGCGCGCCCCTGTGCGGGCATTCTCATCGACGCCGTCAACAAGCGGCGCCTCATGATCGTCATCAGCATCCTGTTTTTCATCGTTATGGCGCTCTTCCTCGTCGCCTCTGCGATCTCCATGCTCTACGGCCTGCGCCTCCTCCACGGCGTCATTTTCGCCGTGGCGACAACGACGGCAGCAGCGCTCGCAGCACTGATTCTTCCGCCCTCGCGCAAGGGAGAGGGCATCGGCTACTTTGCCCTCTCCACCAATCTCGCGATGGTCGTCGGGCCCATGGTCGGACTGCTCATCATGGAGCATCTCTCGAGCACAGTGCTCTTCGCTGCACTCAGTGTACTTGCCGCACTCTCCATCGTGATGAGCACGATGCGTCTGCCCGATGCCGTCATCCTGCCGCAGTGTGCACGGCACCGTCTCTCCATTCAGACATTTATCGAGCGGCGCGCGCTCGCGCCCGCCCTCATCGCGGGGATTCTCTTCTTCGCCTACGGCAGTGTGCTCACCTTTATCCCGCTCTATACGCGCAGTCTCGGGCTGTCGGCAGAGACGAGTCTCTTCTACGCCTGCTATGCGGGAGCGATTCTCGTGACACGTCCCTTTGTCGGACGCATCTTTGACCGCATGGGGCCGGACTATACGGTCTACCCGGGGGTACTTCTCTTTGCCGTGGGCATGGCGCTCCTCGGCAGCATCACGGGACTCACGGGACTGATCGGCGCCGCCCTGCTCCTCGGCGCAGGGTTCGGCGCAGTCACGCCTGCGCTTCAGACGCTTGCCGTGCGCAGTGTCCCCGCATCACGTGCCGGCGTCGCCACAGCGACCTACTTCTGGTCACTCGACATCAGCGTTGGGCTTGCTGCTGCAGGGCTCGGCATCGTCGCTGTCACATACGGCTATGCATTCACCTACCGCATCGTAGATGTCGCCGTCATCGCCGCCGCCGCACTCTGCTACACCATCTGGCGGCGCATGGGGAAAAAGGAATAGGGATCGTCAAAGCGGCTGCTGTACGAAGAAATCATACGTACAGCAGCCGATTTTTACATTCCGCTCTCCTTTTTCTGCTCCTCCTCTGCTTCCCTCGCCTTCTTCTCTGCCTTTTTGCGTTCCTTGTAGGCACGCGCATCGATTTTTTCCAAATAGCTGTCGGGGATGCGGGCGACCGCCTTCGGTTCGACCGCATAGAGTTTTTTGTAGTAGTCCTCTGCCGCATCACCGTTGCCCATCTCATCGTAGATCTCTGCGGCGATCAGATACCCATAGGGGCTCTTTGCATCCACCTCGATCGCCTTCAATGCGTCGGCAAGTGCGCCGTCACGCTCACCGAGCATGCGCCGTACATCCGCGCGGTTGACCCACGTGAGGACGTCCGTCGGAGCATCGGCGACACCGCGGTCGGCGTCGGCGTGGGCGCGGTCAGCGTCGCCCAGCACAGCATAGGCACGTGCACGAATGACATAGCTGAGGGCAGGCTTGTCGTCGTGCGCCGCACCAAAGACACGCGCCATCAGAATGAGGGCACGCGTTCCGTCGCCATAGTCACTGTAGGCGTCGCTGTTCTCGCGTATTTTATCCATCGCCTTCGCATCGGCGCTCTCAACCGCCGCATGCTCCGCCTCACGTTCGGCGGCACGCGCCTGCTCCGTGCTGCGCAGCCTCTCCCGAGCGCCGCTCGCCGTCTCCCCGACGTACGCATCCCCAACGAGAGAGATGAGCTGTGCCCCCGCCTTGGCTTTTTCCACCAGGGGCAAGAGTGCCGCATTGATCCGGGCGTCGCCGCGCATCGATACGCCGCCGCCGCGCGTCAGAGCGAGCCCCCAGTCCGCTGCCGTATCATAGTCGTGGAAGGCACGGGCCAATGCGCCTGCAACGAGATAGGCGTTCTCGGGACTGTTGTCGTAGTCCTCATCCGTCTGCGTCGCCGTGAGGAGCGGCGTGCCGTCGATGCAGACCGTCCGCCGATCCGTCACCGTCACGTGCCCCGCACTGTATGCCGTAAGCATCTCCGCGAGCTTTGCCTCGCGCCGCTCCGTCGCAGGGTGGTCGGAGTAATCGTCCTGCGGAAGATCCTTGTCCTTTGGATTCTGGTACTCCTGCAAATCCTGCGTGACATAGGTTAGATAGTAACCCATCCGTGCCATTGCCGCCGCACCGCCGCCGGGGTTGAAGCCGGCGCTCGTCATGATATGGAAGCCGCCCTCGTCCGCCTCGTACTCTGTGGGCAGAGTGATGTTTTTGGCAATGGAATAGCCCGCCAGTGCATTGAGCTTGTTCCAGTCCATCAGCCCCGCATCCATGTTGAGAAAGCTCATCCCATAGTACTGCGCTGCCGCCTTCGCATAGTTATGTGCGCTGTGCTGACGGATACCGTGCGTCATCTCGTGACCGAGCACCGCCGCAATCTCATCCACGTTTCCGTTCAGTCCGCGAATCAGCCCGCGATTGATGCTCACATAGTCTGTCGGATAGCACGCCGCGTTGAAGATGGGACTGTCGTTCACCGCCCAGACAAAAGGAAGCGAGTTCACGCGGAGCACATAGTCTCCGTCCTGCACGAGCCGCTGCATCACATGATCGATAAGAGCAATATCGCGTGCATTTCGTGCGCGTCCGTTTTCCTCAATATCCTGCCGCTCGCTCTCATGCTGTGCGTGAACATCGTTGCCGAGCGCGAGCACAGCCCCGAGCGTTGAATGGTATGCACCGAGCACGCCGAGTGCCTGGGCCGCAATCCCCCATGCGTCGATTGCCTCGGCGCGCAGGGGTGAAACAAGCAGCCCAAGCCCCGTGATGAAAGCGGCGAACACCGCAAGATTTTTCTTCCGCATCATATCCTCCATTCCTTTTACAGATGATAGCACAACTTTCTTATCTTCTGCTATAATAAATTGATAAAATATGACAAGGGTGTGAAATCAGGAACATGTGCCCCATCTCGTGCATGAACGTCGACTCATCCGCACTCTCAAAAAGCGTAATGATGCGCTTTCCGTCCTCTTGGGAGATTTCTCCCCTCACCTCTTGACGGAGCATCTGTTTAAGCATAGAAAAAGCACCCTGCGATTCAAGGTGCTTCTGCATATCATTATAGAGTTTGTCAAAATGCGCTCGTGCGCCCGAGCGTTCGCCGCTTACTGCACGAGATACCCCGCGCGCGACTCGTCGAACAGGTCGGACAGATGCTTCTCCGTTGCTTCCGGAAACAGTTCCTTGCCGAGCTTCATAAACTCCTCTTTGTCCAGAGTGTCCGTCCATCGGTCGAACATCTCCATGTTGGATTCTTGGGTCATTGTCAAAGCACCTCCTCGCATATTCAATCTTCGCCGCTAAACGGTCTTTATATTTCTTGTTCTTTTGGACAACCGTCAAGTTGAAATCCGCCAGCATTTTGTGGATATACGGCAATTCATCCCGCGCCTTGTCCTTCACCACCGGGTCAGCCATCGCGTCCAGATTTGTGTACTGCCCGATCTCATCCGCTACAGTCTTCTCTACCGACCTCATTATACCATCGTTCAGATACGTTCGGAAGACCTCTTGGCTTATTTCGTTGTCCCTATTCTCCCTATCGCCTCCTTTTTCCTGCCGGGCTGCAAAATTATTTTTGCTTCCGTTGCTTGCCTGATGGTAAATATTCGGGTCGTCCGCCGAAAAGTTTCCGTTGTTGTCTACGGATTTAATCTGCGTGGGGTCAAAGGCGATAAACTCCTCATCACCGTTATTTACGCCATCATACCCATGCGACGCTAAATCTTCTCTCGCTTTTATCCCAGCGTAATTCTGACCGACATAACGATTCAAGGCTTTATAGCCCTGTCCTTCATTAGCCGGGTTTTTGATATTAAGGAAGAACGCCCTAACATGTCCACCGTATCCCTGCGCGTCAATTTCCCATGGAGAAAAGAACATCCCTTGAATGTCCATGTTGGCACGCCCTTTGGTTTTGTCAAACACATCAAACTGCGCGTCGCTGCCATGATACACGACAAGCGGTTCCCCGTTCTCATCGACGACCTTGGACACGGTATTGACTTTATCCGCAATCTTTGTTATATTTAA
>ERZ773069.1819-NODE-1819-length-11731-cov-17.851662_pt1 | contig 11731 bp, 8 predicted proteins | sample MGYA00580619_ERZ773069 | MGnify/ENA primary metagenome ERZ773069 (study PRJEB29015, sample SAMEA2738007) | human oral metagenome | biome: human oral; feature: human-associated habitat; material: dental | place: China | collected 2108 ...
TGGCCGGCTGGCCGGGGCGTGAAGTGCTGGCAGCGCACGGCATGGCCTGGGGCGGCGAGCCGCGCTATCCGGAGTCGTTTGCCCACTTCGACTATGTGCGACCCGACGCACCCCGCGGTGGCCTGGTGCGGCTGGCGGGCATGGGCACCTTCGATTCGCTCAATCCGTTCACGCTGCGGGGCATTGCTGCAGACGGTACAGGCACGCTGATGTTCGAGTCGCTGGCGGTGGCCAGCTGGGACGAGCCCTTCTCGGTTTATGGGTTGCTGGCCGAGGACATGATCCTGGCCGAGGACCGGCTGTCGGTGATGTTCAAGCTGCGGGCCGAGGCACGTTTCAACGATGGCTCGCCGGTGCTGGCCGAGGATGTGCGCCATTCGTTCGAGACGCTGGTGGGCCCCAAGGGGCATCCGCTCTTTCGGCAGTATTTCGGGGACGTGGAGCGTCTGGAGGTGATGGACGATCGGCTGCTGCGCTTCTTCTTCAAGCGCACCAACCCGGAGCTGCACCTGATCCTGGCCAAGGACCTGCCGGTGTTCTCGCGTCGCTGGGGGCAGGGCAAGGCCTTCGATGCCATGCCGCACGAGCGACCCATCACCAGCGGTCCCTATGTGGTGGACAGCATGGATCTGGGCAAGCGCATCGTCTTCAAGCGGGTGGAGGGCTACTGGGCCGATGCACTGCCGGTACGGCGTGGCACCTTCAATTTCGAGCGGGTGGTGTTCAAGTATTTCCGCGACGAGGTGGCGCGGCTGGAGGCCTTCAAGGCCGGCGAGTTCGACTGGCTGTTCGAGAACAGTGCCCGCAACTGGACGCGCGGCCACGTGGGGCCGCGCTATCGCAGTGGCGAGATCGTCAAGCGCAACTTCCCGCATTCCAATGTGAGCGGCATGCAGGGCTATGCGCTCAACACGCGCCGTCCGCTCTTCAAGGACGTGCGGGTGCGCGAGGCGTTGGCGCTGGCCTTCGATTTCGACTGGCTCAACCGTCATTATTTCCAGGGGCAGTACACGCGCACGCGCAGCTATTTCGCCAACAGCGCCATGGCGGCTTCCGGCAAACCGGATGCCGAGGAAATGCGCTTCCTGAAGAGCCTGTCGTCGCCGCTGGATCCGGCGGTGTTCGGTGAGCTGCCCGAGCTGCCGGACAACCCGGATGCGGATGCGCTGCGCCGCAACCTGAAGCGCGCGCAGCAGCTGCTGAATGAAGCGGGCTGGCAGGTGGATACGGATGGCGTGCTGAAAAACGCGCAGGGCCAGGCGTTCCGCTTCGAGGTGCTGGGCGATGCGCCGGCCTTCGAGCGGCTGGCCACGCCGTGGATCCACAACCTGGCGCGGCTGGGCATCCGGGTGCGGCAGCGCATGGTGGATCCGGCGCTCTATCAGAAGCGGGTCAGTACCTTCGATTACGACGTGGTGACGACGGTCTACCCGATGAGCAGCACGCCGGGCAACGAGCTTCTGCAGATGCTGGGCTCGGCGGCGGCCAACGACGCGCGCTCGGGCAACTATGCGGGCGTGGCCGATCCGGCGGTGGACGAGATCATCGAACGCATCCTGCAGGTGCGCTCACGCGATGAGCTGCAGCTGGCCACCCGGGTACTGGACCGCGTGCTGCGCCATGGCTGGTACATGGTTCCGCAGTTCCACAGCAGCAGCTACCGTGTGGCCTTCGACTGGCGGCTGCGGCATCCCGGGGTGCTGCCGCTCTTCTACGATCCGCAGAGCTGGCTGCTGGAGACCTGGTGGCGTGACGATGAGGCACGGCCGGTCCCCGTGGCCGAGCAGGCGGATGCGACGGATGAGACCCTGATGCACCTGCCAGACCTGGCGATGGAACGGCCCTCGCAGCCTGCTGGGGTGTCTGCCATCGGTCATCGCGCCGGGAGATTCCTGACATGCTGAACTATGTGCTGCGCCGGCTGGCGCTGATGGTGCCCACGCTGCTGGGCATCCTGCTGGTGAGCTTCATCATCATCCAGTTCGTGCCCGGTGGCCCGGTGGAGCAGCTGGTGCATCAGCTGCAGGGGGCATCCCAGGGGGCGGAAGGTGGTGGTGCGCCGGCGGCCAGCGGCTATCGCGGTCGTCAGGGGCTGGACAAGGAGCAGATCGCCGAGATCGAGGCCTTCTATGGTTTCGACAAGCCTGCACCCACGCGCTTTGTCGAGATGCTGGGGCGCTATCTGCGCTTCGACCTGGGCGAGAGCTTTCATTACCAGCAGTCGGTCTGGTCGCTGATCGTTCAGAAGCTGCCGGTGTCGATCAGTCTGGGGGTATGGAGCTTCTTCATCGTCTATCTGGTGTCCATTCCACTGGGCATTGCCAAGGCGGTGCGCGACGGCAGCCGTTTCGACCTCTGGACGACGACGGCAATTCTGGTGGGCTACGCCGTGCCCGGCTTCGTGCTGGGGGTGGCGCTGCTGGTGCTGTTCGGCGGCGGTTCGTTCCTGTCGTGGTTCCCGTTGCGCGGGCTCACCTCGGATGACTGGGAGTTGCTGAGCCTCTTTGGCAAGGTGATGGACTATTTCTGGCACCTGGTGATGCCGCTGACCTGTCTGGTGGCAGGAAGCTTTGCCGTGACCACGCTGCTGACCAAGAACGTGATGCTGGAAGAGATCCGCCGCCAGTACGTGGCCACGGCGCGGGCCAAGGGGCTGGGCGAGCAGCGCATCCTGTACCGGCACGTGCTGCGCAATGCGCTGATCCCGCTGGTGACGGGCTTTCCGGCGGCGTTCATCGGGGCCTTCTTTACGGGCTCGCTGCTCATCGAGACGCTGTTCTCGCTGGACGGGCTGGGGCTGCTGTCGTATGAATCCGTGGTCAAGCGCGATTATCCGGTGGTGCTGGGCATGCTGTATCTGTTCTCGCTGATCGGGCTGCTGACGCGGCTGATCACCGATGTGGCCTATACGTGGGTGGACCCGCGGGTGAAGTTCAGTGGATCGGGGCGGTGAACGGATGAACGCAGTGCAGGACAATCGACACGGTGCGACCGGCCAGGGCCAGCCCAGCGGCCCGCAAGGTGTAGCTGCATCCATGGCACCGGCCTTGGGTGGTGCAACGCCGGGTGCGCGGGAAAGGGCCGCATCGGCCTCGCCGGCAGCGCGCGCCTGGCAGCGTTTCCGGCGGCATCGGCGCGGCTACATCAGCCTGTGGATCTTCGGCGTGCTGTTCGGCATCTCGCTGTTTGCGGGTGTGCTGTCCAACGACCGGCCGCTGCTGGCCAGCTACCAGGGGCAGTGGTACACGCCGCTGTGGCATGACTACCCGGAAACCACCTTCGGCGGCGACTTTCTGGCGCCCACCGAATGGCATGATCCGTTCATCCAGCGACAGTTTGCGCAGGACGGCAACTGGGCGCTGTGGCCGCTGAACCGCTACAGTTTCAACACGCTGAACTACTATGCCGAGCTGCCCAACCCCGCACCGCCGTCCGCCCAGAACCTGCTGGGTACGGACGACCGGGGACGCGACGTGCTGGCGCGGCTGCTGTACGGCTTTCGGCTGTCGGTGATGTTCGGACTGGCGCTTACCGCCATCGGCACGCTGCTGGGCATCGTGATGGGGGCGCTGCAGGGCTATTTTGCGGGTCGGGTGGACATCACGCTGCAGCGGCTCATCGAGGTGTGGTCCGCCATTCCCGAGCTGTACCTGCTGCTGATCCTGGCCTCGATGTTCGAGCCCAGCATCTGGGTGCTGCTGGTCATCCTGTCGCTGTTCGGCTGGATGGGGCTGTCGGACTACGTGCGGGCCGAGTTCCTGCGCAACCGTCAGCTGGAATTCGTGCAGGCGGCGCGCGCGCTGGGGCTGCCCCGGCGTACCATCATCCTGCGGCACATCCTGCCCAATTCGCTCACGCCGGTGCTGGCCTTCCTGCCGTTCCGGATGAGTGCAGCCATCGTGGCGCTGGCCAGTCTGGACTTCCTGGGACTGGGGGTCTCGGATTCCAGCCCCAGCCTGGGTGAGCTGCTGGCGCAGGGCAAGAACAACCTGGATGCGTGGTGGATTGCGCTGCCCACTTTTGGCGTGCTGGTGGGCACGCTGCTGCTGCTGATCTTCATCGGCGAGGCGCTGCGGGATGCGCTGGACCCGCGCAAGCGCTGAATGGCATCCGGATACAGGCAATTGAAGGGAGAACAGGCCCCATGACGGGTTTGGCGGTTGGAACGACACAGGGCACGGCCAAGGCAACGGCAGACGGTACGTCGCTGCTGGAGGTGCGGGGGCTGGGCATCTCGCTGCCTGACGGCGCCGGCCAGATGCAGCGCATCGTGCATGACGTGAGCCTGACGGTGGGCCGAGGCCAGCGGGTGGCGCTGGTGGGCGAGTCCGGCTCGGGCAAGACGCTGACGGCGCATGCACTGATGCGGCTGACCGAGGGCGCGAAGTACGACGGCCAGATCCTCTTCGAGGGGCAGGACGTGCTGACGGCCGACGAGCGCACCCTGCGTACCTTGCGTGGCGGCCAGATGGGCATGGTGTTTCAGGAGCCCATGTCGGCACTGAATCCGTTGCACACCATCGGTGACCAGATCAGCGAGGCCATGGAGCACCACGAGGGGCTCACCCGCGCCCAGGCGATGGCACGCACGCTGGAACTGCTGCAGCTCACCCGCATCCAGGATCCGGCGCGCTGCGCGGCCGCCTACCCGCATCAGCTTTCGGGCGGACAGCGGCAGCGGGCGCTGATTGCCATGGCGCTGGCCTGCCGGCCCAAGCTGGTGATTGCCGACGAGCCCACCACCGCACTGGACGTGACCGTGCAGGCGGGCATCATGAAGCTGCTGGCCGACCTGCAGCAGGAATTCGGCATGGCGGTGCTGCTGATCACGCACGACCTGCCGCTGGTGCGCGCCTTTGCCGAGCGGGTGGTGGTGATGCGCCATGGCAGCATCGTCGAACAGGGCTCGGTGGCCGAAGTGTTCGACCAGCCGCAGCACGACTACACCCGTGCGCTGCTGGCCGCGCACCCGCAGCGGCTGGTGGAGCCCGTGGGGGCGGGGGCGAACGTCGTCCTGCAGGCCCGCAAGGTGGGCTGCACCTTCGTGAGCCCCAAGGGCTGGTTCTCGCGCCAGCGCACGGACGTGCTGAAGGACGTGGACCTGCAGATACCGGCAGGCACCACCCTGGGCGTCGTAGGGGAATCCGGATCGGGCAAGACGACACTGGCTCTGGTGCTGATGCGGCTGGCCGCCGGCGAGATGCAGGGCGAGGTGGAGATTGGCGGTCAGCGCATCGACACGCTGCCCGAGCGCACGCTGCGGCCGCTGCGTGCCGGCTTCCAGATGGTGTTCCAGGACCCGTTCAACTCGCTTTCGCCGCGGATGAGCATTGCCGAGATCGTCGGCGAGGGCCTGTGGCTGCACCACAGCCAGCTTTCCGACGAGGAACATCGCACTGCCGTCATCGGTGCCCTGCAGGACGTGGGGCTGGAACCCGCACAGGTGCTGCACCGCTACCCGCACGAGCTGTCCGGTGGCCAGCGCCAGCGCGTGGCCATCGCCCGCGCGCTGGTACTGAAACCGCGCCTGCTGGTGCTGGACGAGCCCACCTCCGCCCTGGACCTGACCGTGCAGCTGCAGGTGCTGAAACTGCTGGTGTCGCTGCAGCAGAAATACGGCCTGAGCTACCTGCTGATCACCCACGACATGGGCGTGATCCGCGCCCTGGCACACCGCCTGCTGGTGATGAAGGACGGCGTGGTGGTGGAGCAGGGCGCCGTGGAAGAGATCTTCATGACGCCGGCATCGGCCTATACGCGGGAGCTGCTGGCGGCTTCGGCTTGGCGGGATGCGGTTTGATTTGCGTATCCTTGATGTATTGTTACAATAAATGCCCCGTGGGCAGATTTTGTATCATGTTTCGTGATACGTGGCAACGATGTTGGAAGCGTTGCGGTGTTTTCCTACTTCATTCCACTCCAAAGATGGGGCTCTGCATAAGAGTGCCCACGGGGACCGAATTATCGAACCATGACTTCTGAATTCATTGAAAGACTTCGTGCAGTACAGACAAGAAGAGAGCTTGCTGAAATTCTAGGAATAAAGGAGTCTTCTCTTACGTACATCTTGTATTTCCTAGAGGAGTCAGAGAAATATAAGAAATTCAGTATCCCAAAGAAATGTGGAGGAGAGAGGGAGATTTGTGCTCCTGATCCTCGCTTGAAGAATTTGCAGCGTAAAGTCGCAAATATTCTTTCTGAGGTTTTTGATTGTTCAGGTGATGGTAATGAAAGTGAGATAATGGTGAATACATCGTCTCACGGATATCGGTCGGGAAGGAGTATATACACAAATGCAAATCCTCATAGAAAGAAGAGGTTTGTATTTAACGTTGATATAGAAAATTTCTTTGGAAATATCGGTTTTCCAAGGGTTTACGGTTTCTTTTTGAAAAATAACAGATTTAAACTCCGCTCCAAGATTGCGGCTACTTTGGCTCATATCATTTGCACAAAAGAAGGGCTGCCTCAGGGAAGCCCTTGTTCTCCTGTCATGTCAAATTTGATAGGAGGGGCACTTGATTTTCGTTTGTCGAAATTGGCGGAAAGGCATGGGTGTACGTATACACGTTATGTAGATGATCTATCGTTTTCTACCAATAAAGCTCAGTTTCCGGTAGGAATTGCTTTTTTAGATGAAGAAAATGGGGTATGGACGCCGGGAAAAGACTTGCTAGGTGTGATCAAGAGGTCGGGGTTTTCCTTGAACGACAAAAAGACAAGGATGAGCTATAAAGATTCTCGCCAGATAGTCACTGGTTTGGTGGTCAATAGAAAGGTTAGCGTTCCTGTTGAGTATAGGAGACGGGTTCGCGCTTACGTTCATAGATTGATTAAAGAAGGTCAGTATTATGTGAGGAATGACCAGGGGGTGGAGTTTACGGGAAATGTCCGAGCTCTTCAGGGGATGATGAATTATATATTGCATGCCGAGAGGTTGTCAGGAAAGAAACTTCCTGATAGCTCGGGTGGTAAGGGTTGCGTCGGCTTCCATAGGGTTTATAGGGATTATCTATTTTACACAAGATTTTTTTATCCGGCCAAGCCGTTTGTAATTTGTGAAGGAAAAACGGATCCGATTCACTTAAAGGCTTCGATTTTATCGAAGGCGGAAAAATTTCCCTGTCTCGTTGATGGTAAAGGAGGATTGACAGTTTCGTTCTTCAATCACGATGGTTATGATGATCATGGAGATGTTAAGTCTGGGAGAATCTCCGTTTCTAAGGCATTGGGCGTATTCAGCGGGGGAGGTCCCAGTTTCAGAAATCTTATCGGGTCATATAATAAGTTTTTAAAAAAATATTCAAAAGAAAGAAAAAATTACTTTTCAAATCCGGTGATTATGATTTTTGATAATGACAAGGGTGGAATATTAGATGCCATTCCTGTTATAAAGAATAATTCTGACAAGAAGAATGGGGGTGCGTTCAATGGCGATGGGAGCAGGGATTCTGAGTATTTCAATCCGTTTGGGAATCTATTTATAGTTCCTGTTCCGAGAAAAAAATCTATGGAAAGAGAGAATTTTGATATAGAGAGTTTGTATGACGATGGGCTTCGGGTTGGGCGCCTGAATGAAAAAGGTATTGTCAATAACAAAGTGAAGTTTGCGATATATGTGCGTGACAACGCAAAATCAATTAATTTTGATGGTTTTGAACCGATTTTGGAGATTATTTCAAAAATAGTCAAAGAGTCGGAAATCAGGCTTGAGAGAGCCGATGAGTCGTAGATAGGGCTTTTAAGGGGGCGGGCTCCCACGGATTGAAGAGCGTCACCCCGGCTTGCTCGAAATCCTTGGTGTTGCACGTGATGAGCCGGTATCCATGTCGAATGGCCACGGCAGCAATCATGGAATTCCGCAGGGATTTGGGATCGGGCGAGTGCATTCTGGCGCAGATCAGGGACGCTTCCGTGTCATACGGAAGGACCCTTCCCGAGAAGGTCTGCAAGAGGCCATCAAACCAAAACCGCAGTCTTTTTCCTTCGCCCTTTCGCTTCAGTTGCAGGATTCCCGGTTTCAGCTCGTAGGTGGTGATCGTGCGTAGATACAGCGCGCTGATGCGGACGGAATTGGCCCCGGCGAGCACAGCAGTGCTGGGCCGGGGCTTGCCTGGACGAAGCTCTGAAAAGACGTTGGCACCCGTAGGTGCGTCATTTGGCCTTAGGCTCTTCTCTGAACTCGGCGGCGACCGGCATCGGTGCCATCAGTGGCGGATCGAAATCGGGTTCCGCGGCTGTATCAGGCAATGCAAGCATGGCCTGCAACAAGATCGGTTCGGTCTGTCCGATGCCGGGCTGGTTGGCATGCTCCTCCATTCAGGATCCTCCAGCTCTCAAATATCCAGAATCTTCCGCTTCATGCCCTTGACGGGGGGCAGCCAGGCCTGGGTGCCCTGCAGGGTCAGGCCAAGCATGCGGGCCGGCAGGCGGTAGGACTCGGCGCGCTCGGGGTCGAGTTCTGTCTGGATGTCGTCATCCCGTCCCTGTTCGGTCAGTTCTGCCCAGTGGGGGTTGATCAGGAGTGTCTTGCCCAGGGCAATGAGCTCTGCCCAGCCGGTGGCCAGTGCCTCGGCAGCCTGGGATGCGGTGTAGAGGTTGCCCACGCCGATGAGGGGAAGCTTGCCGCCGATGTGCTGGTGCAGCTGTTCGATGCGGGTGCGGTCCGTATCCGCGCCGCGACGGGCTTTCTTGTAGAAGTCCCACAGGGAGACGTGCAGGTACTGCAGCGGTTTCTGCACGAGGGCATCGATGAGGGCGAAGGTGTCGGCCATGGTGATGCCGTTCTCGCCGGGTTCTTCGGGCGAGAAGCGGTAGCCGATGATGAATTCGGGTTTGGCGTGCTTGTTGCGCACGGCCGTGACGGCATCCACGACGGCCAGCGGGAAACGCAGCCGGTTCTGCAGGCTGCTGCCCCAGGCGTCGGTCCGGCGGTTGGACTGGGCGGAGAAGAACTGCTGGATCAGGTAGTTGTTGGCGCCATGGATTTCCACGCCATCAAAGCCGGCTTCCAGCGCCAGTTCGGCGGCGCGGCCGTAGCCGTCAATGATGCTCAGGATCTGCGCTTCGGTCAGGGCTTTGGCGCCGGTTTCGGGATGCTCGGATGGGGCGAAGATCTCGCCATTCGGGTTGAGGTCGGGAATGGACTGCCAGCCGCCGTGATGGATCTGCAGCAGGGCTTTGGCGCCCTGGTCATGGGCAATGCGGGCGACTTCATGCAGGCTGGGCAGGTCTTCGGTGCCGATGGCTTCGGGCTGCCCGTAGAAGGCCTTGCCGCCCTCGTGCACCAAGGTGGCGGCGGAGATGAACAGGCCGATGCCCCGGAAGCGGTCGGTCAGGAACTGACGTTCCTCGGCGGTGATGTGGCCGTTGTCGTCCGAGGCCAGATGGGTCATCGGGGCGACGGCCAGGCGGTTGCTGACGGTGACGCCGTTGTTGAAGGTGTAGCTCTGGAAGAGGTTCGGATGCTTCATGGTTGATGTGTTCTGGTGGGTTGGGCATCTGCCGTGACGCTGTTATACCACTGGCCTTCGTCAATACCGGGTCGCGTCTGGGGGCGTTGATCCGCTGCCCCCGCGAGTTTTCCCGTTTCCGATAGTGTCTTTCTTGCCCCTGCACGTCCTTGGAAGGACAATGGCCAAAGGGCAACATCGAACGATGAGGCAGCTCAGCATGGCCGACATGGGGACAGATCGGGCAGAGGACAAGGCACGGGCAGAGATGTTCCGTGCCCGCGGGCTGACCAAGGTCTACCGGATGGGCGAGGTGGAGGTGCACGCGCTGCGCGGCATCGACCTGGCACTGTATCCGGGCGAGTTCGTGGTGATCCTGGGCCCTTCGGGTTGTGGCAAGTCCACGCTGCTGAACATCCTGGGCGGGCTGGATGTGCCCACGGAGGGCGAGGTCTGGTACAACGGCCATGACCTGACGCATGCAGACGATGCGGTGCTGACGCACTTTCGGCGCGACAACGTGGGCTTCGTCTTCCAGTTCTACAACCTCATTCCCAGTCTGACGGCACGTGAGAATGTGGCGATCGTGACGGAGATCGCGCGCCAGCCCATGCCGCCGGAAGAGGCGCTGGCGCTGGTGGGGCTGGGTGAGCGGCTGGATCATTTTCCGGCGCAGATGTCAGGGGGCGAGCAGCAACGGGTGGCCATTGCGCGGGCCATTGCCAAGCAGCCGGCGGTGCTGCTGTGCGACGAACCCACGGGGGCGCTGGATTCGGCCACCGGGGTGCGGGTGCTGAACGCGCTGGATGAGGTGAATGCGCGGCTGGGCACGTGCACGGTGGTGATCACGCACAACGCCGACATTGCGCGAATGGCGCACCGGGTGCTGACGATGGGCGACGGGCGCATCGTGGCCGAGAAGGTCAACGAACAGCGGTTGAAGGCCGATGAGCTGCGCTGGTGACAGAAAGGGCTGGCGGCTGCCGGCGCTGTACCGGAAGGCGCTGCGCGACCTGTGGCTGCTGCGCGGCCAGGCGCTGGCGATCATGCTGGTGGTGGCGGGCGGCATTGCCATGCTGGTGATGTCGCAGGTGGCGCTGGATACGCTGAACAACAGCCGGTTGCGCTTCTATGAGGCGCAGCGGCTGTCGGACATCTGGGTGGATGCCAAGCGCGCGCCGGAAGCCGTGGCGCGGCAGGTGGCGGCGCTGCCGGAGGTGGCCGAGGTGGAAAGCCGGGTGCAGGCCTTTGCCAAGCTGAAGCTGCCTGGGTTCGATGAGCCGGTGTCGGCGCAGATGATTTCCCTGCCGGACGACGGTGGGCAACCATTGATGAACGGGCTGCACCTGCGTCAGGGGCGGCTTCCGGCGGTGCTGTCGCGCGATGAGGTGGTGGTGAGCGATGCCTTTGCCGAGCGGCACGGCCTGAAGCCGGGGGACCGGCTGCGGGCGACGGTGAACGGGCATGCACAGTGGTTCCGGCTGGTGGGGGTGGCCACGTCGCCGGAGTTCCTGTATCCGATCAAGCCCGGGGCGATCTTTGCCGACCACAAGCATTACGCCATTCTGTGGATGCCGCGCCGGGTGCTGGAAGCGGCCATGAACATGGCCGGGGCCTTCAATCAGCTGGTGGTGAAGCTGGCGGTGGCGCGGCAGGACCGCGTGCAGGATGCTGTGCCTGGTGCAGGTGAGCAGGAGCGTGCCTCGGGTGGAGCCGGCCCCCGCGCCGGGCGGCACAATACGGCCGACGCAGCGCTGGCCCGCGCCCGGCAGGAGGCGACGGCCATCGACGCCATCGAGCGGCTGATGGAGCGCTGGGGCGGGCTGGAGGCTGTCGGGCGGATGCAGCAGACATCGTACCGGGTGCTGCATGAGGAGCTGGCGCAGCTGCGCTCGATGGTGCGGGTGATGCCGACGATCTTCCTGGCGGTGGCGGCCTTCCTGCTGAACGTGGTGTTCACGCGGCTGGTAGGCACGCAGCGGGCGCAGATCGCCATTCTGAAGGCGTTTGGCTACCGCACGTGGGAGGTGGCTCTGCACTATGGGCTGATGGCCGCCATCGTGTGCGTGGCGGGGGCGTTGCTGGGGGCCCTGGCCGGTGCGGGGCTGGGTCAGGGGCTGGCCTCGCTCTATCAGGACAATTTCCGGTTTCCGGCGCTGTATTTCTCGCTGGATGGCCAGGTGGTGCTGGTGGGTGTGGCCGTGGCAGTGCTGGCTGGCGTGGGCGGTGCGGGCTGGGCGGTGCTGCGTTCATCGCGCGAGCCGGTGGCGCAGGCCATG
>ERZ773069.1822-NODE-1822-length-11727-cov-6.099126_pt1 | contig 11727 bp, 8 predicted proteins | sample MGYA00580619_ERZ773069 | MGnify/ENA primary metagenome ERZ773069 (study PRJEB29015, sample SAMEA2738007) | human oral metagenome | biome: human oral; feature: human-associated habitat; material: dental | place: China | collected 2108 ...
TAGCTTCAATCTCGCAGCAGGATCCAGCATCGTGCTCACATCCGCCAGCTTCTTTCTAATCAGTTTCTTTATCTCTCCTAAGCAACGATACTTGAAACTGAAAAACAAAAAAATCATTAAATAACGGGGAAACCCTTCTGGAGGAATCTAATGAAAAAATTAGGTACATTGCTTGTACTCTTTCTTTCCGTCATTGCACTTGTCGCATGTGCTAGCGGAAAAAAAGATGTAGCTTCTGGTCAAAAACTAAAAGTTGTTGCTACAAACTCAATCATCGCTGATATTACCAAAAATATCGCTGGTGACAAGATTGATCTTCACAGTATCGTTCCTGTTGGTCAAGACCCACACGAATACGAACCACTTCCTGAAGACGTTAAGAAAACTTCTCAAGCTGACTTGATTTTCTATAACGGTATCAACCTTGAAACAGGTGGCAATGCTTGGTTTACCAAATTGGTCGAAAATGCCAAGAAAACTGAAAACAAAGACTACTTTGCAGTTAGCGAAGGCGTTGATGTTATCTACCTTGAGGGCCAAAACGAGAAAGGCAAAGAAGATCCACACGCTTGGCTCAACCTTGAAAATGGGATGATTTATGCTAAAAATATCGCTAAACAGCTCATTGCAAAAGACCCTAGCAACAAGGAATTCTACGAAAAAAATCTCAAAGACTATACTGAAAAACTAGACAAACTGGACAAGGAAGCCAAAGAGAAATTTAACAATATCCCTGCTGAGAAGAAACTCATCGTAACCAGCGAAGGATGCTTCAAATACTTCTCTAAAGCCTACGGTGTCCCAAGTGCCTACATCTGGGAAATCAACACAGAAGAAGAAGGAACACCTGAACAAATCAAGACCTTGGTTGAAAAACTTCGCCAAACAAAAGTTCCATCACTCTTTGTTGAATCAAGTGTCGATGACCGTCCAATGAAAACTGTTTCACAAGATACAAATATCCCAATTTACGCACAAATCTTTACTGACTCAATCGCTGAAGAAGGTAAAGAAGGTGACAGCTACTACAACATGATGAAATACAATCTTGACAAGATTGCTGAAGGATTGTCTAAGTAATCCATTAAAAAACGTCGTTCTCACGGAATTGACGTTTTTTTTTACACTTTCCGGTCAAATCATTGGAAAAATCTGACAATTCTCGGTAAAATGAAAGAAAAAAGAATGGAGTAGTTTCATGACCACTTTTCTAGGAAATCCTGTAACCTTTACAGGTAAACAACTACAAGTCGGAGACAAGGCGCTCGACTTTTCCCTCACTACAACCGATCTCTCTAAAAAAAGTCTTGCCGACTTTGATGGAAAGAAAAAGGTCTTGAGTGTTGTCCCATCTATCGATACCGGTATCTGCTCAACGCAAACACGTCGCTTCAACCAAGAACTAGCCAACCTTGACAATACCGTCGTTCTTACTGTTTCTATGGACCTACCATTTGCCCAAGGACGCTGGTGTGGAGCTGAAGGCCTTGACAATGCCATCATGCTCTCAGACTACTTTGACCATTCCTTCGGAAAAGCCTACGGACTCTTAATAAATGAATGGCATTTACTTGTACGTACTGTCTTGGTTTTAGATGCGGATAACAAGGCCGCTTACGTTGAGTACCTAGACAACATCAATAGTGAACCAAATTGCGATGCTGCAATCGAAGCCATTAAAGCACTTAGATAAAGAAAAAAGAGGTTGTAGACCTCTTTTTCGTTGCTATAAAATACGATGGATACCGTCCTGGAGAAGGACTCGTCAACGTGGGTGAGGGATGCGTTGTAGAAAGCTTCGCATGCGCTTTGCTACCTATTGCTTGTAGTTCCTACCTCCTTGTGCAAAGGTTCCCTTTCGCCTCCAATAAATCTTGTGATATAAGACAGGGGTGTATGGCCCCTTCTAAGATAGCTTGGGAACGGCCTCTCATCAACCCTTGCAGTTCTCTCTGACACATATCTTGGAAAAGAGGGCTGTCAAAGACTAAGACAGAGCAGTAGCAAGCTTGACGTATTGCTTCATACGTACAAGACTGCAATCAGTTTTCTAAGCGGCTGAGACATCTGGTCGTACAGCTCAGTATTTCTAATTCCTGTCGTTGCATCTACATCCTCCTTTCCATTTTGTCCTCATTTTTTCTTCTATACTAGAATCTTTTACCCCTAGGCAATTCCTATCCACTGGCCAAGCCATTTTGCTCTTTTTTTGATATACTAGAAGGAGAGAAGAAAAGAGGAACCTATGACACCAAATAAAGAAGATTACCTCAAGTGCATCTATGAAATCGGTGCGCAACATGAAAAAATTAGTAACAAAGAGATTGCGGCCCGGATGCAGGTTTCACCTCCAGCCGTGACTGAGATGGTCAAGCGCATGATCTCGGAGAATCTCCTCATTAAGGATAAGCTCCACGGCTATCTGCTCACCGAGCTCGGCTTCCAAACGGTTTCCGATCTTTTTCGCAAGCACCGCTTGATTGAATTGTTTTTACTAAAAAATCTGGACTATACTACTGAAGAAGTTCATGAAGAGGCTGAAGTGCTCGAGCATACTGTCTCCGATCGCTTTATCGATAAATTAGACCAGATGTTAGACACTCCTAAGATCTGTCCTCATGGAGGGACCATTCCACCGAAAGGAAAACTTCTCATCGAGGCTTACCAGGACCGTTTGAGCGATGTCAGCGAACCAGGAACCTATCGTTTGCGAAGAGTCCAGGATACTTTTGAATTACTCAATTTTTTAGAACAAATCCAACTGAAGATCGGGGATGATATACTTCTAAAGGGGTACGATGATTACACTGGTCTCTTTCAACTCCAGATTAAGGGGCAAGAAGTTCAAATCAATCACCTAATCGCCCAACAACTTTACATAGAAAAACATGACCTTTGATTAAGGGCATGTCAGATTGAAGACAAAGTCCTCAGAAGTTATACTTCTGGGGACTTTTCTTGCGTTATACCAGAGAAAAAGGAAAGTGCAAAATGGAAGATAAGGGTGGGCTTACTTTGGCATGTCTAAATACCTTTTAAAATTGAATTGAGTTGATTGCAACAACAATTGTAGCTGCAATACTTTCTGATACAGAAGCTAGTCCGCCAACATAAATCATACCTACCATTCCGTTGTCGGTTTGTTGTGCATTCTGGTTTTTCTTTCCTTGGAAAAACTCAATTGCACCTAAAAAGGCCCATCCAAGGCCACCAATAGAGACCAATGCGCCCATGGCAGTAATAATTTTTGTAGCAACTTCCATTTTTATTATTTCTCCGTTGTCTTCCAAAAAAGACTGGACACATAGTCTCAGTCTTTCTTAACTATTTTTACCCTAAGGTTGCAATGGTGCATCCGGAACCACCGGCACTTTGTGGAGCATATTCAAAACTTTTAACATGACGATGACGGCGGAGATATTTAGTCACTGCGTCACGGATGACACCGGTACCAATACCGTGGATGATGTCCACCTGACTCATGTTGTTAAGTAGGGCTTGGTCAATAAAGGCATCAAGCTCTTGCATGGCTTCTTCGTAACGTTTCCCACGAAGGTCTAGACGGGCACGAGGACCACCAGATGCCTTCTTGGCTTTTTTAACTACGTTAATCTGTTTTTTCTTAGGCTGTTTCACCTCAGCTTGAGCACGAACCAGAGTGAATTCGTCTGCCTTGAGAGTCATCTTGATGAGACCGACCTGAGCTTCCCAGTTACCATTTTTGGCCTGACTAGTAAGAGTGCCTCGTTGACCATAGGCGGTAACGATGATATCATCTCCGACACGAGGGGCACGCGCAGCCTTTTCTTTCTTGGCTTTACGAAGGACCTTATTCTTAGAGAGGTCCACTTGTGGGGCAAGTTTCTTGAGTTTTCCTTTGGCGTCGATAACTTCATGAGGCTTGAGTTGACTCTTATCATGGAGAGTTTTGAGAATACTATCGCTCTCAGCCAAAGCTGTATCCACCATATCTTGAATGTCTTTTTGAGCCTTTTCGAGTTCCTTGTCGTACTCATGGGAGAATTCGTTATAGAGTTTCTTGACCGCACGGTTGAATTTAAGGTTTTCTTGCTCAACGTCCTTGATGTGTTCCAGACGTTTTTGCGTTTCGACGGTTTGGGCTTCAAGTTGCTCGATGATACGGTTGACATCACTATCAGTATCCGTGAGGTTCTCTGCTTCCTTGACAATAATTTCATTCAATCCGAGGCGGCGAGCAATCTCAAAGGCATTAGAACGACCAGGGACCCCCTGCATAAAACGATAGGTAGGGCTTAAAGTCGCTGTGTCAAACTCCATGCTGGCATTTTCTACATGTTGGGTCTCAATGCCATAGGCCTTAAGCTCAGGATAGTGAGTGGTAGCCATGGTCTTAATCTGGCTCAAACGAAGGTGCTCTAGGATTGCCATGGCTAGACTAGCCCCTTCCTGAGGGTCAGTACCAGCCCCAAGCTCATCGACCAAGACAAGACTGTTGCTGTCGGCAGCGTCCAGAATCTCGACAATGTGCGTCATGTGACTAGAGAAAGTAGACAAGCTCTGTTCGATAGACTGTTCATCTCCGATGTCCGCAAAAATCTCTTGGAAAATGGCTACACGACTGCCCTTATCAGCCAAAATTGGAAGACCAGATTGAGCCATCAGTTGTGCTAATCCAAGAGTTTTAAGCATGACCGTTTTACCACCAGTATTAGGACCTGTGATGACAATGGCTGTAAGATTCTCATCGAATCTCAAATCGTTGGCTACTGGATTGACCAAGAGCGGGTGACGAACGTTAAGCAGTTGAAGTGTTTGGTTGTCACTAATCTTTGGGATAACCGCCTTTTTATCCAGGAGATAGAGGTATTTTCCTCGAATAAAGTCCATGTGACCCAAAATCCAAGCGTTGTTAGCGATAGCAGCAGCTTGTGGACGGAGTTGATCAGACAATTCATGCAGGATACGAGCCATCTCATGACGTTCGTCTGCACGTAATTGTGTAATTTCTTCGTTAAGCTGGATAACAGCGCGTGGTTCGATATACACTGTGTTACCAGAGCTTGAGATGTCGTGCACAACACCAGAAATACGGTTACGGTAGGTATTTTTGACAGGAAGCACTGAACGGCCATTACGACTAGCAATTAAGCTCTCAGCCAACATGTGGCCAGATTTCTTGAGAATGTCTTGCAAGGTCTGGCGAATGGCATCATCACAAGATTTAAGTTGACGACGGATATTTTGCAACTCAGGGCTAGCAAAATGTTCAATAAAACCACTATCATTGATACTTTGAAGGCTACCTTGTAGACTTGGGAGGGCCTCAATCTTTTCAAAAAGACGTTTAAGAGCCACGAGCTCAACATTTTCAAGGTCAGCGTAGAAGCGGCCAAGGTCAGCTGAAGCTTGCAAGACCTTCTTGATGGCAATGAGCTCCTGGATGTTGAGGTCAGCATCCAGTTCCAAGCGACGCAAGGGCTCAGAAATATCTCTTAAGCTCCCAATGGCAAAGCTATGATGCTCTACGAAAATCTCAGACATTTCTTGGATTTCTGTAAATTGATTTTGAATTCTTTCTGGATTGGTCATAGGTACCAAGTCACGTAACTCTGCCTGAGCCTGCTCAGTCTGTAGGTATTCTGTGAACTGGTCCTTGACCTTGTTAAATTCTAATTGATCTAAAATCTTTGTGTTCATAACTCCTATTATAGCATATTTGACCATAGGACGTGGAGATGGTAAATACTTGTAACAATACTGTTGACTGATTCGCTCTAAAATTTGTCGATGGTCAATTCTCCTTGTGGCTTATTATTTATGAATGATTATTTTACAAAAGAGTCTCCCTAAAATAAGAGGATTTCAATTAAAACCAATGCTCCCATCTATGCTATAATAAACCTATGACTAATCAGAAAAAATTACTCCTAATTGACGGTTCATCCGTTGCCTTTCGTGCCTTTTTCGCACTTTATAATCAAATTGACCGTTTTCGTAACAATAATGGCCTTCATACTAATGCTATCTACGGTTTCCACCTCATGTTGGACAACCTACTTGAGCGTATTCAACCGACTCATGTCTTGGTAGCCTTTGATGCTGGAAAAACAACTTTCCGTACAGAGATGTTTGCGGACTATAAGGCTGGTCGTGCCAAGACTCCAGAGGAATTCCGTGAGCAGTTCCCTTATATCCGTGAGATGTTGGCTGCACGTGGTATCGCCTATTATGATCTGGCTCAGTACGAGGCAGACGACATTATCGGTACCTTGGCTAAGATGGCTGAAAATACCAGTGAGGACTATCAAATTACTGTTGTTTCTGGGGATAAAGACTTGATTCAGCTGACTGACGAAAACACAGTCGTTGAGATTTCGAAAAAGGGTGTGGCTGAGTTTGAGGCCTTCACACCTGACTACCTCATGGAGAAAATGGGTATTACCCCTGCGCAATTCATCGACCTCAAAGCCCTCATGGGTGATAAGTCCGATAATATTCCAGGAGTTACTAAGATTGGTGAAAAGACTGGTCTTAAGCTCCTTTTGGAACACGGTTCCCTTGAAGGTATCTACGACCATATTGACGAGATGAAGAAATCCAAGATGAAGGAAAATCTCATCAACGACAAGGAACAAGCTTTCCTTTCTAAAACTCTGGCGACCATTGATACCCAGTCTCCTATTGAAATTGGCCTAGATGATACGGCCTTTACGGGACCTGACCTTGAAAAATTGGCAGCCTTTTATGATGAAATGGGCTTCGTTCAGTTCAAAAATGCTCTTGGCGGAGAGGCTGTGCCACAAGATTTTGATGTGGCCTATGCAGAGCCTAGCCAAGTAACAGCGGATCACTTTAGCTCTGACGATTTCTTCTATTTTGAAATCCTCGGTGACAATTATCATACAGAACCCATCATCGGTTTTGCTTGGGGAAATGAAAAGCAGATTTATGCGTCTACAGATACTGACCTACTCACATCAGACACCTTCCAGGCAGCTCTTTCTAAAGCTGTTAATATCTACGATTTCAAGCGTAGTAAGGTGCTTTTGAGCCATTTAGGGATTGACTTGCCGACGGCTAATTTTGATGCACGTCTGGCCAAGTATCTGCTCTCAACCGTTGAAGACAATGAATTGTCAACCATTGCCCGTCTCTATACGGACCTACCGTTAGAAACAGATGAAGTGGTCTATGGTAAGGGAGCTAAGCGTGCCGTTCCTGAAAAAGAGGTCTTGCTCAGCCACCTGGCTAAAAAAGTCAAGGTCTTTCAGGTCGCCAAACCGGTCATGCTAGAAAAGCTAGCTGAACACGGCCAATCAGAGCTTCTCTTTGACATGGAGTTACCACTGGCAAATGTGCTAGCCAAGATGGAGATCGCTGGTATTAAGGTTAAGGGACAAACCCTTAACGAGATGGCAGTGGAAAACCAAGTAGTCATCGATAAATTGACCCAAGAAATCTACGAGATGGCGGGCGAGGAGTTCAATATTAACTCGCCTAAACAGTTGGGTGTTATCCTCTTTGAAAAGATGGGTCTACCTTTGGAATACACTAAGAAAACCAAGACCGGTTACTCAACGGCTGTGGATGTCCTTGAACGTTTGGCACCGATTGCTCCAATCGTAGCTAAGATTTTGGAGTACCGCCAAATCACCAAGCTTCAGTCTACCTATGTCTTGGGGCTTCAGGATTATATCCTTGAGGATGGCAAGATCCATACCCGTTATGTGCAAGATCTAACTCAGACAGGTCGCCTCTCATCAGTGGATCCAAACTTGCAAAATATCCCTGTTCGCTTGGAGCAAGGTCGTCTCATCCGTAAGGCCTTTGTCCCATCGACTGAGGACGCAGTGCTTTTAAGCTCGGATTACTCACAGATTGAGTTGCGCGTGTTAGCCCACATTTCGGGAGATGAGCATTTGATTGCTGCCTTTAAAGAGGGGGCAGATATCCATACCTCTACAGCCATGCGTGTCTTTGGTATTGAAAAGCCAGAGGATGTCACACCTAACGACCGTCGTAACGCAAAGGCTGTTAACTTCGGTATCGTTTATGGTATTTCTGACTTTGGTCTTTCTAACAACCTTGGCATTAGCCGTAAGAAGGCCAAGGAGTATATTGACACCTATTTTGAGCGTTACCCTGGTATTAAGGCTTATATGGATAATGTGGTTCGTGAGGCCAAGGATAAAGGATATGTAGAAACCCTCTTCCACCGCCGTCGTGAGTTGCCAGATATCAACTCTCGTAACTTCAACGTCCGCAACTTCGCAGAGCGTACAGCCATCAACTCACCTATCCAAGGAAGTGCCGCTGATATCCTCAAGATTGCTATGATTAACTTAGACAAGGCTTTGGTAGAAGGTGGCTATAAAACTAAGATGCTCCTTCAAGTGCATGATGAAATCGTCCTTGAGGTGCCAAACGATGAACTTGTAGCGATGGAAGCCTTGGTTAAAGAAACCATGGAAGCTGCAGTCGAACTCGCTGTCCCACTCATCGCAGATGAAAATGACGGCTGCACATGGTATGAGGCAAAGTAAAGCATGAAAGAAAATTTTCCATTTACCTATTTTCTCCTGCGTTATATGCTGGGATTTCTAGCCGTTATCCTAGGTATCGTGGCAGTATTGGTGATTATCACCTACTTTATGACCAAGTAGGATATGGGTTTGTTGACTCTTTTTGATAGGCCAATTATATCCTATCTTAAAAAATATAAGGCAAGTAAACAGAGGAAAGATATTTACTGACTCTTATGATAGCACTATTATTTTGATTGGCTATGTTAAGGGTCGTAGCCGTAAGTATGATAAACTTGGTGCATAAGAAAAAGGGTAGCGCTATGCTACCCTTTTTTGCTATCTTCATAAGTTTTAATCATTTTCTTCTGTGGTGTGGCCATTGGGAACTGGTTAAAGTCCTCAGCCGTTACCCAGCATAGCTCTTTATCGGTAGTGAGTTTGTTGTCATTGACGATTCCTTCCACCATCTCGATGGTCCATTTTTGGTGGCTGAAGGTATGTTTTACAGGTGTAAAGCTATTGTCTGTCCAGACTGGTTTAAGAGCATAATTTTCCTCGAAAATAGCCTTTTGAGAGACTGTCTCGAGAATACTATCATCCTTTTCAAAAAGGTTGAGTTGTTGGCCAATAAAGTCTGTTTCCATGATAGGGAAGGACCAGAAACCACCTAGCAGACGCCCCTCTATATTTTTTTCTATAAGAAATTCACCCTTTGTATTTCTGATAATAAAAGCCTGAATTTGCATAGGTTTGGGCTTCTTCTTTGGCAATTTGATGGGGTATTTGTCATAGGTTCCATTGAGATAGGCTGCACAGAAAAAGCGAATAGGACTTTCGTCGGGTCTTGGATTTTTAGCCGATTCGATATCGGTCCCAAGGTCCATAAGCGCCTGATTAAAGTCACCAGGACGGTCAGGGTCAATCAAAATGTCCATAATCGCTTGGAAAATCTTACGATTTTTGGCATCTCCGATATCGTAGTTAACCTCAAAGAGACGAGCCATGACTCGCATAACATTACCATCAACAGCAGGTTCAGGGAGTCCAAAAGCGATGCTAGAAATAGCACCAGCAGTATAGGGACCGATCCCCTTGAGCTTTGCAATATTGTCATAAGTATCTGGGAACTGACCAGCAAAGTCGGTCATGATTTGTTGTGCGGCCTTTTGCATGTTTCGGACACGTGAATAGTAACCTAGACCCTCCCAAGCTTTGAGGAGTTTTTCTTCTGGAGCCTCAGCCAAATACTTAACTGTTGGGAACCAGTCTAAAAAGCGCTCATAATAGGGAATGACAGTCTGAACCTGGGTTTGTTGTAGCATGATTTCACTGACCCAGATATAGTAGGGATTTTTAGTTCTACGCCACGGTAGGTCTCGTTTTTCTCGATCGTACCAGTCCAGGAGGGTACGACGAAAAGATACGATTTTCTCAGCATCCCACATGACAATGCCGTATTCTTGTAAATCTAACATATCTCTATTGTAGCAAAGAAATCTTTTTTCAAAAAATCTTTCGTTTTCAAGAGAAAAAGATTGACAAAAGTAAGCGTTTACATTATACTAAGAGTGTAAAGAAGAGAAGGATTCATCAAGGAGGTAAAAGCCATGGTGAGAATCAATATTTCAAGGTATAAAAACGGAGACTAAGGTCTCTAAACAAAACAGTAGGCAAAATAACTAACTTTACCAATCATCTCTGAGGAGCGTGGTCATATGACAGTAGGGCGTTACAAGAACGGAGATTAATTCAGTCGCATAAAATAGCTACAAGGGAGTGATACCACCAGAAATCGAAACCCAAACTCAAATCTGTTAACTTAAGAAAAAGTGAGGTAAAGCTCATGAGAAATGTTAGTAGGTATAAAAATGGAGACACACAATGACTCCTCCTTATGAAAATATTTTTTACAAAATTCCAAAAGGATGTTCTAATGACAATTGAAAAATCTTAAAAGCTCATTCTAGCGTGTAAGAATGAGCTTTTTGATATGTTGAATTTTGCTGAAAGGTGCTTAATCCTTATTGTTTAACTGGACCTTTCGTAGGAGAGCCAGTCTTTTTTGTTCCTCTACTAGAGCCATAAAGATTTGGTACTGTTTTTGGAGATGTGGCAGGAAGCTCTTAGGAATCTTGCTATCAAAGCTTAGGTTGTTCAGAAATACGGGGGCGCTACTGTCTCTATAGATTTGTCCTTGGAAGAAGTAGTTGTCGGTCACGATATCAATTGAGATACGTGATGAGCGCCATCGGCGTTTGCGCATGTACTTGGGTTTCCAACGAATCTTAAGTTGTTGGTCCTTGATATACCACCCCATGATGTCTATTCTAGCGGTCTGTTTCGTTTTGTCATCAAAGTAGGTTACTGGTACGCTTAAAACCTGCTGGCTTCTTGACGAGGTTAAGAATGGATGAAAATCAGGAATGAAGTTGTAGTCCTTGCTAGACACTTCCGATAGACCGTCTTCTTCTCGTATTTTGCCACGACTGGTGTACTTGAAGAAGTCATAATCCTTACCTTGTCTTTCTAGTCGACCAGCCTCTAATTGATATCTTGTCACCTGATCACCGATATTTTTAGTTGTCTTGAGGTAACGCATGATTTCTTCATTCTTGTAGTAAAGAGCGACGAGATTTTTTAGATACTGACTAGGGTTCAGAGAGTGTAACTTGTCTGGAAAAGACAAGATTTGTATGCTATGAACAGAGGCCAAAGGGACAGCAGCGATACCTGATAAGAGCTTGTTTTGTTCAAAGAGGGAGACGGTATCAAAATGGCTGGTATGACCAAGCTGATGTCCTATGTCAACAACAAAGAGGTTATTGTCCTGTTTGAAAGTGATAATATAGGTATCACTAGAACCTAAGTTTTTAAGGTTATATTCTAGGGAAGTAATAGGAATATTATAGTAGTGGTTAAAGGTGGGAAGTCCTAGTTTTTCTCCTAATTTCTTTTTATGATAAAGCATTCTCTTATTTTAGCATGAAGTTTGACCGGAGAAAAGATAACGCATAGGGCTTAACTTTTTTCTGAGGGATTCAAATTTCTAACTCTTTACTTTTTCCTTGCATTATCTCTCAAACTTTGGTAGAATTATATCTTGTGAGTGCACCTCACTTACTCGTGGCGAAAGTCCATGAGTCATTAGACCAAAAGAGGAGGAAAATATCAATGGCTAAATACGAAATTCTTTATATCATTCGTCCAAACATTGAAGAAG
>ERZ773069.1826-NODE-1826-length-11711-cov-11.981984_pt1 | contig 11711 bp, 8 predicted proteins | sample MGYA00580619_ERZ773069 | MGnify/ENA primary metagenome ERZ773069 (study PRJEB29015, sample SAMEA2738007) | human oral metagenome | biome: human oral; feature: human-associated habitat; material: dental | place: China | collected 2108 ...
TCTTATGGTCGGTCGACACGCGGGACTGGGCCGACCGCAACAGCGACATCGTCTGTTCGCGTGCTGTCGCTGGCGCTCGTCCTGGAGCCGTAATCTTGATGCATGACATTCACCAAACGTCAGTCGGTGCCGTACCGTGTATTCTTAGTGCGCTGAAACAGCAGGGGTATTCGTTTGTGACCGTGCAAGGATTACTCGGCAATACCACACCGGGAGCTGGATATCCGTAGAATTATAGCTGGATGTTGCAGTAGCTATTCTGCCTTATCTATCTCAAATACCTTATATTTTGAAGCCGCGCCACGCACTAACTTTACCTTCGACGAGGATACGCCAAAATATTTTGCCAGTAACTTCACTGCCGCCACGTTCGCCCGCCCCTCAATCGCTGGTGCCTTGGTATAAATCATCAGCGAGCCGTCATCGTTCATTACGACTTCTTCGCGATGGCGGGAGCTGGGTTTGAGGTGGACGGAGATTCTCATACTTCAATCAACTCTGCTTAAAGTTAGTACCATTGATTAATTTTTACTATTTATTGATATAACTTATTAACGTCTTCTATCCTAGAATCTTGACGAATAATATTCATAATTTCAACTATAGTCTGAGCGTATACTTTTCCTGAATTATAAACTCCAACAACCCTTTTTATTTCCGCATTATCATACACATCACAATCATTTGTGCTTCTTAATATTCTAGCGGCAATCTTAATGCTATCAACGTCGGTGAGTGGTTTTTTAGATTTGACCTGTGCAATACCAACCGTAAGTTCACACTTGAATAGTGTAACTATGGTGTTTTCTATTTTTCGAATTAATCGTGGTCTATTCATGTCCTCATATACTAATATAGAATACAAAAGAAGCTTATTACATGACTCGTCTTTGCAAAATAAATCTATAGATTCATGGTAATTATCATAGATTTCGCCAAGTGCTCTGACAACATAGTTAGTAAAGGCTGTATTATTTTCATCTTCTGCAACATTATGACTACTGCCCATATTGGTTACACGAAAATAAAAAAGAACCAGCATAGCTACAATCATACTTGACCATAAATTATCTAACAAATTGGCAATGCTACTTGGCGCAATAATTGACAAATTAAACCAATTGCCCATAAGTCCTATAAAAGTCCCAGTACATATTACCAATAAAACGTTGGTAATATGGATTAGTCTCTCGCTAATAAACTTTCTCTTTTTAAGTATCCCCCGAATATCCCTAAATAATAGTGAGACTATTGCTGCCAAAAATGCATAAAACCAGGGTTGATCAACCTTAAAATAACGCTGTTCTATAGATACTACCAAAAGAACTATAACGGCCACCGGAAGCGTTCGAAATAGAAAATAATTAACCCATTTCCTGCGCCCGTAGCTAACAAATTGCCGAACCGATAGATAGTTAGATACGAAAGATACATACGATATTGGGTTATTGCTATTAAGAGAGTCTTTATATTTCACCAACTGAAAAAATGCCTCAATAAGAAATCCTCCTACTATAGCTATGGATATTGGTGCAATATTTTCCGCAATCATTTCTCTACTTAGTTTAGCATAATAAACCTAGAACGACATCGCCTCCAATTCCCGCGGCAAAATCTCCTGCACTTCGACTGAGCCCGCCACCAAGTGGTAACTCTGCAACTGTCGCGGCAAGTCACTCTCGGCACGGCGCCAGTTGATCGGGTGGTTCTCGTCAAAATAATCAAGCAATTCGGCATTCAAAAAATGGTCGCGCGGCAGATTCACCGAACCGTCCTGATTGACAACCAGTGCTATCGATAAGCCCGACGTCATGCCATCTTTGTTTTTAGCATACGCCGCCGTCACCAGATGAACCATTGACTCAAATTTCAACACAGACTGATCGCTCGCCTCCACCTGCGCCTGGCCGCGCCGCGCTAACTGCTGATTGATTTTCGTTGTTAACTCCTCAAAGCTCAGCTTACCATCGCCCGCTCGGCAATAATCGCAACCGTCCGCTGCCTCGACATATTCCAGCAGCAAATCCATATCAACGTCAGTGTCTTTAATACCATGCTGCGACAATTGCTCCACCATTTCATGCAGCGCACCCAGCAAACTATAATCATTAGCATTCCTGGCGGCATCACCGATGCGGATGATGGAGCGAGCTATGGTAACGGTCTTGTTTGGCTTGTTCATGCATTCTCCTGGATATTTTTACACCACTCGGAAAAAACTTGTGAGCACCAAGTAACCAATAACGGGCGAACAAAATAATGTGCGTGTGTATCAGGTGTCACAATTACCATCTCCGACCATAGTCAACGCTTGCCGCAAACTCCGCGCCGGCGCCGCATATGGTACATTAATTTCTGCAAAATGCTGGCGTGCAGCAATAATTTTACTTCGCTCATTGGCGCTCAAGTGATTATTGTTAATATCATCCGAGCCTTTCGTCTCCGCCACAAAGTAAATCCGCCTATCGCCATCAAATGCCACCGCCCAATCCGGATTATACTTGCCGACTGGCGTATCAATTTTAAACCAAATTGGTAGCTTGATGTAGAATTTCACGTCGGCATTGTCCTCCAGCGACTGCATGAATTCACGCTCAACTTCCGAATCAACCGCCACATAATCGTAGACGGTTTTTGTTTGATCAGTCACTGCAATTGCCCCACTCTTCATCGCTGCATCATACAGGTATGTCTGCAATTCACTATTCTCAAACAACGTCATATCATAATGCTCACCCGTTCTGTGATATTTAACACCATCAACCGCCAAGCGCTGTTTCACCCGATTAATCACCCGAGCCGCATCGTCGATAACCTGCTGTGGATTGATAAATATCTGCTCAAACATCCCCGCCCGATCAAGCACATCAAATATCACCCGGCGGGTCATCTGCGTCCGGAGCTGAATATCCGCTAATAGATTCGGTATCTTCACTTCAGTTTGGCGCACCGCATACGCGTTGAAACCAGTCTCGCGCACCATAAAGCCATTATCATTACCCATGGAGTCAATCAGCGTTTTTGTCTCAGCGATATTCGGTTTACTAATAGTGACCTGTGCTAATTCACTGGCCGCCTCCGTCACCAACTTTTCTGTATCAATCGCCACCCGGTAGGTCGTCTTATGTTTAATTTTATCCCATAACTCCTTGAAGGCCGGGTCAAGCACCCGTGATTTCTGAAATCTGACGACTCGCCGATTGTCACGATTCTTGATTCGCCCACCGAAGCGAATGCCTGTTTCTTCCTCAATTTCCGTCTGAAGCTTGCGGCTAAACTCTGCGTAACTTTCATTAGCCACTACCGTCAGTACGTTGATGCTATCATCATGCACTCGTTGTCCATCAATATCAACCGGCAGGCGCAACCCTCGCCCGATCTCTTGGCGCTTTTTCATCTGACTCGACGTCTCATTAAGCGTACAAATCTGAAATACGTTAGGGTTATCCCAGCCTTCACGCAGCGCCGAGTGACTAAAGATAAACCGCAGCGGCTCATTTATATCCAGCAGTCTTTCTTTATCCTTCATAATTAGGTTATACGCCGTATCATCGTCCTTGGTGCGACCACCCTCACCCTTGGTGTCACGAGAATCTTTCCACTGACCACTCTTGTCCGCCGCAAAGTAGCCATCATGCACTTCGCTCGCCGATAAATTATCCATGACACCAGCATATTTTGGTTTAGACGAAACCTTGATGTAGGCTTCCTCAAACCACCTAGCAAACTTACCCTTACTGACACCATTCGCCGTATATTCGCGATAGTTCACGACTTTATCGATAAAGAATAGACTCAATACTTTGACACTACTCCCCAGTCGGCGTTGTTTATCAAAGTGATCGTCAATCGTCAGCTCAATCTGTCGCTTGATGATGTCATCGTGCAGGCTTTCGTCACGCTGACCAACGTAAACCACCTTGCCATTACTAAACTCGACGCAATCATCACCGTGATTGATCGACTCAACATAGTAGCCGGCGTAGACCGAACGCCCCGTCTTCGCCTCCAGGTCGTCGCCCGGAAAAGCCTTGATAATCTTGCGCTGCAAGCCATACTCATCACTCGCATCCACCTCTATCTTGGCGAATGAGCGAGTCTTCGACTGACGCTCCAGCGACAATACATTGATATACGCATCATTATAATTATCCTCACTCTGGATACTATGCACCTCAATCTTCTTGACTAAGCCTTTATCATAGGCATCGACCGGAGTCAGCCGATAAAGCAAATTGTATAGGTACTTGTGCGTGGCACTATAGCGCAACGTGCACAGCGGGTTAAGGCTAGCAATAGCATTCCGCCGTATGTCTGTCTCCATATTCTGCGGCTCGTCGAGAATGACCACCGGATGAGTAGCCTTGATGAAATCGAGCGGTCGACCATAGTCGCTCTGCCGATTCATCACATTCTGTGCCTTGGCAAAGCTATCAATAGTAATCACCATGATCTGCAACGTATCGTTCGTCGCAAACTCACGAGCCTGACCGGTCTTCTTGCTGTCCCATACGTAGTAATCCATCTCCGGCTTGTTATAGAGATCGGCGAAGTGTTCCCTGGTAATCGCTAAATTCTTCAGCACACCCTCGCGAATTGCCACACTCGGCACCACGATAATAAACTTCTTCCAGCCATAGCACTGATGTAACTCATGAATCGTCCGTAAGTACACATACGTTTTACCTGTGCCGGTCTCCATCTCAATGGAGAAGTTCATACCGTGATTCAGAGATTTTTCACTAATTTCTAGTGGGAAAGTCATCGGAGAACTAAAGCCACCTTCGTTGGTTTCACTTTTCTCGATACCATTTTTCTCTTGAATTTTATGTGTATTCTCAATTATCTGCGCCACATCTAGCGTCAGGCTATTTCCCTTGGCTATCGTTGCCTCCAAGCTTAACTGCCCATCCTGATCCATATGACGAGTCGCATCGTCACTATCTGCTGGCTGCCCAGCAAATACATTCACCACCGCATTGATGGCGTCGAGTTGGTACTGCTGGTTGGGGTCGAATTTTAGTTTCATTTTTATCTATTCCTCACAGCTCTTCTCTATACCGTAGCTTTCTTTTATCAAATGCCGATTTAGTACCTTCGAGAATGTCCACGATCCGCTTATTAATATTAACATTTTCTATTGAACCGCATTCAACAGAGAACTTATTCTTGCCACTAGTTTTATCTAGTCTTGTATATATAATCTGCTCCGCATCCGCACCCACAGCCAAGTTTGGGTTATGAGTGACCATTATTATCTGACGACGCTTTTTTGCAATTCGTATAAAATGCGTGAGGACTTCAAAGACACTTTTATTATCAAGATTATCCTCAGGCTGATCCACGATTAGTGGTATATCTTCTTTGTCAATCATCAAGTAGAATACCAACAGTACAGCACCTTTTTCTCCTGGCGACAATTGATCAAGACTTTTTCCGTCTTGTTTCAAATCGTAGCTTGGCGTCAAATACTCTAACGAAAACAAGAAATCGTAGAATTCCTTCACTTTGTTTACTTGATCAGATATGTTTCGCTTTTGTATATCACTCTCATTGCGCTCGTCTTCTTCCAGCCATCTTATCGAAGTGTCAAGCAATTGCCTTACTCCGTCTTCCTCTGATAGATTCATAGAGTCAAGCATTGCACTAACAGTCCCAGTATCAGCATTCTGGAACGTACCTTTTTTTGTTTTATTAATATATCCAAGGAAATTATCTACAAATCCCTCATCAAGTTTAAAGCTAACATCAATCATCATATTAAATTTATTAGCGAATTCACCACCTTGCGAAATTGCACTGTCAACAGACTTCTTAAGGGTATTGTATATATTGATAATTTCCCGCTGTTTATTAAATATTTCTAAAGATTTATCCAGTCTGTCTTTTCTTTTTTCTGACAAATCATTATCCAACTTCCTTTCAATGTATCGCTTCTCCGCCTTAAGATACTTCAGACTGTCGACTTTACCATTGTCTCCTTCAATATCTTTTTTGCGTCTCTCCCACTGCGCAAGTTTTTCTATATATGCCTGGTATTCTTTTTCCGGCTTACTCAGTTCATCTGACTTGCATTTAATCTCCTGCTGGACTATTTCTTGGCTAACTACAAAGCTACTTTGATATGCCTTTTCCCTATCCACATCACTCTTAATGCTTTGGTCTGCATCAATATCCTTTTTTGATCGTAATTTCCCCCCTAAATCATCTAATTCTTTATTTATTTCTTTAAGCTTCTCGTTAATTGCTTTTTTATCAAAACTAACTTTTATAATCTCATCTATGTTTAGTTTGAATTTGCTAAAGACATCTCCGTTTTCCTGCTTAAACTTAGTCAGGCTTAGTTCTAGTTGCGATATCTTGTCAGTTAGTTGTTTAGCTTCCTCTTTATTCCGAGTAACTGTATTTAATCTTTGTTTTGCCTTCTCAATCTCTCCAGTTAATTCAACGTTCTGCTGATTGAGCTGCTCAATGATCTTATATGTTTTTGATTTCTTTACTTTCGTTTCAGAGCTATGATCTTTTGATGGGTCTGCAACCTCCTCCGGCTTATTAGTCATATGAGACTTGAGTTCTTTTTCTTTTTCTTTAATTTGTTCGTTTATTTTATTCAGGTAGTCAGGATGTTTCTTCTCTTCAAGCTTAATAATACTTTCTGAGATACTATTCACGTCATTTCGTATCGTACTCAAGTCAGAATCTATTACCCGAGTTTTATTCTCTATCAACTCATCAAACGACCCGCAGCCCAGCCTATCTTGTTCTGGTATGTGGGCGAAAATAACACTCTTAAGCGTGCTCTCAAACCCCTCAGCTTCTAGGTCATTAGTTAACCGTTCGAAATAATTTTGAGGAAGATACCTCACTTTTTCTGGTGCATTCTTATCAGTTTCATCAGCTAGACATATTCCCTCGTCTGCACCAGAGCCATCAGACCATACAAGATTTGCCTCAAAGTTCTCAGCATACCCCTTCTTCTTAAACTTCTTTGTTGTTAAAAAAGAAAGATTATTCTGCTTATCGCCAGCATTATGAGTATTACCTAATAAACCAATAATATCAGATAGTGCACTTTTTCCATTTCCCTTGTTTCCTATTATAGCCACCAGTTCCTTGTTAAGCTCTAGACTGACTCCATCAAACCAAATACCATTTTTACCGTTATAGCCAGCTTTCTTTCTTATATTCAATGACTCTATGTATTTTGTTTTATTACTAGCTACTCTTTCCAATAGCGGCGGCTCTTTACCAATATAAACCCGATCTTCTGGCTCACACCTCAGTTGCTTTAACCCGTCAAATGTTAAATCTCCCTTAATCCAACAATATCGATCATTATCTGGAGCAAAAAGCTTATCTTCAGTATGAGCATCACTACCGTGAATGCAAGGCTTCAATGAACCGCACTTTTCCCTTACTTCCGTTGGACTATCACTTTTCTGTCCCAAAAAATATTCCCTGTCACCTTCATTGCTCGAAAATACCATATCAGAAATATGATAGATACCTCTTCTTATGCCATCTAGACTACCAGGCTCACCTTCAAATAAATCATAATGCTCTTGAAAAGCAGAGGCTCCGTCTTTTTTTGAATTACAAACAACAACTACTGCATTGTCGGCAATCTTCTTATCTTCAAGCACATCCTTGATTTGACTAGTCTCTAGATGAAACTCATTTATCCCTTTTTTATAAGCGGCGGCGTCATCTGACTTCTGGTTATTACCTAATAATGACTTACCATACTCGATTACACCCCGTCTGTTCATTAGGTAGTTACCGCATTTCAACTTACTAAAAAAGTTATTATCAAGATAGTCAATAAAATCTTCTTCCGGATTAAAAATAAAGTGTATATTTACAAGCCTACCTTTATCCGTAGCTGGAAGCATTCTCAGCTCTACATTTGGCAATATCAAGATGTTTTTTATCTGCCTCTTCTCATCCTCAGTAAAGTTCGTTTCATCATCAATATTTTTAACGTAGTCTTTGACCTTTTTATAATTATCTATACTAAAATAGTCTGTTACGCCAATTGCTGCTATATCGTTATCTATGGCTTTGCGAAACAATACCTCACAAAATGCTTTAAAGTCTTTGCTTTTAAACTGATCATTTTTATTCGTGCCCTTAGTATGTACATGCAGATCCCATCTGCGCCATTCGGATCCACGAGGAAAATCACGCATCACACCACCTCCACCTCAACACCCTGCCGTTCGGCTTGCAGGAGTAGGTTTACTTTTAGATTTATGTCGCCGCCGAAGGACCGGTCGAGGAGGATCATGGATGAAGGTTTGGTGGCAAGGATGGCTGTAAATAGCTCCTCTGTTATGGAGTGCGCCAAACAAATAACCAGCTTCTCGGAAGGGATAAAGCAGAATTTATCATACTGCTCAATCTTCGCCATTGGCGAGATGCCGCGCTTGAGCAGGAGCTCAGTCAGCAGGTCATCATCAGTTGCGCCCTCCTCCAGAGGGTCAAGGTTGGCAAGTGCCTGCTGGCGAATCTCCTCTGGGTCAGAAACCAGCTCGTTCCACTGCTTAAAGTTGCTATCACCCACCCGATACGCCCGGAAGCCAAGGTCAAGCGGAACATAACGAGAGGCGAGCTTGTCCGCCTGGTCAGCCTGGATTTTGGCGCCCGCCCGACGGATGCGCTCACGAGCAATGTTAGCAATGGTGAGATAGCCGACTTTATAAGCCTCCGACTTCTCGTCAGTCAGCTCAGGTAACTGCACGCAAATCCAGCGACGATTACCGCCGTCTTCGGCGTTGAGTTCGGCGACAGCATGAGCGGTGGTGCCGGAGCCAGAGAAGAAGTCGAGAATAATATCGTTATCATTGGTACACAAACTCGCTAGCTGCTTAATCAGCTTGACTGGTTTTGGATAGTCAAAATATGCAACACCGTCAAATAAATCCTTCACTTCTTTTGTCGCATCTTGCGAGTGTCCAACATCAGTATATTTCCAAACCGTCATTGGTGTTACGCCATCTTTGACCTCTGATAAAAATCGTTTATACGCAGGAACGTTGTTACCGTCTTTTCCGAACCATACACGGTTATCAGCTATCAATTCACGTGTTTTTTCTTCCGAAAAACGCCAGGAGTATCCGCTCGGAGGCAATACCCTTCGTCCACTTGGTGTTATAATTTCATAGATATTCTTTGGATTCGCAGGGCCCACAGAGAAGTTATCTGCTTTATATGGGCCACGCGGATCATTGTCTGGATTTTTATATCGCGCATCAGCCTCCTCATTGCGCTTTAAGGACAACTTGCCTAGCCGATCAATATTGCGGGCAAAACAAACGACATAATCATGACTTTCAGAAAAATGATGCTTTAGGTTGACTGGCGCATAAGCTCGCTCCCATATAATCTGCGCTACAAAATTCTCCTCCCCAAATATCTCATTCATCATCAGTCGGAGGTTGTGAACTTCGTTGTCGTCGATAGATACGAAGATAACGCCGTCTTGGCAGAGCAGGTTGCGTGCTAAAAAGAGGCGTGGATACATCATGTTCAGCCAGTTGCTGTGCTTATGCCCGCCGGTATTGGTGCGCAGGCCGTCATCCCGCACAACGTTACCCTCATCATCAGTGATGCCCGCCTCTGTCTCATAACTGCGACGTGTTTGCTTGAAGTCATCGTTGTAGATAAAATCATTGCCGGTGTTGTAGGGCGGGTCGATATAGATCATCTTGACCTTGCCATAATACGCCTTGTGCAAGATCTTTAGCGCCGCCAGATTGTCGCCCTCGATAAACATATTACTCGTCGTATCCCAATCGACGGAATTCTCCCGGTCGGGATGGAGCGTCTGGACAGTCTTCTCCTGGATGGCAGCGAAGACGTCGCTCTTACCCTTCCAGCCAAGGCCGTAGCGCTCGCCTAAATCAACCGCCTCGCCCAGAGTCGCCTGGAGTTTGTGCCAGTCGATTTTGCCTTCGGTGACTACCTCGGGGAAAAGCTGCTGGAGTTTGTCAATTTGTTGTTGATGTATGTTGTCGTTATAGCCGTCCACACTAAGAATACCTCCTGTATATAGCTAATTATACCAGACAAGGGGTCTATAGATGGTTCGTTGTGGTTTATTTTTTATTATTAAGTAAATACAATTTTGTATTAGCGTAAAGCAAAAACTCCTTTTGTCGAATAATTTTATCATAATCGTTTATTAAAGGTCTCAACAAACGAATACCTCCGCTGCCTAATCCTCTACTAGACAGGCCTATGTCTTTTCTCATTTCTTTAAAAACGGCTGTCATTAAAACCATAGTACGTAAACCATTTTCCTCATCTTTATATTCACGATAGGCGTGCTGGAGCATATTCGAGAATTTATCAAGCACCTTTGGAGACGCGTAAAGGACAGCTTTTTTGTGAAAATTCTGAAGCTCTTTAATTAACCTTTCCTGCTGGGATTTGCCAGGCGCTCCATCTTGTTGTTGAAATTCATTTACTGTTTTCAAAATAGTATTAACATAATCTTTATATATTTCCCTTTTAATTTCAGCATTTCTAGAACTAAATAGCGTTCTCTTATCTAATGAGTATTTAATAAGATAGCCAATACATCCACCAGAGATAATACTTATAATTGATATCCAGTTTTCTGTTGTCATACAACTCCTTTTAAGTTTATATTTGTCATTAGCAGATCGATACAAAACCAGTTTTCGTAACAATAATATGATCATTAAGCGTAATACCAAGCAGTTTCCCCGCTTCTGCCAACCTATTCGTAACATCTTTATCAGCCTGACTGGCCTCCAAGCTCCTGCTCGGATGATTATGCGCCACGATGATACTGGCGGCGCGGTCGGCGATGGCGTCGGCGAAGACCTCGCGCGGGTGTACCAGGCTGGCAGTTAGCGTGCCAATAGTCACCACCCGCTTGGCAATCAAACGATTGGCGCCGTCTAGCGTCAGGCAGACGAAATACTCCTGCTTTTTGTCACGAATGTCGGCCAGCAGCTCAACGGCTTTTTCTGGGCTGTCAATGATCGGCTGGTCGCTATCTAGCAAATACCGACGCGCCAACTCCAAACTCGCCAAAATCACTGGGATTTTCGCTTCACCCAAACCAACCACGCCGCGCAGATCATCATACGATAGCTCACCACCCTTGGCGCGCAGCAACTTCAACACTTGGCGGGCAATCTTACCAACATCGGCCCGAGCATTGCCACTACCAATAATCGCCATCAGCAGCTCCAAGTCGCTCAGCCGCGCCGTACCGTAACGCGCTAGTTTCTCGCGGGGACGATCAAGTGGATGACGGTCAGAGATTCTCATGAGTACATTATACTATCACTCTGATAACTTCCGCAAAGCGCTTCTCAATCCATCCACCGACACCGCGTATGGCACGCCAATCTCCGTAAACTACTGGCGAGCGACTGTAATTTTGCTTCACTCATTGTCGCTCAGGTTATATCCTGTAATTTATTAATTCCTTTCTTAACATTTTGTTATATAATTATTTACTACTTATTCTTAATTTGATTATACAATACACTAGAATCCAAGGTCTGGCAATCAGAAATTTATATGCTACAAATCAAAAAACTCCCTCAACGGGACTATCTATATCTCAATTCTCAGTGGCGGAGAGAGAGGGATTCGAACCCTCGGTACGATTTCTCGTACACACGCGTTCCAGGCGTGCACCTTCAACCACTCGGTCACCTCTCCATGGTGCA
>ERZ773069.1827-NODE-1827-length-11703-cov-3.082761_pt1 | contig 11703 bp, 11 predicted proteins | sample MGYA00580619_ERZ773069 | MGnify/ENA primary metagenome ERZ773069 (study PRJEB29015, sample SAMEA2738007) | human oral metagenome | biome: human oral; feature: human-associated habitat; material: dental | place: China | collected 2108 ...
CACGTGGATCGGCGTCGACGTGGTCATCGGCGCCGACACGACGATCCATCCGGGAACCGTCCTCCGAGGTGCGACAAATATTGCTAGTAACTGTGAAATCGGTCCCTCCGCCACTCTGATAGACGCGGAAGTCGGCGAGCGCGCCGTCGTCCCAACGGCGTGGGTCGGAGGTGGCGCGGTCGCAGCGGATACGATAGTGGAGCCGTACAGCACAATCGGCACGACGATCCGGGCGCCGCGCGCCTGAACCGAGGCAAGGAGAATTAGCCGCATGAGCGGACTAGTGACCACCGGAGAGAAGAACCTCGTCCTGGTTTCAGGACGAGCGCACCTGGACCTAGCGCAGGCCGTCGGCGAGGAGATCGGATGCGGGGTGTCGCCGGTCACCGCCTACGATTTCGCATCCGGTGAGATCTACGTCCGCTTCAACGAGTCAGTGCGTGGGGCGGACGTTTTCGTGCTCCAGTCCATCGCGGGCGACATCAACAAATGGCTGATGGAGCAGTTCATCATGATCGACGCCGCCAAACGCGCATCCGCCCGCTCGATCACGGCCGTCATCACGCATTACGGCTATTCGCGCCAGGAGCGCAAGGCCGCTCCGCGCGAACCTATCACGGCAAAGCTCGTTGCCGACCTGCTTTCCGTCGCCGGCATCGACAACGCCATCTGCATCGATCTGCATGCATCCGCCACCCAGGGCTTCTTCGACGTGCCCGTGAACCACATGACGGCCATGCCGATCTTCGTGGACTACTTCGAGAAGAAGGGCTTCGACCCGGCGGATCTCTGCATCGTCTCGCCTGACGTGGGCCGCGCGAAGGAAGCCAAGAAGATGCAGCTGCTGCTGGATTCCGACATCGCCATCATGCACAAGGATCGTCCGCGCCATAACCAGGCCGAGATCACGGCCCTGATCGGCGATGTCACCGGCAAGATCTGCATCATCAACGACGACATGATCGACACGGGCGGCTCGCTCGTCGCGGCCGCCGACACATTGAAGGCCAAGGGCGCCGACTGCATCTATGCCTGCGCCACGCACGGCATCCTGAGCGGTCCCGCCTTCGACCGCATCGAAAACTCCTGCATCGAGGAAGTCGTCGTCACCAATACGATCCCCGTGCCCCTCGATCGCCAGACCGGCAAGATCAAGGTCATCTCCGTCGCGCCGCTTCTGGCCAAGACCATCAAGAACGTCTACGAGAACGGCAGCGTCTCGGGGCTGTTCGCCTAGGTGCGCGCATGCATCTGATCGTGGGCCTGGGCAATCCCGGGGAAGAATACGCCCATACCAGGCATAACGCCGGATTCGAAGTCATCGACCTTCTAGCCGGCGAGCTGCGCGTCAGCTACTGGAAGTCCGAATGCGGCGCGCTGACGGGCAAAACGGCCTATCGGGGCGAAGACATCGTGCTCGCCAAGCCGCAGAGCTACATGAACACCAGCGGCGGCCCGCTCTCGAAGCTCATGAGGGAGCTGCGCGTGGGACCGCAGGAGGTCCTGGTGGTCCACGACGAGGTGGACCTCCCGCAGGGCCAGGTGCGCGCCAAGTTTGGCGGTGGCCTCAACGCGCACAACGGACTCCGCTCCGTCGCGGACAAGCTGGGCACGCGCGACTTCGCCAGGCTGCGCTTCGGCGTGGGCAGGCCCCCGGGAAAGATGAGCGTGGCAGACTACGCCCTCCGCCAGCTCAAGGGCGGCTTCCTGGACGAGTTCAGGCTCACCGCGCAAGACGCGGCGGACCTGGCCGAGCGCTGCCTCGACGGGAACGTGAGCTGGGACTAGACGACGCGTACGACTGGCACGTCCAAACGGACAGCGCTGGAACGGCCGGGCGTCTTCGCGCGACCGCATTCCGGGGGAGGGCAACGCATGGAAACCGACAAGCTCGAGGCGTTCTCGGATGGCTGCATCGCCATATTCATCACCATCATCCTCCTGACCTTCCACGCCCCCGACGGCGGGACCTACCGCGACCTCCTCGCCTTCGTCCCCAGCCTCCTCTGCTACCTGATGAGCTTCATCGTCATCGCCATCTACTGGGGCAACCACCATCACCTCCTCCACGTCATCAAGAACGTGAACGGCAAGGTGATGTGGGCGAACCACGCCCTGCTCTATGCCGCGGGTGCCATCGTGTCGCTCTGGCTCCCGTGGGTCGCCCTCGCCATGTACTTCATCGTCAACGTCATCTGGTTCGTCCCCGACTGTCGCATCAGCAGGGCGCTGGACGCCCGTCCGGAGTAGGACCGGAACTCCCCTGCGGCAACGGCCGCGACGCCCCTCTCACCAGAGCTGAATAAATCGGCAAAAGGCGAAGTTACGTACGCAAGCGGACCCTTTGAGCATAAAATGGACGAGGCCGCCGCAATTGGGGGAGAGCGGCTCGCCAGTCCGCTGTACGAATGATGCTTCAGGAGAGGAGCCATTTGATGTACAAGATCCTCGAGAAGACTCAGTTCTCGGAGAAGGTGTTCAAGTTCCGCATCGAGGCGCCCGAGATGGCCAAGCACGCGCATGCCGGCCAGTTCCTCATGGTGCGTGCCAACGAGCGCGGCGAGCGCGTCCCGTTCACGTTCGCGGACTGGAATCCCGAGGAGGGCTGGGTCGAGTTCATCTTCATGGTCATCGGGAAGACCACGACGATGCTCTCAGCCTACGAGGCCGGTGACAGCCTGCAGGACGTGACCGGACCGCTGGGCCAGCCCACCGAGATGGGCGACGGCTCCTGGGCCGTCATCGGCGGTGGAGTGGGCCTGGCCATCGCCTTCCCCGTGGCACGCCAGCTGGTGGCAAGCGGTCACGAGGTACATGCCATCATGGGTGCCCGCACCAAGGACCTGCTGCTGCTCGAGGAGCAGTTCCGCTCCATCCTCCCCGACGACCACATCCACATCACCACCGACGACGGCTCCTACGGCGAGAAGGGCGTCGTCACCGCGCCCCTGGAGCGCCTGCTCGAGGCCAAGGCCGTCGATCGGGTCTTCTGCGTGGGTCCCGTGCCGATGATGAAGTTCTCGACCCTCACGGCCGAGAAGTACGGCACCCCCATCACCGCATCGCTCAACCCCATCATGGTCGACGGTACCGGCATGTGCGGCTGCTGTCGCGTGGAGGTCGACGGCCAGACGAAGTTCGCCTGCGTCGACGGCCCCGACTTCGACGCGACGAAGGTCGACTGGAACGACCTGCGCGCGCGCCAAGCCGCATACCTGACCGAAGAGGGCCAGTCCCTCCACGCCTATGAGGAGGCGATGTGCGCATGCCAGAGGTAAACGGTCGCTGGGTCGCCGACATGAAGTCGGCGCGTCAGGCCGACAACGAGGAGCCGGCCGAAGAGCGCGCCCACGACTTCCGCCCGGTCGACAGGGGCTTCACCAAGGAGATGGCCATAGCCGAGGCGCAGCGCTGCCTGCGCTGCAAGAAGCCGCTCTGCGTCGAAGGCTGTCCCGTCAACATCGACATCCCCGGCTTCATCGAGAAGATCGCGGAGGAGAAGTTCGGCGAGGGTCTCGACGTCATCCATGAGGCCTCGATGCTGCCCGCCATCTGCGGACGCGTCTGCCCGCAGGAGACCCAGTGCGAGGGCGTCTGCATCCGTGGCAAGAAGGGCCAGCCGGTCGCCATCGGTCAGCTGGAACGCTTCCTGGGCGACCAGCCCGAGCTGGCCTCCCAACCCCAGATGAGTCCCTCCAGCGGCAAGAGGGTCGCCGTCATCGGCTCCGGTCCCTCGGGCATCACCTGCGCCGGAGAGCTTGCTCGCAACGGCTTCGACGTCACCGTATTCGAGGCCTTCTTCACCGGCGGCGGCGTGCTGGTCTACGGCATCCCCGAGTTCCGCCTGCCCAAGGCGGTCGTTAAGCGCGAGATCGACGGCCTCAGGGAGATGGGCGTCAAGTTCGAGTACAACGCCGTCATGGGCAACCTCGCCGATGCAGAGGAGCTTCTGGGGGAGAAGGGCTTCGATGCCATCTACGTGGCAACCGGCGCCGGCCTTCCCAAGTTCCTTAACATCCCCGGGGAGAACCTGCCCAACGTCTTCTTCGCCAACGAGTACCTGACCCGCGTGAACCTCATGAAGGCAAACCAGTTCCCCGAGTACGACACCCCGACCAAGCGCGCCAAGACCGTCGTGGTCTTCGGTGGCGGCAACGTCGCCATGGACGCCGTGCGCACGGCCAAGCGCCTGGGTGCCGAGCGCGCGATCATCGCCTATCGCCGTACCGAGGACGAGATGCCCGCCCGTAAGGCCGAGCTGCACCACGCCAAGGCCGAGGGCGTCGAGGTCATGCCCCTGGTGTCGCCGCTCGAGTTTCTCAAGGGCGAGGACGGTAACGTCTGTGGCGTCCGCGTCCAGAGGATGGAGCTGGGCGAGCCCGACGCTTCCGGTCGCCGCCGTCCCGTGCCCATCGAGGATGCCATCGAGGAGATTCCCTGCGACGTCGCGATTTCCGCCATCGGCACCAACGCCAACCCCTTCGCCAAGAAGATCGGCGGCATGGAGCTGAACAAGTGGGGCTACATCATCGCCGACGAGGAGACGGGTCGTACCTCCAACCCCAGGATCTGGGCCGGTGGTGACATCGTCACCGGAGCCGCCACGGTCATCCTGGCCATGGGCGCCGGCAAGAAGGCTGCCGCCGACATGACCAGGGTCCTGCTAGGCGCATAGCGTCATTGGGCAAGTGACGTCAGACGAAGGCGACACGAGAACAGAGTCGCACCAGGGGCACCCGACCGAGCGATCGGTCGGGTGCCCCTGCGTAGGCGCGAACGCCTCAGACGCGGCGACAGAACCTGGATGTAACAAAACAGGCAGTTATGTGTGGATCAACTGGCACTCGTAGCGTGTCCGGCGAAGGAAAACTGCCTTTTCTGTTGTAATCACAACGAAAGAGGCGGCTTTTAGCCCTGCAAAGAGCCCCTCTGTCTTCGCAGGGCCATCGTGGGCATGCTCGATCCACACATAACTGCCTGTTTTGTTACATCCAGTTTTCTGACCGAGATGACAGCGCTCCCAGAGCAGCGAGGCCGAACGCCAAGCATCGGAGGAACGTGTCGGTTACCATGAGAGCGTACGTCCCACACAGGAAGCTCGACCAGAAGGGCGGTACCTGCGATGTCCAAGCTGGATGGCAAGGTTGCACTGATCACGGGAGCCGCAAAGGGGCTGGGCAGAGGCATCGCCGAGACCTATGCACGCCACGGCGCACGCCTCTGCCTCCTCGACGCGGACCCGTCCGTAGAGGAGGTGGCCAAGCAGCTCCACGTGCAGCGCGGTACCCAGGCCATCTCCATCGTGGCGAGCGTCACGGATAAGGAGCAGGTGAGGAGGGCGGCCAAAGCCACACGCGAGGCATTTGGCTCCCTCGACATTGCCTGCTGCAACGCAGGCATCTGCCGTCTTGCCCCGTTCGAGGACTTCCCCGACGAGGATCTCGAGGCGTCCATCGACGTCAACATCCGCGGGGTCTGGAACACCTGCCAGAGCGTCATCCCCTACATGTTAGAGGCGGGCAGAGGCAGCATCGTCATAGCCTCCTCCGTCACAGGCGACATCGTTGCCGACGCCGGAGAGGCCGCCTACGCCCTGACCAAGGCCGCTCTCGTCGGGCTCACCAGATGCCTCGCCGTCGAGTACGCCTCTCGCAACATCCGTGTCAACTGCTCACAGCTGGGCTACGCGAGGACGCCGATGGTCGAGCGGATGGCCGTCGAATCCAACCCCGACGACCCCGAGCGTGCCATCGACGATATCGCAACGGGCGTCCCCATGGGCAGACTCGCGACGCCCGAGGAGGTCGGCGAGCTATTCGCGTTCCTCGGCTCCGACGAGTCCAGTTACATCACGGGCGAGAGGGTCGTCATCGACGGCGGTGCAACCCTTCCGGAGACCTCGTCGATGGGTACCAGCTAGGAAGCGCGGAGCCTTGCGTCGGAACACTTGGCCAGGGCTAGCCCAACCGCAGTCGACGGCACCCCTAAGGAGGGACCCATGCAGAACTACAAGCGCGAGTTCATCGGGTTCATGGTCCAAAGCAACGTGCTCAAGTTCGGCGACTTCACGCTCAAGAGCGGGCGCAGGTCGCCGTTCTTCATGAACGCGGGCGCCTATGTCACGGGCGAGCAACTACAGAAGCTGGGGCGCTACTACGCCCAGGCCATCCATGACAACTTTGGCGACGGCTTCGACGTCGTGTTTGGCCCCGCCTACAAGGGCATCCCCCTCTCCGTGGTGACCGCGATCGCCTACCACGAGCTATACGGCAAGGAGGTGCGCTACTGCTCGGACCGCAAGGAGGCCAAGGACCATGGTGCCGACAAGGGCCAGCTTCTGGGTGCCGAGCTGCATGACGGTGACCGTGTGGTGATCGTCGAGGACGTGACCACCTCGGGCAAGTCCATCGACGAGACATACCCCAAGCTCAAGGCCGCGGCAGACGTAGAGGTGCGCGGACTCGTCGTCTCGCTCGATCGCATGGAGGTCGGCAAGGGCGGCAGGCTCACCGCGCAGCAGGAGATCCAGGAACGCTACGGCTTTCCCGTCGCCAGCATCGTGAGCATGTCCGAAGTCGTCGAGGCCTTGGGCGGAACCGTCATCACACCAGAGCTCAAGGACGCCATCGACAAGTACTATGCGCGCTACGGCGTCGAGGGTGGCGCGGGGAGTAGCGACGCGGGCCGCCAGCCGCAGGCAAGCCGCTAACGTCGGGCCTTCAGGGTCGCGAACACGCGCGTGTTGTGCCGTTTGACGAACGAGATGAAGCAACCCTCCCGATAGGCGAGCGAGACGTTCCGAGACTTGATGGGGGCCAGCATCACCTGCATCATGAGCGAGCGCGGGCAGGCCACGGAAACGGCAAGCTGGGCGCGATCGCTTGTGATCATCCGCTCGATGGCAGCAAGCTTCTCCCGCTCGGAAAGCGCGCACTGGGGGTTGCAGACGTTCTCGATGCAGCCGATCAGGCGCTCGGCATAGCGACGCTGGATCATCTCCACGCTCTGGGGATCGCCATCGAGGCCCCAGTGGCGGTAGAGGTCAAGCATCCAACCGTGCTCCTCCTCGCGCTTCTCGTACATGTCAGGGCGCCAGCGGGCAGTCTCGGACTCGCTGCGCTGACGGATGAAGTGGTAGTACGGACGCGCAAGCACGCCGACCTTCTCGACGTCGCGAACGTAGTCGAGCACGAAGGGGAAGTCATCCCAGAAGGTGGGACGGAAGCGCAGGTCGATGTCCTCGACACGAGAGCGCAGGAACAGCTTGTTCCAGGGCGGATACAGCTGGTTGGCGTCGAACAGCCGCCAGGCCGTCGCACGAAACTCCCGCTGGTCGCCAAAGACGCGCGTGGGGCAGCTCTTGACCTCGACGGTGTGCTCGTCGGCCTTGCCGTAGTAGGTGTCGATATAGAATCCCGAGACGACCAGCTCGAGGCTGTGCTCCTCGGCAAACTGGACCATGTCGGTCAGCATCTGGGGCTCGGCCCAGTCATCGGCGTCCATGAACATGACGTACTTGCCACGTGCATGGTCAAGCGCGTAGTTGCGTGCTGCGGGGGCGCCCCCGTTCTCGTTGTGGTAGACCGTCACACGTATGTCGCGCTCGGCGATGGAATCCAGCACCTGACCGGTGCGATCGCTGGAGCCGTCATCGACGACGAGCAGCTCGAAGTCCTCGAGGACCTGATGCTGGAGGGACTCGACCGCCCGCCGCACATAGCGGTCGACGTTGTAGGCAGGCATGATGACGGTGACCATGGGGACCTTTGGCGTCATACCAGGCAATCTCCCGACTCCGTTTTGCTGTGGGTGCACGGGACGGCCACGCGAGGCGCGCCGCACACCGGTCATTATCGCCCAGCATGTCAGCGCCCTCCCACGGAGCCCAAATGACTACAGCACAATTACAGACTGCCACGTTGAGACTGCCACGTTGCCGCAAAACGGTCGCCACCAAGCCGCGTGCTGTCGCTCCGCCTACGAGGCTGCCACGAGGGTGCCCAGGGAGACGCCCAGCTGCGTCTGGTCGATGACCGACCAGGTGCCTCCATTTCCGTTGTCCTCGGCGGCCGCTGGCGCATCGAAGGCAGATAGGTTGTCGATACCGACGGCCTGCGCCAATTCGACCAGATCAAGCAACTGGCTCGTCCTCATGTCGGTCTTGATGGACGAGAGCACGTCCGAGGCCGACCCCAACAGCGCCGAGACGCCCGAGGACTTCATCCCAGCGATCTTCTCCCATATGTCATCGGTGGCGAGAAGGACGTGGCTCAGCTTCACGTTGGCAGCGTTGGCCAACGGGACGACGCACGCAGAGGCGCCCTTCGACGCATAGAGCTCGGAAAGGGTCGTGTCGGACGTGCCGTCGTTGACCTTCGTGTCCAGGGGGATGGTGGCAAGCGCACCAGACTTGTGCGTCGCATTGAGCGAGACGACCTGCGCCTTGGTCAAGGTCGGGTTGGCGGCGTCGACGTCGTCGACCGTCAGCACGAGCACGTTGGTGAACACATCGCTCGAAGCCACATAGCCCTCGGGGTTAACGGACTCGCCCTGGGCCGCGATGGAGGCAGAGAGGTCCTTGTTGGCCACCGAACTCTCGCTGTTCGCGCGCGCCCAGAGGCTCGCGACCAGCACGACGAGACCCACGAACACCGCCACTAGCACGCCGATGGCAACGGCATCGCGGTAAGGCACGTCACGCGGGACGTCGGTCCGCTCAAACCTCTCGCGCTGCCTGAACATACGCCCTCCTTCTGACGAGCATCGTCCTGTCCCCACTCCGTGCGGCCTCACGCGAGGCGGGGAGATGCGATGTGGCGCAATGCGATGTGACACAACACACTGGACAAGACTATACCCAATGCGCCCGTCCACGGGCCCCCATGGCACATAGGCCTCACTGAGGGCGCACGCAGGGCGCACTTAGGTTGCGGATCGCTACTCCCACGAAACGAGGGCGGCCTCGGGATAGCCGACCCATTCGAAGGTCAGGCCGTGCGCAGGGGCAGTGGGGCCAGCGGCGGACCGGTCGTGGGCAGCGAGGGCCCTTGCGACCCACGAAGCGTCACGATGGCCACGCCCAACCTCGACCAAGGTTCCCGCAATCACGCGGACCATGTTATGCAGGAAGGCGTTGCCACGCACGTCAATCGCCACAAGCTCCTCTCCCGCCTCGCGCGCGCGAACGACCGAGACCGCAGACAGGCGGCGGCAGGTCGAACGTCCGTCTGCCTCGAGCAGCCCCGCCGACGACGCCTTGCAGAAGCTCCTGAAGTCATGCTCGCCCAACAGCGCGGACGCCGCCTCGCCCATGGCATCGACGTCGAGGTCCGCCACCGAGCGCAGCCACCATGTGTGGCCCCAGGAGAGCACGGGGCGGGCGCTCCCGCAGGCGACGCGATAGCGATAGCCCCGCTCGAGGGCGTCGAATCTTGCCGAGAAGGACACGTCCGCCTTGTAGAGGCCCCGCACCGAGAGGTCGTCGGGCGTAAGCGCCACGAGCGACGAGACGAGTCGTCGCCCCTCCCGCTCGAGCTCCCCCCGCGTGACCGGCAGGCTCACGTACTGGGCGAGTGCATTGACGCCGGCGTCGGTGCGGCCGGCGCAGGTGAGGTCGACGGGCCTGTGGAGCAGCGTCTCGAGGGCGGTGCGCAACTCCCCGGCAACAGTGCGCTGGCCAGGCTGCTCGGCAAAGCCCGCAAACCCCGCGCCACGATAGCCCAGGCGGACCACCATCGTGGCGGCCATGCCTCCCGGCAGCGCACCCATCCCGGCGGCATGTTCGTCTTGCATGCAAACCCCCTCCGTCAGGGCGCTACAGCAGCACGCACGCGACGGCGACCGCAAGCATGACCGCCAGGAAGAGCCAGTCACGCCAGACGAGGCGCCGGGGCCTCAGCTGGGACGTACCGTCGGCGTAGCAGCGGTCTCCCATGGCGCGCGCCAGCTCATCCGAGCGCCGAAACAACGCGACGACCAGCGGCACGAGCACGGCAACCCACTTCGACAGGCGCTCGCGCAGGGTGCCTTGGTCAAAGCGCGCCCCTCGGGCGCGCTGGGCCATTTCGATGCGATCGAACTCCGCGGCCGTCTCGGGAATGAAGCGCAGCGCGACCGAAACGACCATGGCGACGTCAGCGATGGGGACCCCCAGCCGGGCAAGCGGCCTCAGAAGCGTCACCAAGGCCGACGAGATCTCCGGAGCGGTGGTCGTGGCGGCCACGACCAGGACGAACCCCACAAGCAGCACGATGCGCAACACGGCCGCGCACGCACGCCCCAATCCTACGAAGCTGATGCCAACGGGTCCGGCGAGCTGTGCGTCGAACTGGCCACTCACGACAAGCGCGTTCGCCATAACCGCGAACGCCAGCACGATGACCGTCGGCCTGAGCGCTCGGGCAAGCTGCATGGGACTCACGTGACAGACGCATGCCAGCAGGCACAGGACCACCAGCTCGGCCAGCAGCCCCCATGGCGATCCCGTCGCAAACGCGCCAATGGCGAGAAGGGCGAGCGCAGCCAGCTTGCAGCGGGCATCTATGCCGTTCAGCCAGCTCGGTTCGCTTGCATAGCTGCCAAGCGGGAGGGCCCGGCGGATGGCGTGGGGCCTCTTGCGATGGTCGCGATCAGCTCGCATGGAGCACCTCCCTCAGACGCACGGAAAGCGGTGCGTCCAGCCCCGCCCGGGCAAACGGGGTGGAACTCGTCGCAAGATCGCAGGCCAAACCCGACCAGGCAAGCCAGCCGTCACGCAGCAGGGCCACCTTCGTGGCCTCGCCAAGCCACTCCCCCACGTCGTGCGTCACGACGACGACAGGGGCGCCCTGCGCCACGAGCGAGGCGACGAGCTCGTGAAGGAAGCTTCTTCCATCACCATCGAGGCCTGCCGTGGGCTCGTCGAACACATAGGCCCCTGGATCGAGCGCGACGATTCCGGCAAGCGCGACGCGACGACGCTCGCCGCCAGACAGCTCAAGAGGGCTGACGCCAAACCTCTGGGGCCCAACCCCCAGGCGTCCCAAGGCAGCATGGGCCCGGCCAAGCGCCTCCTTCTCTGACAGGCCGAGGTTCAGGGGACCGTAGGCGACGTCCGACTCAACGGCGTCGCAGAAGAGCTGGTCCTCGGGCCGCTGGAAGGAAAGGCCCACCATGCCCGGCTCGACTGGCCTACCTCCGAGCGAGACGTCGCCACCATCTGGAGGCAGCAGCCCTGCCGCAACGAGGGAGGCACTCGTCTTTCCCGAACCCGAAAGGCCCGCGACAAGGAGCAGTTCGCCTGGCGAGACGGAGACCGACAGCTCGTCCAGGGCAAGCGTCGTGCCATAGTCGAGCGACACATCCGCGAGGGTCAGGCCGGACTCGCGCGAGTCTTGCTCCCGAGAGGTCTTCTGAGGGCAAATTCGGGGCTGGCAAACCAAATGCGATAGATCGTCCACAAAATCATTCTTACGGGCAAATTCGACCATCTCGGGTACGGAGAGCGCATAGAGCGAGCGAACATTACATCCAGATCGCGCGAACAACGCCGCGAGCTGGGACCCAAAACCCACGAGGCCCGACCGAACCAGAAGGTCCCCGCTTGCCAATAGGTCGGTCGGGGCGCCGGACCAGATGGTGCGGCCGCAGTCCATCACCACGGCACGATCCGCGCACGCAACGTCCTCGACCAGATGCGAAACTTCGAGGACGCCCGCGCCACGG
>ERZ773069.1832-NODE-1832-length-11683-cov-12.808996_pt1 | contig 11683 bp, 11 predicted proteins | sample MGYA00580619_ERZ773069 | MGnify/ENA primary metagenome ERZ773069 (study PRJEB29015, sample SAMEA2738007) | human oral metagenome | biome: human oral; feature: human-associated habitat; material: dental | place: China | collected 2108 ...
CTTGTTTACGGTAACTACGAGGGAGAAAAGCACGAATCTCATCTTCATTAAAACCGATTTGCATCCGCTTTGCATCAATAATAATCGGACGACGCAAAAGACTTGGATACTGCTCAATTAAATGAAGCAACTCCGATACTGAGATACTCTCTACATCAATATTCAATTTTTGAAAAATCTTTGAACGAGTCGAGATGATGTCATCAGTACCATTTTCGGTCAAGGAAAGAATGTGTTGCAGTTCTTTTCTCGTTAAAGGGCTGGTCATAATATTATGCTCTTGGAAGGGCACTTTATGCTTCTCAAGCCAGGCCTTTGCTTTACGACATGATGTACAACTCGGTGATAAAAATAGTGTAATCATGCTTTCCTCTTCTTTACATACTTTTCTATTTCTATTATACAAAAAAATAAAGCGCTTGACTAGTTATTTCCGTAAAAAAACCTACTTTTTCAAGAAAAATAGGGTTTTTGGAATCACATATGAATGTTTTGATTAAATATAGAAATATTCATGTTACAAACGATAGTTTCTTCCTACATTTTATTTGGAATCAGTAATACTTTTCTTCACTTATCTATTTGTTTTTCGACTCTGTAGGTACATAAATCCAAAAATCAATTCATACAAGCAGAAAAATAGGAGAAAGGCATGGAGGAAAAAGTTCTCTGGTAGGATAAGAATGACAGGATCCTTTGCTGGATCAAACAACCAGGTATCATCACCTACAAATAGAATTTGATGAAACAAGGTAAAGAATTGTTCAAAACCAATGAAGACACCAACTAAACCAAGAGTCAAAGGTAGAGAAAGCATGATTAAGATTCCTCTACGATAAAGTGACAGAAAACCCTTCCGAATAACTTGCTTCCAAAAAAGATAGAAAATCGGTAGAGTTACTACTGCTACTCCTTGAGCAAAATGGAAAAGTCCCTTTACAACCACAAAGTGGTGAATACCAGAGGCAGACGAAGGAAAATCCGGCATTTCCAATACTTGTCTCAATGGATTGGTCAAATAATCCATCAAAACATTAAAATTATGCTGGATGGTCTGAGGTTGCAGATGAACACGATTTGTCAAGTTTAACCAAGAAATCTCCAGAGGGTAAACCAACCAAGACAGGTAGATGGTCAACAAAATAGCAAGCGAGAGGAGAAAGAGAAGACTTCCTACAAAAGTAAATTTAGTTTTCATCGAAATTCCACTCCGCTAGACTTGAGAGGACATGGGTTGGGGCGATTGGTAAATCCGCTACTTCTTCAGGTTTTGTAAATCCTGTCGTCACCAAAAGACTTGGAATGCCATTGTCAATGCCAGCTCGAATATCAGTCAGGTAATTATCTCCCACCATGACAATTTCTTGACGCTCAAGTCCTAGGTGTTCAACAGCCTTGTCCATAATAATCGCATTAGGTTTTCCAATATAAACTGGTTTTACACGAGTTGCTGCTTCAAGAAGAGTAATCAGTGAACCGGCACCAGGCAAAAGACCACGTTCAGTTGGAATATTTAAATCTGGGTTAGTACCGATAAAGTGAGCACCTTTATGGATAGCTAGTGTTGCCGTAGCAAATTTTTCATAGTCTACTTGCCAGTCTAGACCAACAACCACATAGTCTGGATTTTCTTTATCTTCAACATAACCTGCTTCTTGAATGGCTTCCTTTAGACCCGCTTCTCCGATGACATAGACTGTCTTTTCAAGTCCCAGGTCATTCATGTAATCAATAGTCGCCAAGGTTGCAGTATAGATCGTCGATATAGGTGTATCGATGTTAAACTGATTGGCTAACATCTCTTGGACACTTTCAGGTGTACGAGTCGTGTTGTTGGTTACAAAAAGATAAGGAATCTCTCTTTTTTGTAACTCGTGAACAAAAGCCTCTCCTGCTGGGATTCTATCTTTTCCCTTATAGATCGTTCCGTCTAAATCAATTAAATATCCTTTATAAGTCATATCTTTCTTTCTAATCTTTATTAATTTCTTGCCAAGTTATCTTTGCCTGAGCATTGATGTCGCCATCACTTGTGACTTGGTGATTACTTTCTAGTCCATTCAATTCATAACTAGAAGTAATCATTCCACCTGGTCGAACTTCCTTGACATATTTGAGGTTGATTTTTTTAGGGATATGGTTGGTCAGAAAATCTGCTCCCATAACCTCAAAGACCCAATCTAGGTATTTGCTGTTATTGACATGTCCATTCATATCCAAGTCGTAAAAACGAACATGATAGTCCTTGCTGATTGCTTCTTCTAGCTCTTGGTATTTTGGTCCACGGATCAGTTTCTTAGAAAATTCAGATTGATAGGGGGCAACAATTTCTGGTTCTACAGGGTGAACCTTTCGACTCTCACGATCCATGAGGACAAAGGTAGCTACCATGTGGATGATTTCTTGACCAGTTTCATCGTAAATGGTAAATCGGCGATAGCAAAAAAGACGGTTATAAGTCAAGGCTTCTGTTTCAATCGTAATCTCCTCAGCAAAACGAGGCAAACGAACCACATCGATGTCATAATCTGTGATAATCCAGACTAGATTGTACTGTTCTAAAACATCCTTGTCACTTACTCCCAGTTCAATTGACTGCATTCCTGATACCTGCAAAGATAACAAAATCACATCTGGTAGCTTGATATGACCGTTCATGTCAGCCATATCGAAAGGAATTTTCATCTTCATTTGATAAGTTAAGCCCATAATTCTACTCCAATATAAATCTTTCTGCTACTGTATCTCCTAAAAAGAGACCTTTCTTTGTCATTCGTATTTGTTGACCTTCTACTTGTAATAGACCCTGTTGAACCAAATCTCTGACAATTTCTCCATAAAGTCCATCGAAAGACCTCTCAAATTTTTCTTCAAATCGTGTCATGGAAACACCAGACTTCTTACGAAGGCCAAGAAACATCTCTTCTTCCATCTGCTCTCGCAAAGTTAAATGTTCCTCTGTAATTCGGACATTTCCCTCTTCTACTGCCTTCAAATAATGGCGGATAGGCCCATGGTTTTTATAGCGAACACCGTTTACATAGCCAGACGCACCTGCACCTATACCATAATACTCAGCATTATCCCAGTACATTAGATTGTGACGACTTTCAAAGCCAGGTTTTGAAAAATTTGAAATTTCATAATGCTCAAAACCACCTCTCTCTAATTCAGCAATGATATATTCAAACATTTCAGCCTCTACTTCTTCTTTAGGAAGTGGTAACTTCCCACGACGCATACGATTCATAAAGACCGTATGGTTTTCCAAAATCAAACTATAGAGGCTCATATGAGGAATATCAAGGGCAATAGCTTTGGCAACATTATCCCTAACCTGGTCCATGGTTTGGCCAGGAAGTGCATAAATCAAGTCGATAGAGATATTGTCAAAACCTGATAGTTTGAGGCGGTCGATATTTTCATAAATATCCTTTTCAGTATGACTACGCCCAATCTTTTTCAGCATTTTATCATCAAAAGTCTGAACACCTAGTGATACACGATTAACTGCAGAATTTTGCAGAACAGCAATCTTATCAGCATCCAGGTCACCAGGATTAGCCTCGATTGTCAATTCTTCTAAGACTGACAAATCTAATTTTTTTGTCAATCCGTCTAACAAAACTTCCAATTGAGAAGCAGATAAAGCTGTCGGAGTCCCACCTCCTATATAGAGAGTTCGCAACTGCTGAATATCATAAGAATGAAATTCTTGCAGTAGATGCTCTATATAGTTGTCTACTGGCTGATTTTTAATAAAGACCTTTGAAAAGTCACAATAATAACAAATCTGGGTGCAAAACGGAATATGCACATAGGATGATGTCGGTTTCTTCTGCATAGTATTTATTATACCACAAAGAGTTCACTCAAGAAAAAATCACCATTCTTGATTTTGTAGAAAACCAAGAAATGGTGACTCTATTTTAATTTTCTTGAAGCTCAATGACAATTTCTTGACCATTTTCTTTTTCTTCCACAACTACTTTCTCTTCCAGTTGTGATTTAAAATGATTCAAGGTTTCTTTTGAAGCTTCAGTCGCTTGTTGAGCATGATATTTTGCTTTATCAAGAACAGTGTCAAGAGTAATTTCCCCAGATTCAATCTGCTCTTTTGTTTTCAGAACAAATTCTTTGGTTTGTTCTTTGACATCCGTTAATTTTTCACAAGCCTGCTCTTTAGCATACTCAGGATCTTCTTTTAGATCTTCTAAAAATTCTTGTGCTTGGCTTCTAACTTGTTTTCCTTTGTCACTTGTTAGAAACAAGGCAGCTGCAACACCTGAAACAGTTCCTAAAAGGATAGATGATAGTTTTCCCATTAGCCAACTCCTTTTTTATTTTTTAAAAAATTTACTTGCAACACGAATAGCAGACAAACCTGCACCTGTTTTTATAGTTTTTGATCCAGCAGATGATGCCTTTTTACTCAAAACACGTGCTTGTTCATTTAAGTCAGAAACAGAAACAGAAAGGTCTGCAACAGCTGTAAAGAGGGGATCAATTGTAGCAACTTTGACATTGATATCATCAACAAGAACGTTGACCTTTGTAAGCAATTCATTTGTTTGATGAAGAGTTACATCTACATCTGATGTTAAAGTTTTAACAGTTTTTTCAGTTTCATCAATTACACGACCAACTTTTTGAAGGGTAATAATCAGATAAACTAAAAAGACAACCAAGGCAATTGCCACAATAATATAAGCCACTTCTAACATTTTAATTCTCCTTTTTTACATTATAAAATGGTGCTTTTTTCCGATTTTGATAAAAGATGATATAAATACCAAGGCCAATCAATAGCGCGGACAACCACTGGGATACTCGGAGTCCAAAGAACATGAGACTATCCGTACGCATGCCCTCGATAATCATACGTCCAAATCCGTACCAAATTAGATAAAAGGCAGTGATATGACCACGACGGATATTCTTTAATCGGCGTCTAAAAATGACAATCAAGGCAAAACCGATCAGATTCCAGATAGATTCGTATAAGAAGGTTGGTTGGCGGTAAGAGCCATCAATATACATCTGATTCTTAATAAAATCAGGTAAGTAATCAAGATTTTCAACGACTGCTCCATAAGCTTCTTGGTTAAAGAAGTTTCCCCAACGTCCTAAACTCTGTGCAATCATGACGCTCGGAGCTGCAATATCTAAGAAATCCCAAGTATTGATTAATTTGCGATCAGCAAAGATATAGAGAACAATCGCTCCAGTAATTAAACCACCATAAATCGCAAGACCACCATTCCAAATAGCAAAAATCTCTCCCAGATGTTGGCTATAATAATCAAATCTAAAAATAACATAGTAGAGTCTGGCACCAATAATGGATAAAGGAAAAGCAATTAAGATAAAGTCCAAAATATCATCAGATAAAATCTTCTTTTTAGGCGCTTCTTTACTAGCAAGATATACCGCTAAAATAAGACCTGAAACAATGCAGAGTGCATACCATCTAACAGCTAAAGGACCAATTTGAAAAGCGATTGGATCATTCATCTTTCACCTCGTTCTTTGCAATCAGATTTGTCAATCTTTCTTCAAACAATCGAGTAGCATCAAAGCCCATTTCCTTAGCACGATAATTCATCGCTGCTGCTTCGATAACGACAGAAATATTACGTCCTGTTTTTACAGGAATGCGTATACGTGGAATGGCTACTCCAGAAATCTCCAATTCCTCAGCATTATTGCCTAGGCGATCAAAAGTCTTTTGCGTGTCATAATTTTCAAGATAGACAGCTAACTGAACTTGTGAAGAATCCTTAACTGCACTGGCACCATAAAGACTCATCACATCTATAATACCAACACCACGAATCTCAAGTAAATGCTTCAAGATTTCAGCTGGTTCACCCCAGAGAGTCATTTCATCCTTAGCAAAGATATCTACACGATCATCAGCCACCAAACGGTGTCCTCGTTTCACGAGTTCTAGACCTGTCTCACTCTTACCAATACCACTGTCGCCCTGGATTAACACACCCATACCATAGATATCCATCAAGACACCATGTACACTTTCACGCTCAGCCAAACGAGAATCTAGGTAACTTGACAATTCCCCAGACAGACGACTTGTTGCTGTACGACTCGTTAAAATAGCGATTTTACATTCTCTAGCAGCCTTTAGCATTTCCTCTGGAACTACTAAACCACGCGCAACAATAACTGCAGGTGTTTTCGGTTGGAACAATTTTTTCAATACCTGGTAGCGGTTATGAGAAGACATGCTAATCAGATAAGACCACTCTTTCATCCCCAATAGTTGAATTCGCTCTGGGGTATAGTAGTCAAAATAGCCTGTCATTTCGAGACCTGGACGACAAATATCGCCTGTATTGATTTCTTTTTCAAGTAATTCTGGATCACCATAGACAATGTCTAGTCTGAGCTTATCAATCAATTCTTTGACTAAAACCGACATAATTTTCTCCTTCAATCGAGTTCTCCCTACTATTATATCAAATTGTAGTAGGAAGTTTATGTTTTTAACAGTATTTGAGGTATTTATTTAAGAAAGCAACCTTTATAATTTTAACAATCAAAAGGGATTAAACAATAGGTTAGTGTTTAATCCCTTCTCTTTATTTATTCAACTATTCAACAGTACTAGACTAGTCAGACACTTTATCACTGCTAGCTGGTACTGACTTTTCTTCACTACTTGTTGTAGATTCAGCTGTATGTTCAGCTGGTTCTCTTAGAGTTGCTTCTGTTGAAGTTGGTTCTTCTACAGTTGTTGTTGTGTTTGGAGTCGTAGTTGTAGTGCTTGTGGTAGTTGTTACTCCATTAGGAAGCATTCTACCATCACTACCTACTTTGTAGCCATCAGGTGTAGTTGCATTTCGAAGCATTTCACCACTTGGTTTGAAGTAATACCAGTCTCCTTTTTCTTGAATCCAACCAACTTGCATTTCACCAGACTTATTAAAGTAATAGTAATCTCCAGAGACTTTATGGATACCTGTGACCATTTTACCAGTCTCATTGTCTAAGTAATACCATTTACCAGAGTACTTAAACCAACCAGTCTCTGCAGCTCCAGATTCTTTATGATAGTACCAATCTTTGTCGTCAAATACCCATCCGGTTTCCATAGCTCCAGATTGGTTAAAGCTATATTTGACACCATCAATTTCCTGTCTGCCGGTCACCATAACGCCGTCATTTTGATTCAAGTAGTACCATTTACCTGCAGATTTTATCCAACCTTTTTTCTGCTCACCGCTTGATGCATAATAGTACCATTTGTCATCTTCTTGTTTCCAGCCAGTAACCATAGCACCGCTAGCCTTAAAGCTATATTGTTGACCATCGATTTCTTTGGTTCCTGTAACCATCTCTCCATCCTTCAGTTCGAGATAGTACCAGTCATTATTGTATTTAAGCCAGCCTTTTTTCTGATCGCCACTGGATGTATAATAGTACCATTTGCCATCAAACTGTTCCCAACCAGTTGCCATGACACCTCCATCGTTGAAGCGATAGAGTTTACCGTCAATTTTATTTGAACCAGTGAACATTTCTCCAGTTTTAGGATCTAGATAATACCATTTTCCTGAATCATTGAGCCAACCACGTTTCATTTCACCTGAAGCACTAAAGTAATACCATTTTTGGTGAGTATATTGCCAATAAGTTCCCATTTCGCCGGCGTCATTGAAATAGTACATCTTTCCATCAATTTCTTTGAAACCAATGGTCATATTTTTATTTTCATCAAGGTAATACCATTTATTACCGATTTTATTCCAAGATGATGCTCTTACTTCATTTGAAAGCGCACCTGTATCATCAAAGACCAGAGTTGCTCCATTCACTGTCCTGGTGCCGGTTTGCATAATACCTTTTTCATCAAAGTAGTAGGTCTTACCATTAATGATAGCTAACTCGGACTCTTTTCGATATCCTTTAGAATCCACATAATACCAATGATTGTCGATTTGAAGCCATTTAGAAGTTTGTAACTTCCCATCTTTATCCATATATAAAGACTTAAGTGTACCTTCATCATCAAAATCTTGAAGCCATTTATCTTGTTGCAGATGTCCTTTCCCATTGAAGAAGTATTTCGCTCCATCAATTGTATGCCAACCCGTTGCCATCTGATCATCAGCGAAATAATACTTCTTATATCCATCTTCAGTAATCCAACGTGCAATAGTATTCGGAATATCTGGGTAGTCTTGAGAAATATTATTAATACCGTCTGTTTTTATATCAAAGACAGTAGCATCTTTTTTATCACTTGAAGCATGAACGACTTGAACATTCATCACTTTCAATTTATCTCTTGTTGCTTGAACATTGATATCCAAACCTGTTGTTTGCACAACGATAGATGGAGAGAGGTTATTGAGGAAATTAATGCTATTTGAAACTTTTCCATCGAGGTGATGGTTCCACTTCATCAAATCTACTTTCCCAATTTGTGGACCTAAGCGATCTTCAGCTCCATAAACATTATCAAGATCCCCACCCAGATAAATTTTCTTTCCATTTACTGTAACTACAGCAACAATCGAATTGGGGTTATCATCGTATACTTTCTTTAATTTTCCATCTGGACCGTATTCATTCTTGTAGTTATACAACTGGATATCCATATCCCCCAATTTGAAATGACTATCATTATCAGAGATATCTTGGATAAGATTGACCCCATATTTTCTAGCTGCATTCAGAGCATTATTGTAGTTGAAAAGGTTATCCCACAAGCCCCATTGAGTGGCAATTCGATCATCCGAATATCTTTTTAGATAAAATTTATCAACCTTATATTTTTTTAGAACTTCATCAGCTCCACCGATATGGTCACTATGAACATGAGTTCCAAGCATAAAGTCCAACTTCTGAACACCTACATGGTCAAGATGACGGAAAAGTCGATCTTCAATTGCATAGAAATTTGACGTAATAATCCCCGATCTTAATGGATAAAGTGGATCACTCCCATCTGGGAAGTCATAGTCTTCACCCATATCTATCAGCGCATAATGCCCATTACTTTCAAGCAAAATGGCATCTGTACCTGGACTTCCTTTGGTATTAATGAAATGAATCCGATTCACGTCAGACTGCGAACTTGAGTCCGCCTCAACTCTTGCGCTGACACTAAGAAACAAAAATGCTCCTAAAGCGACTGCAACTTTTGTTTTTTTCATGATAAAGCCTCTCAGATTTTTCTACTAATTTATATAATTATACCAAAAAAATATGAAAAAGGGGTGTAATAATGTAAAATGTCATTTTTACTTCCCCCAATGACTTCTGGATTAATATTTTAGTATGAACGTTGAGCTCTCGTCTTCTTTTATCAGTAATTCTATCTTCAATAATTGATTTTAATAGTTTTTGCCAGTAGCTGTATCTAGCAGCTTTTCCTATATTTCTGTTAGTTTGTTTTTAACTTCCACATCATGTCTACTTTCTTAACTTCAAACTCCTAACTTTATCTAAAACATCAAGCTACAATCATAAATCTTCCAGATATAAACATAGTTATTGAACACCAAATTAACTATCTTCACTGATATTTTACTCTTAGAAGCTAACAAAAAAGACTAGATTTCTCTAGCCTTTCTTATTAATTAGAATTTTTTGCGTTTACGAGCTGCTTCTGATTTACGTTTACGTTTTACAGAAGGTTTTTCATAGAATTCACGTTTGCGTGTTTCTTGAAGAGTACCAGCTTTAGTAACCGCACGTTTGAAACGACGAAGTGCATCGTCAAGAGATTCATTCTTACGTACTACTGTTTTAGACATTTTTTTCACTCCCTTCAAGTTCAAGATCTATTCTATTTTACACGGAATAAAGAAAATTGTCAAGAAAAAAATGAAATTCTCCCAAATCATTCCATTTGATTTTAAAAAAATTTCCCCCTTACACCTAACCTAGTTCCCCACTTATAAAATTCATTCCAGACGGCCAAATAATTCATTTATTTCACACTCAATGGAATCTAGATATTCCCCATAATCTGACGGTAAATCAGAAATGATATACAGATCCTGACTATCAAAATGCCAGACAAGATGTTTAAGTATCAGCTCTTGAATAAAATGTAAATCCTTTAGTTGAGCTAAACTAATAGCTTCTATCTTTGCTAAATACTGACAAAAATCAGAAAGTGACGAACAGTCAAATTTATTTTCTTCATCTAAATAATACAAAAAACTGTGATTTTCAGCCCTTTTATTATCTTTTATAAGATTTGTTTCCTTATGCACGATCGCACTTCTCCTTTTCAGATTCTCTTACTATTCTTGTCATCCTTTCATTCTATCGTTTTATATAAATAGAGATCCTAAATATTTTTAATGGAAATTCAGTTTCATATCTCTCACCCAACCTCCTATTAAAGCTCTTGTACCACTTTCAAGCAAAATGGATTCATATTTTAAATATATCCAGACCAAAAAACCACTCAATCCAAAGATCGAATGGTCATTAATGATTAAAATTTTACTTCTTTAACAAGCTGAGTGCTGCTGCATCTGCGATAATAGTCACATCTGGATGATTTTGCAGGCTGCTTGCTGGAAGACTTTCTGTCACAGGACCTTCAACAGTTCCAACGATAGCTTTTGCTTTTGATTCCCCATAAGCAAAGAGAAGGATAGATTTAGCATCCAAAATATTTTTAATCCCCATTGAAATAGCTTGTGTTGGAACATCTTCAATCTTCTCAAAGAAGCGCGCGTTAGCTTCGATTGTAGACTGGTCAAGCTCTACAAGGTGAGTTTGACTATCAAATGGTGTGCCTGGTTCATTAAAGCCAATATGACCATTGCGACCAATTCCCAAGATTTGCAAATCAACTGGATGATCAGCAAGAATTTGATTATAGCGTTCTACTTCTGCTTCTGCATTATCCTTGACACCACGTGGCAAGAAACTTTCTTTAAATGGTTTCTTGTTGAATAGATTTTCTTGCATAAAGTAACGATATGATTGAGGATTGTCCCCATCAAGACCTACGTACTCATCCAAGTTCACACTTGTAAGATTTGAAAAATCTAGGTCACTCTCTACAATTTCTCTGTAGAACTCAAGTGGACTACTACCTGTCGCAAGACCCAATGTCTGAGCTCCGTTTTCCAGCTTTTCTTTTAAAATTTCAAAAGCAACTTTTCCACCTTCAATTGGATTTTCTACTTGAATAACTTTCATAATTTTGTCCTCCATATTCTTTATTTTATTATATGGTATAGACCAATTTTTGTCAAGTGAAAACGGTTTATTTTTGTTGGAAATATAAATATACTAAACAAATCAATTAAGAATTCTACCCTTAAGCAAAAAAAGAGAGGAGTTTGACGTCCTCTCTTAAATCTTATATCAGAAGCACTTCCTGATTATATTCTAGAAAATGATTCTTTTTCTTATACTATTTTTTTCGTTTTGCAACCAAACCTAGACCTACCAGACCAAGTGCAGCACCAAGTGCAGCAAGTCCAGATTTAGATTGTTCACCAGTATTTGGCAACTCAGGACCTTTAGGTTTTTCTGGTGTTGGTGGTGTTGACGGTGTTGACGGTGGTGTCGGTGTCGGTGGTGTCGGTGGTGTTGGTGGTGTTGGCGGTGTTGGCGGTGTTGGTGGTGTCGGTGGTGTCGGTGGTGTTGGTGGTGTTGGCGGTGTTGGCGGTGTTGGCGGTGTTGG
>ERZ773069.1833-NODE-1833-length-11679-cov-101.006796_pt1 | contig 11679 bp, 5 predicted proteins | sample MGYA00580619_ERZ773069 | MGnify/ENA primary metagenome ERZ773069 (study PRJEB29015, sample SAMEA2738007) | human oral metagenome | biome: human oral; feature: human-associated habitat; material: dental | place: China | collected 2108 ...
TGTTGATCTGCACGGATTTGAGCGCGCCCTGCATGACGCCGTTGAAGACGTTGGCGGTGCCCAGGGTAATGATCAGCGTGGGCACGGTCAGCCTCGAGGTGAAGACGCCGTTGAATGCGCCGAGTACCGCACCGAGGGCGGCGGCGATCAGGAAGGGCACGATGACGGGCCCGTTCCACCCATTGTCGACGAGGACTTTCGTGGTCACGTAGACCGCGAGGGAGGCCAGCGCCGGGAAGGACACATCGATGCCGCCGGAGACGAGGACGAGGTGGGCGGCGACGGCGAAGAGGCCGGGAACCACCATCGCGCCGGCCAGGTCGACGAGGTTGTTCGCCGTGTAGAACTGTCCGGAGCGCGCCTGGATGACGAGGGTGAGCGCCGCGATGACCAGGAACACCCAGAATTCGTTGGCGCGCAGGACTTTCGTGATGAGTCGGGGCATTAGTTCTCTCCCCCTTCGGTCGACGAGGCCGGGGCCTGGTCTTCGGACAGGAGCCGGGTCAGTTCGGCCTCGGTGAGGGTGTCGGGGTTGATCGGGTCGCTCAGGTGCCCGGCTCGCATGATCGCGATGGTCGAGCAGTTGGTGAGCACTTCGGCGATGTCGTCGGAGATGATGATGACGGCCATACCTTGCGCGGCGAGTTCGCGCAGGATCGAGTGGATCGTGAATTTGGAGCCGATGTCGACGCCGACAGTGGGCCCGTTGAGGATGAGGACGGAGGGCTTGGTGGCGAGCCACTTGGCCAACACGACCTTTTGCTGGTTGCCGCCCGACAGTGTGTTGACGGCGTTGGCGGGGTCGGGGGTGACGACGTCGAGGCGCTTCACCCACTTCTTCTCTTCGTCGCGGATGGCTTTCTTGTCGATGAATCCGAGGGCCTTGGTGAAGGATTCCATTTCGGAGATCGTGATGTTTTCGCCGATCGAGCGCGAGAGGAAGAGGCCCTCGGTGAGGCGGTCTTCGGGGACGTAGGCGATGCCGGCTGCGATCGCGTCGCGCACGCCTCGCAGGGTGACATCTTGGCCTGTGACGCGGATGCGCCCGGAGTCGAGGGGAAGCATCCCAAAGAGGGACATGGCGAGTTCGGTGCGTCCGGAGCCCAGCAGGCCGGTGATGCCAAGGATTTCGCCGGGTCGCACGCTCAGGGAGGCGTCGGCGAAGGCGCCCGCAACGGTTGCACCCTCGACCTGGAGGATCGGGGCCTCGGTGATGTCGCCGGGCTGGTAGCGCTCCTCGTCGAAGTCGCGCCCGGTCATGTGGCGGGCGAAGCTGGCGCGGTCGAGCTCTTCCTTCGGGCAGGTGATGACCTTGTGTCCGCTGCGCAAGATGGTGAAGCGCTGCGCGATTTCGAAGACCTCTTCGAGCTTGTGGGACACGAAGAGGATCGCGATGCCGCGCGATTGCAGGTCGGCGACGATGTCGAAGAGGGCACGCACTTCCTTCTTGGTGAGGGCGGTCGTGGGCTCGTCCATGATGATGAGCTTCGCGTCGCCCATGAGCGCGCGGCTGATGGCGACGAGCTGTTTGTCGGCGACGGAAAGGTTGCCGACAAGTTCGTCGAGGTCGACCTGGAAACCGATTTTGGCGACGGCTTCGCGGGCGACTTCGCGCATGCGCGAGCGGTTGACGAGGCGGCGTCCGGCGGCGACTTCGCTGCCGAGCGCGATGTTCTCCATGACGGAGAGATTGGGGAAGATGGAGAAGTCCTGGTAGATGACGCGTACGCCCGCGTCGATGGCGTCGGCGGGTGTCAGTCGCGTGAAGTCGCGGCCCCCGATGGAGACCGTGCCCTGTTCGGGGGTGTGGACTCCGGAGATGACTTTGATCAGGGTGGATTTGCCCGACCCGTTTTCTCCGGCGAGGCAGTGGATTTCTCCGGGCGCGATGTCGAGGTCGATGTCGACCAGGGCTCGCACGCCTGCGAAGGATTTGCTGACGTGTCGTACCGCCAGCACTGGGGTGTCCATGTGGTGTCCTTTCCGACGCGTGGTGCCGACCCGGGGCCTCCCCCGCGCGGGGCTGTCGCCCGCTCGTGGAGGTTTGTTCGTGCGCGAGCGTCAGTGCACGCGCTGGGGTGGCCCGACCACGGCCTCGTTATTGGGGACGAGGCCGTGGCGCGCAGGTGGTCGTGTGCGGTGAATCGGTTAGAAGCCGAGGGAGTCGACGTTGTCCTTGGTGATCTGGATCCAGCCGTTGCCTTCGAGGACCTTGGTGGAGCCTTGCGAGAAGTGCATGGATTCGTAGCCCTTGACGCCGAGGTTGACGCCGTCTTCGATCTTTTCACCGTTGAGGATCTTGGTGGCCAGGGATGCCATGGCGTAGCCGGCGTCCGCGGGGTCCCAGAGGGTCAGGGTCGACACGGAGCCGTCCTTGAGGATCTGCGCGTTGGCGGCAGGCATGCCCGTGCCTGCGGTGAAGACTTTGCCCTTGAGGCCGAGTTCTTCGATGGCGCGGGCGGTGCCGGGCGCGTCGAAGGAGGAGGTACCGAGGATGCCCTTAACTTCGGGGTACTTCTTGAGGACTTCCTTGGCGGTCTGGTAGGCGGTTTCACCGTTGTCCTGGGATTCGACGCGGGGCTCGGCTTCGAGCAGCGTCATCTTGGGATACTTCTCCTTCTGGTGGGCGACGGCGCCGTCTGCCCATTCGTTGTGGGAGGCGTTGGTGACGTGGCCGACCATGGTGGTGTAGACGCCTTCTTCACCCATGGCTTGGGCGAGGTTGTCCATGATGAACGCACCGTATTCGCTGTTGTTGAAGGCTTCGATGTCGTACATCGTGTTCTGCTGGGAGGCGCCTTCGTGGGTGACGACGACGATGCCGGCGTCCATGGCCTGCTTGAGGACGGGTTCGATGGCACCTGGGTCGACGGGGACGACGCAGATGGCGTCGACGCCTTGGGCGATGAGGTCTTGGATGACCTGGGCCTGCATGGTGGCGTCGGTTTCAGCGGGGCCTTTCTGGAAGGCGTTCATGCCGGTGTCTTCGGCGTACTTCTTGACGCCGGTTTCCATGCGGACGAACCAGGGGTTGGTGGCGTCCTTGGGGACGACAGCGATCGTGTAGTTGCCGTCTCCGCCGCCCTTCGCGGCGGGGCTGGATGAGGATTGTGCGGTGTCGCCGGGGGTGCAGGCGCCGAGGGCGAGGGCGCATGCGGATGCGGCGACGAGGGCTGTAGCTGCGAGGCGGGGCTTCATAGGAGTCTCCTCTGTGTGGGTCAACGTCGGTGTTGAGGTTGTGATTGTGCGGCGGCTCTGCTGGCGTGCGGTGGTGCCTGGCGTGTCCGTCTTCGTTGCTGGACCTGCCCTGCGGTGCCGCGTGTGCGGTGCTGCTGCGTGCCGGGTGCTCCCGTCCTTGGGGGCGCGTCGACGTGCCCCAATCCTAGGCCACGCGGGTGGTGGCGTTCACTTTCCGGGTCCGTGTGGGACGAGGCCGGGGCGGGTTTTTGGGGTGTGGTTGCGGCGGTTTTGGGCTGATTTGTCAGACCAGTGACGTCATAGTACTAATCGAATTGAGACGTACTGAATTCGTTAAGCACGGTCCACTACTCACGCAGCAAACCATCTGCACAACCGTTCAGCGAATCGCGTCATATGTGCACATCTGAGCGGTGAAGGGGCAGCGCCTAACCGGCTACCACGCAGGATAAGACGCTCCCCATACCTGCGAAACGTTTAGTACGGCTTACAACGCGGACGAACGCCCTTGTTGATCTTCTTTGCCAAATCAATCAGCTCCTTGGGATTTCCTCGGCGCCATCCATGAGCAACCGCCCACTCAGCCATCTTCTTCGGAGGAAGAATGATCCGGCTCTTCAGAGTTGAGTGTGGGTGGAGGCGTCTAGGCCTCCTGCGATGAGGAGCATTCGGAGTTGGTAGTTGGTGGGGTTGCGGTAGCCTCTGGCGGTGCGTCTGCCTAGTTCGATAATGTACGTTGATGGCTTCGGTGGGGTGCGTTGCTGGCTCCGGCTGTATCGAAGTAGGCCAAGAAGGCGTCCTTCCATTTGCGTAGGGTCCGGCCCAGGCGAGCGATTTCGGGGATGGGGCAGGTTGGTAGGCGCTGGATGAGGTGTGCGACCAGGCGTTGGCCTTGGGCGGGTGTGTCTTGATGGAAGACGTCTCGGACTTGCTGGGCGCAGTGGTAGGCGACTTCGACACTGATATGCGCCTCATCTGCCGTGAAGGCCGCACGGAGTCGTTCCTTTTGACGCTTCGTGAGCCGATCACGTGAGGCGCGCAAAAGATTGCGGATCTGATAGAGGGGATCCCCCTTGCGTCCACGGTGACCCAGGGTGTCTTGCTGGACGCGGCGACGCACCTCATCGAGAGCGTCGCCAGCGAGCTTGACAATATGGAAGGCATCCAGGACGCTGGTTGCGTCTTGGAGTTGATCGTCGATGGCGTTCTTGCTGTCCCTGGAAGGGGTCCAGCGTCGCGATCTGGATACCGGAGCGAAACTGTTCGCCGCGCTCTTCTAGCCAGTTCTCATGCACGGTGCCAGACCTGCCTGGGACCAGGTCTAACAAGCGGGCCGTGGGGTGATCCTTCCCGCGAGTGGTCCACGATGCCGGTGAGCTCACGTGGGCCACGGCGGCGTCGGTCCTGGTGATGCCACACGCCTCTCATCAACCCCCAATACATGCACGCCTGCGAAGCGGGTGGGGTCATCAGATGCGGCTTGCAGGCACGGCTTGATATGGGACCACACGGTGTTCCACGTGGTTGCCAGTTGTCGAGCCAATCCTGCAATGGTGGCTCCCTCGAAGCGCAACTGTCGGATCGCCCAGCGGATCGCCCGCACACCCAGACGCGCCCGGGGTGCGCACACCCGCTCGTCATGTTCCAGGAATGTCACCGTCTGGCAGGTGTGTTCGCGGCATATCCAGCGCCGTATTGTGCCACCGGATCCGCGCCGGGACCCCGGCCCAGGGCGCGTCGATCACCTCCATGACCATACGCCCGTGGCCTTGAGCGATTCAGCCCGCAACCCGGGCAGCCAACCAGCTGGTTGCACGACTCAACATCGAGTACCAGAGCATCTGGGGTGCGAGCCACACTCATCAGATGGAAGCCCTCCAAACCGACGAGCAGATCACACCGATCACAACGATCAAGCGACGCAGAGCAGCAGCAGGTAGGGTGAGACACCGCCCGAGGTCCTTGACGACAGCGGGGGTAGAAGTCCGCTCATCACCTGGGACCTCGACCTCTACCCGCAACCCCCGCTCAACACCCGGTCACCCACACTCAACTCGGAAGAGCCAATGATCCCCTCATCATGTAGACGAAGCAGAGGCCGAACCACATCTCTCTTGTCACGGCCAGCAGCGATCGTATTGTTATGGTTGATCATCTGAGTTATTCGCTCGAGGGCATCAACGATTGTCGGGGTGAGCTCAGCTTCAGGCTCAAGCCCAGGGAGAGAGCCAGGATCCACAACCGGCTCAAACGTGTGAACGATTTCAGCGTTAACTTCCCGGGCCCAAGTCTCCAAAGGACTCGACCACTGGACGACTGCTAGTGCTGTCACCCCCATTGCTCCAGCTGGATACGCCAGATTCTCAGCATCGGGATACATCGCAAGAACAGGGCCATTCACGCGGTGCACATCTTTCCCTACCGCGATCATAAGATCCACTCCGTCATGTTTCGATTGTTCCTGTAGGAACTCGTTGTTATTGAGGATTCCCCTCTGCGCGACCCATAATGTGAGCATTTGCCCTGCATGCACATGCTGGCGTGCCCACCGCAGTGCCACTTTGGCACCTTCTTCAGTATGGTCCGAAATAGCGCAGGGATAATCGATCATTCTCGCAAACATCGTGGTAACTACCTCCGATTTGTCGTCATCATGCTGTGTCTTCAATCGGCGCGAACAGGATTCAGGTCCTTGAAACTTGAGGAGAGCCACCATCTTCGACAACTCATCCCCGTAGCCCTAGCCGACATACAACACGTTGAGGAGGGGCATGCTCATCTGCGTCCAAGCCCGGTTCATGTAGGCCATCGACGACAAGGACCGGCCCTGGACTCCCACCGTGAGGTGAGTAGCGGAACCGATCATATTGCATACAACAATACCCTTAAACAACGCGGGCACCACAGCGAGCGCTAGGACCATCGTCACCTAAATACTCTCCTCGTACCCCACCCGCGACGCTACCTAGCTTGTGTGTCGTAGATTACCCGCTATTCTTGGTCGCATGACTGCTGCGCGCGACGACGACTTCATGGCACTGCCCGGTATGGAAGCGGATTCCACCGACACCCACCACGCTCGGGAACGTTTGTCAGGCGACACCGCCCCCACCTCGTCGGATACCTCGTCAAACGCCTCCTCGAAGTCGGCTCTCGATGCCCTCCTGGATGAGTACCGTGCGCGCGCGACAAGCGAGCGCGAGAAGGGCACGCTCTTCGAGGAGCTGACGCGTCAGTTCCTGCTCCACGATGCGCGTTTCGCGCACCAGTTCAAGGAGATCTACCTGTGGAGTGAGTGGCCGGAGCGCCGCACGGGCGACACGGGCATCGACCTGGTGGCGATCCCGGTCGACGAACACGCAGGCCCAGTCGCGATTCAGTGCAAGTTCTACGCGCTGGGTCATCGCATTCAGAAGGCGGACATCGACTCATTCCTGTCGGCGTCGGGTAAGGAGCCGTTCGGTCGCCGCATCGTCGTGGACACGTCGGGCGCGCCGTGGGGAAAGAACGCGCAGGACGCGATCGAGGGCCAGCAGATCCCAGTCTCGCGCATCACGCTGGCGGATCTGCGCGATTCGGACATTGATTGGCGCACGTATTCGCTGGGGTCGACGCAGGCGCCGAAAACCCGTGAGCGCAAGGTTCCGCGCGACCATCAGGTGCGCGCACGCAGCGCGGTGATGTCGGGCTTCGAGGAGCACGACCGCGGCACGATGGTCATGGCGTGCGGCACGGGCAAGACGTTCACGGCGCTGACGATCGCACGCGAGTTTGTGGAGAAGGAGGGCTGCACCGCCCGGATCCTCTTCGCGGTCCCCTCGCTCGCGCTCCTCAAGCAGACGCTGGACGATTGGGCGGCCGAGGCCGACGGCGCGTTCACGGCGTGGGCGGTGTGTTCGGATACGAAGGTGTCCTCGTCGGCGCGCAGTGACACGGTCGAGGAGTCGGCGGTGGACCTGCCGATCCCGGCGACGACGGACGGCCAGCGCCTCGCTGACTCCCTAAACGCGAACAACTCAACGGAGGGCCTGCAGGTCGTCTTCGCGACGTACCAGTCGATCGAGGTCATTCACCGCGCGCAGGTGATCGCGGGCGACGAGTGGCGCGATTTCGACCTGATTATCTGCGACGAGGCCCACCGCACGACGGGCGCGACACTGACGGGCGAGGACGAGAGCGCCTTCACGAAGATCCACAGCGACGAGTTCATCCGCCGCGCGAAGACCCTCTACATGACGGCGACGCCGCGTATTTTCGCGGAGAACGCGAAGAACAGGGCGTCGGAGAAGGATGCGATCCTCACCTCGATGGATGATCAGGACACCTACGGTCCGGTGTTCTTCCGTCTGGGCTTCGGCCAGGCGGTGAAGGAGAACCTGCTGACGGACTACAAGGTGATTATCCTGACGGTCAGCGAGGAGGAGGTGTCGCAGCACTATCAGGCGATCACGGAGATGGGCGGCGAGCTGAACCTCGACACGGCCGCGAAGCTGACGGGCTGCTGGAACGCGCTGGCCAAGCGCAAGAATCGCGGGTCGGGCGTGGACTACGGCGAGGATCGCGCGCCGATGCGCCGCGCGGTGGCCTTCTGCAAGGACATCAAGGCCTCGAAGGCGGTGGCGACACAGTTCCCGGACCTGGTGAACGGCCCCTTTGGCCTCAGCGATCTCAGCAACGATGACGCGTCGGATAACCTGCAGGTCGAGTGCCGCCACGTGGACGGCACGATGAACGCCGCGGTGCGTGCGCGCGAAATGGATTGGCTGACCGAGGGCGCGGGCACGGACAAGGTCCCGGTGTGCCGGATCCTAACGAACGCGCGCTGCCTGAGCGAGGGCGTGGACGTGCCCACGCTGGACGCGGTGCTCTTCCTGTCGCCGCGCAAGTCTCAGGTGGACGTCATTCAGGCGGTGGGCCGCGTGATGCGCCGCGCCCAGGGCAAGGATTTCGGCTACATCATCCTGCCGGTGGCCGTGCCGTCAGGCATGTCGCCGGAGCAGGCGCTGGACGACAACAAGCGTTTCCAGGTGGTGTGGCAGGTCCTCAAGGCCCTGCGTGCGCACGACGAGCGCCTGGACGCGGCGATCAACTCGATGGAGCTCAACGGCCAGGGGCCGGAGAACATCATCGTCGAGCAGGTCTCTCTCGAGAAGGCGAAGAAGCAGGACGATCCGCTGGCGGGTTCTGCGCCCGATGGGGACGAGGCCGGGGCCGGTTCTTCGGGTTCCGGCACGGACGGGGTGGCCCAGGGCATCCAGGGCCAGCTGACTCTGCTGCCCTCGGATTGGAAGGAGTCCGTGTTCGGCCGGATCGTGAAGAAGGTGGGCTCATCCCTGTACTGGGATGACTGGTCCAAGGACATTGCGACGGTCGCGGATCGCTACATTCACCTGATCGATCGCCTGTTGGAGGATCCGGAGCGTCAGGACGCTTTCCAGGAGTTCGTGGGCGCGCTGCGCGCAACGCTGAACCCGGCCGTGGACAACGAGTCAGCGGTTGAGATGCTGGCCCAGCACATCCTGACGGCCCCGCTCTTTGACGCGATGTTCCCGGATCATTCGTTCTCGAAGCAGAACCCGGTGAGCCGCGCGATGAACACGATTGTGGAGATGCTGGCGTCGCACTCGATGTTCGAGAACGAGCGCCGTGAGCTGGATTCCTTCTACCGCGCGATGGTGGAGCGCATCGAGGCCGTGCACACCCTGGCGGGCAAGCAGGAGATCATGCGCACGCTCTACGATCGATTCTTCTCCCAGGCGTTCCCACGCATGAGCGAGCGCCTGGGCATCGTCTTCACGCCCGTCGAGGTCGTCGACTTCATCATCCGCAGTGCCGACGACGCGATGCGCACGGCATTTGGCCAGAGCTTGGGGGACCCGGGCGTGGCCATCATCGAGCCCTTCGCGGGGACGGGCACGTTCGTGGCGCGCCTGCTGCAGCTCGGCGTCATCCCGCCCGAGGCTTTGGAGCACAAGTACAAGAACGAGATCTTTGCGAACGAGTTCGTCCTGCTGTCCTACTACATCGCGTCGATCAACATCGAGCAGGTCTACCACCAGGTGCGCACCGAGCAGGGCGTGGACGAGGGCTACGTCGAGTTCCCGGGCATGACCCTGACGGACACCTTCCAGCTGCACGAGGGCGACGGTACGATCACCGAGGACTTCGAGGGCCTAGCCGCCAACAACGAGCGCGCGAAGGCGGAGAAGGATTCGGCGATCACAGTGATCGTCATGAATCCGCCGTACTCGTCGGGCCAGAACAGCGCGAACGACAACAACCAGAACCTGGCGTACCCGCGCCTGGACGAGCGTATCGCGGCCACCTACGCGGCTAAGTCAACCGGAGCAAACAAGAACAGCCTCTACGACTCCTACTTCCGCGCCCTGCGCTGGGCATCGGACCGCATCGGGGCACGAGGCGTGATTGCCTTCGTCTCCAACAATTCCTTCGTGGACGGTGCCACGGCTAATGGCGTACGCCTGTCGCTGCAAGAAGAGTTCTCCCAGATCTTCATCTATGATCTGAAGGGTTATGCTCACACGTCGGGTATCCGCCGACAAAAAGAAGCTGGCAATGTCTTCGGTGGCGAAACAAAGACAGGTATTGCCATCACCGTCCTCGTCAAGGATCCCGCCCACTTGAGCACGGCCGAGGTCTTTTACGCGGAGGCTGAGGACTACGCGACGCGCCAGGAAAAGCTGGACCAGATCGCCACCTACGGATCCATTGAGGGGATCAGCGGAGCGGACGCATTCCGACCCGTCACGCCGAACGATCATGGCGACTGGATCAGCACGCGCGACGAGCGCTTCGCAACCTTCCAGGAGATCGGAAACAAGACGCTGAAGGGCAAGGAATCGACGCCCGCCATTTTCCGACAGTTCTCTCGTGGGCTCGAAACAAGCCGCGATGCATGGTGCTACAACTTCTCACCTAGTCGGATGCTTAAAAATATCCGACACTTGATCACAAACTTTAATGAAGGAATCGCATCTCAAACACTGAATCTTGACGCTTCTAAAGTTGCGTGGACACGGGGACTGAAAAATAAGTTTAATCGCGGAATTAAACTTCATCAATCGACTGGCTCCACTAGATACGGGATGTACAGGCCATTTGTTGCACAGCATGTCTTTTATTCCGATGAATTAAACGAATACACGAATCAGCTAGGGGACTTCTTACCCACACCTTCTCAAACCAACCTAACTATTACAGTTGAAGATGACGCGCGAAAACCACTCACTACCCTCATGACAGATCTTCTGCCAGATCTTCACACGATGGGAACGACGCAGACATTCCCCCTCTACACCTGGGAACCCCTCTCCCCCACCTCGGGGAGCGAGCCCGACCTGTTCGCCGACTTGGCGACATCCTCGGAAGGCCAGACGGATGGGGCGGCCACGGCCTCGTCCCTGGATTTCTCGCGGCCGATCGGCGACCAGATCCCGGTGATCCTGGACGGGTATCGCCGCGTTGATAACGTGACGGACGCGACGCTGGCCTCGTACCGGGAGCATTACGGGGATGCTGGGATCACGAAGGAGGACATTTTCTTCTACGTGTACGCGCTGCTGCACCACCCAGAGTATCGGGAGCGCTACGAGGATGACTTGAAGAAGATGCTGCCACACATTCCTCGTGCGGCGGGTTTCCACACGTATGCGAGCGTGGGCCGCGAACTGGCGGACCTGCACGTGAACTACGAGCGGGTGGAGCCGCATCCGTCGGTGCAGGAGGAGGCGAGCCTACACGCGCCCGCGGACCCGTGGGAGCGCTACCGGATCGGTGAGCGCAAGATGCGTTTCCCGAAGCTGGGGCGCCGCGATAAGGACTTCACGCGCTTGGAGTACAACGACTACGTGACTCTGACGGGCATTCCGGCCCAGGCGCAGGGGTATTCGATTTCGGGTCGTAGCCCGCTCGAGTGGGTCATCGACCGCTACCACGTGAAGACGGACAAGGCGTCGGGCATCGTGAACGACCCGAACGATTTCCTGCGGGAGCAGGGTCGCCCCGACGCGGTCGTGGACCTGATCAAGCGCCTGGTGACGGTCTCGATGCGAACCCAGGAGCTCCTGGCGACGCTGCCGAAGCTGGAGATCCCTGAGGTACAGGGATGAGTACCGTGGATATGCTCTGATCCCCTAATAGTCAGCAGTCCATGACTTGCACCACCAGTGGGCCAAATGGCGAGATTTCAGCTCTTTGACGACCCGAGCACGCTACATTGGAGCTAACCGTTCAGCCCGCCCCAGCATATGCTGGGAGTGGGCTGGATCTTTATGAGGAACTCAACGGAGATGTTGACCATGTCCAAGTCACTGAAGCCTGGCACCACCATAAGTGATCAGATTTCGATCCTTCAAAGCCGCGGGATGTCCGTCGATACAGACCTGGCCACCCAATGGCTGACCAACGTCAGCTACTACCGCCTATCCGCATATTGGTATCCTGCACGCAGGATAGACTCCC
>ERZ773069.1834-NODE-1834-length-11679-cov-12.672488_pt1 | contig 11679 bp, 10 predicted proteins | sample MGYA00580619_ERZ773069 | MGnify/ENA primary metagenome ERZ773069 (study PRJEB29015, sample SAMEA2738007) | human oral metagenome | biome: human oral; feature: human-associated habitat; material: dental | place: China | collected 2108 ...
AACCCGAAGGAGCGGATTTACAGTCCGCCGCGTTTAGCCTCTTCGCTATCTCTCCAATGTTTAACGAGAACTATTATATCATGAAATTTTCAATAAAACAAGTATTATTTTGTCAAATTATAGTTTTCAATCAAAATTTCCACAGCTTTTTCAAGTTTTTTATAAAAACTATCGACATTTCCATTCTTTATGATTGCGAATTGATTATCTAGTTCAGCAATTTCACCGATAATCTTTTTCCCAATGGTTAATGTATAGCCTTCAAACTTTTCCTGACCAACTAAAACAGTTGCGTCTGTTAATTGAATTTCAATTTTTTTATCTTTTTTACTCATACCATACCTCTTTTCACTCTTCCTATTGTACAAGAAATTTAAAAAACTGGCAAGAAAAAACTCTTTATAAGGGCAGCCTTGATAAAGAGTTTTTGTGAGAGAATCTAATTTTTTAATCTAGGGAAGACTCATTGTTAGTGGGTTGTCCCACCCACTAATTTTATGTCCTTATCTTTATAATCTACGATAGCACCAATCGCAGCTTCGATACCTCTGACGATATCAGTTAAATTCATAGATGCTGTATTAGGTTTATTTATCACCTGTTCTGTCATATAGGGAATATGCATAAAGCCTGCTCTCATATTGGGAAACTTTTTATCCGCTAAATAGAGAGCCTGATACATCAAATGATTGCAAACAAAGGTTCCTGCTGTATTGGACACTGTAGCTGGTAACCCTTCCTCCTTTATCGCTTGAACCATTGCCTTAATAGGTAGTGTGCTAAAATAGGCTGCTTGTCCGTCCAGGCGTATAGGAGTGTCAATCGGCTGATTCCCTTGGTTATCAGGAATTCTAGCATCATCTTGGTTGATGGCAACTCGCTCAGGAGTTAGACTAGCTCTTCCTCCTGCCTGTCCGATGCAAAACACAGCATCTGGATGGTATCGATTTATTTCTGCTTCTAAAACCTCTGCTGATTGATAAAAGACCGTTGGGATTGCTACCCAATGAACCTCTGCGCCATGAATCTCTGACGGTAATGTTTTAACAGCTTCCAAGGCTGGATTGACCTTTTCACCACCGAAAGGATCAAAACCTGTTACTAATATTTTCATTTTATTTCCTTTGCTAAAATGCCAAAAAGTACATCAAAAATACATGGATGATAATCATGACAATAGCTACTCCCACCTGCGCTTTGATAACCCCATTTGGATCTTTCATATCCAGAAGAGCTGCCGGTAAAGCATTAAAGTTAGCCGCCATTGGAGTCAATAAGGTTCCACAGCAACCTGCCGTCATTGCTAGAGCTGCAGCCACGATTGGATCAGCTCCCAAGGCAAATACAAAGGGAACACCAATTCCAGCAGTAATAACCGTGAAGGCAGCAAATGCATTCCCCATTATCATGGAGAATAGAACCATCCCAAGGACATAAGCCACTACACCCATAAAACGACTACCCGAAGGAACTAGACCGCTGATTAAATGCGAAATCAAGTCTCCAACGCCTGCAACGGTAAAAATTGCTCCCAAAGCCCCTAAAAGTTGAGGCACAATCCCACTAGTTGAGACTTGCTGAACCATGCGATTATTTTCTGCTAACAGGCTTTTAGGAGAACTCTTAGTAACCAATAAAAGAGAGATGGTTGCAAAAAATGCTGCAAGGCTGATAGCAATCTTACTAAAGTCAGGGACCATTTTTGCTAATACAAAAGCAATCAAAGCCATTAACATGACCGGAATAAAAATTTTATTCTTTAGTCGTTTAGCTTCAATGTTTGCCTTGACTTCATCCAGAGACGGTAAGGTTCCGATACGAACCTGTTTAAAGAGAGTTAGTAGTGCTAATAGCACTACTATAACTCCAATACAGATAGAAGGTAGATAAGAACCACCGATAAAACTGATGCCCAATAAAGCCCAAAACCCAGCTGTTCCAAAGCGAACTGGGTTTGTTTTATCTTTATAGCTACAATAAGCCGTATGAAGGAATTGACAACCAATCACAATATAGGTCAACTCTAATAACTTACTTGCTAGATTGCTCATTCTTCTTTTCCTTTACTAAGCTTTTTCACTAGCAGTTTTCTATCAAACAGGTAATTGTAAATTCCTACCACAAGTAGGGCCACTCCTGCAACAATAAGCGAAGCCGAAGCGATTCCTGCATAATTACTTTCATAACCCAATTGGTCCAGAGTGCCCCCCACCAAGAGGACACCACCTGCACCAACGAAAGTGTTCTGAGCAAAGAAATTTGCAAAATTATCATTTGCTGCTGCACGCGCTTTTAGCGCTTCGCTCTCCTGCTCCGTTAATTTTCTACCTAATTGAGACTCTGCCGCTGCTTGTCCCATGGGTTGAACCAAAGGCCTTACAAACTGCGGATGTCCTCCTAGACGGATGGCAAAGAAGCTATCGAGTTCCCGAAAAAAGAAATACACTGTATAAAAACTTCCTACGGTCAGACCTTTAATCTTTTGAATCAAGTCAATCGAACGTTGCTTGAGGCCAAAAATTTCAGATAAACCTACCAGTGGCAATGTTACCATAAAAATCGTCAGAACTCGTTGATTGCTAAATTCTTTTCCCAAAATTTCCAAGAATTCAACAAGAGAAACTCCAGAAACTAGAGCTGTAACTAAACTAGCTAAGACTACCGTTGCGATTGTATCTAACTTATAGATAAAACCAACCACAATGATAAGTATCCCTATTAGTTTAATCCATTCCATATAGGCCCCTTTATTCCAAAAGTACTAGTCTGTTTTATTTGACATGACTTTCTAGTTCTTTTTGGTATTTATTGTTTGATTCCAATTTTTCTTTTTGCCATTTTTCAAGAGCTGCTTGATATTCTTTAGCAGTTACAATCTCTTTTTGCAATTTCATTCCCTTGAAGATGTATGGATCACCCTTAATACCTACTTGTGAGTATGGTTTAGAGAATGGAACGACGTTGCTGACAACTGGTGAACCACCTGATGAAGCTGTTGGCATCAAGAGAGAACTATCAGTGAGCCAAGCTTGCGCTTTAGCATATTTTTCATATCTCTTATCCAAGTCATTTTTCTCAGAAACTGCATCATCCAAGAGTTTCTTATATTCGTCCAGACCAAGTTGAGCTACTACTTCCTTGTCTTTTCCTTTAGTAATACCAAGGTGTTTCATAGCGGAACCAGTCTTAGGATCCATGATATTGAGATAACTTGCTGGATCTTGGTAGCTTGGAGCCCATCCAGTACTGTTCAAGTCATAGTCTTTTTGAGCAGGAACACGCGCTTGAGATGTAATGCTTTCCTTCTCGTTATCAGTCATCTGAAGGACATCGATCACGACATTTTCTGAACCAAGAGTTGACTCGATTGATTGTTTAAAGGAATTGCTTTGTTGAACGGCAATGGTATCTGTCTGTTCAACTGGGACATCCAAGTGAATTGGGAAGGTTACACCTTTTGCTTCCAACTCTTTTTTAGCTTTTTCAAATGAAGCTTTGGCTTTGTCAGGATTGTAGATGGTATCTTTTCCGTCAACGAGCTCAACACCTTTCCATTGGTCTCCATAGTTGACCAATTCTTTTTGAGCGATATCACCAAAGTTTTTACCACCAGATTGAACGAAATTGTCTGGTACTAAGCTATTACGAATAATCTTGTCCGCACCATCTTCACCATTGAGCTGGGCAGCATAAGAATGACGGTTGAAGGCAAAGTTGATGGCTTGACGGAAGTCCTTGTTCAACATTGCTTCTTTTGTAGAAGTTTTCTGTTCTTCACTTGTTTTCGCTGTCTTATTGAAAGATTGACGGTTTACGTTAAAGGTAAAGTAGTAACTAGTTGAATCCTGTGGACTATATGTAATTTTATCCCCGTATTGTTCCAAAGTAGAAGCAAAGTTTGAGCTACTTGGGAAGAGGCGAGCTGTTGTGTAAACACCCGAAGAGAAGCTACGGATCAAGGATTCTTGGTCTGATCCATCATAGTAAGTTAATTTAACTTTCTCGATTTTAACCTTCTCTTTATCCCAATAATTTGGGTTCTTTTCATATTCGATTAAAGATTTTGAAGTCAATGTCTTCAGGATATACGGACCGTTATAAAGAATACCAGATGGACTTACTGCTCCGTAGTTTTTACCTGAAGCTTTGAGGAATTCCTCGTTTACCGGCAACATGGTTGCTGAAGTCACTTTTGAATTCCAGAAACTTTCAGGTGCATTAAGAGTATACTGGACTGTGTAGTCATCCAATGCCTTAACCCCAACTGTTGAGAAGTCGTTAGTCTCACCAGTCATATATTCATTCAAGCCCTTAATTGAGTTTTGAATAAGAGTGACACCGTCTGATTTGCCATCTGCTACGTGTTTCAATCCAGTAACAAAGTCATGCGCAGTTACTTCAGCGTATTCTTCACCTTCTGACGTATACCATTTAACCCCTTTACGAAGTTTATAAGTATAAGTCAAACCGTCTTGTGAGACACTCCAATCCTCAGCGAGGGAAGGAATCAAATTCCCATATTCATCGTTTTCTAACAAACCATCAACGACGTTACCGATGATATCAGTTGTTGAAGTACGAGTTGCGATACTGTAGTCCAAAGATGATGGGTCTACTCCATAGACATAAGAGAAAGTTGTAGGCGCATCTGCTTCCTTGTCAGCTTTACCACAAGCTACAAGAAGAACTGCTGTACTCAGGACCACTCCTGCTGTTAACATCCACTTTTTCGTTTTCATAAAGATCTCCTTTAATAATTTTTAATCTACTTTTACAATCCAACCTTCTGGTGCTTCAATGTCACCAAATTGAATACCTGTCAATTCGTCGTATAGTTTACGAGTCACTGGACCAACCTCTGTCTCACTGTAGAAAACGTGGAAGTCATCACCATGTTGGATTCCTCCAATTGGTGAGATAACTGCCGCAGTACCGCAGGCACCTGCTTCTACAAATCGATCCAGACTATCAATTGGTACATCTCCCTCAACAGGCTTCAAGCCCAAACGATGCTCTGCCAAATAAAGTAATGAGTACTTAGTAATCGATGGCAAGATTGACGGACTCAATGGGGTTACAAACTCATTATCAGCTGTAATTCCAAAGAAGTTTGCTGAACCAACTTCTTCAATCTTAGTGTGGGTTGATGGGTCTAGATAAATAACATCTGAGAAATGACGGGATTTAGCCATTTTTCCTGGCAAAAGACTAGCTGCATAGTTCCCACCGACCTTGGCAGCCCCTGTTCCATTTGGTGCAGCACGGTCATACTCGTCTTGAATCAAGAAGTTTGTTGGAACCAATCCACCCTTAAAGTAATTTCCAACTGGCATAGCAAAGATGGTAAAAATATACTCCTCAGCTGGTTTTACCCCAATGATATTTCCAACACCAATCAAGAGCGGACGAAGGTAAAGAGTTCCACCAGTTCCATAAGGGGGTACGTATTCTTCATTTGCACGAACAACGGCTTTACAAGCCTCTACAAACATTCCTGTTGGAACTTGTGGCATCAAGAGACGATCACAGGTACGTTGCAGACGTTTAGCATTTTCATCTGGACGGAAGAGTTGAATACTGCCATCCTTTGTACGATAGGCTTTCAATCCTTCAAAGGCTTGCTGTCCATAGTGAAGGCTTGGAGATGATTCTGAAATATGCAAGGTTGCATCTTCTGTTAATTCTCCTTGAGACCATTGTCCATTTTTAAAATTAGCGATATAACGATAAGGTAGTTTCATATAGGAAAAACCGAGATTTTCCCAATCGATCGTAACTGTCATGACAATCTCCTTTATTCTAATCAAGCTTTGTGTTCTATTCTACACTATTCTCCTAAAAATTCAAGTATTATTTGTAATTTTCTGAAAATTTTACTTATAAAAAATCAGTCACTAGGACCGATTTTTAATTTTCTTTGATTTCTTTAAAGATTTCTTTGAGATAAGCATCAAAAACTTCTTCATCAGAAATGCTATCTGAAATGAAGCTTCCATTACTTGTGCGTTCCGATAAATTCAAATCTTGTAGGATTGCTTCGTAAGTCGTTCCATTATTTGATTGGATGACAAGCGTTTGCTCTCCATCTTCTACTTCTGTACTAAAGAGATCTCCAACAAATCCTTGTTCAGAAACTGCACCAGCAAGGAAGACACGATGTGGTTTGCTCTTTAATTCTCTAAGGACTTGAAGACCACGATTAGCACGACTGGTTGCTGGAATTTCCTCAATCGAAACGCGCTTAAGACTTCCACGATGCGTCAAAAGATAGAAAGATGAAGTGTTGCAGATAAAGGCTGCTTGTATCACATCATCTGCTTTGAGATTCATAGCTTTCACCCCTGCAGCTTTGGCACCGATAACTGGCACTTCTTCGATGTTAAAGCGGAGGGCATAACCGTTTCGACTAATCAAGAGGACATCATCCAATTTAATCGGAGCTACTGCTACAATCTGGTCAGTATCATCTTTCAACTTGGCATATTTGACCGATTTAGAACGATAGGTTCTCCATGGAGAGAATTCTTTTCGTTCGACACGCTTAATCTGCCCAAGGCGAGTCGCTGCAAAGTAGGTGGTCGCATCATCAAACTGATCCACAACTTCTACATAGAGCACTTCTTCATTGGTTTCAAAGTTTGTAATAGACTGGCTCAAATGCTCTCCGATATCCTTCCAACGGATATCTGCTAACTCATGGACTGGTCTGTAAATGACATTTCCAAGCGTTGTAAAGATTAAGAGGTGCTGAGTAGTTTTGACAGATTGAACGAATAGCAATCGGTCGTCGTCTCGTTTACCAATTTCTTCAAGTGTTGAAGCTGCAAAGGAACGAGGGCTAGTCCGTTTGATATAGCCCGCCTTAGTCACGCTGACATAGGTATCTTCCTCGGCGATAAGACTAGCTGTATCAATCTCAATCACTTTTGCTGTATCTTCTAAAGAACTCAAACGCGGAGTCGCAAATTTCTTCTTGACCTCACGGAGTTCTTTCTTCATGAGATTGTACATAGTCCGTTCATCCCCGATAATAGCCGCAAGCATAGCGATCTTTTCACGAAGTTCTGCTTCTTCTTCTTGCAAGACAACCACGTCTGTATTGGTCAAACGGTAGAGTTGCAAGGTAACGATGGCCTCAGCCTGCTCCTCTGTAAATTCATAGCTAACCTTGAGGTTTTCCTTGGCATCAGCCTTATTCTCAGAAGCACGAATAAGGGCAATAACTTCGTCCAAAATCGAAATCACGCGAATCAAACCTTCAACGATATGGAGACGTTTCTCAGCCTTTTCCTTGTCAAAGCTGGAACGTGCCAAAATCACTTCACGACGGTGGGCGATGTAGCTAGACAAAATTGGGACAATTCCGACCTGACGAGGTGTGAAATTGTCAATCGCAACCATGTTGAAGTTGTAGTTGATTTGCAAGTCAGTATACTTGAAAAGATAGTTGAGAACAAGCTCAGTGTTCGCATCTTTCTTGAGTTCGATAGCAATACGAAGACCGTCACGGTCAGACTCATCACGAACCTCAGCAATACCTGCTACCTTGTTATTGACACGGACTTCATCAATTTTCTTGACCAAGTTAGCCTTATTAATCTCATAGGGAATCTCAGTGATAACGATTTGCTCCTTACCACCTTTCAGTTTCTCGATTTCAGTCTTAGAACGAACAACCACGCGCCCTTTACCAGTTTCATAGGCCTTTTTGATTTCGTCTCGGCCTTGAATAATGGCTCCTGTAGGGAAGTCTGGTCCAGGCAAGAATTCCATCAACTTATCAACCTTGGCAGTTGGGTGATCAATCATGTAGACTGTCGCATCAATAACTTCAGCCAAATTATGCGGTGGAATATCTGTGGCATACCCAGCTGAAATCCCAGTTGAACCATTGACTAAGAGGTTTGGAAAGGCTGCTGGTAAGACAGTTGGTTCCTTCTCGGTATCATCAAAGTTCCAAGCAAAGGGAACTGTCTTTTTCTCGATATCTTGAAGGAGATAGCCTGCAATCTCAGACAAACGAGCCTCTGTATAACGCATAGCCGCAGGCGGATCTCCGTCCATCGAACCATTATTACCGTGCATTTCAACTAGAATCTCACGGTTTTTCCAGTCCTGGGACATACGAACCATAGCATCATAGATAGAACTGTCACCATGTGGGTGGAAATTCCCCATGATATTTCCGACAGACTTAGCCGACTTACGGTAGCTTTTGTCAAAAGTATTGCCATCCTTATTCATCGAATAAAGAATACGACGCTGAACCGGCTTCAATCCATCCCGAATGTCTGGCAAAGCCCGGTCTTGAATGATATATTTGGAGTAGCGACCAAAGCGCTCTCCCATGATGTCCTCCAAGGACATATTTTGGATATTACTCATATAAGATACTAAGGGACGTTTCGGCGTGCCGAAAATTTCTGTAGAAAAATAGGAAATCGATGCAGGGTTCGATGAACCAAAGGCGATTTATCTTTTTTCCTAAGTCTTAGTCCCGTGTTCAGTTACCTCTAGTAACCAAACTATCCTTTCTGTAGTTTAAAATACGTTTTAAAAGATGCGTCAGGAGTTTTCACCCAGCATTTAGGGCGTGTTCAACTCCTTTCAAAGAATGTAGAGTAGATTTTATAGAAAAGGATTTCAGTTACTTTATAGAACTAAACTATCCTCTCTGTAGTTTAAAGTTTTGAATTGTGTTCTTTATTTTCTTAGTGATTTAGAAGTTTTTCCTCAGCATATCTCATCATCTTCTCAGCTACTTCCTTATCATAGTCAAAGTCCATCTTTTGGGCAAGGTTTTGAGCTTCATGATGGAAAAGTTGCATCGTAGTAAACAATGACTGGGTGATTTTCTCTATATTTGAAAAATCAAGAAGAGCAGAGAATTCCTTCTCTTTCTCAGCAGGTAAATAGTTAAAGAGATACTTGTAGTTCTTGCCAATATCGACTGTTCCCCTATCTCTTGCGACCTGCCAAGCCAAGAGCTTCAAGAGTTCTTGCTGGCAAATACCGTAGAGATGGTCCGTTGCATAAATGACTTGCTTACGACAAATTGCTTTGACCACGTAGGCTGACACCCACCAAAATTCATTACAAGATTTTTCAAAATCCGTCTCACTAGCTGGATGTATCCAAAAACGCTGAGGACTGGGAGAATCAGTCTCAAACAAACCCTTCTCATCTACTAAAACTGTGAATCCTGCCTCACTATCCACCCACTCGTTGATGTGATCTTTAGGACAGAGGGTTAGATCAATGCGATTCCCATCTTCAAAGAGCATAAGATAGAGACGGTTGGTGCCGAGAGTAACCTCTTGCTCGATGATACGTTTGCCGAACTGGTCCAACCAAGAAATGTCTCTCGTCAGGTTATCTATATCATCTACGACATAGACCACATCATAGTCTTGAAATTCATCTCTTGGAGCTTGAACATCTGTTCTTGAGCCCGATAAAGCAACGGCGTCAATTTGTAAATTCTCAGATGTTTGTAAAATCAGATTCATCATTTCTGTTTCAGTTCTCATGGGAATATCTGCCTTTTTAGTGAAAACTCTTGATTCTGTAAAGGATATGTCTATAAAGAGGACTGACTGCTGGAACTTTTTCATTATCAAATTCTTTGACAAATTCCATGCCTAGCTTTTGCATGACTTTTTGCGAAGGGAGATTGAGTAAGGATGTAAAAGAGTAAACTTCTGACAAGCTAGCTTGCTGGAAAGCAAAGTCTAGACAGGCTTGGGCAGCCTCTGTCGCATAACCATGATTCCAAAACTCTTTTCGCAGACGCCAGCCGATTTCTACAGCTTCTTTTCCAGCAAAAATCCGTAAATCCGAATGGTGCAGACCTACCAAGCCGATAAACTCCTGATTGTCTAAGTCACTAAGGGACAAACTTTTTACTTCATATACTTTTTTCATTTTTCTTTTTGAATATTTTTGTACCAGTCTCTCCCATGAGACAGACAAACTGACTTTTTTTCTGTCAGTCACTTTTTTAGGAAGATATTTTGGGGGAAGTGAGGTACGCAAGGGTATTTGTTAGTCAGTTTCTTCCCTAAGTAAAGAATACTCGCTAATTAGTGATAGTTTTTCTAATAATAAAAGTTGTTTTTCTCGTGATAGACCACAGAAATATTCCATGAAATCTTGCTCAATAATTTCAACTTTATCAATAGGGATTAAGTTATAAAACCACTCATCATTCTGTAAAATATTTTTAAAAAATAGAGTAGAAACTAACGACATCTCCGAAGTCCAAGGATAATCATAATCACTAATACGCTCCTCATTATATTTTAGCCATGATTTAATCCCATAAGAAATAACAAATTGAACTTGGTTGTCTCTGTAATGTGTCATACCATACTTCTGTTTATGTGTTACAGCTTTTTTTACTCCCTGATATAATATACAGTAGACTTTTGACGGCGAATATTCAAATAAAAGATTTTTAATTTCTGTTTTTATAAGTTGCTTAGCCTTATTTTCATCTTTCTCGCTATACCCTGAAGAATATTCAAAATGAAATTCCTCCCTAAATTGATAGTCAAATAGTTTAAACAATTCTTTTTCAGCCAACTCTAACCACAGTTGATTTATTTCAGTCTCAGTAAATTTAAGATTTGTTAAAAACTTAAAATTTGAAAACCAGTGTTCATCTTTCTCTGAATAAACATTTTTTAAATTTTGAAAAGAGAAACGTACTCTTGTCTTATAAAACACATTTGGAAATTTTTCATTTGCAAATTTGGGGTCTTGTTTAATTTCTTTATTACTACAAAATGCAGTTGTAGAGCTTCTTGGGGATATTTCTAAAATATTCTTTTCTTTCAGAAAGTATATTTCATCAATGGGATAATTACCATCAAAAAACATTTGTGGTAATTTTTGATTTTTGATTTCCGAGAAAGAAGGAATATCAAATTCATCTTCACTAATATTAAATCCCTGTAAAATAGTTGATAAATATAGCTGCTCTCGTAGCCCAAACCCGGATATATATCGAATTTCTTCAAGAAAATAAGTGTCCAGTATTTTTCGACGCTTTTCTTTTGAACAATAATCACAAGAGCAGTCATCATCATTATTTTTATGCCCACAACTGAAGCATCTATTGTCTTGAACGAAATAGTTATCTAACTGGTCATTATTAACTAGCTTGTCATAATCCTTTTTTGTCGGTAGTTGGATGTATTTTTCTTCACCACATATCTCACAAATAAACGAAGTAGAAACTTTTGGAAATTCTTTTCTTAAATTAGATGCTATAGTATGAATAGAATATTTTTTAATAATTTCGTTAAGTTTTAAATTGTTTTGATAGTAATCAATAAGAATATTTTTTACTACCTCATCAGTAAATCCCGATAACACATCACCTTTTGTGCTATAGTCAATATTCCTCAAAAATTTAATCATAAATTTCTCCTCATTTACGGCTATCACTCTTAATCTTACTAAATCATTAAAACACAGTCGCTTCTTCCAATGTAAACTTGACATTGTCTTCAATCCACTTACGACGTGGTTCGACCTTGTCACCCATGAGGACATTGACACGACGTTCTGCGCGTGCTAGGTCTTCAATCGTAACACGGATGAGGGTACGGGTTTCTGGGTTCATGGTTGTTTCCCAGAGTTGGTCCGCATTCATCTCACCAAGACCTTTGTAGC